>OFET01000454.1_pt1 | contig 26346 bp, 22 predicted proteins | sample 1521211 | NCBI WGS metagenome assembly OFET01 (sample SAMN03766358, study PRJEB24113) | microbial mat metagenome | isolation source: enrichment culture HLUCC-A from microbial mat sample contains cyanobacterium...
GCTGGTCGTCGCCCGGCCGGCGCTCGATGTTGCGCGTCTCGGTCTCGTCGTCGGGGGCGAAGCCCATGTAGGGCGGCACGTCGAGGGGGCCCGGCAGGTAGTCGATCACCGCGTTCAGCATGGGCTGGACGCCCTTGTTCTTGAACGCCGACCCCGCGAGAACCGGCACGAACGACATCGACAGCGTGCCCTTGCGGATCAGGCTGCGCAGCGTCGGCATGTCGGGCTCCTCGCCCTCCAGGTACTTCTCCATCGCGTCGTCGTCCATCTCGACGGCGAGTTCGATGAGCTTGCCGCGCCATTCCTCGGCCTCGGCCTTCAGCTCGTCGCGCACGTCGCGAACGACCCACGAGGCGCCCAGGTCTTCGCCCTGCCAGACCCATTCCTTCATGGCCACCAGGTCGATGATGCCCTCGAGCTTGTCTTCGGCCCCGATCGGCAGCTGGATGGGCGCGGGCGTGGCGCCCGTCCGGTCCTGGATCATGCGGACGCAGTTGAAGAAGTCGGCGCCGATCTTGTCCATCTTGTTGACGAAGACGATGCGCGGCACCTTGTAGCGATCGGCCTGCCGCCAGACAGTCTCGGTCTGCGGCTCGACGCCCGCGTTCGCGTCGAGCACCGCCACGGCGCCGTCGAGCACGGCGAGCGAGCGCTCCACCTCGATGGTGAAGTCGACGTGGCCGGGCGTGTCGATGATGTTGAAGCGGAAGCGCGCCTCGTCCGGCGTGTCGCCGTAGATGCCCGTCGGGTTCTGGCCATCCTCGGTGCGGAACCAGAAGGTGGTCGTCGCGGCCGAGGTGATGGTGATGCCGCGCTCCTGCTCCTGCTCCATCCAGTCCATCGTCGCGGCGCCGTCATGCACCTCGCCGATCTTGTGGGACTTGCCGGTGTAGAACAGGATCCGCTCGGTCGTCGTCGTCTTGCCGGCGTCGATATGCGCCATGATACCGAAGTTGCGGTACCGCTCGAGGGAATATTCGCGTTGCATCGGGGGCTCGCTCCTCAGGGCGAAGGATGGGGCGATGGAGGGTTACCAGCGGTAGTGGCTGAACGCCTTGTTGGCGTCGGCCATCTTGTGGGTGTCCTCGCGCTTCTTCACGGCGGCGCCGCGCGATTGCACGGCGTCGGACAGTTCGCCGGCGAGGCGCTCTTCCATCGTGTTCTCGTTGCGCTTGCGCGCGGCGTCGATCAGCCAGCGGATGGCGAGCGCCTCGCGCCGCTCGGGCCGCACCTCGACGGGCACCTGGTAGGTCGCGCCGCCAACCCGGCGCGAGCGCACCTCGACGGCCGGCTTCACGTTGTCGAGCGCCTCGGCGAAGACCTCGATCGGGGAGCGCTTCAACCGGCTCTCGACCCGATCCAGAGCGCCGTACACGATGCTCTCGGCGACCGATTTCTTGCCGTCGTACATCAGGTTGTTCATGAACTTGGTCAGCACCTTGTCGCCGTACTTGGCGTCAGGCAGCACTTCGCGTTTTTCGGCGCGGTGACGACGGGACATCGTTTACGTCTCCTTACTTCGGGCGCTTGGCGCCGTACTTCGAGCGGCGCTGCTTGCGGTCCTTCACGCCCTGCGTGTCGAGCACGCCGCGCAGGATGTGGTAGCGCACGCCCGGCAGGTCCTTGACGCGGCCGCCGCGGATCAGCACCACCGAGTGCTCCTGCAGGTTGTGCTTTTCGCCGGGGATGTAGCTGATCACCTCGTAGCCGTTGGTCAGGCGCACCTTGGCCACCTTCCGCATGGCCGAGTTCGGCTTCTTCGGCGTGGTGGTGTAGACCCGGGTGCAGACGCCGCGCTTCTGCGGGCAGCTCTCCAGGTGCAGGGATTTGGAGCGTTTCACTTTGGGCTGCCGCGGCTTGCGGATCAGCTGCTGGATCGTCGGCATTCGGTTCCCCGTCTCGTCTCTCGGTGGCCCGGGCACCCGCCCGCGCCGCGTGTCTGGCCCCCGCCTGGCGGGGATGGGTGACGCGCCTCGCACAAATGCAAAACGCGGACACCGCAAACGCTCCCGAGCTTCTGGGAACGGCGCGGTGGGATTTCAGAGGATCGGGGCACGAGGCCCGGATCATGGCCACTTCGGTTCTGTAAGCCGAGCCGGGCAGAGGGCCGCGCGGCCGGGTGTGCGCGCTTTAGAGAGAATCGGGGGGGGTGTCAACACGAGGTTTCCGCGGCACCGTGCCCGCCGCGGCGCGGGCGAGCTGACGCTCGCGCCAGAGAGTGAAGGCCCCCGTCCCCACCACCAGCGTCGCGCCGACGAGCGTCAGGGGCGTGGGCCAGTCTCCGAAGACGACGTAGCCGAGGATCAGGGCGACGACCAGCCCCGTGTAGCGGAACGGGGCCACCACGGCGAGCTCGCCCACGCGCATCGCCGTCACGCTCAGGATATAGGCGAGCAGGATCGAGCCGGCCGCCCCGAGCAGAAGGCCGGCCGAGGCCGCCGAAACGGGCGCCCAGGGCTGCACCGCCGCGACAAGACCGAACGTGACCGTGACGCCCGCCGACGCGACGAAGGCGACCGTGAGCGATGGCAGGGCACCCGACATCCGCCGCACCGCGAGGTCGCGCACCGTGACGCAGGCGACGGCCGCGAGCACATAGAGAGAGTAGATCGTGAAGCCTTCGCTGCCGGGGCGCACGATCAGGAGCACGCCGGCGAAGCCCACCAGGATCGCCGTCAGCCGCCGCCAGCCCAGAGCCTCGCGGAACACGACCGCGCCGGCCAGCGTGACGGCGAGCGGCAACGCCTGGAGGATTGCCGTGGCATTGGCGAGCGGCATGTTGAAGAGCGCGGTGACAAAGAAATAGACTGCGCCGATCTCTCCGGCGGTGCGCAGCGCAAGCAGGCCCAAGTCCCGGCGCGGCAGGCGCAGACGCAGCTGGCCCATGGCGCGGGCGAGCGCGAGCATCGCCGCGCTGGTGGCGAACCCGCGCAGGAAGATCGCCTGAGCCAGCGGCAGGTCGCCCGCAAGCGCCTTCATGAAGGTGTCGTTGACGGTGAAGGCGGCCATGCTCCCCATCATCAGGAGCGCCCCCTTCGCGTTGTCGGTCAGGGCCATGTGCGCCGATTAGCAGCGCCAGGCGCAGACCGGAAGCGCCGCGGTCGGAACGGGGGAAGGCGCTTGGCAAAGCGCCTTGCCGCGCCGCGCGGCGCGGCAACGCCCTTGCAAGGGCGTTGCTCCGGCCCAGAGGGCCGGAAAAGGAAAGGCCCCGCCGGGGCGGGGCCTTTCGCAGGTGTCCGGTCCGTCGCGCTCAGAAGTCGCGGCTCTCGGGCGTGTCCACCAGCATGTCGCTGTCGTCGCCGCCCACCACGTCGTCGATCGGAGCGGCGAGCTGGGCAGCGGCCTCGGCCTCGGCCCGGCGCTGCTCGATCACCGTGGAGTCGCGGTCGGCCGCGATCTTGCGGGTGCGCTGGGTCGCCCCGCCCGTGCCGGCCGGGATGAGACGGCCCACGATCACGTTCTCCTTCAGGCCGACGAGCTTGTCGCGCTTGCCCTGCACCGAGGCTTCGGTCAGCACCCGCGTCGTCTCCTGGAACGAGGCCGCCGAGATGAACGAGCGGGTCTGCAGCGACGCCTTGGTGATTCCGAGCAGGATCGGCTGCGCGTCGGCCGGGCGCCGCCCCTCGGCGATCGCCTTGGCGTTGGCCTCCTCGAGCTCGGGCTTGTCGACGTGCTCGCCCTTGAGCAGCGTCGTCTCGCCGGAGTCGAGGATCTCCCACTTCTGGAGCATCTGACGGACGATGACCTCGATGTGCTTGTCGTTGATCTTCACACCCTGCAGGCGATAGACCTCCTGCACCTCGTTGATCATGTAGTCGGCCAGCGCCTCGACGCCCATGATCGCCAGGATGTCATGCGGCGCCGGGTTGCCGTCCATGATGTAGTCGCCCTTCTGGACGAAATCGCCCTCCTGCACGGGGATGTGCTTGCCCTTTGGCACCATGTACTCGACCGGTTCCAGGCTCTCGTCCGCCGGCACGATCGCGATCCGCCGCTTGTTCTTGTAGTCGCGGCCGAACTTCACGTAGCCGTCGATCTCGGCGATGATGGCATGGTCCTTGGGCCGGCGCGCCTCGAACAGCTCGGCCACCCGCGGCAGACCGCCGGTGATGTCCTTGGTCTTGGCACCCTCGCGCGGAATCCGCGCCACCACGTCGCCCGCGTCGACAGTCTGCCCGTCCTCGACCGACAGGATCGCGTCGACCGACATCGGGTAGGTCACCGGATTGCCGGCCTCGTTGCGCACCGGGTCGCCGGTCTCGGGGTCGACGATCAGGATCTCGGGCTTGAGATCGTTGCCCTTGGGCGCGGCGCGCCAGTCCGACACGATCTTCTGCGTCATGCCGGTCGCATCGTCGGTCTCCTCGCGCACGGCGATGCCGCTGACGAGGTCGACGTACTTCGCCGTGCCACTCTTCTCGGCGATGATCGGCAGGTTGTAGGGATCCCACTCGAAGAGCTTGTCGCCCCGCTCGATCTGGCTCCCCTCCTTGACGAACAGCTTGGTGCCGTAGCCGATCTTGTAGGTCGCCCGTTCCACCTCGTTCTCGTCGACGATGGCGAGCTGCATGTTGCGGCCCATCACCACGATCTCGCCCGCCGTGTTGGTGATCACGTTGGCGTTGTGGAACACGATCCGACCGGCCTGCCCCGCCTCCTGGAACGACTGCTGGCCGCCCTGCGCGACGCCGCCGATGTGGAAGGTCCGCATCGTCAGCTGCGTGCCGGGCTCGCCGATCGACTGGGCGGCGATGATGCCCACCGCCTCGCCGACATTGACCATCGTGCCGCGGGCGAGGTCGCGCCCGTAGCACATGGCGCAGACGCCCTCCTCGGCCTCGCAGGTCAGCGGCGAGCGCAGGCGGGCCGACGCGACGCCGGACTGCTCGATCTCGTCCGCCGAGCGCTCGTCGATCAGCTCACCGGCGCGCACGATCACCTCGCTTCCGCCGGGCACGAGAATGTCCTCGGCCGAGACCCGGCCAAGCACGCGCTCGCCGAGCGAGGCCACCACCTCGCCGTCGTTGACCTGCGCCTCCATCGTGATCGCACGGTCGGTGCCGCAATCGTGGCTGCGCACGATGCAGTCCTGCGCCACGTCGACGAGGCGGCGGGTCAGATAGCCCGAGTTCGCGGTCTTCAGCGCCGTGTCCGACAGGCCCTTCCGCGCGCCGTGAGTGGAGTTGAAGTACTCCAGCACCGTCAGGCCTTCCTTGAAGTTCGAGATGATCGGCGTCTCGATGATCTCGCCCGAGGGCTTGGCCATCAGGCCGCGCATCCCGCCGAGCTGCTTCATCTGCGTGACCGAGCCCCGGGCGCCGGAATGGGCCATCATGTAGATCGAGTTCGGCTCCTGCTCGGCGCCGCTCTCGTCGTACTTCTTCGACGAGATGGTCTCCATCATAGCCTCGGTGACGCGGTCGTTGCATTTCGACCAGGCGTCGACGACCTTGTTGTACTTCTCGCCCTGGGTAATCAGGCCGTCCATGTACTGCTGCTCGAAGTCCTTCACATGGTCGCGGGTGTCGTCGACGATCGTCCACTTGTCCTCGGGGATCACCATGTCGTCCTTGCCGAAGGAAATGCCCGCGCGGAACGCCTCCTTGAAACCGATCGACATGATCTGGTCGCAGAAGATGACCGACTCCTTCTGGCCGCAATAGCGGTAAACGGTGTCGATCACGCGCTGCACGTCCTTCTTGCGCAGCAGCTGGTTGACCAGCTCGAACGGCGCCTTGGCGTTGAGCGGCAACAGCGCGCCGAGGCGCACGCGGCCCGGCGTCGTCTCGTAGCGCCTGAACACCTCCTGGCCGGTCTCGTCGATCTGCTTGATCCGGCACTGGATCCTGGTGTGAAGGTGCACCGCGCCCGCCTCGAGCGCATGTTCGACCTCCTCGACCGAGCCGAAGACCATGCCATCGCCGGGCATCCCCTCGCGCTCCATCGAGATGTAGTAGAGCCCGAGGATCATGTCCTGGCTCGGCACGATGATCGGCGCGCCGTTCGCCGGCGAGAGCACGTTGTTGGTGGACATCATCAGCACCCGCGCCTCAAGCTGCGCCTCGAGCGAGAGCGGCACGTGCACGGCCATCTGGTCGCCGTCGAAGTCGGCGTTGAAGGCCGAACAGACGAGCGGGTGCAGCTGGATCGCCTTGCCCTCGATCAGCACCGGCTCGAAGGCCTGGATGCCGAGGCGATGGAGCGTCGGCGCCCGGTTGAGCAGCACGGGGTGCTCGCGGATCACCTCGTCGAGGATGTCCCAGACCTCGGGGCGCTCCTTCTCGACCAGCTTCTTGGCCTGCTTGACGGTAGAGGAAAGGCCCTTGGCCTCGAGCCGCGAGTAGATGAACGGCTTGAACAGCTCGAGCGCCATCTTCTTGGGCAGCCCGCACTGGTGCAGCTTCAGCTCGGGGCCGGTCACGATCACCGAGCGGCCCGAAAAGTCGACCCGCTTGCCGAGCAGGTTCTGGCGGAACCGGCCCTGCTTGCCCTTGAGCATGTCCGACAGCGACTTGAGCGGGCGCTTGTTGGCCCCCGTGATCACCCGGCCGCGACGGCCGTTGTCGAACAGCGCGTCGACCGATTCCTGCAGCATCCGCTTCTCGTTACGGATGATGATGTCGGGCGCGCGCAGCTCGATCAGCCGCTTGAGGCGGTTGTTTCGATTGATCACCCGGCGATACAGGTCGTTGAGGTCAGACGTGGCGAAGCGGCCACCGTCGAGCGGCACCAGCGGGCGCAGCTCGGGCGGGATCACCGGGATCACGGTCATGATCATCCATTCCGGGCGGTTGCCGGATTCGATGAAGTTCTCGATGATCTTGAGCCGCTTGATGATCTTCTTGGGCTTCAGCTCGCCCGTCGCCTCGGCCAGCTCCTCGCGCAGGCGCTCGGCCTCGCCCTCGAGATCGACCGCCGCCAGCATCTCGCGGATCGCCTCGGCGCCGATATTGGCGGTGAAAGCGTCCATCCCGTACTGGTCCTGCGCGTCCATGAACTCCTCTTCGGTCAGCATCTGACCGTAGGAGAGATCCGTCAGTCCGGGCTCGATCACCACGTAGTTCTCGAAGTAGAGGACGCGCTCCAGATCGCGCAGCGTCATGTCGAGCATCAGGCCGATGCGCGAGGGCAGCGACTTGAGGAACCAGATGTGCGCCACGGGCGCGGCGAGCTCGATATGGCCCATCCGCTCGCGCCGGACCTTCTGCAGCGTCACCTCGACGCCGCACTTCTCGCAGACGACGCCGCGATACTTCATGCGCTTGTACTTGCCGCAAAGGCACTCGTAATCCTTGATCGGCCCGAAGATGCGGGCGCAGAACAGCCCGTCGCGCTCGGGCTTGAAGGTGCGGTAGTTGATCGTCTCGGGCTTCTTGATCTCGCCGTAGGACCAGCTGAGAATCCGCTCGGGGCTCGCCAGCGAGACCTTGATCTCGTCGAAGACCTTCGGCGGGGTCAGAGGGTTGAACGGGTTGTTCGTGATTTCCTGGTTCATCTCGAAATCCTTGTCAGGCGCGGGAAGGGAAGGCGATCTTTCGTACGAAAGATCGCGTCGAATTTTCGGACGAAAATTCGGGGCTCAGTCCTCCTCCTCCGCATCCAGGAGTTCCATGTTGAGGCCCAGGCCGCGGACCTCCTTGACGAGAACGTTGAACGATTCCGGCACGCCGGCCTCGAAATTGTCCTCGCCCTTGACGATCGACTCGTAGACCTTGGTCCGGCCGGCCACGTCGTCCGACTTCACCGTCAGCATCTCCTGCAGGGTGTAGGCCGCGCCGTAGGCTTCCAGCGCCCAGACCTCCATCTCGCCGAAGCGCTGGCCGCCGAACTGCGCCTTGCCGCCCAGCGGCTGCTGGGTGACGAGGCTGTAGGGGCCGGTCGAGCGGGCGTGGATCTTGTCGTCGACCAAGTGGTGGAGCTTCAGCAGATACTTGATGCCCACCGTGACCGGGCGGGCGAACTGCTCGCCCGTGCGGCCGTCGAACAGGACGGACTGGCCCGATTCGTCGAAGCCCGCGCGGCGGAGCTGTTCGTTCACGTCGGGCTCCTTCGCGCCGTCGAAGACGGGGGTGGCGATCGGCACGCCGCGGGTGACGTTCTCGGCCGCCGTGATCAGCGCGTCCTGCTCCATGCCGGCGATCCCTTCGTCGAAGACGTCGTCGCCGTAGGCGAGCTTCATGGCGTCCCTGACCGGCTCCATGTCGCCCGAGCGGCGATACTCCGCCAGCGCCTCGTCGATCTTGATGCCGAGGCCGCGGCTGGCCCAGCCCATGTGAGTCTCCAGGATCTGGCCCACGTTCATCCGCGACGGCACGCCGAGCGGGTTGAGCACGAAGTCGACCGTGGTGCCGTCGGACAGGAACGGCATGTCCTCCTCGGGCACGACCTTGGAGATGACGCCCTTGTTGCCGTGGCGGCCGGCCATCTTGTCGCCCGGCTGCAGCTTGCGCTTTACCGCGATGAAGACCTTGACCATCTTCATCACGCCCGGCGGCAGGTCGTCGCCGCGGCGGACCTTCTCGACCTTGTCCTCGAAACGGGCCTCGAGCACGCGCTTCTGCGCCTCGAACTGCTCGTTGAGCGCTTCGACGATCTGCGCGTCCGCCTCCTCGGCGAGCGCGAGTTGCCACCACTGGCCGCGCGACAGCGTCCCCAGCAGGTCCTCGGTGATCTCGGAATTGGGCTTGACGCCTTTCGGCCCCTTCACCGCGGTCTTGCCGAGGATCAGCGCCTTGAGGCGCGCATAGATGTTGCGCTCGAGAATGGCGAGCTCGTCGTCGCGGTCTCGGGCGAGGCGCTCGACCTCTTCGCGCTCGATCTGCAGCGCGCGCTCGTCCTTCTCGACACCGTGGCGGTTGAACACGCGCACCTCCACAACGGTGCCGTAGTCGCCCGGCGGCAGGCGCAGCGAGGTGTCGCGCACGTCCGACGCCTTTTCGCCGAAGATCGCGCGCAGGAGCTTCTCCTCCGGCGTCATCGGGCTTTCGCCCTTGGGCGTGATCTTGCCCACGAGGATGTCGCCCGGCCCGACCTCGGCGCCGATATAGACGATGCCCGCCTCGTCGAGGTTGCGCAGCGCCTCCTCGCCCACGTTGGGGATGTCGCGGGTGATCTCTTCCGGCCCCAGCTTGGTGTCGCGCGCGGCCACTTCGTATTCCTCGATGTGGATCGAGGTGAACACGTCGTCCTTGGCGATCCGCTCCGAGATCAGGATCGAATCCTCGTAGTTGTAGCCGTTCCACGGCATGAAGGCGACGACCACGTTCTTGCCGAGCGCCAGTTCGCCGAGATCGGTCGAGGGGCCGTCGGCGATGACCTCGCCCTTCTCCACCCGGTCGCCCACGTTCACCAGCGGGCGCTGGTTGATCGCGGTGTTCTGGTTGGAGCGCTGGAACTTGCGCAGGCGGTAGATGTCCACCCCCGGATCGCCCGGCTGGAGGTCGTCGGTGGCGCGCACGACGATCCGCTGCGCATCGACCTGGTCGATGACCCCGCCGCGGCGGGCCATGATCGAGGCGCCGGAGTCACGCGCCACGACGCCCTCGATGCCGGTGCCGACGAGCGGCGCCTCGGCCTGCAGCAGCGGCACGGCCTGCCGCTGCATGTTCGAGCCCATCAGCGCACGGTTGGCGTCGTCGTTCTCGAGGAACGGGATCAGCGAGGCGGCGACCGACACGAGCTGCTTGGGGCTCACGTCGATCAGGTCGACGTGTTCATTCGGTGCCAGCATGTACTCGCCCGACTGGCGCGTGCTGACAAGGTCGTTCATGAAGCGGCCCTGGTCGTCGAGCCTTGCGTTGGCCTGGGCCACCGTGTGCCGCATCTCTTCGGTGGCGGACATGTAGTGGACCTCGTCGGTCACCTGCCCGTCCGTCACCACCCGGTAGGGCGTCTCGATGAAGCCGTACTTGTTCACCCGCGCGAAGGTGGCGAGCGAGTTGATCAGGCCGATGTTCGGGCCTTCCGGCGTCTCGATCGGGCACATCCGGCCGTAATGCGTGGGGTGCACGTCGCGCACCTCGAAGCCCGCGCGCTCGCGCGTCAGGCCGCCCGGCCCCAGCGCCGAAAGGCGGCGCTTGTGCGTCACCTCCGACAGCGGGTTCGTCTGGTCCATGAACTGCGACAGCTGCGACGAGCCGAAGAACTCGCGCACCGCGGCCGCGGCGGGCTTGGCGTTGATCAGGTCCTGCGGCATCACCGTGTCGATCTCGACCGAGCTCATCCGCTCCTTGATCGCGCGCTCCATCCGCAGGAGGCCGACGCGATACTGGTTTTCCATCAGTTCGCCGACCGAGCGCACGCGGCGGTTGCCCAGGTGGTCGATGTCGTCGATCTCGCCCTTGCCGTCGCGCAACTCCACGAGCGCCTTGACGCAGGCCACGATGTCGGCGTGGCGGAGCGTGCGCTGGGTGTCGGGCGCGTCGAGGTCGAGGCGCATGTTCATCTTGACCCGGCCCACGGCCGAGAGGTCGTAGCGCTCTGAGTCGAAGAACAGCGAGTCGAAGAGGGTGCTGGCGGCCTCGACCGTCGGCGGCTCGCCCGGACGCATCACCCGGTAGATGTCGAGCAGCGCTGTGTTGCGGTTGAGGTTCTTGTCGGCCGCCATCGTGTTGCGGATGTACGGGCCGACATTGATGTTATCGATGTCGAGCACGGGGATGTCGGTGATGCCGGCGTCCAGCAACTCCTTCAGGGTGCCGCCGGTCACGTCGCCGTGCTTGTCGATCTCCCAGGTCAGCTCGTCGCCGGCCTCGACGTAGATCGCGCCGGTCTCCTCGTTGATGATGTCCTTGGCGGCGAAGCGGCCGATGATCTGGTCGAAGGGCACCAGCAACTCGGTGACCCGGCCCTCCTCGATCAGCTGCTTGACGGCGCGCGGCGTGACCTTCTTGCCGGCCTCGGCGATCACCTCGCCGGTGGCGGCATCAACGAGATCGTAGGGCGGGCGGGTGCCGCGGACGCGCTCGGGGAAGAACTTCGTCACCCAGCCGTTGCCTTCCTTCCGGAACGACACGGTCTGATAGTAGGCGTCCATGATCGCCTCCTGGTCCATGCCGAGGGCATAGAGCAGGGTGGTCACGGGCAGCTTCCGGCGGCGGTCGATGCGGGCGAAGACGAGATCCTTGGCGTCGAACTCGAAGTCGAGCCACGAGCCGCGATAGGGGATGATGCGGCAGGCGAACAGCAGCTTGCCCGAGCTGTGCGTCTTGCCCTTGTCGTGATCGAAGAACACACCCGGCGAGCGGTGCATCTGGCTGACGATGACGCGCTCGGTGCCGTTGACGATGAAGGTGCCGTTCGGCGTCATGAGCGGCATGTCGCCCATGAACACGTCCTGCTCCTTGATGTCCTTCACCGACTTGGCGCCGGTATCCTCGTCGACGTCGAACACGATCAGGCGCAGCGTGACCTTGAGCGGCGCGGCATAGGTCATGTCGCGCTGCTGGCATTCGTCGACGTCGTATTTGGGGCGCTCGAGCTCGTACTTCACGAACTCCAGAACGGCCGTCTCGTTGAAATCCTTGATCGGGAAGACGGACTGGAACGTGCCCATCAGGCCCTCGCCCTCGGCGGGCTCGGGCTGGTCGCCCGACTTCAGGAACAGGTCGTAGGAGGATTTCTGAACCTCGATGAGGTTCGGCATCTCCAGAACCTCGCGGATTTTCCCGTAGTACTTGCGGAGTCGCTTCTGTCCGAGGAAGGTCTGCGCCATGTGCGGTTCGGTCCCTTGTCGTATCGGTGCGGCGTCCGGCGGGCAGACGGAGGCCGTCACGTTACGGTCTGTTCGCTTCCATTCCTGGAGTGCCTGCCACAGCACTCCGCCCGAAGCGAAAAGCTGACCTGTCGGAGACCACCGGGGCCGGTGGGCTCGGATAGATCAACCGGTCGGATAGTCGTCTGGGGCGCCTTGGGGGAGGAGCCTGAGTCGCGCACGCCGTGTCTGCCGTGGGTAAAGATTCGCCAAAATCTCTAACTAACGCCCCGCCACGGGGATGCAACCCCCGACTGCGCGTTTCGTCACACCCGCGTGAGGCGCACGGTGCCGGAGGGGGGGGGGTGCCGGCATCAAGAGATGCGGGCCGCGCTCTCCTCGAATGCCGCACAAACGTCGCGCCGAAATACCTCGTCGCTGTAGGTCGTGGCGACAAAGTCGGATGCCGCCCGACGGAGGTCGTCAAGGCGTGACCGGTCGGATTCGTATTCGCTCGCCACCGCCCGGGCCGCTCGGACCAGCGAGGCCACGTCCCCGTCTGCGACGGGCAGGCCCGTCGCCGACGAGAAGAATTCGCGCCCCCCAATCCCCGTGAAGCCGACGACGATGCAGCCCGCCAGCATCGCCTCTGCCGCCGGCAGCCCGAACCCCTCAACATCGACGACCGACAGGAAGATCAACGACTCGTTGAGGATCTGCGCAACCTCCGCTCCCGTGCGCTTCTCGATCGGTACGAAGTCATATCCCGCCAATTCTGGCGCACGCCGCAGTGCCGCCACGGCGACCCGGGCAACATGCGGCAACTTGCCAGGCACATAGGCGACCTGACGCTTCTTGCTCTCGCGATACTCAAGCCCGGGCTGGCCCACGCCGAGTCTCACCACAGCAGGCTCGGGCAGGTTCGACAGCCGAGCCGCCTCCGCGCACGCCTGCGAGGTGGCCACGGTCGCTGCGATACGGTGCGCAGCGGCGCCGCGTTCGGGGTCGAACCCGCGGTAGAGTGGCGTCAGGCCCTGCACGAGGGCCACCTTTGTATGGTGCGGATAGAGAAGTGACAGTCGGCCGAGGGCCCAGTCCGACGCCACGATCACGTCATCCGGTCGAAGCCTCAGCCGCGCATTCCGCGCGGAGAGAGTGGCGGGGCTGAACGCCAGCCTCAGTCGCGCGGCCCGCCGGCCCAGTCGCGCGCGGCGTCCTTGTTCCGCGAATACTTCCTCTAACAGAGGGTCATAAAGACCTTCGGCCGGTGGAACGCGCGCATGTTCGTATACCTCGTCATGCGAAGAATAGAGCGGGCGCGCGTCGTGCCCTGCATCCTTCAGCGCGGCAATCATCTCCATGATGACGTTGACGCCGCCGATCGGCCGGGACACGGGGGGAACACCGAAAAGAATCCGCATCATGAAACAGAGTGCGTCGCGAGGACTATATCGGGGAGCGCGCAGATCTGCGCGCTCCCCTGACAGATCACTTCAACTCGACTTCGGCGCCGGCTTCTTCGAGCTTCTTCTTGATCTCCTCGGCCTCGTCCTTCGAGGCGCCTTCCTTGACGGCCTTGCCGCCGGCCTCGACCAGATCCTTGGCCTCTTTCAGGCCGAGGCCCGTGATCGCGCGGACTTCCTTGATCACGTTGATCTTCTTGTCGCCCGCCGACTTGAGGATGACGTCGAATTCCGTCTGCTCCTCGGCGGCCTCGCCGCCGCCACCCGCATCCGCGGGACCGGCCATCATCACCGCGCCGCCGGCGGCGGGCTCGATGCCGTATTCGTCCTTGAGGATGGTCTTGAGTTCCTGCGCCTCGAGCAGCGTCAGCCCGACGATCTCTTCGGCAAGTTTCTTGAGGTCAGCCATGTTTCCGGTTTCCGTTTCCTAGAAGTGGTCCAGCGCCGTGCGGGGGACGCACGGGCCCCGAGATCACGCGGCCTCGCCGCGCTCCTCGATGGTGCTGAGAATGCTCGCGATGTTCGAAGCGGGTGCGCCGATCGCACCGGCGATGCCCGAGGCAGGCGCGCCGAGCATGCCGGCGATCTGAGCGATAAGCTCGTCGCGCGACGGCATCTTCGACACGGCCTCGACACCGGCCCGGTCCAGAGCGCTCTCGCCCATGGCCCCGCCAAGGATCTCGAACTTCTTGTTGTCCTTGGCGAAGTCCTCGACCACCTTGGCTGCCGCCACGGGGTCTTCGGAGAAGGTGAGAACGGTCATGCCCTCGAGATACTGCGCGATCGAGGCGCAGGGCTTCCCTTCGAGGGCGATCCTGGCGAGCCGGTTCTTGGCGACGCGGACGGACGATTCGGCCGCGCGTGCGCGCGCCCGAAGATCCTGCATCTCGGCAACCGTGAGGCCTTCGTAGCGGGACACCACCACGACGCCAGAGCTTTCGAAGATCTGGCCGAGTTCCTCGACCACTTTCTCTTTCTGGGCTCTATCCACAGGTCTCTCCAAGTGATGGAGGGCGCATGACCCTCCGGCTCGTAAGTGCCGGGCCCCACCCTGTGAAGGGGGACGGAGCCCGACGATCGGGTCCGCACGGGTCAGTCGCAGCCGCGCCGGGGCCCTGTCGCCAGGATCAGCCCGCGGAAACGGTCGTTCCTTTTCCCGTCTCGGGCAGGAATTACCGGCAAGCCCCGCAGGGTGTGCCAACCCACCGTCTCGGACGAAACGGCAGCCGGACGAATCGCCCGCCTGCCACAGGCTGCCCTCCTAGTCGAAGGTGCAGCGCATTCCAAGCCCCGAGGGAGGCCGGATCACTCCGCGCCGGCCCCGGAGGCGCGCCGGATCACTCCGCCGCCTGGGACGTGGCATCCGCGCCAAGGGCCGAGTTGACGTCGATCGAGACACCGGGGCCCATCGTGGAGCTGAGGCTGATCTTCTTCATGTAGGTGCCCTTGGCGCCAGCAGGCTTGGCCTTGGACACCGCGTCGACGAAGGCGCGGACGTTCTCGATCAGCTTGCCCGCGTCGAAGCTCGCCTTGCCCACGCCGGCATGAACCACGCCGGCCTTCTCGACCTTGAACTGGACCTCGCCGCCCTTGGCGGCTTCGACGGCGCCCTTCACGTCGGGCGTCACCGTGCCGACCTTGGGGTTCGGCATCAGGTTGCGCGGGCCGAGGATCTTCCCCAGACGGCCGACGATGGGCATCATGTCGGGCGTGGCGATGCAGCGGTCGAACTCGATCGTGCCGCCCTGGATCGTCTCCATCAGGTCTTCGGCGCCAACGATGTCGGCCCCGGCGGCCTTGGCCTCTTCCGCCTTGTCGCCGCGGGCGAAGACCGCCACGCGGACCTCCTTGCCCGTGCCTGCGGGCAGGGTGACCTTGCCGCGCACCATCTGGTCGGCGTGGCGGGGGTCGACGCCGAGATTGACGGCGACCTCGACGGTCTCGTCGAACTTGGCCGAGGCGTTGGCCTTGATGATGTCCACCGCCTCCTCGACGGTGATGTTCTCCTTGCCGGCCACAGCCTCGCGGGCGGCGCGGGTGCGCTTGCCGATTTTAGCCATGACCTTACCCCTTTACCTCGATGCCCATCGACCGCGCCGAGCCGAGGATGATCTTCATCGCCTGCTCGATGTCGGTGGCCGACAGATCCTTCATCTTGGCCTCGGCGATCTCGCGCACCTGCGCGACGGTCACCGTGCCGACGGTCTGCTTGCCGGGCGCGCTGGCGCCCGACTTCAGCTTGGCCGCCTTCTTGAGGTAGTAGGACGCGGGCGGCGTCTTGATGTCCATCGTGAACGACTTGTCCTGGTAATACGTGATCACCGTCGGACAGGGCGCGCCCGGCTCCATCTCCTGCGTCTTGGCGTTGAACGCCTTGCAGAACTCCATGATGTTGATGCCGCGCTGACCGAGCGCGGGGCCGACGGGGGGCGAGGGGTTCGCCTGCCCCGCGGGCACCTGCAGCTTCATCGTGCCTGCCAGTTTCTTGGCCATCCGGCCGTCTCCTTTTCCAACGCCTGCAGGACGCGTCCGGCAGGCTCGTGTTGACGTGGTCCGGTCTGGCGGTCGCGACCGCCGCGCCTCCCACAGGTGTCGTGAACGACGACAAAGCGCGCCGCTACACCGTGACGGCGCCCAATGCAAGCGTCGTCGGCCGGGTGCGGCGCCACCGCAGCGGCGATCGGGGTGGCGCGGGCCGGGCACTATTCGGGGATCGTGTCCCCGAACCGCCTGCCTGCTTCGGCATGTCCTTCGGCTTGCGCAGGCCGTCCCCTATCGGAAGGACCGCGTTCGCGTGGGTAAGGTGCAGGACGGGTGGAACTCGAAATCCAGCACGAGCCACGCGAAGATGTCGAACATGCCCAGGCGAGGCAGGTCGGCGTCGACGAAACCGCCGCAGCGCCCGCACGACCATCGGCTTGCGCCGTCTTGGGGCGCTCCGCGGCGGCGCCGGATCTCATTCTCGCCCGCGGCGATCGACACGGCGTCCGGCGGCCAGAGCGCGATGGCGTTCACGGGCGCCCCCGGAAAAGCTGCGGCAGGGCGCGCAATTGCAGTAGCACCGGACCGCCGGCGCACCGGCTGCCTCGAGCCGAACCGCGCCACACGCGCATTGCGCCTGATGTATCGTCACGGCCGCCTCCCCCACCACTGCCTTCCGGGGGGCCGACCGACGCGGAGAAACGCGTCTGCCCTGCTCAGCTTCCCTTGGAAACCTGAGCGTATTCCAGCTCGACCGGGGTGGCCCGACCGAAGATCGACACCATCACCTTGACGCGCTGGTTGTCTTCGTCGACCTCTTCGACCATGCCCGAGAAGCCCTCGAACGGCCCGTCGGTGACATTGACCTGCTCGCCCACCTCGTAGGAAATCAGCGAGCGCGGCGCCTCGGCGCCTTCCTCGACGCGGTTGAGGATCTGGTTCACCTCCTCGTCGCGCATCGGCATCGGCTTGCCCTGCGGCCCCAGAAAGCCCGTCACCCGGTTGATCGAGTTGATCAGGTGATACCCCTTGTCCGACATCTCCATGTGCACCAGCACGTAGCCGGGCATGAAGCGGCGCTCGGTCGTCACCTTCTTGCCGCGGCGGACCTCGATCACCTCTTCGGTGGGCACGAGCACCTCGTCGATCTCGTCTTCGAGGCCGGCCTGCGCCACGTCATGCCGGATCTGCTCGGCGATCTTCTTCTCGAAGTTCGAGAGAACCGAGACCGAATACCACCGCTTCGCCATGCTGCCTCGCCGTCCTTCGCGATTACGCGCCCGCAGGCGCCTGGTGCCTCAGCCCAAACGCAAGAGGCGCGCGACCCGAATCGAGGCACGCCATGCTGTCTGGAAGTTCGGGCCGCTTACCCCCTCTCCCGGGGCATTTCAAGCGCCCGCGCCGCCCCCCCGGAGCCTGCCTGGGTCAGCCGCCGAAGAACGACAGGACCTGCGTCAGCCCGGTGCGGATGAGCCAGTCGACGAAAAAGAAGAAGATCGCGGCGAGGGTGGCCAGCAGGAACACCATGAAGGTGGTCAGCGCGACCTCGCGGCGCGTCGGCCACACGACCTTCGATACCTCGGACCGGACCTGCTGAACGAACTGGATCGGGTTGGCCATGATCTCTCGCCTCTCGGTTTCGCTGCAGATACGGAAAGCGGCCGCGGCTTTCAAGCGCCCCGGGGCGGCAGCGTCTCAGCCGGCATGGCCGTAGCCCGTCATCCGATCGAGCACGCGGGCGATCTCGTCATCGCTCAACTCGGGCGGCTCGCCGAGGGGCAGGCAGCCCAGATACTGGCGCGCGAGCGTCTCGACCTCGACGGCCCGCCACATCGCCTGATCGAGCGTCGCGCCCAGCGCGATCATCCCGTGATGGGCGAGCAGGCACGCCGTCCGCCCCTCGAGCGCGGCGAGCGCGTGGCGCGACAGCGCCTCGGTGCCGAAGGTCGCGTAGGGCGCGCAGCGGATGTCGCGGCCGCCGCAGATCGCCACCATGTAATGCACGGGCGGGATTGCGCGGCCCATGATGGCCAGACTCGTGCAGGCAGTCGGGTGGGCGTGCACCACCGCCCCAACCTCTGGCCGCGCGCGCAGGATGTCGACGTGAAAGCGCCACTCGGACGAGGGCTTGCCAGCTGCCCTCACCTGCCCGTCGAGGCCCATCGCCACGATGTCGCCCGCGCCCATCCGGTCATAGGGCATGCCGGAGGGGGTGATCAGCAGGCCCGGCCCCTCGCCGGTGCCCTCGCGGACCGAGATGTTGCCCGAGGTGCCCTGGTTCAGCCCCGAGCGGTTCATCTCGCGGCAGGCCTCGACGATCGCCTGGCGGGTGTCCTGGGCCGCATGGTCGGTCATGGCTGTCTCCGGATCTGCCCGCTCCGCCTAGCCTCGCCGCCGCCAGCGGGCAAGCGCGCCCGCTTGACTGCCGTCGCCGCCGTCGCCACCTCCTCCCGCCCGCGCGCAGACCGGAGCCCTGCCGATGGCCGAGCCCTACGACCCGCCGACGAGGGCGCCGAGATGGCCTTCGACCGTCGCATGTCCTACGGCAACTATCTCGCGCTCGACCGGATCCTGACGGCCCAGCGACCGCTCTCCGTCGCGCCCGACGAGATGCTGTTCATCATCCAGCACCAGACGTCCGAGCTGTGGATGAAACTGATGCTGCACGAGCTCGATGCCGCGCGGCAGGCCATCGCGGCGGGCCGGACGGCCCCGGCGATGAAGGGCCTCGCCCGGGTCAGCCGCATCATGGAGCAGCTCAATTCGGCCTGGGACGTGCTGCGCACCATGACGCCGTCGGACTACACGACCTTCCGCGCGGCGCTCGGCCAGTCCTCGGGCTTCCAGTCTCTGCAATACCGGCTGATCGAGTTCGCCCTCGGCAATCGCAACCCGGCCATGCTCCGCCCCGATGCGCACGACCCCGCCTCGGCCGAGGCGCTCGAGGCGGAACTGTCGCGCCCCAGCCTCTACCAGGTGGTGCTCGGCCATGCCCGCGCGCTCGGCCATGACGTGCCCGAGGCGGCACTCGCCCCGGCCCGCGCGCCCCATGCGCCGAGCGATCGGGTGCGCGCGAGGTAGGAGGCGGTCTACCGCGACCCGGTGCGTCACTCGGCGCTCTACGAGACGGCGGAGAAGCTCGTCGACCTCGAGGACCATTTCCGGCGCTGGCGCTTCAACCACGTCACTACGGTCGAGCGCGTCATCGGCTTCAAGCGCGGCACCGGGGGCACGGGCGGGGTGAGCTATCTCAAGCGGATGCTGGAGGTCGAGCTTTTCCCCGAGCTCTGGCACGTTCGCACCGGGCTCTGAGCGGGGAGCGCCCGGCCTAGCAGGCTGCCGAAAAACTCGCGCCCCGGCGACGTGCTCAAGAATCGGGCGATTTTTCAGGGTCTCTCGTCGAGCTGGTGGCCGACCGTCGTGCCGGGGATCGGTTTGCTCGACGAGCGAGCGCCATCCAGAACGTTCTTCAGCAGCCTGCTAGAGCGCCGCGCGCAGGCCCGAGGCGGCCGCCTCGTAGCGCGAGAGGATGCGCTCGCGCCAGACATGGCGCCCGTCGCGCACAAGGTGCCGCCCGGCCGCCCAGACGTGCCGCACCATGCCCCGCCCTGCGGCCGTGCCTGCCGACCGCACGAACCGGTCGAGCCCTGCGTCGGGCGACAGGCCGGCAAGATCGGGGTGCGTGGTGTCGAGGGCGAGCAGGTCGGCCCAGGCGCCAGGCTCGATCCGGCCGGCGCCCCGCCCCGCCGCCCGCGCGCCGCCCCGTGCCGCGGCGGCCAGCAGACGCCGCCCGGCGCCGTCGCCGCCCGCGGCGAATGCCGGGAGCAGCGGCGCGAGTTCGGCCGGAAGGAGCGGGCGCAGGTTGCCGCCCGAGCCGACGCCGAGCCCCCCGCCCGCGCGGAGCCAGCCGGCAAGGTCGAGGCTGTGCCCCCCCTCGCCCGCGCGCGCCACGGGACAGAGGCCGGTCACCGCGCCGGTCGCGCCGAGCGCCCGCGTCTCGTCGCGGTCTAGATGGGCGCAATGGATGAGGCACCAGCGCCCGTCGAGCGGGAGGTTCTCGAGCGCCCAGTCGCCGGGCCGGGCGCCGAGCGCGGCGCGCACTTCCTCGACCTCCTCGGCCGAGGCGGCAAGGTGCATGTGGACAGGCCCGCCCCCCGCCTGCGCGGTCACCTCGCCCAGATGGTCCGCCGGCACTTCGCGCAGCGAGTGGGGCGACACCCCCACAACGGCGTCGCGCGCAAGGTCGGCGCAGGCGGCGCGCGCCCCCTCGACCAGCCTGGCGAACTGCTCGCGATTCGTGGCGAAGCGCGCCTCGTGCGGCCCGGGCGCGCGCCCATCGGCGCCGCCGTAGCGCGTGTGCACCGGCACCAGCGCCAGCCCGATGCCCGTGGCACCGGCCGCCGCCACGACCCGCTCGGCCATCTCGGCGGGCCGGGAATAGGGCGTGCCATCGGGCGCGTTGTGCAGGCGGTGGAACTCGACGCAGGCCCCGTAGCCGGTCTCCAGCATCTCCATCTGAGCGAGCGCCGCCACCGCCTCGAGGTCGTCGGGCGTCATCCGGTCGAGCAGCCGGCGCTGCGCCTCGGGCCGGGCGACGGCGCCGCCGCCCTCGGCCAGCGCGCGCAGCGCGGCGTGGTGGTGCACGTTGGCCGGCGCGGGCACCAGTAGCGCCACCCGGTTGTCGGCCGGGTCGCAATCAGTGACGATCCGGCGGATGTGGCCGCCGGCGATATAGAGGTAGACGTCGCGCTCCCACACTCCGCCGATGAGCGCGTGCTCGGCCCAGATCGTCTGCATCGGCCCTTCCCGCTGCGGCGCACCCTTGCGCCGCGCGATCATCCGCACGGGTCGTTACGGTTCGGTTGAGAGCAGGGGGCTTCTCAGGCCTTCTGTCGTGGCGAGGGCGCGTGCAAGTCGCCCGAATCGAGCACTGGGGAGGCGTCGATCTCCGCCGAATCGAGCATGCCGGCGACGCGCTCGAGCACCGAGACGACGAGCGCCTGCTCCCAGTCGTCCATCGCCTCGAAGCGCTTGACGTAGCGCTGCTGCAAGGGGTCGGGCGCGCGTTCCACGGCGGCGCGGCCTGCCTCGGTGATCAGTACGTTGGTCTGGCGGCGGTCGGTCTCGGAGCGCTGGCGCTCGACCATTCCCTTGGCCGCCAGCCGGTCGATCAGCGCGGTCATCGTGGCCTGGCTCACGCCCATGCGTGTGGCGATGGCCTTGGGCGTGGCGCGGCCCGTCTCGCCCACGATCTGGAGCACGCGGATCTGCACCGCGGTCAGCCCCGCCTTCTGCGCCAGCTCCCGGCCGTAGAGCTCGGTCGCGCGCAGGATGCGGCGCAGGGCGATAAGGCTCTCGTCGGTCCGGTCCACCGCGGTTTCCCCCTCGTCAGGCGGCGGAAGACTAGCAGAGGCTCGCTGCCTTGCCATCTCCGCCAAGCCGTTCGGAGCGCGAACTTTTTCGGGGTCTGTCGTTATCGCCACAGGCAAAAATCCCTCTCATTCGAAGCGTGAACTTGATTTACTTAGCTAAGCATACTATTTACTTCGTCAACCGAAGCAACGCAGAGCAGACCCGTGGACAGACGACCGACATCGCTGCATTCAGACACCATCCGCCTTCGCAAGCCCCGCAAGGGCGACGGAGCCGCAGTGTGGCGCCTGATCGCCGAGTGCAAGCCGCTCGACGAGAACTCGATGTATTGCAACCTGCTGCAGTGCGACCACTTCGCCGATACCTGCATCCTCGCGGAGAAGGGCGGAGAGGTTGTCGGCTGGGTCTCGGGCTACCGCGTGCCCGACGATCGCCAGACGCTGTTCGTCTGGCAGGTTGCCGTGTCGCCCAAGGCCCGCGGCGAGAGCCTCGGCCGCCGCATGCTCGACGCGCTTCTCGCGCGCGGCGCCTGTCGCGGCGTGTGCCGGGTGCAGACCACGATCACCGACGACAATGCGGCCTCGTGGGCCCTTTTCACCCGGTTCGCCGAGCGCGCGGGCGCCAAGCTGGACCATGAGACGCACTTCTGCCGCGACCGTCACTTCAAGGGCGCGCACGACACCGAGCGGATGGTCACGATCCGTCTGCCCGAGGCGCAGCGCGCGGCGGCCTGAGCCGGTCGCCCCCTCGCCGCCTCGCCAGAACCTTCGCATACCAAAGGACATCGTCATGTCGACTGACACATCGGCCGCCAAGGCCATCTTTTTCCGTCGCGAATCGGAGGCGCGCAGCTACTGCCGCTCCTTCGACACCGTGTTCACCAAGGCGCAGAACGCCACGCTGACCGATGCCGAGGGCCGCGACTACATCGACTTTCTCGCCGGCTGCTCGTCGCTCAACTACGGTCATAACGACCCCGACATGAAGGCCGCCCTGATGGAGCACATCGCGGGCGACGGCATCGCCCACGGCCTCGACATGATGTCGGATACCAAAGGCCGTTTCTTCGAGACCTTCGAGAAGGTGATCCTCGAGCCGCGCGGCATGGATCACAAGATCATGATGACGGGCCCGACCGGCACCAACGCCGTCGAGGCCGCGCTCAAGCTCGCCCGCAAGGTGACCGGCCGGCGCGAGGTGATCGCCTTCACCAACGGCTTCCACGGCATGACGCTGGGCGCCCTGGCCTGCACCGGCAATGCCGGCAAGCGTGCCGGCGCCGGCGGCGGGCCGCTCTGCGGCGTCGGCCGGATGCCCTACGAGGGCGCCTTCGGCCCCGACGTCGACACGCTCGCGCAGATCGAGATGATGCTCGACAACCCGTCATCCGGCATCGACGCCCCCGCGGCCTTCGTCGTGGAGCTCGTGCAGGGCGAGGGCGGCCTCAACGCCGCCACCCGCGAATGGACAGAGGGCCTCGCCCGTATCGCCAGGAAGCACGGCGCGCTGCTGATCGTCGACGACATCCAGGCCGGCATCGGCCGCACCGGCGACTTCTTCAGCTTCGACGGCTGGGACGTCGAGCCCGACATGGTGACGCTCGCCAAGTCGCTCTCGGGGTTCGGCCTGCCCTTCGCGGTCATGCTCATGAAGCGCGACCTCGACATCTGGAAGCCGGCCGAGCACAATGGTACCTTCCGCGGCAATACCCACGCCTTCGTCACCGCCCGCGTGGCTCTGGAGAAGTTCTGGGCCGACGACGCCTTCAAGAAGGAGATCGCCGCCAAGGCCGAGATCCTCGAAGAGCGCCTGACCCGGATCGCCGACATGATCCCCGGCACCCATCTCAAGGGCCGCGGCATGATGCGCGGCGTCGATGTGGGCTCGGGCGAACTGGCCGAAGAGATCTGCGCCGAGGCGTTCCGGGGCGGGCTGATCATCGAGACCTCGGGCGCGCATGACGAGGTGGTCAAGGTGCTCGCGCCCCTGACCATCCCGACCGCGCAGTTCGAGGAGGGGCTGACCATCCTCGAGAGGGCCGCGCGCACCTGCCTGCAAAGCCACAAGATCGCAGCGGAGTAATTGCCATGATCGTCAGAGATTTCAACGACCTGCAAGGCACCGATCGCGTCGTCTCGGACGCGGAATGGACATCCGTCCGCATGCTGCTGGCCGACGACGGGATGGGCTTTTCGTTCCACATAACGTTCCTGAACGAAGGCTCCGAGCACACGTTCGAATACAAGAACCACTTCGAGAGCGTGTATTGCATGTCGGGCAAGGGCTCGATCACCGACCATGCCACTGGCGAGACGCACCAGATCAAGCCCGGCGTGATGTATGCCCTCGACCAGCACGACCGCCATACCGTGCGCGCCGAGGAAGAGCTGGTGCTGGCCTGCGTGTTCAACCCGCCCGTCACGGGGCGCGAGGTGCACCGGGAAGACGGCTCCTATGCACTCGAAGAAACCAGTTGAGGCCGGCGGGGGAGAGCCCCGCCGCGAGCATCCATTGACCCAAGCCAATCACACTGTCGAAAAGATCGGCGGCACCTCCATGTCGAGGCTCGGCGAGCTGATCGACACGCTGATCGTCGGCGACCGCGGCGACGACCTCTATGGCCGCGTCTTCGTGGTCTCGGCCTTCGGCGGCATCACCGACCTGCTTCTCGAGCACAAGAAGACCGGCGAGCCCGGCGTCTACGCGCTGTTCGCCAACGCCTCGTCCGACCAGGCGTGGTCGGATGCGCTGACCAGGGTGCACGGCGCGATGGTCGCTGCCCACGAAGCCGTGCTGGCCGATCCCGCCGACCGCGACTTTGCGGAGACCTTCGTGCGCGAGCGCGTCGAGGGCGCCCGCAATTGCCTGATCGACCTGCAGCGCCTGTGCTCCTACGGACAGTTCCGCCTGTCGCAGCAGATGGGCATCATCCGCGAGCTTCTGTCGGGACTGGGCGAGGCGCATTCCGCCTTCGTCGCCCACCTCGCGCTGCGGCGGGCGGGCGTGAACGCGCGCTTCGTCGATCTCTCGGGCTGGCGCGACGAGGCCGAGCACAGCCTCGACAGCCGGATCCAGAGCGCCTTCGCCGACATCGACCTGACGTCGGAACTGCCCATCGTCACCGGCTATGCCCAGTGTGCCGAAGGCCTGATGAACGAGTTCGACCGCGGCTATTCCGAGGTGACGTTTTCGCGCATCGCCGCCCTCACGGGCGCGCGCGAGGCGATCATCCACAAGGAGTTCCACCTCTCGTCGGCCGACCCCAAGCTGGTCGGCGCCGAGAATGTCCGCAAGCTCGGCCACACCAACTACGACGTGGCCGACCAGCTGTCGAACCTCGGGATGGAGGCGATCCACCCCAGCGCCGCCAAGACGCTGCGCCAGTCGGGCGTGGCCCTGCGCGTGGCCAACGCCTTCGACCCGGGCGATCCCGGCACGCTGATCGACACCTGCGAGGCCGAGGAACCGGCGGCCGAGATCGTCTGCGGCATCGACGTCTTCGCGCTCGAACTCTACGAGCCCGACATGGTCGGCGTGAAGGGCTACGACGCGGCGATCCTCGAGGCGCTGACGCGGCACGACGTGTGGATCGTCTCGAAGACGTCAAACGCCAACACGATCACGCATTACTGCGACGGCTCGCTCAAGGCGCTGCGCCGGGTCGAGCGCGACCTTCGCCAACGGTTCCCGACCGCCGAGATCCGCATCCAGTCTGCGGCCATCGCCTCGGTGGTGGGGCGCGACCTGACGGGCCTCAAGGTGCTCTCGCGGGGCCTCGCGGCCCTCACCGAGGCGGGCCTCGACGTGATCGGCGCGCACCAGACCTCGCGGCGCGTCGACGTGCAGTTCGCCGTCCCGCGCGAGGCGCGCGACACCGCGATCAAGGCGCTGCACGACGCGGTGATCTCGCCGCCGCGGAAAGAGCGACGGTTATCCGCCGTTCAGGCGGCCTGACCGGCAGCGCACTCTCGACAGCTTCGGACACCCGCGCCCCGCGTGCGGGCGTCTTGCGTCTCGGCCCTACCGCGGCGCCCCGATGCCCCGCCCGGCCTGCGCGGGCCGTGGCAGGGCGGCGTGGGCGGCGGCCCAGGCACCAAGGCGCTCGGCCACCCGCTCGCCCGGCGGGCAGGTCTTGCGGGTGGCGAGATCGACATGGAGCTGCATGCTCTCCACCGTCGCGCAGGTCTCGCCCGCCGCATCCACCACGCGGTGGAAGAGCAGCATCTTCTTGCCCTCGCCGATCAGAACCTGCGTGGTCACCCGCAGCCGCTCGCCCTCGTGCATCTCGCGCAGGTAGCAGACGTGGTTCTCGGCGGTGAAGTAGCTGCGCCCGGAGGCGACATAGGCGGCATCCGCCCCGATCATCTCCATGAACCGGTCGTTGGCGCGCGCCGCCGCTTCCACGTAGTGCAGCTCGTTCATATGCCCGTTGTAGTCGGTCCAGTCCGGCGGAATCGCCCGGTCGAACGTCAGCGGAAGCCCTGACAATGCCGCCGGACTGCTTTCGGATGGCATGGTTTTCCCTCCTCCTCCCGGTGGTTGCACTGACGGCGCACCCCGGTCAGTCGCCGCCCGCCTCGACCCCGATGCGCCGGGCCAGCGCAGCGAAGGCCGCCCGCGCGCCGGTCGACCACTCGGCCCCGCGTGCGCGGAACAGCGTCGCCTCGCTGCGCAGGATCGGCGGTGTCGAGAGCGGCCGCAAATGATTGGCGCGCAGCGTCTCGCCCGACGAGGTGATGTCGGCGATGGCCTCGGCGGTGCCGTTCGCCACCGTCCCCTCGGTCGCCCCCTGCGAATCGACCAGCGCGTAATCGGCCACCCCCTCGGCGCGCAGATACTCCCGCACGAGCCGGTGATACTTGGTGGCGATGCGCAGGCGGTGGCCATGGGCGGCGCGGAAGGCGGCGGCGGCGGCGTCGAGGTCGCCCGGCGTCTCGACGTCGACCCAGGCCTTGGGCACCGCGATCACGAGGTCGGCATGGCCGAAGCCGAGGGGCGCGAGCTCTTCGACCACCCGCTCCCAGCCGGGAATCTGCTCGCGCACGAGGTCGGTGCCCGTGACGCCGAGATGGATGCGCCCCGCCGCCAGTTCGCGCGGGATCTCGCCCGCCGCGAGCAGCATCAGCCGCACGTCCTCCACCCCCGAGACATGGCCGGCATATTCGCGCTCGTCCTCGGTGCGCGCGATCCCGACGCCGCGGGCCGCGAACCAGTCGAAGGTCTTTTCCATCAGCCGGCCCTTCGAGGGCACGCCGAGCCGCAGCATCACGCCCCTCCCCCCAGCTCGAGCACCAGCGCGGGGCGAATCACCCCGCCCACCGCGGGGATCTCGCGGCC
>OFET01000455.1_pt1 | contig 26247 bp, 24 predicted proteins | sample 1521211 | NCBI WGS metagenome assembly OFET01 (sample SAMN03766358, study PRJEB24113) | microbial mat metagenome | isolation source: enrichment culture HLUCC-A from microbial mat sample contains cyanobacterium...
GGAGTGCCGACGCACCCATGGGTTCTGCGGGTGTTTTCAGTGTCAGCGACCAAAGGTCAACCGCGGCAGCGGCTCCATTTGAGAAGCCCGCGTCGCCCTGGTCGAGATGCGCAGCGGGGTGTTGCCGCTTTTTTGCGCACTCCGGCTTTCCCAACGGAAGCATGGCCTTGACGGCCGCTCACGCTTTCGTGAGGCCCCGCGGGGGAACGCAGGGGAAGACTCGAAGGTTGTGGCTTAGACTTTCGTAACGGATTTGCGTCAATCTCTCCGTATGCCGAAAAGAAGTTTCGCCCCCCTCATGGCCCCGCTCCTCGCCCCTCTCCTGGCGCTTGTCCTGCTCGTGCCGCGAGCCGCCCCGGCCTGGGAGATCGACGGGACGGAGGTCGACGTCGAGCTCGTGCTCGCGGTCGATGTCTCGCTTTCCGTCACCCCGCACGAGATGGATATCCAGCGGCGTGGCTACGCCGAGGCCATCACCTCGCCCGAGGTCATGGCGGCGGTGCAGGCGGGGCTGCTCGGCCGGGTCGCGGTGACGTATGTCGAATGGGCGGGCGACGGCTCTCAGCGCACCCTCATCGACTGGACGCTGATCGAGACAGAGGGCGACGCCGAGGCCTTCGCCGCCACCCTGCGGGACGCGCCCGGCACGTCGCTGCGGCGCACCTCGATCTCCAACGCGCTGTCCTTCTCGGCGGGGCTGTTCTCGAACAACGGCTACGCGGGCCTTCGGCAGGTCATCGACGTCTCGGGAGACGGGCCCAACAACTCGGGCCGCCCCGTCGTGCAGGCCCGCGACGAGGCAATCGCCGCAGGTATCGTCATCAACGGCCTGCCCCTCATGACCACCGAAGGGTACGGCGGCCGCTGGGATTTGCCCGACCTGGATCTCTACTATGCCGATTGCGTGATCGGCGGGCCCGGCGCCTTCGTCATCCCCGTCCGCTCGTGGGACGAGTTCGCGGACGCGGTGCGGCGCAAGCTGGTGCTCGAGATCGCCGGCCTGACACCCGAGCCCGAGGCGCGCGTGTGGCGCGCCTCCAACCCGGCACCCGGCGGCTACGACTGCATGATCGGCGAAAAGATCTGGGATCGCGCGATCTGGAGCGGCAGCGGCACGCCCTGAACCGTCTGGCATGGTGACGCACCTACCGCTTCGCAGCCACGCTCTGCCAGGCGACATGGCGCGCGCTCTCCCTTGACTGTCTCCGCCCGGCTGTCAGAAGGCGGGCATGGGCACGGGACATCTCACAATCGATCTTGCCGCGCTCGCCGACAACTGGCGCGCGCTCGACGCCGCCTCCGGCGCCGGCGTCGAGACGGGCGCCGTGGTCAAGGCCAACGGCTATGGCCTCGGCGCCGGCCCCGTCGCGCGCACGCTCGCCCGCGCCGGCGCGCGGCGCTTCTTCATCGCCGTCGCCGAAGAAGGCCCGGCCCTGCGCGAGGTGCTGGGCGGCGGCCCCGACATCTACGTCTTCGGAGGCCACATGGCCGGAGATGCCGAGCTGATCCGCGAGCTCGGCCTGATCCCGCTGCTCAACTCCATCGACCAGCTCACCCGCCATGTCGAGGCGCTGCCCGGCCACCCCTTCGGCATCCAGCTCGACACCGGGATGAACCGGCTCGGCCTCGAGCCCGAAGAATGGCAGGCGGTGCACGACATCGTCCTGACCGCCGGTCCGGCGCTTCTGATGAGCCACCTCGCCAGCTCCGACGATCCCGACGCGGCGCAGAATGCCGCGCAGCTCGCCACCTTCCGCGCCATGACCGACGGCACGGGACTGCCCCGCTCGCTCGCGGCCACGGGCGGCACCCTGCTGGGCCCGGACTACCATTTCGAGCTGACGCGGCCGGGCATCGGTCTCTATGGCGGCGCTCCGTTTACCGAAGGCAAGACGGTGGTCTCGCTCTCCCTGCCGGTGATCCAGACCCGTCTCGTGCGCGCCGGCGAGGGCGTCGGCTACGGTGCCACCTGGACGGCCGAGGAGGATACGCTCGTCGCCACCGTCGCCGCAGGCTACGCCGACGGGATGGACCGCGCGCTGTCGAACACCGGCATCCTCTGGGCGGGCGACGTGCCCTGCCCGATCCTCGGCCGCGTCTCGATGGATCTCATCGGCTGCGACGTCTCGGCGCTGGATCCCGTGCCCGAGGCCCTCGAGGCGCTCGGCCCGGCCCAGGGCATCGACGTGCTCGCCGCCGCCACGGACACGATCGGCTACGAGGTGCTCACCACGTTCGGCCGACGCTACGCGCGCCGCTTCACGGGTCACGCATGAGCCATCTTGCGCAGCTCGGCGCCGCCGTGCTGTCGCTGCTGGCCGGCACCGGGCGGGTCGTGCTGTTCCTGCTGGCGGGGCTCCACGCGCTCGCCCGGCCGCCCTTCTACCTCAGGGAGTGTCGGCAGGCCCTTCTGAATATCGGGTATTTTTCCCTCCCTGTCGTGGGGCTGACCGCCTTTTTCACGGGGGCCGCGCTGGCCCTGCAAATCTACGAGGGCGGCGCACGGTTCAACGCGCAATCGGTCGTGCCCTCGATCGTGGCCATCGCCATCGTTCGCGAACTCGGCCCCGTCCTGGGCGGGCTGATGGTCGCCGCCCGCGTCGCCTCGTCCATTGCCGCCGAGATCGGCACGATGCGGGTGACCGAGCAGATCGACGCGCTGGTCACCCTCTCCACCGACCCGATGCGCTACCTCGTGGCCCCCCGCCTGCTCGCCGCCGTGATCGCGGTGCCGGCGCTCGTGGCGGTCGGCGACGCGATCGGGATCATGGGCGGATGGCTGGTGGGCACGTCGCGCCTCGGCGTCCCCTCTGCCGCCTACCTGCAGGCGACCCTCGACTTCCTCGAGACGGGCGACGTGCTCTCCGGCCTCGTCAAGGGCGCGGTCTTCGGCCTGATCGTGGCCCTCATGGGCTGCTATCACGGCATGAATTCGGGTCGCGGTGCGCAGGGCGTCGGCCGGGCGACGAAATCGGCGGTCGTCTCGTCCGCGATCCTCGTCCTTGCCGCCAACTACCTGATGACAGAGGTGTTTTTCAGTCCATGATCCGGGTCGAAGGGCTGTGCAAGGCGTTCGGAGATACGCAGATCCTCGACGGCGTCACGCTCGACGTGTCGACCGGCGAGAGTTGCGTGATCATCGGCGGGTCGGGCACCGGAAAGTCCGTTCTTCTCAAGTGCATCCTCGGTCTCGTTCGGCCGGATGCCGGCGCCGTCCTGCTCGACGGCAAGACCTTCACCCGCGAGGGTCGCGAGGCCTTCCTGAACAGATTCGGCATGCTTTTCCAGGGAGCTGCGCTGTTCGACTCCCTGCCGATCTGGGAGAATGTGGCCTTTCGCCTTCTGCGTGGCCCGCTTCGCCGCCCGCGGTCCGAGGCGCGCGAGATCGCCATCGAGAAGCTGCGCCGCGTGGGGCTTTCTCCCGACATCGCAGACCTTTACCCGGCAGAGCTCTCGGGCGGCATGCAGAAGCGCGCCGGACTCGCCCGGGCCATCGCCGCCGATCCCGAGATCCTCTTCTTCGACGAGCCCACGACCGGGCTCGACCCGATCATGGCGGGCGTGATCAACGACCTGATCCGCGGCATCGTTTCCGAGATGGGCGTGACCGCCCTCACCATAACCCACGACATGGGCTCGGTCCGTGCGATCGCCGACCGCGTCGCCCTGCTGCACGCCGGGACCATGCGATGGCGGGGCACTGTCGCAGAGATGGACGCGACCGCAGACCCTTACGTGACACAGTTCATTCAGGGCCGCGCAGACGGCCCGATCAGCGCCCTGCGCTAGTTCTCTTCGGCGATGTCGGGCAGATCGAAGATCTGGCCTGGATAGATCAGGTCGGGGTCGCGAATCTGGTCGTCGTTCGCCGCGAAGATCTGGACATAGCGAAACCCGCTGCCGTAGCGATCCGCCGCGATGCCCCACAGGGTGTAGCCCGGTTGCACGGTGATGACGCTGGCCTGCGCGGGGGTCTGCCCCGGCACCCGGGCCGCGCCGGCCTCGAGCTGGGCGAGCACGACCGGATCCTCCCGCTTGAACGGTGTCTCGAAGCGCGACACCACCCGGCCGGCGGGGTCGAGCTGGTCGACGCGCAGCGTGTAGACGCCGCTCTGGATGTCGACAAGCGGCAGTCGCCACGATCCGTCTTCGGCGATCGGCGCGCTGTTGATCGCGGTGCCGTCGAGATAGACGCGCACCGAGTCGACCGGCGGCGGCGGGGGGGCAGACCGCCCCTCGAGCAGCACCGCGCCGTCGGCGGCATAGCTGATGATGTCGACGATCACGCGGTCGATCGACCGGGAGCGCGGCACGGAGGGCTGGAGCATCCGCACCCCGTCGCTGTCGGCAAGCAGCACCGCGGGGGCCCGGACGGGCGTGTTCACGCCCCGCGAGACCTCTGCCGGCGGCGCGACGCGGCTCGGAGCTTGTGTCGTGTTCCCAGACACTTGCGCCACCCCCTCCGTGGGTGGTCCGGCGACCGGTGCCGCGGTGCTCTCGGCCACGGTTTCGCCCGCCCCGCCAGTCGCTTGCGGTGCGATCCTCGCCGCAGCGGCCGGCGCAGCCTGCTCAGGGCCGTCGCGCCCTGTTTCGTCAATGCTCGCAATGACTTCCGCCGTGGAGACGAGCTCGGCTGCCGGGACAGCCTCAAGCACGTCGACCGAGGCAATTTCTTCCTTTTCTTCCAAGCCTTGCGCGTCGGGCTCCGCCTCGGCGAGGGACGGCGCGATCACGACCGAGCCGTCGGCGCGGCGTTCCTCGCCATCCTCCCCGATCGCCACGAGGTCGAGCACCCGGCCCTGGCCATCCTGCGGCAGGTCGACGAAGAAGACGAAGCCGCCCTGCCCGTCGGCCCGCCCCGAGGCCGCCTCGGCGCCGTCGACATCGATCCGCACCCGCTCTCCCGGCCCCGCGGTGCCGGCCACGAGAACCGAGCCGTCGGGCTCCGCGCGCACGAGGTCGAAGCGCGGCCCGGGGGCCGTGTCGGCCACGTCGGGCAGCGGAGCCGCGCCCTGTGCCTGTGCCTCGGGCGCAGCCGGGGGCGACGCGAGGGGCCCGGAGCCCGGCGCCCCGGGCGGCGCGACGCTCTCCGGCCCGGCGGACGCGTCCGGCGCGGGCGGCGCGGGCGGCGTCACCGGTTGCGACGGCCCAGGCGACATGCCGGGAGAGGGGGCGGCAACGGCAACATCGGGCGCAGGCTCTGAACCGGGGGCCGCGCGAGACGTCTCGGCGGCGTCCGGTTCCAGCGGCGCGACGCTCACGACCCCGGTGCCGAAGACGCCATAGACGGCGCCGGCCGCCACGGCGACCCCGGCCACGCCGCCCATCACGGGCCGCGCCAACATGCTCCATTCAAGCCTCGCCATGCACATCCCCACGGCACGCAAGCCGACCGATGCTGAGGGCGCTTGTGGCCCTCGGTCAACATCGCTAAGGCACCACAAGATATTGAGCAAGAAGGGTGTTGCCGCCATGCCCCACGGGATCTTCTCGGTCTGCGTCTATTGCGGGTCGCGCGACGGGGCCGACCCCGCCTTCGCCGCCGATGCCGAGGCCGTGGGCGCCCTGCTGGCGGCGCGCGGCTGGCGGCTGGTCTACGGGGCGGGCGATGTCGGACTCATGGGGCGCGTGGCGCGCTCGGCCCAGGCGGCGGGCGGGGTGACGCTGGGCGTGATCCCCGAGCACCTGATGGCGCGTGAGGTAGGCAAGCGCGACCTCGACACGCTGGTGGTCACCGAGACGATGCACGAGCGCAAGAAGGTGATGTTCATGAATGCCGACGCGATCGTGGTGCTTCCGGGCGGCGCCGGCACGCTGGACGAACTGTTCGAGGCGCTGACCTGGCGCCAGCTCGGCCTGCACGACAAGCAGGTCTTCCTTCTGAACACAGCCGGTTACTGGGACCCGTTCATCCAGCTTCTCAGGAGCGTCCTGACCGCCGGATTCGCCGGGCCCGACCTCGCGCGGATGGTGACCGTGGCGGGATCGGTCGCGGCGCTCGGCGACGCGGTCGACTTCGTCGCCGCCTCGCATGGGCATGGCATCTGAGGCGACCGCCTAGCCGGCCTCGTGCCCGAGCCCTGCGCGCACGTCGGCCTCGCAGGCAGCGGCAAGGGCCTTGCGGTCGGCCATGTCCGAGACGCGGCGCGGCGGATGGTAGGTGACGGTCACGCGGCCCTGACGAGGCAGCGCCAGAACCTGCAGGAAATGCGGCGCGAAATCCATGTCGCCCCACCAGGCGTAGACACGCGAGTCGATGCCTGACGGGGCCTCGTAGTCCACAGTGATCGGTTGGACGTGCGCGGCACCCTTCACGCGCGGGTCGAGGAGCGCGGCAAACAGTGTCGGCTTGAAGCGCAGCACGCGCTTGCCGTCGCTCGACGTCCCCTCGGGAAAGAACAGCGGCCGCTGCCCGAGGGCGATGCGCTCCACCAGCTCGGCGGCCTGGCTCGCGGCTTCGGCCCGGTCCCGGCGGAAGAACAGCGTGCCGGCCCCGCGCGCGAGCCAGCCGATGCCGGGCCATCGCGCCACCTCGGCCTTGGCCACGAAGATCACCCGGTCGGAGGCGCCGAGCGCGAAGATGTCGAGCCAGCTCGAGTGGTTGGCGACCGCAGCTCCGACGCCCTCGATCAGCCGGCCGCACACCGTGCGGCGCAAGCCCACGATGCGGCAGGCGGCGACGAAGGCGATTTGCGGGATGTAGGCGGTGACCGGTCGGCGCAGGCCCGCGAGCGGCGCCTCGACGAGGCGGATGGCCAGCAGCACGGCCATGCCGCCGAAGAGAACGACAAAGAGCGCGAGCGCCCGCGCCGCCACGCGCACCCAGTCGAGCGGGCCGAGGCGACGCGGCTCGGGGAGCGGGTCTGTCCCGATCCAGGTCGGGCCGCGGAAGCCGCCGGCGTCGGGGCGGGGCGCGGCGTCGGCCATCTCGCCGGTCATGCTCAGCCGGCCGTGCCGTCGTAGAGGGCGCGGGTGCGCTCGTCGATGCGGCTCACGTCCATCACGAGGCAGATATCGGTGGTGTTGAAGGGCCGGTCGACCCAGGCGCCCTGCCCCACATGGCCGCCAAGGCGCAGATACGACTTGATGAGTGCCGGGATCGCCCGCGCCGCGGCACGCCGGTCGACCTGCTCGTAGGGCATCAGGTCCATCGCGACGGCCTCGGGCGGGCGGGCGGTGACGCGCAGGGGCTCGGGCGCAAGGTGCTTGTGGTGAAGAAAGGCGAGCGGATGCGCGAGCGCACCGACATCGGTGCCGTGGAAGCTCGCCACCCCGAAGAGGATTTCGGCACCTTCCTCAGACACGTAGGCGGCGAGGCCGCGCCAGAGATGGAACAGCCCCAGCCCACCGCGGAAATCGGGGTGAATGCAGGAGCGGCCCAGCTCGAGCAGCCGTCTCCCCGTCGCCTCAAGCGGAGAAAGGTCATATTCGTCAGAGCAGTAAAAGCCGCCGGCCGCCGCCGCCCGCGCGCCCGGCATCAGCCGGTAGGCGCCCACCACATGATCGAGCCGCGCCTCGTCGCGCGAGGGATCGACCAGCACGAGGTGGTCGTAATGCGGGTCGTGGCGGTCGCGCTCGAAGCGGCCCGCATGATCCACGAGCGGGCCGTCACCACCGAGCTCGGCCACGAAGACCTCGTAGCGCAGGCGCTGCGCGCCGAGCACGTCAGCCTCGCGCACGGCCCGCCGGACCTCGAGCGCGGGGCCGGGTCGCGGGGCGGGCGACGGCCCGCTGCGGGCATGCATCGGCGGGGCGGGCATCGGCGTGGCGCGTCTCCTCTCGTGGCGCGGGCGTTGGCATCGGGGCGGCGCGGGGCCACCGCGCGTCGCGCCACGGCCCCGCATAGGCCCTGCGGGCGACCCTGTCCACCGAGGCGGCTGGCTGCGGCACACGCGACGATTGGGCGCGCGGGCACCTGTCACTTCCCCGAAAAGCGCGAATTGTCTCGTGACGTAAACTCTCGTTAGGGTTGAAGGTGGAAGCTTGAGCACGAACGGTGCGAGACATGACCGCAGGCAGCGCGACCGCCCCGTCAGTCCTGCACAGGAAGGAGAGCGATGCGACGCCCGTCCACCACCACCTTGCCCTCGTTCTCGAAGTTCACGGTGATGCGGTGCCCGATCCGCGACTGGACCTGTCCCAGCCCCCACTCATCGGCCTCTGGATGGCGCACCAGCGATCCCGGCTCGAGAAAGGCGTTGAGATCCATCGCGTCGGTCATGGGGTGCTCCGGCCAGGCAACATGTGAGGGAGATGGGGCATGAACGCCGAGTTTCCAATCGAGGAGGTCGACCTGACCGCGCTGATCGGCTCGCGCATCTGCCACGACCTCGTCAGCCCCGTGGGCGCCATCGGCAACGGCGTGGAACTGCTCGGGATGACCGGCGACGGCGCGGTCTCGGCCGAGCTCGACCTCGTGCGAGAAAGCGTCGACAACGCGCAGGCGCGACTGCGGTTTTTCCGCATCGCCTTCGGTCAGGCCGGCGACGAGCAGGAGGTGGGCCGCGCCGAGGTGCTCGGCATCCTGACAGAACTGTACAAGGGCGGTCGGCTCAAGGTCCACTGGGCGGTCGACGCATCCTGCCAGCGGCTGGAGGTGAAGCTCGCCTTCCTGCTGCTCCAATGCCTCGAAAGCGCGATGCCCTATGGCGGTCAGGTGCATATCAGCCGAGGGTCGGATAGCTGGCGCCTGCGCGGCGAGGCCGAGAAGCTGCGGCTTGAGCCGATGTTGTGGGAGGCGCTGTCGAGCGGGGCCGTACCCGCCTCGCTGCGGCCGAGCCAGGTGCATTTCGGCCTTGTGCCGCAAACCGTGCGTCGGCTGGGAACGGGCCTGTCGGTCGAGATCGGCCAGCACGCGGTGACGCTCGCGGCCTGAGCTGCCCCCCTTCGGCGTGCGCCTTCCCTCCGCGCGCCGCCCCCGCGGCCCGGCCGCCGCTCCGCGGCCCGGGCCGCGGGCCGGAAACGGCTCAGGGGCGCGTCGTCCCCTGCCCCGTCACGAGATACTTGAACGAGGTGAGCTGCTCGGCGCCCACGGGGCCGCGAGCGTGCAGCTTGCCCGTGGCAATGCCGATCTCGGCCCCCATGCCGAACTCGCCGCCGTCGGCGAATTGCGTCGAGGCGTTGTGCATCAGGATCGCCGAATCGAGCCCGGCGAAGAAGCGCGCCGCCGCGGCGTCGTCTTCGGTCAGAATCGCCTCGGTGTGGCCCGAGCCGTAATGGCGGATGTGAGCCATTCCATCATCAATTGAATCAACCACTTTCGCGGCGATCCTCATGTCGAGGAACTCTTTCCCCCAGTCCTCCTCGGTGGCGGGGCGGGTGCCCTGCAGGCCCTCGGCGTAGACCTCGACGCCCGCCGCCATCAGGTCGTCGACGATCGCCTGGCCGAGCGCTGCGGCGTCGCGATGCACCAGCAGGCACTCGGCGGCGCCGCAGATGCCGGGGCGCCGCGTCTTGGCGTTGAGCGCGACGGCGCGCGCCGTGTCTGGGTCGGCGGCGGCGTCGACGTAGACATGGCAGATCCCCTCGAGATGGGCGAAGACGGGCACCCGCGCCTCGCGCTGCACGAGGCCGACGAGCCCCTTGCCGCCGCGCGGCACGATCACGTCGATGCACTCGGACATGCGCAGCATCTCGGCCACCGCCGCGCGGTCGCGCGTGGGCACGCGCTGGATCGCGGCCTCGGGCAGGCCGGCCGCGCGCAGGCCCTCGACGAGACAGGCATGGAGCGCCGCCGAGGAATGGAAGCTCTCGGAGCCGCCGCGCAGGATCACCGCGTTGCCCGACTTGAGGCAGAGCGCACCGGCATCGGCGGTCACGTTGGGCCGGCTCTCGTAGATGACGCCCACCACGCCGATGGGGGTGCGCATGCGGCGGATGTGAAGGCCGCTGGCCACGTCCCACTCGGCGATGACGTCGCCCACGGGATCGCGCTGCCCGGCCACGGCGCGGAGCGCCGCGACGATGCTGCCGATGCGCCCCTCGTCGAGCCGCAGCCGGTCGAGCATCGCCGCGCTCAGCCCCTTTTGCTCGCCCCGGGCCATGTCTTCGGCATTGGCGCCCTGCACCTCGGCCCGGCGGGACCAGAGCGCCTCGGCCGCGGCGATCAGCGCGGCGTGCTTGCGCTCCGGGCTCGCCGTGGCGAGCTCGGCCGCGGCGGCGCGGGCGCGCGCGCCGATCTCGGCCATCAGGGCGGGGATGTTCTGGGCATGGTCCTTCATGGCGGCGCCCTCCTCGACCGGGCTGATAGCAGGCAACGGCGCGCGACAGAAGAGCCGAGGCGTCCGGGGCGCGGCGCAGCCGGACAGGCGGGTCAGAGGGCCATGTCGTCGCGGTGGATGAGGGCGGCGCGGCCGGGATAGCCAAGGATCGCCTCGATGTCGCTCGAATGGTGGCCGGCGATGGCGCGCGCCTCGTCGGCGGTGTAGCGGGCGAGGCCCTGGCCGATCTTGCCCCCCGGCCCCTCGATCGCCACCGGCTCGCCCCGGCCGAAGCGGCCCGCGACGCGGGCGACGCCCGCCGGCAGGAGCGAGGAGCCGCGGGCGAGAGCGGCGGCCGCGCCGGCATCGACGGTGAGCGTGCCGCGGGGCTTCATGCTGGCGATCCAGCGGCGGCGGGCGAGCTGGGGCGTCGTCTGCGGCAGGAACCACGTGGCGGGCGCGCCCTCGGCCAGCGCCGTCAGCGGGCGGGCAACGGCGCCGTGCGTGATCGCCATGGCGCAGCCGGCGGCGGTGGCGGTCTTGGCGGCCCAGACCTTTGTCTTCATGCCGCCGCGCGACAGGCCCGAGCCCGCATCGCCCGCCATCGCCTCGATCCCGGGGGTGACCTCGGTCACCGTATCGAGGCGGCGGGCGGCCGGCTCGGTGCCCGGGGGCGCGGTGTAGAGGCCGTCGATGTCGGACAGGAGGACGAGCTGGTCGGCGCCCACCGTGACGGCGATCTGGGCGGCGAGGCGGTCGTTGTCGCCGAAGCGGATCTCGTCGGTGGCGATCGTGTCGTTCTCGTTGACGATGGGGATCGCGCCGTGGCCGAGCAGCGCCGTCAGCGTCGCGCGGGTGTTGAGGTAGCGGCGGCGATCGGCGGAATCCTCGAGTGTCACCAGCACCTGCGCGGCCGTGATCCCGTGCGGGGCGAGGGCGGCCTCGTAGGCGCGGGCGAGGCGGATCTGGCCGACCGCAGCCGCGGCCTGGCTCTGTTCGAGCGCGAGCGGGCCGGGGGCGAGGCCCAGCACGCCGCGCCCGAGCGCGATGGAGCCCGAGGAGACGACGATCACGTCGGCGCCGCGGGCGCGCGCGCAGGCGAGATCGCGCGCCAGCGCGGTGAGCCAGTCCTCCCGAAGGGCGCCGCTCTCGCGGTCGACCAGCAGGGCCGAGCCGATCTTGACGACGAGGCTCCGGGCGGCGCGCAGGTCGGGGCGTGCGGCGGCCCCGGTGTCGCTCACGGCCTCCACGGCTCTGGCTCCGTCTGTTCGGGGGCGCGGTCGGCCTCGATCCGCGCGCGCAGGGCGCGGAGCACCTGCGGCACGCCCTCGCCCGAGACGCCGGACATCTCGAGCACGGGGCCGCCGCACGCCGCCGCGAGGGCCGCGCGGGCCTCTGCGCGCGCCTCCGGCTCCAGCGCGTCGACCTTGTTGAGCACGGTGACCCGCGGCTTGTCCGACAGCGCGCCGCCGTATTCCTCGAGCTCGCGGATGATCGTGCGCCAGTCTTGCGCCGGATCGTCCGACGTGCCGTCGACGAGATGCAGCAGGACTGCGCAGCGCTCGACATGGCCAAGAAAGCGGTCGCCCAGCCCCCTGCCCTCGTGCGCGCCCTCGATCAGGCCGGGGATGTCGGCCACCACGAACTCCGCCCCGTCGATGCCGACGATGCCGAGACCCGGGTGCAGCGTGGTGAAGGGATAGTCGGCGATCTTGGGCCGCGCGTTGGAGGTCGCGGCGAGAAAGGTCGACTTGCCTGCGTTGGGCAGGCCGAGAAGCCCGGCATCGGCGATCAGCTTGAGCCGCAGCCACAGCGTGCGCTCCACGCCCGGCTGACCGGGGTTGGCGCGGCGCGGCGCCTGGTTGGTCGAGGTCTTGAAGCGCAGGTTGCCCCAGCCGCCATTGCCGCCCTGCGCCAGCACCACGCGCTGGCCCGCCTGCGTGAGGTCGGCCACGACCGTCTCTTCGTCGTCCTCCAGGATCTCGGTGCCGACGGGCACCTTGAGCACGATGTCGTCGCCGGAGGCGCCGGTGCGGCCCTTGCCCATGCCGCCCTGCCCGTTCCTCGCGAAGAAATGCTGCTGGTAGCGGAAATCGATCAGGGTGTTCAGCCCGTCGACCGCCTCGGCCACCACATCGCCGCCGTTGCCGCCGTCGCCGCCGTCGGGGCCGCCGAACTCGACGAACTTCTCGCGGCGGAACGACACGGCGCCGTTCCCGCCGGAGCCAGAGCGGATCTGCACGCGCGCGAGATCGAGGAATTTCATGTCATGTCCTCCGGGCCGCCGTGGGGATAGGCGCGCGAACGGCCCGAATCAAGAAGCCAGACGCAGGCGGCGCGCTCAGTCGAGGCGCTTGAGATAGGTCCAGGTGGCGACGGGCGCGCCCCGGGCGACCGACCACGCCTCGGCATCGCCGAGGTATTCGAAGCCGGCATTGGTCAGCACCCGCGCCGAAACCGGGTTGTCCTGGAACACCGAGGCGAAGATCGTGGCCGCGCCATGGGGGTTGGCCGCGAGCAGCGCGCCCACCGCCTCGGAGGCGAGGCCGGTGTTCCACAGCGCGGGCGCCACCCAGTAGCCGATTTCCGACTGCGCCTCGGCGCCCTCCATCCGCTCGAGCGCGATCACGCCGACGAGCTCGCCGAGGCCGGTGCGTGTGCCGTCCATCGCCCAGACATCCTCGCGCCGCTTCGGCCCGAGGGCACGGTCGATATAGGCCTCGGCCGCGCCGGGGGGCAGCGGATGCGGGATCGTGGTCGTGGAGCGGGCCACACGCTCGTCGCCGGAATAGAGCTCCAGCAGCCCCGCGTCGGAGCGCTGCAGGGGCCTCAGCGTCAGCCGCTCGGCGGGAATGACCGGCTGCCCGGTGACGTGGTCGATCTGCATGGCGTCCTCCTTTCGAGGCGCGCGCTTCCCGCGGGGAAGCCAGGAAATGCGAAGGGGGACCGGCGGTATCGCCGATCCCCCTTGTCATTGTGTTGACCTGTCGGGTCGGCCCTTACTCGGCAGCCTCCGCCACCGGGGTGACGGAAATGAAGGTGCGGCCCTTGAGCCCCTTGCGGAACGTCACGTTGCCGTCGCGCAGGGCGAACAGCGTATGGTCCTTGCCCTGGCCCACGCCCTCGCCCGGCCACCACTTGTTGCCGCGCTGGCGCGCGATGATGTTTCCGGCGATCACCTGCTCGCCGCCAAACTTCTTCACGCCGAGGCGGCGGCCGGCGGAGTCGCGGCCGTTGCGCGAGGAGCCGCCTGCTTTCTTGTGTGCCATCTGGCCTTACTCCTTCTCGGCGGCGAATTCCTTCGCCTGGTCGATCCAGCCATCGCGGGCGATGCGGCCCTTGAACGACAGCTTTTCATCCATGTAGGCGACTTCCGTCTCGGTCCAGGCCGCGATCTGGTCGAAATGGAACACGCCGTTCTCGTGCAAGAGCTTCTCGAGCTTCGGCCCGACGCCCGAGATCCTATTGAGGTCGTCGGGCGCACCGCCGCGTGCCTCGGTCAGAAGGTTCGCGGGCCGCGCGCCGGAGATCTCGGCCTGCGCGGCAGGTGCCTCAGCGGGTGCCACCGGGGCCGGGGCCGACGGGGCCGCCATATCGGATCGGGGCGCCGACCCGGCACCAATGGCCGCCTTGACCCCGCTCGCCTCTGCTCCCGATTCGAGGATCGAGGTGACGCGCAGCAGCGTCAGCTTCTGGCGGTGGCCCTTCTTGCGCGCCGACGAGTGCTTGCGGCGCCGGCGCACGTAATGGATCAGCTTCTCGCCCTTGATCTGGTCGATGACCTCGGCCTGGACGCCCGCGCCCTCGACGAGGGGGGTGCCCACGGTCGAACCGACCATCAGGACTTCGTTGAACTGGATCGTCTCGCCGGCATCCGCCGCCAGCTTCTCGACACGCAGCACGTCGCCCGGCTGGACGCGATACTGCTTGCCACCGGTCTTCATGACCGCGAACATGGGCCTTGTCCTTCTTCTGCCGCGTCCCTCGGCCCCCCTTCGCGGGGCGTTCGTGCGGAGCGATCCCCGCGCCTCGGACAGCGCGCCCCGGCCGGGGGCGTCATGGATGTCGTTGCCCGCCGCGTGCGGGAGCGCGCCGTATGCGGCCAAAGCGCCCCCCTGTCAAGACGCGCTCACCCGCCGCGGCGGAGGAACAGCGCGCCCGAACCCACGTTCGCGGAGCATGGACTGGACGCTCGCCCTCGCTGCCCTCATCTCGACACCGTGTCTCGCCGGGGCGGGCGCGCTCGCTCTCTGGTCGGCGGGCCGTGCCCTGCCCGGTGGCGGGCGCGAGGGCGTCGCCATGCGCGCGACCCGAACCGAGGCGCCGCCGCAGGCGCGCACCGCCATGCCCAGCCCGTTCATGCTGCGCCTGCTGGCGGCCATCCTGCTCGCCGCGGGCCTGCTGCCCTGGGGCCTTGCAGCGCCGCCCGAGATCGGCCGCTGGCGCTTCGTCTTTCCGGCCTTCGGCGCGGCCTTCCTCGTCGTGTTCCTCTGTCACGGCGCGGGGGCGTGGTCGATCCGGCAGGGCGAGGCCTTCGCCCGCACCGACCGCCGCCTGCTCGCGCCGCTCTCCCTCGCCATCGCCGCCGGCTATGGCCTGCTCTTGGCGGCATGGTTCGTCTGACCCGACGCCCCGCGCCGAAGCCCTGCAAGGAAATCAGGCTCTTGCCGCCCGATCCGCGCCCAAAGAAAAAGGGGGCCCGAGGGCCCCCTGCCAGTTTCGCCGGTCCGGCTCATCGTTGATACCGCTCGGAGTTTTCTGCCTGCGGCCCGACCGACGTCTGGGGCGAGCGCACCCGCCCCGGAAGTCTGCGGGAGGGCATACCGCGGTTTGCCCTCCCGACTTTTCACTTCTTCCTATTCGGTCGCTGGGTAAGCGCCGATGCTGCCGCCGACTTGGCAGCTTTCGAAGAGCGAGGGTTTCTCAGCGTCTTTGAAGCAGCCGAAGCCACTTTCTTGCTGGTAACCTCGGAGTTCGACTTGCGAGCCATGCTCGTATCTCCCTCTTGTCCACAGCTTGCGAGCAGAAGTTGGTAGCAAGTCTGTGGGTGAATGAGCACGCTGTTGATCTCCAAAGCCGGGCATGCTTCCCAGTGGGGGGTTCGACCCGAAAGGGCCGACTTGGTTCATCCCGCAGCGTGCTAGGCTCTTGCGGGATGAGCAGGGGGCCGGTGCTGGAACGCCGGTCCCCCACCCTCAATCTCTCAACTGCACCCGCTCGTCGCGCCGCAGGTGTTGCACTTCATGCAGGTGCCGTTGCGCACCAGCGTGTAGTTGCCGCACTCGCCGCAGGGATCGCCCTCGTAGCCCTGCATGCGGGCCTTGGTGCGGGCGTCGACCGGAGCGGTCACCGTGGTCTCGGTGTGCTCGGCCACCACCGCCTCGAAGGCGGCGGCGGGCTGGGCAGGGCCGGCGAAGGCCATCGCCCCGCCGCCTCCCTGGAGCACGACCAGCTCCTGCGGCACGCGGCCCCGGGTGAAGCCGGCCGAAGCCACCCTCTTGAGCACCTCGAACGGCGAAGACCCCGCGCTCTCGGGCACTTCGGTGAAGTTCCTCTTGCCCTCCTCCTCGCCGCGGCCGAGCTCGTCGAACGTCATGCCGTCGGGCTTGACGTGGGCGAGGTCGGTCCGGTCGAGGTAGCTGACGGCCAGCTCGCGGAAGATGTAGTCGAGGATCGAGGTGGCCGACTTGATCGAGTCGTTGCCCGCCACCATTCCCGCCGGCTCGAACCGGGTGAAGGTGAAGGCATCGACGAATTCCTCAAGCGGAACACCGTATTGCAGGCCCATGCTCACGGCGATGGCGAAGTTGTTCATCATCGCGCGGAAGCCGGCCCCCTCCTTGTGCATGTCGATGAAGATCTCGCCGAGGGTGCCGTCGTCGTATTCGCCGGTGCGCAGGTACACCTTGTGGCCGCCGACGATGGCCTTCTGCGTGTAGCCGCGCCGCCGCTCGGGCAGCTTGGAGCGGTGCGCCTTGAGCACCTCCTTGATCACCACCTTCTCGACGATCTTCTGGGCGAGCACCTGCGCCTTCTCGGTCTGCGAGCCGGTGGCGAGGATCTCCTCGGCCTCTTCGTCGTCCTCGACCAGCGCGGCGGCCAGCGGCTGCGACAGCTTGGAGCCGTCGCGGTAGAGCGCGTTGGCCTTCACGCCCAGCGACCACGACAGCTCGTAGGCCTTCTGGCAGTCCTCGATGGTGGCGTCGTTGGGCATGTTGATCGTCTTCGAGATCGCGCCCGAGATGAACGACTGCGCCGCCGCCATCATGTAGATGTGACTGTCGACGCCGAGGAATCTGCGCCCCTTCTTGCCGCAGGGGTTGGCGCAGTCGAACACCGACAGATGCTCGGCCCGCAGGTGCGGCGCGCCTTCCAACGTCATGGTCCCGCAGACGAAATCGTTGGCGGCCTCGATCTGGCCCTTGGAGAAGCCCAGGTGCCCAAGCAGGTCGAAGGCGGGGTCGGCCAGCTTTTCTGCCGGGATCCCGAGCACTTCGGTGCAGAACTCGGTGCCGAGCGTCCACTGGTTGAAGGCGAAGCGGATGTCGAAGGCCGACGGCAGCGCCGCCTCGACCTTGCGGATCTCGGCCTCGGAAAAGCCGTGCCCGATCAGCGCGGTATGGTCGATGGCCGGCGCGCCGACGAGGGTGCCGCGGCCCACGGCGTGAGCGACGATCTCTTCGATCTGACCCGCCTCGTAGCCGAGCTTTTCCAGCGCGGCGGGCACCGAGCGGTTGATGATCTTGAAGTAGCCGCCGCCGGCGAGCTTCTTGAACTTCACCAGCGCAAAGTCAGGCTCGATGCCGGTGGTGTCGCAGTCCATCACGAGGCCGATCGTGCCGGTGGGCGCGATCACCGTCGCCTGCGCGTTGCGGTAGCCGTTGCGCTCGCCGAGGCTCAGCGCCTCGTCCCAGGCGGCGCGGGCCAGCTCCGACAGCGCCCGGTCGGGGACGTTGCCGTGGTCGAGCGGCACGGGAGTCACCGCAAGCCCCTCGTATCCCTGCGTTTCTCCATGCGCGGCGCGGCGGTGGTTGCGGATGACCCGCAGCATGTGCGCCTCGTTACGCTCGTAGGAGGGGAACGTGCCCACTTCGCCCGCGATCTCGGCCGAGGTGGCATAGGCGACGCCGGTCAGGATCGCCGTCAGCGCGCCGCAGAGCGCCCGACCCTCGGGGCTGTCGTAACCGTAACCGAGATTCATCAGCAGGCCGCCGATATTGGCGTAGCCGAGACCCAGCGTGCGGTAGTCGTAAGAGAGCTGCGCGATCTCCTTCGAGGGGAACTGCGCCATCAGCACGCTGATCTCGAGCGTCAGCGTCCAGAGCCGCGTGGCATGCACATAGTCGTCGGCCTGGAACTCGCCGTCCTTGAGGAAGGTCAGCAGGTTGAGCGAGGCGAGATTGCAGGCCGTGTCGTCGAGGAACATGTATTCCGAGCACGGATTGGAGCCGCGGATCTCGCCGTCGGCCGGGCAGGTGTGCCACGCGTTGACCGTGTCGTGGAACTGGATGCCGGGATCGGCGCAGGCCCAGGCGGCATGGCCGATCTGCTCCCACAGGTCGCGGGCCTTGATCGTCTTGGCCACCTTGCCGTCGGTCCGCCGGATCAGCTCCCAGTCGGCATCGTCGCGCACGGCCTGGAGAAAGGCATCGGTCACGCGCACCGAATTGTTGGAATTCTGCCCGGACACAGAGGCATAGGCCTCGCTGTCCCAGTCGGTGTCGTAGGTGGGGAACTCGATCGAGGTATAGCCCTGCCGCGCGTAGTCGAGCACGCGCTTGACGTAGGTCTCTGGGATCGCGGCCTTTTTCGCCTCGCGCACGGCGTCCTTCAGCCCCGCGTTCTGCTTGGGGTCGGTTGCGGCGTCCAGATCGCCATCCCACGACCGGATCGCGGCGAAGATGGCGTTGAGCTTTTGCTCGTGCATCTTCGAGCCGGCGACGAGGCTCGCAACCTTCTGTTCCTCGACGACTTTCCAGTTGATGAAGTCCTCGATGTCGGGGTGGTCGGCATCCGCGATCACCATCTTGGCGGCGCGCCGCGTGGTGCCGCCCGACTTGATGGCCCCGGCCGCGCGGTCGCCGATCTTGAGGAAGCCCATGAGACCGCTCGACTTTCCGCCGCCCGACAGCCTTTCGCCCTCGCCGCGGAGCGACGAGAAGTTGGTGCCGGTACCCGAGCCGTACTTGAACAGGCGCGCCTCGCGCACCCAGAGATCCATGATGCCGCCCTCGTTCACGAGGTCGTCCTGCACCGACTGGATGAAGCAGGCATGCGGCTGCGGATGCTCGTAGGCGCTGGTGGCCTTGGTCAGCTTGCCCGTCTTGTGGTCGACGTAAAAATGGCCCTGGCTCGGCCCGTCGATCCCGTAGGCCCAGTGCAGGCCGGTGTTGAACCATTGCGGCGAGTTCGGCGCGGCACGCTGGGTGGCCAGCATGTGGCGCATCTCGTCGTAATAGGCACGGGCATCGGCCTCGGTGGAGAAATAGCCGCCCTTCCAGCCCCAGTAGGCCCAGGCCCCGGCCAGCCGGTCGAACACCTGCCGCGACGAGGTTTCGCCGCCATAGCGCTGGTCTTCGGGCAGTTTCTCGAGGGCCTTCTCGTCGGCGACCGAGCGCCACAGGAACTCGGGCACGCCCTTTTCCTTGACCGTCTTCAGCCGCGCCGGAACCCCCGCCTTGCGGAAATACTTCTGCGCGATCACGTCGCTGGCCACCTGGCTCCACGCCTGCGGCACGTCGATCCCCTCGAGACGAAAGACGACCGTGCCGTCGGGGTTGCGGATCTCGGACGTCGTCGTCGTGAAGGCGATCCCGGCGTAGGCGTCGGCCCCTTCGGTGGTGAACCTGCGTTCGATCTTCATCGTCGTGCCCCTCATTCTGGCGGCCCTGCCTGCCGCCTGTCCCGTCTCTGCCGGCAGCGGCGCGCCCGGCCCCGCGGCCGCGCGCACCACCCCAGAGCCCGAACTCTCACGGTCCGGTGCCCGCGCCGCTGGCGCTCCTCGTGGTCTCTGCCCTATCTCGTGCGGAGGTGACTACATGTGGTGTCGATCGCCCCGCCCGGCACAAGCTGGCGTATGAGACGGCGACGGGTCAACAGATTTTTCCGCAAATCCACAGCATCTTTGAGCTTGTCCCCAGGCCATCCACAACATGATGTGATTCTCGGGGGAAAAGCGGCCGGGAAAACGCCGAAAGCCCAAGGCGTTTTCCGTCGATCCTGGGACAGCGCTTGAGCAGACGGCACGGGGGGCGGCTGTTGCGCCTCGGCCAGCGTTCAACCGAGTCGGGCGAGCAAGCCGCGCGAGGGGGCGCCCGTCTCGGGCAATCCGTTGGCGCGCTGGTAGGCGCGGATGGCCCCCTCGGTCTGCGGCCCGAGCACCCCGTCGGGCGTGCCGGCGTCGAAGCCCGCCCGCGTGAGGCCGCGCTGCAGCGCCTTGCGGTCGTCGATGGTCAGCCCGAAGCGGTCGGGCGGGAAGCTCGCCGTGATCGGCCCGGCGCCCGCGATCCGGTCCGACAGGTGGCCGATGCCGAGGGCATAGCTCTCGGCGTTGTTGTAGCGCAGGATCACCGAGAAGTTGCGGAAGACCATGAAGGCCGGCCCCGAAGCCCCTGACGGCGCGAGGATCGAGGCCGCCCCGCCTTCGGGCAAGGCGCCGCCTCGGGCGGGCGTCACGCCGGCCGCGCGCCATGCGGCCACGCTGCGCGTCGAGCCTCGCCCGAACGGCCCGGAAAAGCCCGCGGGCAGGCGCACCTCGAGGCCCCAGGGCTGGCCGCGCCGCCAGCCGGAATCGGCGAGGTAGGCCGCGGCCGAGGCGAGCGCGTCGGTCGGGTCGTCGCTCCAGATGTCGCGGCGGCCGTCGCCGGTGAAGTCGACGGCATGGGCGAGATACGACGTGGGGATGAACTGGGTGTGCCCCATCGCGCCGGCCCAGCTGCCGACCATGCGCCCCGGCGTGGTGTCGCCCGATTGCAGGATGCGCAGCGCGGCGGTCAGCTGGCTCTCGAAAAACTGGCCGCGCCGCCCGTCATAGGCCAGCGTCGAGGTGGCCGAGACCACGGGGATGTCGCCGCGCCGCTCGCCGTAGAAGCTTTCGAGCCCCCAGATCGCGGCCACCACCTCGGGGGCGACGCCGTAGGCCTGCTCGATGCGCGACAGCGTGGCCGAGCGCGCGCGGGCGTTGCCCCTGCCCTTCGACACCCGCTCGTCGGAGGCGGCGATGGCGAGGTAATCCTCGAAGGTGCGGGTGAACTCGGTCTGGTTGCGGTCGCGCTCGATCACGCCCGGCAGGTAGCCTGCATCGCGGAAGGCGGCGTCGACCACCGCGGGCGACAGGCCCCGCCCCCGCGCCCGCGCCTTGTAGCCCTCGACCCAGGCCGACCAGCCGTCGTTGGGCACCGCCCGCATCGACGGGGCGCGCGCGGGGGGCGGCGCTGCCGAGACGCAGCCGGTGAGGGTTGCCGCGGCGAGCCCGCCGAGCGCCGCGCGCCGGGTGATGGTCATGTCGGGGTGCCTCCGCCCTGCCCTGTCCTGCGGGCCGACATGGCCACGAAAGACGAAGGCGAGGCAAGCCCCCCGGCCGCCTCGCCCCATGATCGCGTGTTATGGTGTGCCGCCGTCAGGCGGCCTTGCGCCGGGAGCGCCATGCAAGGGCACCCACGCCGGCGAGAAGGAGCCACGCCGAGGCGGGAAGGGGCACGGCGGTTATCGTAAACTTGATGTCGCCCGTCAATGGATCGCCGGCGTCCCAGAAGCCAAGCACCCAGTCTCCGCCCGGAACAAAGCCACCTCCGCCAGAGATGGAGTCGACGATCACGCCGGGTGTAACGTCCCATGTCGAACCCGAATTGCCTATGCGCGACCCCTCTTGCCCTCCGACCAGCGGAACCGTCACGCCAGTCGGTGCAAACAGGCCGTCGTCAGACAAGGTGGGGCCATCGATCTGATACAGGACATACCCACTTGACTGGGAGCCGGGATACTCATCAAAGGTCAGCCGACCGGCGCCAGGCAGACTAAAGCGTATCGCGGCAGACGTCCGAGGATCTTCTGAGGTGCCCTCGAGCGTGAAAGTTATCTGGTTACCGTTGATGTTCTGCCCGACCGTCGGGGCGCCCCCCCCAACGGTAACGCTGGCATTGTCCGCGTCGGTGGCCGCAACGGTTACAGCCTGAGCAGCACCCGCAGTAAGCGTAACCGCTGCCGCTGCAGTTATGACAAGACTCTTCATCGAAATCACCACATCCCGCGTTGCGTTAACGGTGGGGTAACCTGATTCCGGGCCTCGGGCAAGCGTTTCCCGCGTCGCGGGGCCACATGTTGTCATCGTGCCTCGGTGCGGCCCCGTCTGTCGGCGCGCAAATTGGCATAGAGCACATGATTGCGCCATCTGCCGGCGATCTGGAGGTAGGACTGCGCCACCCCCTCGTACTTGAAGCCGGTCTTTTCCAGCACGCCGCGCGAGGCGGTGTTCTCGGGCAGGCAGGCGGCCTGGATGCGGCTGAGGTCGAGCCGGGTGAAGGCGTGGTGCACGGTGGCCGCGATGGCCTCGCGCATGTAGCCCTGCCGGGCGAAGGGCGCCCCGACCCAGTAGCCCAGCGTGCCATCCTGCGCGGGCCCGCGGCGGATGTTGTCGAGCGTGATGGCGCCGAGGAGCACCTCGTCGTCGGCCCTGAGCAGGAACAGCGGCAGCGCGCTGCCCTGCGCGACCGCCCGGTTGGCCCAGTAGACGCGGTTGGCGAAGGCTTTGCGGCTGAGGTGGTCGGGCGCCCAGGCGGGCTCCCACGGCTTGAGAAAGCCCTCGGAATCGCGGCGCAGCGCCGTCCAGGCACGGAAATCGGCGTGCACCGGCGGGCGGAGCACCATGCGCTCGGTCACGATCCGCACCCGCCGCCGCCCGACGAGGCGCATCACGCCGCGAGCCTGTCCTGCAACTCCGCGAGGGCGGGCGCGCGGTCGGCCGGGCCGTAGAGCGCGAGGGCCGCCTGCCCCTGCCCCGCGAGGCGCCCTGCATAATCGGCGAGCGCGGCCCGGTCGACCGCCTCGATCCGCGCCACCGTCTCGTCGAGGCCGGGCACGCGGCCGTAGATGGCGAGCAGGCGGGCGAGCCGCTCGGCCCGGGCCGAGGGCGATTCGAGGCCCATGAGCAGCCCCGCCTTCATCTGCGCGCGGGCGCGGGCGACCTCCTGCCCGGTCACGTCGGTCGCCACGCGGCGCAGTTCGTCGACCGTCAGGCGGGCGAGATCGCCGATATCCTCGGCGCCGGTGCCCGCGTAGACCGTCAGCATGCCGGTATCGACGTACGGCCCGGCCGAGGCGAACACCGTGTAGCACAGCCCCCGCTTCTCGCGGATCTCCTGGAACAGGCGGCTCGACATGCCGCCGCCCAGCAGCGTGGCATGCACCTGGCTGGTGTAGAGATCGCCGGAGGTATAGCCGGGCGCCTCGAGCGCGAGGGCGAAATGCACCTGCTCGAGCGGCTTGGTCACCCGCTTTTCCGACCCGGCGAAACGGGCGCTCTCGGTCTCGGGCGCGGGCCGGGCGGGGAGGTGGCCGAAGAGCCGCTCGGCCTGGGCCACGATGGCGTCGTGGTCGACCGCGCCGGCGGCCGACAGCACCAGCCGCCCGGGCGCGTAATGCTCGGCCACGAAGCGCGCCAGATCGGCGCGGGTGAAGCCCGCCACCCGCTCGGCGGGGCCGAGGATCGTGCGCCCCAGCGCCTGGCCGGGATAGGCGGCCTCCTGCAGCCAGTCGAAGATGATGTCGTCAGGGGTGTCGAGGGCCTGCCCGATCTCCTGCAGGATCACGCCGCGTTCGACCTCGATCTCGCTCTGGGCGAAGGCAGGCTCGAGCACGATGTCGGCGAGCACGTCGAGCGCCAGCGGCACGTCGGCCCCCAGCACGCGGGCGTAGTAGGCGGTCGTCTCGCGGCTGGTATAGGCGTTGATGTAGCCGCCCACGTCCTCGATCTCTTCGGCGATCTGCAGAGCGGTGCGCCGCGCCGTGCCCTTGAACGCCATGTGTTCGAGGAAATGCGCGACGCCGTTCTGCTCGGCGCGCTCGTGGCGGCCGCCCGCGTCGACCCACAGGCCCACGGCCGCGCTCTCGCAGCCCGGCATACGCTCGGTCACGACGCGCAGGCCGTTCGACAATTGGTGAACCTCGACGCTCACGCGGCGCGCCTCTTGCTGATGAGATCCTCGATGGCGGCGAGGTCGTCGGCGACCTGCGTCACCCGTTCGGGCCTGTCGTACAGGTCGGCCATGCGATTGGGAAGGGGCGGGCGGAGGCCCGTGGCCGCGTCCACCGCGTCGGGAAACTTGGCGGGGTGGGCGGTGGCGAGAGTGACCATCGGGGTGGCGCCAAGATGCCGCTCGGCCACGGCGACGCCGCAGGCGGTGTGGGGGCAGAGCAGCTCGCCCGTCTCGGCCTGCAGGCGCCGGATGGTCTCTGCCACCTCGGCCTCGCCCGCACGGCCCGAGCCGTAGACCTCGCGCAGGTGCTCGAGCGCCCCCTGCGAAATGGCAAAGCCGCCCTGCCCCTTCAGCTCGTCCATCAGCTGCGCCACCGCCGCGCCGTCGCGGCCGTAGGCATCGAACAGCGCGCGCTCGAAGTTCGACGACACCTGGATGTCCATCGAGGGCGAGGAGGTCGGCACGACCTCGGTGCGGGTGTAGCGGCCCGTCTGAAGCGCGCGGTGCAGGATGTCGTTGGTGTTGGTCGCGATCACCAGCCGCTCGATGGGCAGGCCCATGCGGCGGGCGATGTATCCGGCGAAGATGTCTCCGAAATTGCCCGTGGGCACGGTGAACGACACAGACCGGTGCGGGGCGCCGAGCGCGACCCCGGCGGCGAAGTAGTAGACGACCTGCGCCAACACCCGCGCCCAGTTGATCGAGTTGATCGCCGTCAGCCCCACCGCGTCGCGGAAGGGAAAGTCGTTGAACATGTCCTTCACGCGGGCCTGGCACGCGTCGAAGTCGCCCGCGAGCGCGAGGGCGTGCACGTTGTCCTCGACCGGCGTGGTCATCTGCCGGCGCTGCACCTCCGACACGCGGCCGTCGGGGAAGAGGATGAACACGTCGACGCCCGCGCGGCCGCGGAACGCCTCGATGGCCGCGCTGCCCGTGTCACCCGACGTGGCGCCGACGATGCTCAGCCGCTCGCCGCGCCGCGCCAGCACCGCCTCGAAGAGCTGGCCGATGAGCTGCATCGCGAAGTCCTTGAAGGCGAGCGTCGGCCCGTGGAACAGCTCGAGCAGGAAGTGGCCGGGCGCGAGCTGCTTGAGCGGCGCGCGCGCGGGATGGTCGATCCGCGCATAGGCGCTGGCGATCAGGTCGCCGAACTCGGCCTCGGTGAACGCGCCGCCGAGGTAGGGCCACATGACCCGGTGCGCGACCTCCTCGTAGGGCAGCCCCGCCATCGCCGCGATGTGCCCGTCGGACAGTTGCGGAACGTGGTCGGGCACGTAGAGGCCGCCGTCGCGAGCCAGACCCGCCAGCATCGCCTCCTCGAAGCCGAGCACCGGCGCCTGTCCGCGGGTGGAGATGTAATGCATGGGCTCGGCCTCGACGGTGGCGCCCTCGGCCCGGCCGCCGTGCGCCTGGCGCGGGCGGGAGCCTCCGGCGGGGATATTTTCAGGCAAGAAGAAGAGGCGGGGTGCGCTCAGGCGGCGGACCTCTCCGTTCCGGCGCGGGCGGTCTTACGCCGGATGAAGAGGGCTGTCATCCCCAACCAGACGGCGGCGAGGCCGAACCATTGGACGGCGTAGCCGAGATGGTTGTTGGGGATGCCCTCCGTGCCGACGGGCATGGGCCGGATGCCCTCCTGCGTCGGTTCGGTGGCGCGGGCGACGATCAGCACGGGCTCGGTGCCAAGCGCGGCGGCCATGCGGGCGACGTCGCGGGCGAACCACCAGTTGCCGGCCACGTCGTCGCCCGGGGTGAAGCGGTCGCGCTCGTCGGGCCAGTGCAGGTTGCCGGTGACCGTCAGCGCCGCGGGCGGGCGCTCTGCCTCCTTCGCCCGGTCGGGCACGAAGCCGCGGTCGAGCAGAAGGCGGCGGCCCGTCTCGGTCTCGAAGGCGGTGACGATGCGGAAGCCGGCGCCCAGCGCCTTGTCGCTGACCAGCACGTGCAGCTCGCGCGCGCCCGTCGTACCGGTGGCCCTGACGGGCAGGTAACGGTCTGCCCGAGGGTCGGGGGCAGGCGGCACCGCGACGGGGGCCGCGCCGATACGCGCCTCGATCCCGGCGAGCACGCCCTCCTTCCACTCCAGCCGCTGGAGCTGCCAGACGCCGAGCGCCACCAGCACCGCCGCGCCGCCGAGGCCCGCGATCAGGGCAAAGAGATAGCGCCGCATCGCACCCTCCCAACGGAGAGGGGCGCACCCGCGCACGCCCCCGGCTTCTTTCTGTCTTCAAATACGCATCGACGCGACGGGTCAGGCCCGCGCTGCCGCCGGTGCAGAGAGACCTCAGAGCGCCCAGAGATAGACGGCGAAGAACAGGAACAGCCAGACCACGTCGACGAAGTGCCAGTACCAGGCGGCCGCCTCGAAGCCCACGTGGTTGTCGGCGGTGAAGTGTCCGGCCCGCACCCGGAGGTAGCAGACGAACAGGAAGATCGTGCCGATGATCACGTGCAGGCCGTGGAAGCCCGTGGCCATGAAGAAGTTGGAGAAGAACTTGTCCTCTCCGAACACCCAGTCCTGGTCGACCAGCAGGTAGCGATACTCGTAGGCCTGGAAGGCGGTGAAGAGGATCCCGAGCAGCACCGCCGCGAGCAGGCCCCACTCCACCTCCTTGCGCTCGCCGTCGTGGACGAGCGCATGGTGCGCCCAGGTCACGGCGCAGCCCGAGAGCAGCAGGATGACCGTGTTCATCAGCGGCAGCTCGAAGGCGTTGGGGATGTAGAAGTCGGGAGGGACATACTCCGACCCCTCGTACTCGTTCATCGGGTAGAGGGCGTGCTTGAAGAACGACCAGAACCAGGCCGAGAAGAACATCACCTCGGAGATGATGAACAGGATGAAGCCGTAGCGCAGGCCGAGC
>OFET01000456.1_pt1 | contig 26213 bp, 27 predicted proteins | sample 1521211 | NCBI WGS metagenome assembly OFET01 (sample SAMN03766358, study PRJEB24113) | microbial mat metagenome | isolation source: enrichment culture HLUCC-A from microbial mat sample contains cyanobacterium...
AGACCACGGCCACCTTGCCGGCCATCATCGTGTCGGTGGCGCGGCGGATGCCGTCCACCAGCGACTCCTTGCAGCCGTACTTGTTGTCGAACTTCGACTTGGTGACGCTGTCGTTGACGTTGATCGCCGGGAAGGGCAGGTGCCCCTTCTCCATCATCTTGTAGAGCCGGTTGACCCCTGTCGTCGTCTCCTCGGTCACGCCCCGGATCATGTGGCGCTGTTTCGTGAACCAGCCGGGGCTTTCGGCCATGCGCTTGCGGATCTGGGCGAAGAGCGCCTCTTCCTCCTCGGAGGTGGGCACGGCGATCAGGTCTTCCTCGCCTTCCTCCACCCGCGCGCCCATCAGAATGTAGAGCGTGGCGTCGCCGCCGTCGTCGAGGATCATGTTGGCGCCGCCTTCCTCGAACATGAAGATGCGGTCGCAGTAGTCCCAGTATTCCTCCAGCGTCTCGCCCTTCACCGCAAAGACCGGGGTGCCGCCCGCGGCGATGGCGGCGGCGGCGTGGTCCTGGGTCGAGAAGATGTTGCAGGACGCCCAGCGCACGTCGGCGCCCAGGGCGTTCAGCGTCTCGATCAGCACGGCGGTCTGGATCGTCATGTGCAGGCTGCCGGCGACGCGCGCACCGGCGAGCGGCTTGGCCGCGCCGTATTCCTCGCGCAGCGCCATGAGACCGGGCATCTCCGTCTCGGCGATCTCGATCTCCTTGCGGCCGTAGTCGGCCAGCCCGATATCCTTGACGACGTAATCCGTGCCCATGTGGCTCCCTTTCGCATGACGCGGTTGAGGCGGGGGTTAGCACTACGGGGGCAGACAGGCAACGTGGCCTGCGTCGGCCGTCCGCTCCGGCGCCCGGTTTGCACAGCGCATGGGCGGCGGCTAGGAAGCGGCAAGAGAGCGGAGTCGCGTCCCATGCCCCCATCGCCCCCGCGCCGCGCCTGGCAGAGGATGCTGTCCGGTCGCCGTCTGGACCTGCTGGACCCGACGCCCGTGGACATCGAGATAGAGGACATCGCGCACGGTCTTGCCTTCGTCGCGCGGTGGAACGGGCAGACCCTGGGCGACTGGCCCTATTCGGTGGCCGAACATTCGCTGCTGGTCGAGGATCTGTTCGGCCGGATCGCGCCGGCCGCGCCGCCGCGCTGGCGGCTGGCCGCGCTTCTGCACGATGCACCGGAATACGTGATCGGCGACATGATCTCGCCGGTGAAGTCGGCTGTGGGCCCCGGCTATGGCGATCTGGAGGTGCGGCTGGCCACCGCGATCCACCTGCGCTTCGGCCTGCCCGCGGCGCTGCCGCAGACCGTGAAGCGACAGATCAAGCGCGCCGACAAGGTCAGCGCCTGGCTCGAGGCGGTGCAGATCGCCGGGTTTTCAGAGGCCGAGGCCACCCGCTTCTTCGGCCGCCCGCCCGACGCGCTGGCCGGCCACAGCATCCGTCCACGCCCGCCGGCCGAGGTGCGCACCGCCTATCTCGCGCGGCACGCCGAACTGCTTGCCGATACCTAGCCACCGCGCCCCGCGTCAGCGGGAACCGGGCGGCGCACCGCGCGGTTTACCGCGCTGCCATGGACATCGACACCGAACTCCTGCGCTGGGCCGCGGCGCTTTCCACGATTGCCGCCGCGAGCCTCGTGGCTTGGCGCGGCCCTGCGCGGCTCACCGCCCTGGGCTTCGTGCTCTTCAGCTTCGCCGCCGCGTCCTGGATCGTCGCGGCGCTGATCGACGACGCCCCCGCGCTCGCCCTGCAGAACTTCGTGCTTCTGGGGATCAACCTGATCGGTGTCTGGCGCTGGTTCAGGGTTCTCTAGTCAGGGGCAGGGACGCCCTGCGGACAGCGCCGCGACGCTGCCATCGGGCGCGACGGCCGCCTCGATCCCGTCGGGCAGGGACAGGGGCGGCCCCCCGGGCGCCGCACCCGCGGCGGTGCGCAGCGGCAATGCGCCCGGCATCGCGCGCCAGCCGGAGAACGCGGCGTCACGGAACGCCAGTTCGAGCCCGCCGGCCCAACGCACGGTTTCGCAACCGGCGTCGCGCCTGCGCGCATCGGGCGCCGATCCAAGCAGGCGGGACACGGCCGCGACCGCCCCCTCGGGCGCGCGGCCAAAGCCGATCTCGCGCCCCGTGCCCGCCACGTCCAGCCCGCCCGCGGCAAGGCGCAGCGCGGTCTCATGCGCCGGCGGTGGGGCGGGTGCCGCACAGGCGGCGAGTGTCAGGATCAGGGCAGCAGGCGCCGCCCTCACCGGGGGCTGCGCTTGGCGAGGATGCGCTGCAGGGTGCGTCGGTGCATGTTGAGCCGGCGCGCGGTCTCCGACACGTTGCGGTCGCAGAGCTCGTAGACGCGCTGGATATGTTCCCAGCGCACGCGGTCCGCGCTCATCGGGTTTTCGGGCGGGGCCGGCATGTCCTCGCCCGTGGCCAGCAGCGCGTTCGTGATGTCGTCGGCATCGGCCGGTTTCGACAGATAGTCTGTCGCGCCGATCTTCACCGCGGCGACCGCCGTCGCAATCGCGCCGTAACCTGTCAGCACCACGATCCGTGCATCGGGCCGCGCGGCGCGCAACTCTTCCACCACGTCGAGGCCGTTGCCGTCCTCCAGCCGCAGGTCCACCACCGCGTAGGCGGGCGGGCGCGCCTTGGCGATCGCCTTGCCCTCGGACACGGTTCCGGCCATCTCGACCGCGAAACCGCGTTTCTCCATCGCCTTCGACAGACGGCGCAGGAACGCCTCGTCGTCGTCCACGAGCAGAAGTGTCGGATCCTCGCCGATGTCGATCTGCGTCTCGGCCACGAAAGCCACCTTCGGTTGCCTCTTGCTGAGCGAAGTAGGCCGACCGGACGCGCCGGTCAAATCGTATCGTGCCTCAGCTCCGCTCCACGAAACACGCGATTCGCTCCGCCAGCTCCTCCGGACCCAGGTCGCGGCGGAAGAACTCGACGAAGCCGTGCTCGGGCAGGACGAGGTAGCTGAAGGTCGAATGGTCCACGAGATAGAACTCCTCTTCGCCGTCGTCATGCGCGTTGTAATAGGTGCGATAGGCCTGGCTCGCGGCCTTGACCTGCTCGGGCGAGCCGGTCAGTCCGATCATCCGCGGGTGCATGTTGGCCGCGAAATCGCCCACCACCTCGGGCGTGTCGCGCGCTGGATCCACGGAGATGAAGACCGGCGTCACCTCGTGCCCCCGCTCTTCCAGCAGATCGACCGTCACGGCGTTGCGGGCCACGTCGAGCGGGCAGACGTCAGGACAGAAGGTGTAGCCGAAGTAGAGCAGGGACGGTTCGGTGATCACATCCGCGTCGGTGACGGTCTCGCCCTCCGCGTCCACCAGCGTGAAGGGGCCGCCGATCTGGCCGGAGCCGCCGGCCACCTGACCGGTGCGGCACTCCGCGAACCGGTCCTCTTCGCCGCCGAAGAGCCGCGACAGCCAGCCCTGCGCCTCGGCCGTGCCGGCGCCGAGCGTGCCTGCCACCATCGCCGCGCACAGGATCGCGCCAATCCGTCTCATCGCCTTGTCCTCCGAGCGCCGCAATTGATCCGGTGAGACCTCAGACCTAAACATTGCGGCAGCCGCCGCAAGGGACCAAAAGCGCGCATGTCCGACACCGATCTTTCCGTTCTGCCCGGACAGCGCCGGGGCAACTGGATCCGGCTGCGCACGCTCATCCTGCTGCGATGGATGGCCATCACCGGGCAGCTCACGGCGGTGGGCATCGCCTACTGGGGTCTGCGGCTGGAGCTCGAACTGGGGCTCTGCCTGATGGCGATCGGGGCGGCCGTGATCGTGAACCTGATCGCCACCTTCGTCTTTCCCGAGACCCGGCGTCTGAGCGAGCGGGAAACCGCGGGGCTGGCACTGTTCGACATCCTGCAGCTGGGCCTTCTGCTGTCGCTGACCGGAGGGCTGCACAATCCCTTCGCGCTGTTGCTGTTGGGTCCTGTCACCGTCTCGGCCTCGGTGCTGACGCTGCGCTCCACCCTCCTGCTGGGGGCCGTGGCGGTCGCCGCGGTCAGCGCGCTGGGGATCGTTCACCTGCCGCTTCGGACCGCGACGGGCGAGGTGCTGCGCACGCCGCCCGTGCTGCTGGCAGGCACCTGGGCGGCGCTGGTGATCGCGCTGGTCTTCCTGTCGATCTATTCGCGCCGCGTCAGCAGCGAGATGCACGCCATGTCCGACGCGCTGACCGCGACGCAGATGGCACTCGCGCGTGAGCAGAAGCTCACCGATCTGGGCGGCGTGGTCGCCGCCGCGGCGCACGAACTGGGCACCCCTCTGGCCACGATCAAGCTCACCTCCTCGGAACTGATGCGGGAACTCGACGACCGGCCCGATCTCCACCAGGACGCGGCGCTGATCCGCGACCAGGCCGACCGCTGCCGCGACATCCTGCGTTCCATGGGGCGCGCGGGAAAGGAGGACCTGCACACCAAGCAGGCCCCGCTCGAAGAGATGGTGCGCGAGGCGGTCGAGCCGCACGAGGACCGCGGAAAGCGCATCCTGCGGGAGCTGTCGCGCGCCTGCGAAGGGCCGCAGCCCTCCGTCCTGCGGCGGCCCGAGATCATCCACGGCCTGCGCAATCTGGTACAGAATGCGGTGGATTTCGCCCGCAGCGAGGTACGAATCGAAAGCGGCTGGACCGCGGAACGCATCTGGATCCGGATCGCGGACGACGGGCCGGGCTTTCCTGCGGGCGTGCTGGCACGGATCGGCGAGCCCTTCATGCGCAGCCGCCGCAGCGAGCGCACGCAGCGCCCCGGCTACGAGGGCATGGGTCTGGGCCTCTTCATCGCCAAGACGCTGCTGGAACGTTCGGGCGCCGAACTGACCTTCGCCAACGGCGGCGATGGCCCGCGGGCGTCCTCGGGGGCGCCCGCCTTGCCCGGCGCGATCGTCGAGGTCGCCTGGCCGCGCCGCAAGATCGACGCCGTGACAGGCGATACACCCGCGCTGCAGGGACAGAACCGGCCGATCCGTGCCTGAACCGTCACGGCGCCACGCGACTTAACCCTTCCTTAACCACACGGAGGGATGGATGGGCCACTCGACATGCGGGGGTCGCCATCTTGGGTCCGGGCATCCTGTTTGCCATCCTGATCAGCAGCCTCGGCGCCGCGGCGCTCGCCGTCGCGGTGATCCGGGCACGGCCGCCGGCTGCACAGGCCGGGACGCAGGCCGGGGCACCTGTCGCGCTACTGGTCGAGGATGGCGAGATCGTGGATGCCACATCAACCGCACAGGCGCTTCTCGATCCCGGCTCGGCCCCCGACTGGACGACACTGGCAACGCTCTTCAAAGCCCGCTTTCCCGACTTCCCCGCAACCGCGGCGGTGGCGGAAGCGCAGGCTCCCCTGCACCTGAGCGATTCGCACGGCACCCTGACCGTCGTGGCGCAGGAACCCGGCGTGTTGCACCTGTCGCTCGACGATCCGGCGCCGGACCCCGTTGCATGGCATCGCGCCGCCCTCCGTTCCCGCGAATTCGAGGCGATGCGCGCGGCCTCCGACCTGTCGCCTCATCCGAGCTGGCAGGTGGACGCGAGAGGCCGCGTGATCTGGGCCAACGCGGCCTATCGGACCCTGGCGCGCGACACACGCGCCTGGACCGAAGGGGCGGCCCTGCCGCGGCTCTTCGACCTGCACGACAACGGCGGGACGCCACAGCGCGTCTCTCTTGCCCTCCCGGACGACACCGCGTGTCACTCGTTCGATGTCGTGGCCACCGCCAGAGGCGCGACGCGTATCGGGCTGGCCACGAATGTCGACGCCGTCGTCAGGGGCGAGAGCGCGCAGCGCACCTTCGTGCAGACGCTGACAAAGATCTTCGCCCAGCTTTCCGTCGGCCTCGCCGTCTTCGACCGCGAGCGCAACCTTGCGCTCTTCAACCCCGCGCTGCTCGATCTCACCGGACTGCCGGCCGAGCGGCTGAGCGCCCGGCCCAGCCTTGCGGGGTTCTTCGACATGCTCCGCGAGGCGCAGGTGATGCCGGAGCCGCGCGATTACGCTGCATGGCGCGCGAAGCTCGCCGAGCTCGCCCGCGCGGGCGGCGGCGCAAGCTACAGCGACACCTGGAGCCTGTCGTCCGGCCTCGTCTACCGTGTGTCGGGCCGGCCGCAGCCCGATGGCGCCGTCGCCGTGCTGATCGAGGACGTGACCAGCGAGATTTCCCTCACCCGGCGGTTCCGCACCGACCTGGAACTTGGGCAGGACGTGCTCGATTCGCTCGACGACGCGCTGGCTGTCTTCTCGCCGCAGGGCGTGCTCGTGCTGACCAACGCCGCGTATCGGGCGCTCTGGGGCGTGGACCCGGACACGTCATTGCGCGAAACGACGCGCTGCGAGGCGCTCGGCCTGTGGCAGGACGGCTGCCGCACCGGCACGGACTGGGGCGGCCTGCGCGACGCGCTCGCCGCGCGCGGCGACGCGGTGCGATGGCACGGATACGCGACGCTGCGCGACGGATCGGAACTGACCCTGCGGGCACTTCCGCTGCCGGGCGGCGCGGCACTGGTGCGCTTCGGTCGGACGGCGCGCGCGCCCTCCGCGGTCAACCGGCCGCCCGCCGATCGCCTGCTTTCTGCCGCGCCTCGGGCAGAGACCGTCTGAGACCGCACGGCCGCGCGGACAGGCAGGCGGGACGCAGCGGAAGGGCGGCGCGACAGGCGCGCCACCCACCCCGATGCGGGGCCGCCACGCGGCACCCGGCAGCGACCCGCTGCCGCGCCGGCCTTGCGCCGGCACCGGTGCAGGGTAGTCTCGCGGCATGTCCGGACTGCATCGCGTCACGCTGACCCTTCGCTCGCCCGAGGCGACAGCGGCGTTCGCGCGCCGCCTTGCCCCGCGTCTCGCCGTCGGCGACACGCTGCTGCTGGCCGGGCCGGTCGGCGCCGGCAAGTCGCATTTCGCCCGCGCGCTGATCGCTGCCCTGCTGACAGAGCCCGAGGACATCCCCTCGCCCACCTACACGCTGGTCCAGGGCTACGACGGACGCAGCGGCCCGGTCCGGCACGCCGATCTCTATCGGCTGGGCGATCCCGGCGAACTGACGGAACTGGGGCTGGAAGAGGCCTTCGGCTCCGCAATCTGCCTTGTCGAATGGCCGGAGCGACTGGGCGAGATGGCCCCGAAAGACGCGCTGCACCTGACCCTCGCGCCGACCGAGGACCCCGAGGCCCGACGCCTCGACATCAGCTGGACCGCGGCGCGCTGGGACGCGACGATGCGGGAGCTTGCCGATGCCGTCGCCTGACCGCGCCCGCGAAGCGTTGCGCGAGCATTTTCTGGCCGCAGCCGGCTGGGCCACGGCCGAGGCGCGCCCGCTCGCCGGGGATGCATCGGCCCGGACCTATCTGCGCCTCTCCCGGCCGGATGGCGCCCGCGCGGTGCTGATGGACGCCGACCCGGCGCGCGGCGAGGCCACGGCCCCCTTCCTGGGGGTCGCGGCCTTCCTGCGCGACGCCGGCCTCAGCCCGCCTGCGATCCTGGCCTCGGACACCGCCAATGGCTTCCTGCTCCTCGAAGACCTGGGCGATGCGCTCTTCGCCCGGCTGGCACAGGCCGCGCCAGCCTGCGAACCCGCGCTCTACGCCGCAGCAGGCAAAGTGCTGGCCGCGCTTCAGCGCCACACCCCCCCCGCCACATGGCCACGCGCCACGCCCACGCATCTGGCCACCGCGCTGGCGCCGCTCTTCGAGCATTACGCACCAGAGGCAGCGGCGCGTCAGGCGCCCGTGGCCCAGGCGCTGACCCAAGCCCTCGATGCGCTGGGCGAGACCACGGCCGTCCCGATCCTGCGCGATTTCCACGCCGAGAACCTGATCTGGCTGCCGGAGCGGGACGACCCCGCCCGTGTCGGCCTGCTGGATTTTCAGGACGCGATGGCGGGGCATCCGGCCTATGATCTCGCCTCGCTCACGCGCGACGCACGGCGCGACGTGTCGCCTGCCGCGGCAGAGGCCGCGCTCGACGCGTTCCTTGCCGAAACGGGCCGTCCGCGGGACGCGACCGAAGCGGCGATGGCGCTGCTGGGCGCGCAACGCAACCTGCGCATTCTCGGCATCTTCGCCCGGCTGGCCGAAACGGGCAAACCGCGGTATCTGGCGCTCATGCCCCGCGTCTGGCGCCACCTGCAGGCCGATCTTGCCCATCCCGCCGCCGCCCCGCTGGCGCGGGCGCTGGGCGATGCCCTGCCGCCGCCGGACGACGTGCGGCTGGACGGACTGAGGCGCGCATGCCCGACGCCGTGATGCTGTTTGCCGCGGGCTTCGGCACCCGCATGGGGGCGCTGACCGCGGACCGGCCCAAGCCACTGATCGAGGTGGCGGGCCGCCCGCTGATCGACCACGCGCTGGAGATCGCGCGCGGCCCGCGGCCCGCCCGCATCGTCGCCAACGCGCATTACCGCGCCGGACAGATCGCCGCGCACCTGGCGGATACCGAGGTTCGCGTCTCGCACGAGCCCGAGGCGATCCTCGACACCGGGGGCGGCTTGCGCGCGGCACTGCCGCTGCTGGCGGCAGACCCCGTATTCACCCTCAACACCGATGCCATCTGGCAGGGGCCGAACCCCCTGAGCCTGCTGCGCGCGGCCTGGGACGGCGCGCGGATGGAGGCGCTGCTGCTCTGCCTGCCGCCCGAAGACGCGCTGGGCCATGCCGGCGGGGGCGACTTCGCCATCGGCCCTGACGGGCAGGCGGTGCGCGGCCCCGGCGCGGTCTATTCCGGCGCACAGATCATCGCGACCGGCGCGCTGGCAGAGGTGCCGGAGCGGGTCTTTTCCCTCAACCGGGTCTGGGACGGGATGATCGCGCGCGGCACGCTTTTCGCGATGCTCTACCCCGGCCGCTGGTGCGACGTGGGCCGCCCCGAGGGAATCGCGCTGGCCGAGGCGATGCTGGCGGAGGACCGCGATGTTCGGGCCTGAGGCGCCCGCGCCGCGGCTCTTCGGCCTGCCGCCGGGGGCAGACTTTCCCGCCGCGCTGGTGGCCGGGCTGCGTGCGCGTCTCGCCGGCAGCCCGCCCGAGGCGATGGCGCGGGTCGAGCTGATCGTGAACACCCGCCGCATGGCCCGCCGGTTGCGCGAGATCTTCGATGCCGGGCCGGCCACGCTGCTGCCGCGCATCAGGCTCGTCACCGACATGGGCGAGCTGGGCGACCTGGCGGATCTGCCGCCCGCCGTCCCGCCGCTGCGCCGCCGGCTGGAACTGGCGCAGCTCGTCGCGCGGCTGATCGAGGCGCGGCCGGACCTCGCGCCCAGCGCCGCGCTTTACGACCTTGCCGACAGCCTGGCCGCGCTGATGGACGAGATGGGCGTCGAAGGCGTGGACCCGGAGACGGTGCTGACGCTCGACGTCTCGGACCAGTCGGGGCACTGGCAGCGCGCGCTCGCCTTCCTGCGTATCGTGCGCGACTATCTCGCGCAACTCGACGCGCCGCCCGACCCCGGCGCGCGGCTGCGCCGCGTGATCGAGCGGCGTGTGGCGGCATGGCAGGCCGCGCCGCCCAGCCATCCCGTGATCGTCGCGGGCTCCACCGGGTCGCGCGGCGCGGTGGCGCTGCTGATGCAGGCGGTGGCACGGCTGCCGCAGGGCGCCGTGGTTCTGCCGGGTTTCGACTTTCACCTGCCTGATGCGGTCTGGGCCGGTATGGAGGATGCGCTGTCGGCCGAGGATCACCCGCAGTTCCGTTTTGGAAAGCTGATGCAGGCGCTGGACCTCTCGCCCCGCAACGTGCGGCTCTGGCAGGCCGAGGATATCTCGGACCCCGCGCGCAACCGCCTGATCTCGCTCGCGCTGCGGCCTGCGCCGGTGACGGACCAGTGGCTGGCGGAGGGGCCGGACCTGGGGCCGCTCGGCCCCGCCTGCGACGGTCTCACGCTGCTGGAGGCACCGGGCCAGCGCGAGGAGGCACTGGCCATCGCCCTGCGGCTGCGCGAAGCGGCCGAGACCGGGCAAAGCGCCGCGCTCATCACCCCGGACCGCGCGCTGACGCGACAGGTCGAGGCGCGGCTGGCCGGCTGGGGCATCACGGCGGACGACAGCGCGGGCCGGCCGCTGCACCTGTCGCCGCCGGGGCGGCTCTTGCGGCTGGTGGCCCGGCTGCGGACGCGCGCGCCGTCGGCGGGCGATCTGATGACGCTGCTCCGGCATCCGCTGACCCACTCGGGCGGCGGCCGGAACCGGCACCTGCGCCTTGCCCGCGAACTGGAGCTCTGGCTGCGCCGCGAGGCGGTGCCGCAGCCCGACGCCGCGGCATTGCGGCGGTGGGCCGAGAAGATGGGCGACCCCGAGGCAGAGGCCTGGGCGAGCTGGCTGGGCGCCTGCCTTGACGGGGCGCAGGCCGGCACGGCCCCGCTGGGCGACCACGCCGCGGCACTGCGCACCCTGGCCGAGCGGCTGGCGGCCGGACCGGCCACCGAGGGCACGGGCGGTTTGTGGGAGCGCGAGGCCGGGCGCGCGGCGCTGGCCCTCTACGAATCGCTTCAGGCGGAGGCGCCGCGCGGCGGCGACATGGAGGCGGAGGGCTTCGCCGACCTGCTGACCGCGCTGATGGAGCGCGAGGCGGTGCAGGACATCGAGGCGCCGCATCCCGGCATCCGCATCTGGGGCACGCTCGAGGCGCGGGTGCAGGGCGCCGACTTGCTGATCCTTGGCGGGCTGAACGAAGGCAGCTGGCCCGAGACGCCCGCGCCCGATCCCTGGCTCAACCGCGCGCTGCGCCACCGCGCGGGCCTCTTGCTGCCAGAGCGGCGGATCGGTCTTGCCGCGCACGACTTTCAGCAGGCGGCGGGCGCGCGCGAGGTCTGGCTGACCCGCGCGGCCCGCACGGACGAGGCGCCCACCGTGCCCGCGCGCTGGCTGAACCGGCTGACCAACCTGCTGCGCGGCCTGCCCGATCAGGGCGGCGCGCTGGCGCTGGAAGGTATGCGGGAGCGCGGCGCCCGCTGGCTTCGGCTGGGCGCGGCGCTGGAGCGGGCGCCGCGCCTCGACCCGGCGCCGCGCCCCTCCCCGCGCCCACCGGTCACGGCGCGGCCAAGGCGGCTGTCCGTCACCGAGATCCAGACCCTGATCCGCGATCCCTACGCGATCTACGCGAAGCATGTCCTGCGGCTGCGCGCGCTCGACCCGCTGGACCGGCCGCCCGACGCGATGCTGCGCGGCACCATGCTGCACGAGGTGCTGGACCGCTTCGTGAAGGCCACGCTGGAGGCGCCGGAGCGCCTGACGCCCGAGGCGCTGAGCGCCTGCGCGCGCGAGGTGCTAGCAGCGCGCGTGCCCTGGGCCGCGACCCGGATGCAGTGGCAGGCCCGCCTCGATCGGGTGGCCCAATGGTTCGTCGAGACCGAGCGCGCGCGCCGCAGCCTTGCCACCCCCGTCCTGCTGGAAGACCGCGGCGAGGCCGAGGTCAAGGGGCTGGGCGTGACGCTCTTGGGCAAGGCGGACCGCATCGACCGGGACGCCGAGGGCCGGCTGCACATCTACGACTACAAGACCGGCGCGGCGCCGGGGCCGAAGAAACAGCTGCATTTCGACAAGCAGCTCCTGCTGGAGGCCGCGATGGCCGAACGCGGCGCCTTCGAGGCGCTGGGCGCGGCCCCTGTCGCGCGCGCGGTCTACATCGGGCTGAACGCCAGCCCCGCGGAGGTGCCCGCGCCGCTCACCGACACCCCCGACGAGGAGGGCAAGCTGGTGACCGCAGGCCAGGTCTGGGAGGAGTTCGTGGCGCTCATGCGGCTCTATGCCAGCGAAACCCGAGGATACACCGCCCGCCGCGCGATGGAGTCGATGAACTACGCCTACGACTACGACCACCTCGCGCGCTACGGCGAATGGGAAGAAGCCGACGACCCCGCGCCGGAGGACCTGCGATGAGCCCGCGCGACGCGGCAAGCGACGCGCAGGCGCAGGCGGCCGACCCACGCGCCTCGGTCTGGGTCTCGGCCAATGCCGGCTCCGGCAAGACCAAGGTGCTGACCGACCGTGTGGCGCGGCTGCTGCTGGAGGGCGTGCTGCCCGAGCACATCCTGTGCCTGACCTATACCAAGGCCGCCGCCAGCGAGATGCAGAACCGCCTCTTCGCGCGGCTGGGCGGCTGGGCGATGCTGCCGGAGACCGATCTGCGCGGCGAACTGGCAACGCTGGCCCCGGACCAGCCGCTGGACGCCGCGGCGCTGGCCCGCGCGCGCACCCTCTTCGCCCGCGCGATCGAGGCGCCGGGCGGGCTGAAGATCCTGACCATCCATGCCTTCTGCGCCGCGCTGCTGCGCCGCTTCCCGCTGGAGGCCGGGGTCAGCCCTGCGTTCACCGAGATGGAGGCGCGGGCCGGTCAGCTTCTGGCCGAAGAGATCGTGGAGCGCATGGCGCAGGGGGAGGATGCCCCGCTCTTGCGCGCTCTGGCAGAGGTCTCGCCCGACGCCGACATGAACAAGCTCTGCACCCGTATCCTCGACCGGCGCGACGGCTTCGCGCCATCGCTGGACCGGGCGGGGGTCTGCACGCTCTACGGCATCGCGCCCGACCTGACCGAGGCGGACTGCCTCGCGCAGGTCTTCCTTGGTGGCGAGTTGGAGCTGATCGCGCGGCTCTGCCCGGTTCTGGAGGCCAGGGGCGGCAACGACGCCAAGGCCGCCGTCAAGCTGCGCGGGATCAAGGCGCCCGATGCCGCCGCCTGCGCCGTGCTGGAAGATGTCCTGCTCTCGGGTCCCGGCGCGAAGGCGCCCTTTGCCGCGAAAATCGGCAGCTTCCCCACCAAGACCCTGCGCGAGGGGCCGCTTGCCGCGGAGATGCCCGCGCTGGAGGCACTCATGCAGCGGGTCGAGGCCATGCGCGAGACCCGCCTTGCGCTCCGGGCCGCAGAGGCCACGCTGACGCTCCATCGCTTCGCGCGTGCCTTCCTCGACCGGCTGGAACACGAGAAGCTGCGCCGCGGATGGCTGGATTTCGACGATCTGATCCGCCGCGCCGCGGCCCTGCTGCGCGACCCGGCGGTCGCGGACTGGGTGCTCTACAAGCTCGACGGCGGCATCGACCACATCCTTGTGGACGAGGCGCAGGATACCAGCCCCGAGCAGTGGGAAGTGATCGAGCGCCTTGCGCGCGAATTCACCGCCGGCGAGGGCGCGCGCCCCGACACGCCCCGCAGTCTCTTCGTCGTGGGCGATCGCAAGCAGTCGATTTATTCGTTTCAGGGCGCGGACCCGGACGCCTTCGAGCGGATGCGCGCCGGTTTCGGCGCGCGGCTGGAGCCGACCGACCGGCCCCTTCTGTCGGTCGCGCTGCAATACTCCTTCCGCTCGTCGCAGGCGGTGCTGCAGGTGGTGGACGCCACCTTTGACGGGCGCGCGGGCAGCGGGATGCAGCCCGACGAGCGGCACATCGCCTTCAAGTCCGAGATGCCGGGCCGGGTGGACCTGTGGCAGCCCGTGCCGAAGGACGACACGGTGGAGCCCGATCCGTGGTATGCCCCGCTGGACCGCCCCGGGCGCGAAAGCCCGCAGATCAGGCTCGCGCGGCGGATCGCGCTGTGGCTGAAGGCGCAGATCGGCACCGCCATGATCCCGGCGCAGAAATCCGACGGGGACGGCGACTGGCCCATGCGCCCGCTGCGGGCGGGGGACGTGATGATCCTGGTGCAGCGGCGCTCGACGCTCTTTGCCGAACTGATCCGCGCCTGCAAGGCGGCGGGGCTGCAGGTGGCGGGCGCCGACCGGCTGAGGCTGGGCGCGGAACTGGCGGTGCGCGACCTGGCCGCGCTGTTGCAGGTGCTGGACCTGCCGGAGGACGACCTGTCGCTGGCCTGCGCGCTGCGCTCGCCGCTCTTCGGCTGGACCGAGCGGCAGCTCTACGACCTCGCCCACGGGCGCGAGCCGCGCTACCTGTGGCGCGCGCTGACCGAGCGGCGGGACGAATTCCCCGAAACCATGGCCATCTTCGACGACCTGATGGCGCAGGCCGATTTCCTGCGACCCTACGACCTGCTGGAACGGGTGCTGATCCGGCACGACGGGCGGCGGCGGCTGATCGGCCGGCTGGGGGACGAGGCGGCAGACGGCATCGACGCGCTGCTGGCGCAGGCGCTGGCGCAGGAGCGCAGCGAGGTGCCCAGCCTGACGGGCTTCCTGCGCTGGATGCAGACCGACGAGTCGGAGGTGAAGCGCCAGATGGACGCGGCATGCGACCGCATCCGCGTGATGACGGTGCATGGCGCCAAGGGGCTGGAGGCGCCGCTGGTGATCCTGCCCGACGCCGCGCAGCCAAGGGGTCACAGCCACGAAGATCCCCTGCCCCTGGTCGAGGGCCGCCCGATCTGGGCCGTGCCCAGGGCAGAGGAGCCCGCCGCCCAGCGCGCCGCCCGCGACGCCGCCGCAGAGGCGGAGAAGGCCGAGCGGGACCGCCTGCTCTATGTGGCCATGACGCGCGCGGAAAGCTGGCTGGTGGTCGCCGCAGCGGGCGACCTGGGCAAGTCGGGCGATGCATGGCACGACATGGTGCGCGCCGGAATGGAACACGCCGGCGCGGGGCCGCAGGACTTCGGCTTCGAGGAAGGACCGGGCCTGCGGCTGGAGCATGGCGGTTGGGGCGGGCCGGCCCAGGCGCCCGCGGCGCCCGAGCAGGAGCAGACAGTGTTCCTGCCCCCGCACTTCCTGCATCCGCCCTCGGCGCCTGCGCCGCTGCCAGAAACTCTTTCCCCCTCCAATCTGGGCGGCGCCAAGGCCATCGGCGGCGACGCAGGCCGCAACGAGGAGGCGGCGAAGCTTCACGGCACGCGGCTGCACCTGCTGCTCGAACACCTGCCCGGTGTCGCCCCGGGCGACCGCGCGACGCTTGCCCGCCGCCTGTTGGCAGAGGGGCCGGAGGCAGCCACGGAGGCGGAGACCGCCGCACTTCTGGACGAGGCGGAACGCGTCCTCGGCGCCCCCGGTCTTGCCGCGCTCTTCGCCCCCGGCGCCCTGGCCGAGGTGCCGGTTTCCGCCGCGCTGCCCGAACTGGGCGGCGCGCGCATCCATGGCACGATCGACCGGCTGATCGTCACGCCCGAGCGAATCCTCGCCGTCGACTTCAAGACCAACGCGACCGTGCCGGCCATACCCGCCGAGGTGCCCGACGGACTGCTGCGGCAGATGGGAGCCTATGCCGCCGCACTCGCGCAGATCTGGCCCGACCGCAGGATCGAGACCGCGCTGCTCTGGACCCGCATCCCCGCACTCATGCCCCTGCCGCACGACCTCGTGACCGGGGCGCTGGCGCAGGCGGGGCGTGCTTGACGCCCTTCGGACCCGCCCATACCTTCGTCCTTCAAGATATTTATCCCGAGAGGAGACAGGTCATGGCCACCGTTGCCGTCACCGACGACACATTCGACGCGGAGGTGCGTCAGTCCGACGTTCCCGTCGTCGTGGATTTCTGGGCCGAATGGTGCGGCCCCTGCCGCCAGATCGGCCCGGCGCTGGAAGAGATCGCCGCCGAGATGAACGGCAAGGTCAAGGTCGCCAAGGTCGACGTGGACCAGAACCCCAATACCGCCGCCTCGATGGGTGTGCGCGGCATCCCCGCACTGTTCATCTTCAAGAACGGAGAGGTGGTGTCCAACCGGGCTGGCGCCGCGCCGAAGGCCACGCTGCAAAGCTGGATCGAATCGGCGATCTGAGCCACGGCCGCGGCAGCCAGGAGGGCGCCCCTCGCGGGGCGCCCTTGGCGTGCAGGTCTTGCGGTGCGAGCGCACGCCGCCCATATGGCGCGGCAGTTTCGACGGAGGAGCGCATGGGCGCCGGTCCTGGGTGGCATGGCACGACGGTCCTGGCGGTGCGCCGCGGCGGGAGGGTGGTGATCGCGGGCGACGGACAGGTCAGCCTGGGCGACACGGTGATCAAGGGCACGGCCCGCAAGGTGCGCCGCCTGTCGCCAGGCGGCTACGACGTGGTCGCTGGATTCGCGGGGTCGACCGCGGACGCCTTCACCCTGCTGGAGCGGCTCGAGACGAAGCTGGAGGCGACACCCGGCCAGCTTCAGCGCGCCTGCGTCGAACTCGCAAAGGACTGGCGCACCGACAAGTACCTGCAGAAACTCGAGGCGATGCTGATCGTCTCGGATGGCGCGCAGATGTATGTCGTCACCGGCGCGGGCGACGTGCTGGAGCCCGAGCACGACGTGGCCGCCATCGGCTCCGGCGGCAACTACGCCCTCGCCGCGGCGCGGGGCCTGATGGAAACCGACATGGATGCGGAGACGGTCGCGCGGCACGCCATGGCCATCGCTGCCGACATCTGCGTCTATACCAATGGCCACCTCACGGTGGAGACGATCGGCTGACGAGATTTTTCGATCGAAGAATCTCGGGCGGCCGGTGGCGCCCTTCCGAAAATTCTTCGATCGAAGAATTTTCGCCGCGCGAGCGAAGGATGACCTCTGAATGACCGACCTCACCCCCCGCGAAATCGTCAGCGAACTGGACCGCTTCATCATCGGCCAGAAGGAGGCCAAGCGCGCGGTCGCGGTCGCGCTGAGAAACCGCTGGCGGCGCAAGCAGCTCGATCCGGCGATGCAGGAAGAGGTATACCCGAAAAACATCCTGATGATCGGCCCGACCGGTGTGGGCAAGACCGAGATCAGCCGCCGGCTGGCAAAGCTCGCGCGCGCGCCCTTCATCAAGGTCGAGGCGACCAAGTTCACCGAGGTGGGATACGTCGGCCGGGACGTCGAGCAGATCGTGCGCGACCTGATGGACGGCGCGCTGGCCATGACCCGCGACCAGATGCGCGAGGAGGTGCAGAGCGCCGCCCACGCCGCAGCGGAAAAGCGGGTGATCGAGGCGCTGGCCGGCGAACACGCCCGCGAGGGCACGCGCGAGATGTTCCGCAAGAAGCTGCGCGACGGCGAACTCGACGACAAGGAGATCGAGCTCGAGGTCGCAGAGACCGCCAACCCCTTCCCGGCCTTCGAGATCCCGGGCCAGCCCGGCGGCGCGATGGGCGGCGTGAACCTGGGCGACATCTTCGGCAAGGCCTTTGGCCAGCGCACCACGCGCAAGCGCATGACCGTTGCCGAAAGCTACGGCATCCTGACATCGGAAGAGGCCGACAAGCTGCTCGACGACGAGAAGGTGACGGCACGGGCCCGCGAGGCTGTCGAGCAGAACGGCATCGTCTTTCTCGACGAGATCGACAAGGTCTGTGCCCGCGCCGAGACGCGCGGCGGCGACGTGAGCCGCGAGGGTGTGCAGCGCGATCTTCTGCCACTGATCGAGGGCACCACCGTCAGCACCAGGCACGGACCCATCCGCACCGACCACATCCTCTTCATCGCCTCGGGCGCGTTCCACATCGCCAAGCCCTCGGACCTGCTGCCGGAGCTTCAGGGCCGCCTGCCGATCCGGGTGACGCTGCGCGACCTGACGGAGCAGGACTTTGTCCGCATCCTGACAGAGACGGACAATGCCCTGACCCGGCAATATGCCGCGCTGATGGGGACCGAGGAGGTGAGCGTCGCGTTCACCGAAGAGGGGATCGCGGCGCTCGCCCGCATCGCGGCAGAGGTGAACCGCAGCATCGAGAACATCGGTGCGCGCAGGCTCTACACCGTGATGGAGCGCGTCTTCGAGGAACTGTCCTTCACCGCGCCCGACCGCGCAGGCGAGGCGGTGACCGTCGACGCGGATTTCGTCGAGACGCACCTGGGCGAGCTGACCCGCAGCGCGGACATGAGCCGTTACGTACTCTGACGCCTATCCGACCGTCATCGTGTCCATGATCCGGACGAGTTCGGCAGTGATGCCGGGCTCGCTCAGCGCATGGCCCGCGTTGCGCACCAGCCGCAGGTCAGAACCGGGCCAGTGCTGCGACAACTCCCAGGCGCGGCGCGGCGGGCAGATCATGTCGTAACGACCCTGCACGATGTGGCCAGGGATGTGTCGGATCCGGTCCATCCGGTTCAGGATGTGACCATCCTCGTCCAGAAACCCGGCGTTCCTGAAATAGTGGTTTTCCAGGCGCGCGAAGGCGCGCGCATACTCGCCCGGCGCCTCGCCGCCCGCACCGTTGCTCTGGACCGACGCGAGCGCGTTCTCCCATGCCGTCCAGATGCGGGCGAAGCGCGTCTCGGTCCGAACGTCGCCGGAAAACAGGCGGCGATTATAGGCCCCGATCAGGTCGTCGCGCTCGTCCTCCGGGATCGGGTCGACGAAGCGCGCCCAGGTTTCCGGCCAGAAGAGACCCGCGCCCCCGCCATAGAACCAGTCGAGTTCCGCCCGGGTCATCAGGAAGACGCCGCGCAACACCAGCGCGCGCACCGCCTCCGGGTGAGACTGGGCATAAACCAGCGCCAGCGTCGCGCCCCAGCTGCCGCCAAAGACAATCCAGCGCTCCAGCCCCAGCGCCGCGCGGATTTGCTCGATATCGGCCACGAGATCCCAGGTCGTGTTGTTCACGACACTGGCGTGGGGCCGGGACCGGCCGCAACCGCGCTGATCGAAGAGTATCACGCGATAGCGCGCAGGATCGAAGTAGCGGCGCATGGAAGGGCTGCATCCGCCGCCGGGCCCGCCATGCAGCACGACGACGGGAATCCCATCCTCTGCGCCGCATTGCTCGACGTAAAGCGCATGTCCCCCGGGCACCTCGAGCATCCGCTGGTCGAAGGGGTCGATCGGCGGATAGAGATGCGAGGGTGTGCGGTTTTGGCCCGAGAATTTGTCCATGCGAACACTATATTGTCCGGTGGCCGCGGAAGACCATAGGAGATCGCGATGCAGGTAGCCCAAACGACGGTGGACGCGGGCGAGGTCGCCAAGTTCGAGGCGATGGCGGCCGAGTGGTGGGACCCCGCCGGGAAATTCAAGCCACTGCACATGCTCAACCCCTGCCGGCTGGACTACATCACGTCGCAGATCGCTGCCGAGTTCGGGCGCGACCTGTCCGCCGAGCATCCCTTCGCCGATCTGCGCCTGCTCGACATCGGCTGCGGCGGCGGGCTGCTGTCCGAGCCGATGGCGCGGGTGGGCGCGCAGGGCGTGGGCGTGGATGCCGCGGCCCGCAACATCCCCGTGGCGCAAACACACGCAATGCAATCGGGACTCGACATCGATTATCGCCATGGCTCCGCCGAGGCGCTGGCCAACTCGGGCGAGCGCTTCGATGTCGTGCTCAACATGGAGGTGGTCGAGCATGTGCCCGACCCGGCTGCCTTTCTCACCGCCTGCCAGGCGCTACTGAGGCCCGGCGGGCTGATGGTCTGCTCGACGATCAACCGCAATGCCAAGAGCTTCGCCATGGCGATCGTGGGGGCGGAATACGTGATGCGCTGGCTGCCCAAGGGCACGCATGAATGGCGCAAGTTCATCACGCCGGACGAGCTTTACGGCTATCTCGAGCAGGCGGGGCTGAATCCGGTGGACCGCAAGGGCTTCGTCTTCAACCCGGTCACCTGGTCCTGGGCGATCTCGCCGCGCGATCTGAGCGTGAACTACGTCACCGCCAGTACGAAACCCGGCTGAACCGGCCGGCGAATTTTCGACCGAAAATTCGCCTTGGGGCCGGTGCCGCAGGTCAGAAGAATTTTCGATCGAAAATTCTTCGTCACGCGCCACCCTCCAGCTTCAGGCGAAGCTCGCGCAGGATCGGAAGCACGGCGCGCACCCTGTCCTCGCCAAGGTCTCCCACCAGTTCCGTGACCATCGGCGCCACTGCCGCGAGCGCCTCGTCCCGCGCGCGCAGGCCCGCGGGGCTGATCGCCACCATCTTGCGGCGGGCATCCTCCCAGTCGGGGCGAATGTGAACGTAGCCCTGGGCCTCGAGGCGGTGCAGCGTGTTGGTCATCGCGCCGCGAGTGACGTGAAAGCTTCGTGCCAGCTGCGCAGGCGATCGCTCGACCGCGAAGCGTGCGAGATGATTGAGCACCGAGAAGTGGCTGATCTCCATGCCTCGCGGAAGACCGCGGCTCAGCCGGTTGCGGACCAGCTGATCGGCGGTCAGGATCTCGCTGAAGAGCGTCACCGCCAGCGCATGTGTCGTCCGGTCCATGTCAGGGGCCGTCGAACTCCCTGTCGTGGTCCAGCGAGGGAATGCGCCCGCGCGCCTGCGCGGCGCTCTCGCGGTCGATCTCGGCATAGAGGATTTGCGGGTCGGTCCCGGCCTGGGCCACGACCTCGCCCCAAGGGTCCACGACCATGCTGTGCCCCCATGTCCTGCGCGCCTTGCCGCGGCTCGTGCGGTGCGTTCCGGTCTGGGCCGGCGCCAGAACCCAGGCGCCGTTCTCGATTGCGCGGGCACGCAAGAGCGGCTCCCAGTGCGCGCCGCCAGTCACCTGCGAAAACGCCGAGGGGACGGTCAGGATTTCCGCCCCTTCCTGCGCGAGCGCGCGGTAGAGATAGGGAAAGCGCAGGTCGTAGCAGATCGTCAGGCCCACCATTCCGAAGGGCGTCTGGGCCAGCCGGGCGCGGCGTCCGGGGCGGAAGCCCGCCGATTCGCGGTAGGTTTCGCTGTCGCTGACCTGCACGTCGAACATGTGGATCTTGTCGTAGCGCGCGACGATCCGCCCCTCCGGCCCGATCAGGAAGGAACGGTTGGCGAATCGCTCGTCGGCATCGTCGGTCTTCAGCGCGAGCGAGCCGATCAGCAGCCAGACGCCGGCGCGCGCCGCCTCTTCGCGAAGGCCGGCCAGCACGGGATCGTTCGCCTCGTGCGTGAGCACGCTTGTCTGGTGCGTGCGGCTGGCGGAGACGCAGTTCGTGACCTCGGGCGTCAGCACGAAGCCCGCGCCCTCCGACGCCGCCTCGCGCAGCATTCCCGCGACGGTGGCGAGATTCTCCTCCGGCTGGTCGGAAGAGGTCAGTTGCAGCAGCGCCGCGCGCATCACGCGGCGAGCAGGGGATCGAGCTTGCCCGCCCGGTCCAGCGCATGCAGTTCGTCGCAACCGCCGACGTGGGTGTCACCGATGAAGATCTGCGGCACGCTGGTCCGGCCCTGCGCGCGCTGGATCATCTCGGGCCTGCGGCCCGGTTCGGCCCAGATGTCGATTTCCGTGAATTGCACGCCCTTCTTCTGCAGGAGCCGCTTGGCGGCGACGCAGAAACCGCAGAGCGGCGAGGTGTAGATCTCGACGGGTTTCATCGTATCTGTCACGGGGCTGGCCTCCTTGGGGGCTTGACCTGTCCCCGGAAACCTAGGCGTCCCGGGCCGCGCGCGCCAGAACCACGACGCGAATCTCTTTCGCGCCGGCCTGCGCAAGGGCCTGTGCCGCCGCCTCCAGCGTCGCGCCGGTGGTCATCACGTCGTCGACCAGCAGGACGGGGCGACCTGCCACGCGCGCGGCATGGCGCGGCGCGACGCGAATCGCGCCGGCCAGCGTCTCTGCGCGCTGCGCACGGTCCTGCCCGCCCAGCGTGGCCGTCCGGCGCGGCCGTTCCAGCAGGTCGGGCGCCGCCTCCAGCCCAAGCGCACGCGCGAGCGGTTCGGCCAGAAGCGCCGCCTGGTTGAACCGCCGCGCGGCAAGCCGGCGCCAGTGCAGCGGCACCGGCGCCACCAGCGCGCCGTCAAGCGGCATGGGCCGCACCGCCCGCGCCATCCAGAGCGCGGCCGGGCGCGCGATGTCGCTGCGGTCGGCGTGCTTCAGGCCAAGGACAAGGCGCCTTCCCATCCCGCGGTAGAGCAGCGCCGCCCGCCCCTGCACCCAGGGCCTTGGGTGGGCGAGGCAGTCGTCGCAATGCACCGCCTCGCCCGGGTCGTCGCCGGGCAGCGGGGTGCCGCAGGCGTCGCAGACCAGCCCGCCGACGAAGGGCGTCTCGCGCCAGCAGGCGGGGCAGAGGCCGAAGTCGCTTTCCACCGGGCCACCGCAGCCCAGGCAGCGGGGCGGATAGATCAGACGCAGCGCGGTTTGAACGCGCCTGGACCACACACTATCTGTAGCGCTCATGCAGACCCCTGCCCTCACCGATGCACGCGCGCTGGCGCGCAACCGCGCCCGCGCGGGACGCGCGCCCGTCATCTTCCTGCACGACGCCGCGCGCGCCGACCTGGAGGATCGGCTCGCGATGGTTAACAGGGCGTTTACCACGCCTGCCGTGATCAGCCCGCGCCCCGAGGTCTGGGATGGCTGGCTGCCCGGCGCGCAGCACGTTGCGCCCGCGGAGGTGCTGCCGCTGGAGCCGCAGGCGCATGATCTGGTGATCCACGCGATGGACCTGCACTGGGCCGAGGATCCCGTGGGCCAACTCATCCAGTGCCGCCGCGCGCTCAAACCTGACGGTCTCTTCCTTGCCGTGCTCTTCGGCGGCCGCAGCCTGCAGGAGTTGCGCGCGGCGCTGGCGCAAGCTGAAAGCGAGGTGACCGGCGGGCTCAGCCCCCGCGTGGCGCCCATGGCGGAAATCCGCGACCTCGGCGCTCTGCTGCAACGCGCGGGCTTCGCCTTGCCGGTCGCCGACAGCGTGACGCTGACGGTGCATTATCCCACGGCGCTGCATCTGATGCGCGAGTTGCGCGGCATGGGAGAGGCGAACGCGCTGGCGGGCCGGTTGCGCCGCCCGACGCGCCGCGCCGTGCTCCTGCGCGCCGCGGACCTCTACGCGGCGGAGGCGCCCGGCCCGCAGGGTGGCATCACGGCAACTGCGGAACTGGTGGTGCTGACCGGCTGGGCGCCGGACGAAAGCCAGCCGCAGCCGCTGCGCCCGGGATCGGCCGCACGGCGCCTTGCCGACGCGCTCGGGACGGAGGAAACGCCGCTCGACGATTGACGTATCGGTCGAATCACATATGTCCATCCGATAGTCGCCGAGGACAGGGACATAGAAATGCTCGACGCCGCCAAAGCAGAGACCCGCCCGGCCCACGCGCCCACCGACCACCCGAAGCTTCCGCCGGAGCGGGTGGGCGTGCTGATCGCCAACCTCGGCACACCGGACAACTACGACTACTGGTCGATGCGGCGCTATCTGAACGAATTCCTCTCGGACCGGCGTGTGATCGACTATGCGCCGTGGAAGTGGCAGCCGCTCCTGCAACTCATCATCCTGACCAAGCGCCCCTTTTCCAGCGGCGAGGCCTACAGGTCGATCTGGAACGAGGAAAAGGGCGAAAGCCCGCTGATGACGATCACCAGGGACCAGACCGCCGCGATCGCCAGGACGATGAAAGAGCGGTTCGGCGATCAGGTGATGGTCGATTTCTGCATGCGCTACGGCAACCCCTCGACGCAGTCGAAGGTGGACGCGCTGGTCAAGGCCGGGTGCACGCGCATCCTGTTCTTTCCGCTCTATCCGCATTACGCCGGCGCCACCTCGGCCACCGCGAACGATCAGTTCTTTCGCGCGCTGATGACGCAGAAGTGGCAGCCCACGGCGCGCACGGTCGAGCCCTACTTCGAGCATCCGCTCTACATCGAGGCGTTGGCCCAGTCGGTGGAGCGGGCCTATGGCGCGCTGGAGCACCGGCCGGACATCCTGGTGTGCTCCTACCACGGGATGCCGCAGCGCTACCTGATGGAGGGCGACCCGTATCACTGCCAGTGCCAGAAGACGACGCGCCTGTTGCGCGAGCGGCTGGGATGGGACGAGACCGAGATCACCACCACCTTCCAGTCGGTCTTCGGCCCCGAGGAGTGGCTCAGACCCTACACCGTGGAAGAAGTGGCACGGCTTGCCTCGGAAGAGGGCAAGAAGCGGATCGCGGTGATTGCGCCCGCCTTCTCGGCCGATTGCATCGAGACGCTGGAGGAGATCAACGAGGAAATCCGCGAAAGCTTCGAGGAGGCGGGCGGACGGGAATTCACCTATATTCCCTGCCTCAACGACGACCCGGCGCATATCGAGGCGCTGAGCGCGGTCATCGCGGAAAACCTGCGGGGATGGCTTGACTGACGGAACTCCGTCCCCCGCAAAAGCGAAAGGCGGCACCGTGGCGCCGCCTTGCTCTGCGTCTGTGTGTCGTGATCAGTCCGCGATGGCGTAAACGAGCGCGATCAGGATCAGCGGGATGATGAGGCCCGCAGAGGTGGACGACTGCTCCGTCTCTTCCACGATGACAGGCGGCTCCATGATGACTTCGCCCTTGGGCGTTCCGTGACCTGCGGCAAATGCCGGAGCGGCGAACGACGTCAGAGCGGCGGCGAGAACGAGTTTTTTCATTTTATCCTCCAGTGGTCGGCCCGGCCGCGCGCACAGGCCGGGGCGCAACGGGCCACAAGACTTCCCTTGTGGCCCTTGTTTAATGGGCAAAGCGTCTTCAATGCAAATGCTCAGTCAAGCCCGCGTCTCGCCGGTCGCGGCCATGTCGTCAAATCAGCAACACCTGCGTGCCGACCCGTGCCATCTCGTAAAGCTCTTCGATGTGTTCGTTGTAAAGTCCGATGCAACCGTTGGACGAGCGGCGCCCGATCTTGCGCGTATCATGCGTGCCGTGGATCCGGTAGTAGGTCCAGCTGAGATGCAGGGCGCGGGTGCCCAGCGGGTTGTCCGGTCCCGGCGGCACGTAGTCGGGCCAGTCGGGATTGCGCTCCTTCATCGACGGGGTCGGGCGCCAGTCGGGCTCGGGGTCCTTGAAGGTCACGCTCGTCCGGCCGCGGCGCGTCAGTTCCTCGCTCAGCGGCACCGAGGTCGGATAAAGGCGATAGACGCTCTCGTCGTCGCTCCAGTAGTGCAGCGCGCGCGAGGTGATGTCGACCAGGATCGCGCCCTTCGAGAGGTTGCTGAAATAGGGCCGCCAGTCGAGCGAACGGAAGCTCGAGATATTCCGGCGGGCGCCCTCGCCGATGTTCGACTCCATCTCGACGCTGTCCGGCATCTGCGACTGCTGGGCAATCGCGGGGGTACCGAGGACGGCGGCGGCCCCCGCCAGAAAGCTTCGTCTGTTGACCGCGCGGGCGATTCGCTTCTGGGTCATGTCACACGCACTCCAGGAAAAGACGACCGTCTGAATATATTGCCTTCATGCCGCGGTCGCAAATCAAACTGCCGCTATCTGCGCCGCCGTGTCCGTGAGGTTTGAAACTCGCGCCGCCTGCGGCTAAAGCGGACGCGACCGAAGCCATGATCGTCGGAACCATGTTGCGCAAACTTCTGTCCCTCGCCGCCGTTCTCGCCGCCGTTGCCGCCTGTGCGCCCGCGCCACAGCCACCGCAACTGGGACCCGACGGCCATCCGCTGCCGCAACTCTATCGCATCGGGGAGAGCGACGAGAACCGCGTCAGGTTCCAGACGCTCGATTCGGTCAACGCCCTGCGGCAGGCGTCCGGGGCGCCCCCGGTCGAACTCGATCCGCGGCTCAACGCCGCCGCGGCGACCCATGCGCGCGACATGGCGGTTCAGAACCGGCCCTGGCACTTCGGCTCTGACGGGTCCTCGCCGATCGACCGGGTGCGCCGCGTCGGCTACGAGGGTCCGTTCCTGGGCGAGACGATCTCGGAAACCTATGAGACCGAGGTGCAGACGCTCGCCGCCTGGATGGAGGAAGAGGCCACGCGCGCCATCATCCTCGACCGGCGGGCGCGCGACATGGGCTTTGCCTGGTACCAGGAGCCCAACGGCAAGATCTGGTGGACGCTGGTGATGGGTGGCGGCGCCGGCGGCGAGCCGACCAGCTGACGGCGCCCGGTCACCGATAGATCGTGATCGGCGTGCCGTCCCACACCATCGCGTAGATATCTTCCATCTCGCGATTGGTCACGGCGATACAGCCGGCGGTCCAGTCGCGACCGCCCCTGCGGTACTCCCAGGGGCGCCCGTGAATGAAGATGTCGCCGCCCGGATCGACGCCGGCCTCCGAGGCTGCCATCTTGTCGTGCGGCTCGGGGTAGGAGATGCCGATCGACAGGTGAAACTGGCTGTTCGGGTTGCGCCGGTCGATGAAATAGTCGCCCTCCGGCGTGCGCCCGTCGCCCCGATACTGCTTGTGGCCGACCGGGTTGAAGCCCAGCCCTATGTCATAACCTTCGAGGATCTGGTCATGATGCATCAGGTACATCCGCCGCTCGCCCTTGTAGACGAGGATGCGCGTCACTTCGGGCCCATCGTAGGTGCGGAACTTGCTCGCGCAGGCCGACAGCCCGAAGGCCAGCGCGACCATGAGCGCCACTCTCAGAAAGCCTGCCATCTCCGTCCCTCGGAAGGGTTATCATTATGGCGGCACCATACACCGAAACGCCCCGCGCGCGTAACGGTAATTCACGCGCCCTTGCGCGCGTCCGCCGGTTGGTCGGCCACTGCCGCGGCGAGCCGCGCCTCGATCCGTGCCAGCAGCTC
>OFET01000457.1_pt1 | contig 26190 bp, 29 predicted proteins | sample 1521211 | NCBI WGS metagenome assembly OFET01 (sample SAMN03766358, study PRJEB24113) | microbial mat metagenome | isolation source: enrichment culture HLUCC-A from microbial mat sample contains cyanobacterium...
GGATGATCTTCTGCCGTGGAATTGGTCAAACCACGCGGCCTGACCGGACGCTTACTACCGAGGCGGCGGCGTCGTAGGCAATAAAGCCTGTGTATGTATCATGACCGATTATCCAGGCTTGCTCAGCTGCCTGCGCGAGTTCAATTACTCTCTGAACTGCCCGAGCCCGATAGGGTTCGTTAAAATTGCCCGTAAGAGCGAATGAAACGTCACTTTCATCAGATAGCGTATGAATGAACAAGTTCTTGGGTTTGTCGGCGGCCTTCTCAAGCTTTGGATTTGCTGTAATGCTAAGGACGTGAACTTGTGAACTCGGGAGGTGCTCGGCCAACGCACGCGCACAAGAGTAGTTAAGTGAGTTTATCCCGCCGTAGAGGGTCCCCCAGTGGGTTGCGACTAGGATTACAGCCGTACCAGCCATACCAGCCATACATCTCCCGACATCTTGTGCTTCGCCAGAGCAGACCACTTAGATGTAGCTTGCGAGATTTTTGACGGGGCTGCAAGCACACCTTGATGCTACTCGATCTGAAGAACCCGGAATCTTTGGTTTTTCCCGGCATGCTGAAGCCGCGATGCCAACGCACTCTTGCTTCAGTTTTCTTGCAACACCTTGACCCAGGCATTCAGGTTCGCGACCAGGTCGGGGATCATGTCCGGGGCCATCGCATCAAGTTCCCGGATGGCATCCTCCGGCAACTCGGACCCGCCCTCGGCGATGTCATGCAGCGCCAGAAGCATGGGAATGCTTGACGCGATCTCCTCGTCGCTGCTTTCAACGGTCGCCTCCCAGGCTTCGGGGCGTAGCTGCATGGCGCGTTCGAAGCCCGTGATCCATGGCTCCCACATCAGATCACCCGTCAGGGGGTCCTTGTCATAGACGGCCTCATAGTCGGTGGGTGTCTTCGCCAGACCGCGCGCGACGCGATTGTAATGGGCCATGACAGCGTCCAGCGTCGCTTTCGCCTGATCCATGTCCGCGAAATGCGGGGCGATCTCTTCGCCCCAGACGATCGGAAGCCACTCGCTGGGCAGGATCATTTCGGGGCAGACCAGAATGCCCGCGACAAAGCCGTCGAATTCGCTCAGCAGCATGCCGTCATTCTCGGGCGGCAACGCGATCAGGCATTCGGAAAGCTGATTCAACTGTCTCTGACTATGGCCCATGGTGCGATCACCCTTCTTTCCGACGTTGCGTGGTGCGCGTGACCCAGTCCGCTCCGCCATAAGTCACGGCGTAGATCAGCACTTCCGCAGCTTTGTCGTCCACCACGAAGGCGACGACGGCTTTCCGCCCGGCCGGGATGGCACGGAGTCCGGGTGCGATTTCGGGCCGGAGGCTTCCCTTGTGCGGCGTGTCCCGCAGGGTGGCGATGGCCGCCTCGATCTCCGCCAGCTTCCGCGTCGCGATGTCCGGCCCGGCGTAGTCGATGATCCAATGCGCGATGGCGTCGAGGTCACGCGCGACGAGAGGGTGGAAACGGATGCGGTAGCTCACGCGCCACGCGCAGCTTCGATAGAGGCGCGGGCGGCGGCGAAGGCATCGTCCTGGTCGATGAAGGCTTCGCGCGGCGTTTCCATACGGGCACGGATTTCCTGCGCGAGGGCCTGAAGGGCCACGTTGCGCTCTTCCTCATCCTGCATCATCTGCTCCAGCGCGGCCGCGACGGCAGCACTCTGCGTCGCGAAGACGCCCTGCCCCACCTTTTCCGAGAGGAACCGGTGATGGCGGTCGGTGAAGCTGAGGGTGGTCTTGACGGTCATCCGCGCCTCCATGGTATGACTGAGTCATATAACGGATCAGGGCGGTGCTTTCAATCGGCTGCGTCCGGCCCGGCCGACGCCCCGAACACAGGAAACCCCCTTTGCAACAGGGGGACTCACAAGCACCTGCTGCGAATGGTGGTGCGCGACATCCTTCTGTTCCTGGCCCGGCTTGGCCTGTTTGGTCGTTGATCGATGCAGAAAGCCGAAGCGATGAGCGAACGGTGTCGGGAGCCTTTTCTGCGGCCATATCGAGCAAGAACCACAGTCGTAGCTTCCATGGCCGCCGTAATCGTGAGGTGGTTTCTCAAAGAAGGACTGCCTTTGCGTTGTTTATGGCCTCGCTTGTCAAACCGGCCTTTCCTTCGTGCCGTCCGATCCGCTCACACCCCGCCGCGCTTTCGCGAACCCGCGATCCGTGGCGATGAACCTCTCCAGCATGGGCACGATCAGCCGCGCGGGCGGGGTCGGTGGCTGCCCCGCCTCGCGACCGAGGATTTCGCCATAGGCGAACAGGTCACGATGGAGGGCCGCGGGTAGGTCAACGGTGAGTTTCACCGGCTTGTCGTCGGCCAGGGGGCCGAGTTTCAGCTTGGCCATCTCAACCTCCCTGCGGGGCGATCACCAAATCGCGGGTGACGAGCACGCGTACCGGGAAGCCCGGGCGGATGGTCAGGGTCGGCGGCACCTCGAGCTCGCGCTCGACGATGCGTTGGCCGGCCTCGGTGATCGTGCCGACGGCACCGTCGCGGATGGCGCGGGCGAGGCGGTCCTCCTCGTCCACCGCCAGTTCCGCCCCGATGGCAAGCAGCGTGGAGAGGCCCGCGGCGCGCAGGACATTGGCCCAGTGATGGTCAACGCGGTCCTCGAGCCCGGCATAACCGGCGGTATCGGCGCCGGGCTGGCGCTCGAGCACAAGCGAGCGACCATCGGGGAAGATGAGCCGCGTCCAGACCAGCAGCACGCGGCGCTGACCGAAAGCCACGCCCGCGTCGTATTCGCCGATCAGCCGCGTACCTTGGGGGATCAGAAGCAGGCTGCCGGTCGGGCTGTCATAGACATTCTGGGTCACTTGCGCGGTGATCTGGCCCGGCAGGTCCGAGCGGATGCCGGTGATAAGCGCGGCGGGGATCACCGATCCCGCCTGCAGGAGCCAGGGCGAGGCCGGGGTTTCGACGCGGTCGGGCGCGACGGTCCGGCGGTCGGCTGTGGCGTTGAGGAAGGCGCGGCGCGGGTCGGTTTCCGGTGTGTGTGCCGGGCCGGTCAGGCCGGGGGGCATCATCCCCGACATGGCGGGCTCGGCGCTGGTCTGGAAGAAAAGCCCGCTCATGCGCGCGGCTTCGAGTTCAGCCAGGCGCGCCTGTTCTTCGGGGTCCATGGCGGGCGGGGTCAGCGGCGGGGGCGCGACTGGCAGGCCCCGGCGCTGCGCATCGAGGATGGGACCGCCCAGATCACCCGGCAAAGGGGGGCCGAGGCGCGGGATGGCATCATAGCTCGTGGGCAGGCCGCGCAGCCCGTCGGCGGGCTGGCGGCGGTCGGTGCTGATCAGCTCGGCCGGTGCGCCGGTGCGGTCGGGGGCCTGCAGGGCGTAGATCAGCGCGCCGCCGATGCCGAGGCCAGCGGCCACGCCCACCCGGTCGGTGCGGTCGATGAAGCCGCGCAGCACCTCGCCCGCGTCGATGCCCCGGGTCTCGCGACCCTCGTAAAGCCAGGTCTCGGCCCGCGCGGCCTCCTCGGGAGGCGGCAAGTAGAGGAAGGTCAGGAAATAGGCCGACTGAAAATGCGCGCCCTGATCGGCAAAGCCTGCGCGGCGCTCGGCATCCAGCAGCGCCGAGGCCGGATCGGGAAAGCGGCTGTCGGGATAATCGGCGGCGGGCAGGCGCTGCGCCTCGACGAAGATCGCCCAGCCCGAACCGAGGCGGCGAAAGGCGCTGTTGATCCGGCCTGCCACGGCGACCAGCTCGGCCGCAACCGCGCTGTCGAGGTCCGGGCCCCGGAAGCGCGCGGTGCGCTGCAGGCTGCCATCCTTGTTCAGCACCACCCCGGGCGCGACCAGCGCCGCCCAGGGCAGGTAATCGGCGAGGCGGGCGGCCTTGCGGCGATACTCGGCAAGATGCATCATGGCGGTGCCCTCAGACGTCCAGATGGCCGGGCAGCCGCAGATGCCGGCGGCCTACTTCGACAAAGAGCGGATCGCGCCGCGCGGCCCAGACGGCCAGCAGATGCCCGACCATCCAGATCGCGATGCCCGCGGCCCAGAGTTGCAGGCCCAGCCCGATGGCGCCCGCAAGCGTGCCGTTCAGGATCGCGAAGGCGCGCGGTGCGCCTGCAAGCAGGATCGGCTCGGTCAGCGCGCGGTGGACCGGGACGGTGAAGCCGGGGACGGCATCGGGCTGTTCGAAACCCTGCCATTCGCTACCGCTCATGGCGTTCCTCGCTCGGAAGGCTCCACTGGAGCCTTCCGTTCAACTTTGTTGAACCGCTCGTCACCATCAGAACACCGCTCCGCCGCCGAAGCTGAAGAAACTCAGGAAGAAGGAACTCGCCGCAAAGGCGATGGAGATGCCGAAGACGATCTGGATCAGGCGGCGAAAGCCCCCGGAGGTGTCGCCGAAGGCCAGCGTCAGGCCGGTCACGATGATGATGATCACCGCGATGATCTTGGCGACCGGCCCCTCGATCGATTGCAGGATCGCCTCAAGCGGCGCCTCCCAGGGCATGGACGAGCCCGCCGCGCGGGCGGGCTTGGCCAGCATCAGGCTGACGCAGGCGAAGGTGGCGGCATGGGCGGCCTGCCTGCGCAGGTGATGGAGGTTTCGGGTCATGGGCTGTCTCCTGATATGTCGGGGGCTGCGGGCGGGGCGGCGGCCGGGGTGAGGTGATAGTCGCCCGCGGGGCCGAGGCCGGTGACGCGGGCCAGTTCAGTGAGGCGCCGCCCGCTCCCGCGCCCCGACAGGACGGCGATCAGATCGATGGTCTCGGCGATCAGGGCGCGCGGCACGGTGACCACGGCCTCCTGGATCAGCTGCTCCATCCGGCGCAGGGCACCCAGCGCTGAGCCTGCATGGATCGTCCCGATCCCGCCGGGATGGCCGGTACCCCAGGCCTTCAGCAGGTCCAGCGCCTCGGCCCCGCGCACCTCGCCGATGGGAATACGGTCAGGGCGCAGGCGCAGCGAGGAGCGGACAAGGTCCGAGAGCGTCGCCACCCCGTCCTTGGTGCGCAGTGCCACGAGGTTCGGGGCCGCGCATTGCAGCTCGCGCGTGTCCTCGATGATCACGACGCGGTCGGAGGTCTGCGCAACCTCGGCCAGTAGCGCATTGGTCAGCGTCGTCTTGCCGGTCGAGGTGCCGCCCGCGACGAGGATATTGGCGCGCGCGGCAACGCCATCGCGCAGGGCGCTGGCCTGCGCCTCGGTCATGATCCCGGCGGCGACGTAATCGGATAGACGGAACACCGCGACGGCGGGCTTCCTGATCGCGAAACAGGGCGCTGTGACGACCGGCGGCAGAAGCCCCTCGAAGCGCTCGCCCGTGCCGGGCAGTTCCGCCGAAACCCGGGGACGTGCGGAATGGACCTCGGCACCGACGTGATGGGCCACCAGCCGCACGATCCGCTCGCCATCCTCGGGCGAGAGCGTGGCGCCGCTGTCGGACAGCCCCTCGGAAAGCCGGTCGATCCAGAGCCGCCCGTCGGGGTTGAGCATGACCTCAAGGGTCATGGGGTCTTCCAGAGCCCGCGCGATGACGGGGCCGAGCGCGGTGCGCAGCATCCGCGCCCCCCGCTCGCCCGCCTGCGGCCTCCGTTCGACCTCTGCCATGCTGTCCCCGCTCCTGTTCTGGCCTGCCGAAGGGCAGCCCTGGATCGGGGTCCATCAAGAAAGCCGGAAACCGGCCGCGCTCAACAGCGCTTCAAGGGGCGTAGGGCTCTGGCGTGCAAAGACAGGCGAAAGGGTTGGGGTGCGTGCTTGGCCGTGCGGGACCAGACCAGCACGGGCACAGGCAATTGCCTTTTGGCATTTAAAGGCTATATTTATGCCAAAGGAGACACTCATGCAATTCGCCACCGTCCAGCCGATCACCGCCCGCCCCGACCATCCCGTCATCACGGATGCCGAGGCCGCAGCGCTGGCGCGGGCCACGGTCAACCTGTTCCACGCCTGGGGTCTCAGCGATGCCGAGGCGCGGGTGCTTCTCGGCGACATGGCCCAGCGCACCTGCCCCCGGCACCGGCAAGACCCAGACGGCACGGCTCTGGACCTATGCCCGCGACGAACGACCGTGGGGCGGGCAGGCCCCACCGGCCGCCTGGTATCGCTTCTCCGGTGATCGCAAGGGCCAGCACCCGAAGGACCATCTCGCCCGCTTCCGCGGCTGGATGCATGCCGACGGCTATGCCGGGTTCGAGGATCTCTATCGGAGCGGGGCGATCCGCGAGGTCGCCTGCATGGCCCCCTCTCGGGACATTGCTGCGCAATGCCCTGCCGGGCAGTGCATGTCAGGCGCAAGTTCGTCGACATCCACCGCTCGCAAGGTTCCCCGATTGCCGAAGAGGCCATCGGCCGGATCGCGCAACTCTACGCCGTGGAAAAGGAGGCCAGAGGTTCGCCACCGGATGTCCGGGTCGAACTTCGCAAGGCACATGCGGCCCCGATCTTCGACGACCTGGAGCGATGGCTGGCCCTGCAACTCACCACGATCTCTGGCAAATCCCCGCTCGCGGCCGCCATCCGCTATGCGCTCACCCGCATGGAGCGCCTGCGCCCCTATCTCGATCACGGCATCCTCGAACTCGACAACAATGCCGCCGAACGCGGCATGCGCGCCATCGCCCTCGGCCGCAAGAACTACCTGTTCGTTGGCTCCGAGGCGGGCGGCAAGGCCGCCGCCAACGCCTACACCCTGATCGAAACGGCCAAGCTCAACGCCATCAACCCCCACGCCTGGCTCGCCGACACCCTGGCCCGCATCCCTGACTACAAAATCACAAAGGTCGATGACCTGATGCCTTGGAAATGGCGCGGGTAGCGGTCAGGCCGGACGCTTACCTTTTCCCATACGATCCACAACCATCTGAGGCAGGGCGCGATGATCCCCGTCGAAGCGACGAATTCCTTCGGCAAGCTTCTCGGTAGCCATGGCATCCAAAGTCATGCGCCAGCCCACCGCGGCTTCACTGATGGAAAGCCGCGCCGAATCGTCGGCGGACGCGGCCGAAAGCGCCCTATCGACGGGACGTTCGTCACGAGCGAGCTCGGCCAACAGTGCCGGGGCGATGGTCGGCCGGTCGCAACCGGCCAAGGCGCGGATCTGGTCGATCGTCCGGAAGCACGCCGCCATCAAGATGGTCTGCGCGCCCGCCGACTTCAGCCGGTCCTAAATTGCCCGAACCGACAGGACGCCGGTATCGGCCACGACGACCGATAGACGGAGCACATCGTTCAGCGCAATTATTGTGCGGCCCGTGCCTCGGCGGCGGTGCCATGGCGGGGCAGATCGGCGGTGCCGCGCCCATGGGCTGCCACCAGCGTGTCGCGGACAAAGGCGATGTGGGCCGTCTCCTCGATGATCTCGGCCAGGTATTGGGCGGCCATGAGGGTCTTGCCCACGCCAATGGTGCCGTGATTGGCGAGAACCGCCGCACGCACATGCGGATCGCGAAAAACGGGGCTGATCTCCACCTCGGTCTGCGGCCCGCCTTGGGGCGAGAGCGGGATCAGCGGCATGCGCCCGATCTTTTCGATGGTCTGGACGGTCAGGCAGGGGATTTCGAGCCCAGCACTGGCATAGCCCGTGGCCCACGGGCTGTGGCAATGCACGATGGCGTTGATGTCGGTGCGAATGCGGTAGAGGTCGAGGTGAAAGTCGAGGTCCTTGGACGGCTTATGGTCCGAAGGCAGGATCGTGCCGTCCAGCAGCACGACTTGAAGGTTTTCCCGCGTGCATTCGGCAAAGCCCACGCCCGAGGGCTTGATGACGATGGCGTCGCGGCAGTCGAGCCGCACCGACAGGTTGCCGCCCGCGTTGGTCTGTAGCCGCAGATCGAAACAGCGCCGGGCGGTGGCGATCAGCGCGTCCATCTTGTCGGTCAGGTCGGGGAAACGGCTTGCGTCAGTCATGGGGCATCCTGTCGAAAAGGGCGTCAACCGCCGCCTGAGCGGTCTCTGGCGCGTTGATGTGATGGGGCAGCGCTTCGACGCTGAAGGCGCGGGCTTGAGCCTCCAGAACCTCGGCGGCGATGGCGCGCAACTGCGGCGCCTCGATCGCGCCCCCGGGGCGGTCCTCGTGGCTGAATCCGCCCATGGGGATCAGGACATGGGTGGGCGCGGTCGATTGGTTCAGGGCGTCTGCGAGGGCCGCGGCCTGTGTTTCCATCTCGGCCTCGGTAAGTTGCACATGGGTGAAATGGCCGGTGTGGCGGTAATGCGGGCGGGCGCGGTGGTCGGGTTTGAGCGTGTCGATGGCGCCCAGTCCGAGGAAGTTCAGCGCGCCGGGCACGACGATCCGGGGCAGTGCGCTCGCGCCGGTGAAACGGTCGGGCATGGGGACGTAGGCCCCCGCAAGCCGCATCCGGCCAAGTTCGTGGACATTCAGGTCGATGACGCCTGCCGCCTGCCCCTCTCGGATGAACCGGGCGAAGGCCGCGCCGCCGTAGCCGTTGGCGTGGAAGACGGTTGCCACCGCGCCCCGGTTCGACAAGGCGCGCGCGACGGCGGCCCCGGCGGGCCCGGTGGCCCCGAGGGTTGAGACGGCAACTGACAGGCCCGTTGCGGCGGTCACGGGAAGCGCAGTGGCCAACCCTGCGACCATCGCCGCCGCCGTCTCGAAGACGCGGGCGAGCGTGGGGTTCACCCCCTCGATGTCGCAGAGCGTCGGGATCAGCATGATGCCGCAATCGGCGAGCGGCCCGCGCGGGTCGAAGGCGAGCGTGGTGATCAGCAGCTTGGGCAGGTCGGCGGGCAGCACGCGCAGAACGCCAAGCGCCACCTCGCCCCCGGTCCCGCCGCCGATGGCGAGCGCGGCAAGACAGCCCTTGGCGCGGGCCGCGGCCTCAAGTCCCGCCTCGTCCGCGCGGGCCTCCATCCGGGCGAGTTTCGCCGCGCCGGGCAAGACCGCGCCCCCTGCCCCTAGCGAGATATCGACGGGATCGGGGACAATACCATGGGCCACAAGCGCATCCGACAGCGCGGCAAGCTCCGCCCCCTTGGTCTCATGGGTCCCGATCAGCAAGACGCGCGTCACCGCCCTACCCTTTCACCGCGCCCGCAGTCATGCCGGTGATGATCTGGCGCGAGGCGAAGAGCGTGAAGAGGATCGGCGGAATGGCCAGCAGCATGCCGGTGGCAAAGATCGTGCCCAGCCCGTCGAACTCGCTGGCGTTGTTCACGATCAAGATCGGCACGGTCATCGTGTCCCGGTCCGCCAAGGCCGAGGCCAGCAGGTATTCGTTCCATGCGATGCGGAAGGTGAAGATCGCCGCCGCCGCCAGCCCCGGCTTGATCAAGGGCAGCACCACCATGAAGAAAGTCTGGAACGGGCCCGCGCCATCGACACGCGCGGCCTCCTCGAGGCTATAGGGCACCTGCACGATGAAGCTTTGCAAGATCCAGATCACGAAGGGCAGGTTCATCGCCACGTAGATCAGGATGATGCCCGAATGGGTCCCCGCAAGGCAGACATCGCCGCGACCGCCGAAGATCTCGCGGATCAGCCCGCCCACCAGCCCGTCGCGATCAAGGCAGAAGGCGTTGTTCCACAGGCCAAAGACCGGCACCAGCAGAACGGCGGGGGGGATCATGCGGACAGCGAGCGTGGAGAGCGATAGGCTGTCCCTCCCCATGAACCGAAACCGCACCAGCGCATAGGCCGCCATCGTGCCCATGATCAGTGTCAGCGCCGTCGAGACCAAGGCGATGATAAGCGAGTTGACGAAGGCGCCGCCGAACCGGATCTGGCAGAACCGCAGATGCTCGGGCTCGTACCACAAGATGTCGCACAGCGCGGTCTCGTAGTTGCGGATCGTGGGCATGAAGAGCAGCCCGCCTGCCCCGCTGGTGATATCCACGTCGAGCTTGAACGAATTGGCCAGCAGAAGCAGGACAGGCCCGACCGACATGAAGATCAGAAGGCCGATCAGCGCGTAATAGGCGAGGTTCTGGCGCTCGAAGCTCTGGCCGCCGGTCATGGCTCAACCCTCCTCTTCGTTGGTGAAGCGCAGGCGGCGGGCGCGCGCCTCCTGCCAGCGGGTGAAGGCGAACATGCCCAGCGTCAGCACCATGAGCAGCATCAGCAGGTAATTCGACATCGCCGCCGCCTCGCCCAGTTCGCGGAATTCGCGGGCGGTGCGGGCAATGCGGAGCGCGAGGATTTCGGTCTGCAGGCCGGGGCCGCCGCCAGTAAGCACCAAGATGACCTCAAGCACCTTGAAGGCATCAATCAAGCGCAGGAGCATGGTGACGATCAGGACCGGCATCATCAGCGGCAGCTTGATGTAGATGATCTGCTGCCAGCCGGTCGCGCCGTCGATCCGCGCGGCCTCGAGCGCGGAGCGGGGCAAGGATTGCAGCGCGGCGAGCGACAAGATGAAGATGAAGGGCGTCCATTGCCAGATGTCGGCGATGATGACGCTGAGAAGCGCGTTCTGACCCAGCCAGTCGACTGTGGGCAGGCCTAGGGCCTCCAGGAAGCGGTTGAAGGTGCCATAGGTCTGGTGGAACATGTAGCGCCAGACAAGGCCCACCACGACCGGCGCGATCATCATCGGCAAGATGAAAAGCGTGCGCAGCACCGACATGCCGCGGATGTTGCGGTCAAGCAGAAGGGCCAAGCCCACGCCCAGCACCATCTCGACGCTGACGACGGTGAAGGCGAAGACCAGCGTCACCCAGAAGCTTTCGTGAAAGGACGGATCGCCCAGCAGGCGCACATAATTGGCCAGCCCCACGAAGTCCGTCTCGCCGATGGTCTGGCTGGGGTCCCAGTCGCGGAAGCTGCCCCAGATCATGTAGGCGATGGGGTAGAACAGCGCGACCAGCATCACCAGTGCCGCGGGCGCGATGAACAGGTAGGGTGTCAGGCGGTTGGCGGAGATGCGGGTCACGGGCAGGCCTTTGGGCTGTCGGTCAGGGAACCGCCCCGCCGCGAGGGATGCGCGGAGGGGCGGCCTTGTCCCGCGCGCGCCCTAGATGGGGACACGGACACGCGCGGGCGGGATCAGGGGCTTACTGCCAGATGTAGTAACCCTCTTCCTCCATCAGGGTGCGGGTGCGTTCCGCGATACCGTCCAGCGCGGTCTGGACGTCCAGCCCCTCGGTCAGGACCTGGCTCATCGTGGTGCCGATGTCGGCGTTGATCCGGCCCCATGCGGGGATGATCGGGCGCCAGTCGGGATCGGCGAATTCCAGCGCCTCGCCGAAGGCCGCCGACCACGGATACTGCGCGTTCAGTTCCGCATTTGCATAGGTCGAGAAGCGTGAAGGGTTGCCGCCCGCCATGGCGACGGCGAGATCACCCTCGCGGCTCGTCAGCCACTGCATCAGCAGGAACGCCGCCTCGGGGTTCTCCGCATTGCGCGGGATGGCAAGGCCGAAGCCGCCCGTCTGGCTGCCGCGGCGCACGCCCATCGGGTGCATCGCATAGCCCACGTTGCCCACAACCGTGCTGCGCGCAGGGTCCTGGAAATCGGCGGCGAAGGCGATGCTGTCGAGGAACATCGCCGCCTGACCTTGGGCAAAGGCGTTCGCGGCTTCCGCCGGACCAAAGGCCGAGGACCCCTCGGGCCCGCAATCGACGATCTGGCGCAGCGCCTCGGCGGCGGCGACGCCGGCCTCGTTGTTCAGGATCGGGTTCCAGCTTTCGTCAAAGACCCGGCCCCCCAAGGGCGCGAGATGCAGCAACCAGGCATGCGACGCATGGTGGCCCGATGCGGCGCGGCTCGCCACCCCCCCCATGCCCGGCTCAAGCTCGGGGATGCGGCAGGCCAGATCCAGCAGTTCCTCATAGGTTTCGGGCGGCGTCAGCCCGTGCTCCTCGAAAATGTCGGTGCGGTAGAAGAGGACCGAGGTCTCGGCGCCGAAGGGCAGCCCGTAGAGCGACCCGGTCGGCCCCGGCAAGTAGCCCCGCTCGCCGCCCGCCACGCCGATGTTCTGGACGTAGCCGTCGATCAGATCCTCCGGGTCGTAACTCGGATCGGCCAGCCGCGGGTTCATGAAGAACGGCGCGAGGTTCCAGATTTGATCGGCAAAGACGTAATCGGCTTTGGAAAACACGACATAGGAAATCAGGTCGTAGGACCCTTCGTCCAGCGCAAGTTCCAGCGTCTGCCGCTCGCGCATGTCGAGAAAGGGCAGCATGTCCACTTCGACCTCGATGCCGGTCTGCGCGGTGAATTCGGGCAGCACCTCCATCACGGCGTTGTAATGGGGATGGGCGGGAAAGTTCACCACCAGCGTCGTGCCGGCATAGGGGGCATAGGGCCCCTCTTGCGCGGCGGCGACGGTGGCCAGGGCAATCGTTCCCGCAATGGTGGTCGTTTTCAGCAAGGTCATCAGCATATGTGTTCCTCCCGGTTGCTGATTTTGGGACACGTCAGAGCGCCCTTTCCGTCTCCGCATCGAAGAGATGCAGCCCCTCCGGCCGCACCCCGAAGCGCAGGGTTTCGCCAAGCGCCACCGGCGTCTCGGACTTGATCTCGACGGTCACCCGCGCGCCGCCGCAGTCGCAGATCAGCACAGATTGCGCGCCGACGTATTCCGAGACCACGACCCGCAGGTCGAGCGCGCGGTCGGCGGTGGCGTCCGGTGCGAAATCGAGGTCTGAGGGGCGGATGCCCAGCGTCGCCTTGCGCATCGCGGCATGGCGCGCGCGGTCAGCCAGCGCGTCGGGCAGCACAAGGGAAAAGCCACGGCCACTGGCGCGGAGCGTGCCACCCTCCTCGCGCAACTCGATGTCGAGGAAATTCATCGGCGGCGCGCCGAGGAAACCCGCCACGAACTTGTTGGCGGGACGGCGGAACAGCTCCGACGGGCTGCCCTGCTGCTGGATATGGCCGCCATGCATCACCACGATCCGGTCGGCGAGCGTCATCGCCTCGATCTGGTCATGGGTCACGTAGATCATGTTCTTCTTGACGGTCTGGCGCATCACCGCTAGTTCCGATCGCATCTGTCCACGCAGTTTCGCGTCGAGGTTCGACAGCGGCTCGTCGAAGAGAAAGGTCGAGGCATCGCGGCAAAGCGCGCGCCCCATGGCGACCCGCTGGCGCTGCCCGCCCGACAATTCGCCTGGCTTGCGGTCGAGATAATCCGCCAGCCCCAGCATGCCCGCCACCTCGCGGACGCGTTTGTCGATCTCGGCCTGCGGGCGCTTTTGCAGGCGCAGGGAAAACGACATATTCCGCGCCACGTTCATGTGCGGGTAAAGCGCGTAATCCTGGAACACCATCGCGATGTCGCGATCCTTGGGGTCGAGCGCGCCAACCTCGCGGTCGCCCATCCAGATCCGCCCGTCAGACACGCTTTCGAGCCCCGCGATCATGCGCAGCGTCGTGGATTTGCCGCAGCCGGAGGGGCCGACGAGGACGGTGAATTCATGCTCGGCCATGTCCAGGTCGATGCCATGCAACACCTCGACGGCGCCGTAGCGTTTCACCAGACCCTCAAGACGGATACGCGGCATCGAATCTCTTTCTATTCCCTGTCTCGATTTTCTGTATACAAAACTAAAAGTAAATATCCAAATTTGCACTTGGCGGCAAAAACTGGTATGCAGAGCCCCAGCGGCAGGAGGTCGACAGGACAGATGAAGGACGAAAACACCCGGGGCGCCCCGCGCGGCAATACGGTGCAACGGATCGAAACGGCGCTGATGGACGACATCGCCATCGGCATCCTCACGCCCGGCGAACGACTGGACGAGGTGACGCTGACGGAACGGTTCGGCGTGTCCCGTACCCCCGTGCGCGAGGCGTTGAGCCGCCTGACCGCTCAGGGCATCCTTGAGCCTGGCGAGAAACGCGGCGTCCGCGTGGCACGCTACTCGCGCGAGGAACTGGCACAAATATTTGAAACAATGCATGAAATAGAAGCAGCTTGCGCCCGGATCGCGGCCCAGCGCCTGACGCTTCTGGCCCGTGCCGAGATTGAGGCGGCGCAGGCAGCCTGCGTTGCGGCGGCGCGGGCGGGCGACAAACCGGCCTATCTGCGCGCCAACGAGGCGCTTCACGAAGCCATCTACCGCTCGACGGGCAACCCCTATCTGGCGGGCCTCGCCTCGGATTTCAGGCGGCGGACCGGCCCGTTCCGCGCCAAAAAGTTCGCCACGCAAGAGGATCTGCTGGCCTCGGCGCAGAACCACGAAGAACTGATCGCGGGCATCTTCTCCGAGGATTCCAAGACCGCGGCCGATGGCATGCGCGCCCATATGACCGCCAGTTTCCTTCAAACCCTAGCCGCGAACTGAACCGATCGCGCAAAACGCACTTGCATTTGGATGCCCGATCGTCACTTTGTATGCAAAACTGATTCACCGCATACGGAGGGCCTCATGGGCATTCAGGAAACCCGCATCTACCCGATCAACACCGGGTGGCTTGAGGCCGATCTCGGCACCTACATCTTCTGGAAGGGTCCGGCGGGGAAGAAATACTGGAACCCGGTCTATTGCCACTACGTCGACACGGGCGAGCACAAGATCCTGATCGACACCGGCCTCTGCGACGAGGAACGGGCCACGAAATACCACCACAAATGCGACAAGCGCGGCTGCTTGCAGGTGCATGAACATCTCGAGCAGAAGCTGGGTGTGCGGCCCGAGGAGATCGACGCGATCGTCTTTACCCATCTGCACTGGGACCATGTGCAGAACATGAAGATGTTCCCCAACGCCCGCTACATCGCGCCCAAGGCCGAGATCGAGATGGCCTTCAACCCCCTGCCGCTCTACTACCGCACCTATGAAAGCGGATACCTCGGGATCGAGCCTGCCTATGCCGGCTGCGTCTTCGAGGCCGTAGCCGACGAATGCGAGGTTCTGCCGGGCATCACCATGTTTCCCACGCCCGGCCATTCGGTCGGCCACATGGCGGTGACGGTCGCGACCGCGATGGGCGATATCGTCATCGCGGGCGACGCGATCTTCTGCGAGCGCAACCTGGAGCCCAACCCCGAGGAAGGCTGGCGCCACTGGGTCCCCGCGCGCTTCGTGAACAGCTACCAGGGCTGGAAATCCGTTGAGGAGATCGACAAGCGCGCCGATTACGTCCTGCCCTGCCACGATGCGGCGGCCAACCAACGCTCGGATGTGTTTCCCTATCCCGACATGCCCCTGCGCAAGCGGCGGCAGGTGATCCCCGGATTCCAGTTCTATTTCGGCGACATGCCGGCGGCCATGGCCGCAAAGGCCGCACCCGCGATGACCCGGGCCGAGGCTGCGACCTACCTGGCGGGTCTCCGGAACCCTAGGGATATGGCCGAGAGCTGATCCGTGGCCCGGCCGCTCGAGAGCCTTGCCCAGATCGCCGCGGGCTACGACGCCGTGGTGCTCGATCAATGGGGCGTGCTGCATGACGGCAGCGCGCCTTATGCCGCCGCTCCGGGCTGTCTGGTGGCGCTCAAGGCAGCAGGCACGCGGCTGGCGGTCCTTTCCAATTCCGGCAAGCGTGCGGGGCCCAATGCGGCGCGGATCGCGGCGATGGGCTTCGGGGTCGACCTGCTCGAGACCGTGATGACCTCGGGCGAGGCGCTTTGGCAGGACATCGCGGCAGGCCGCGTGCCCACAAGGCGGCTTTGCCCGATCGAGCGCGACCGGGGCGACGCTGCCGCCTGGGCGCAGGGTCTCGATGTCGCGCTGACCGACAGCGTCGCAGAGGCGGACGCCATCCTGCTCATGGGCCTGCCGGACAGTGCCGCGCAGGCGCCTTTCACAAGCCTTCTCGCCACGGCACTTGTCCGCGGCATCCCCGTGCTCTGCACCAACCCCGACCGCGCATCGCCCCGGGCGGGCGGCATCACCGTCGCCTCGCCGGGCGCGCTGGCCCATGCCCATGCCGCAGCGGGCGGAACCGTCGATTTCTACGGCAAGCCGCATCTGCCGATCTTCCGCGCGGTCGAAGCGGCGCTGGACCTCAGCGGAGCGCGCATCCTGATGGTGGGCGACAGTCTGGAACACGACATCGCGGGAGCCAAGGCCGCAGGCTGGGATGCCGTGCTGGTCACGGGCGGGCTGCATGCCACGGCCTTCGACGACCCCGCGCCGCAAGTCGAGATCCTCGCCTGCCTTGCCGAGGCCGAGGGCGCGCCCCTGCCCGACTACATCTTGCCGGAGCTTCGCTGACCCATGCCCCAGACGCCCACCGATTTCGCCGCCTTCCGTACCTTTTCCGCCCGGCTCGGGCGCGATCCCCTGCGGGTGCAGGGACCGGGCGGCAATACCTCGCTCAAGGACGGGGGCGTCCTGTGGATCAAGGCCTCGGGCACCGAACTGGCCGAGGCCGAGGCGCGCGACATCTTCGTGCCCGTAAACCACGCCGCCGCCCTCGCCGAAGCGCGGGGCCAAAGCGGTGACGGGTCGTGCAAGACCACGGGGCTCGACCCCGCGAACCCCCTGCGCCCGTCGATCGAGACGACGTTTCACGCGGCCCTCGACTGGCCCGTGGTCGCCCATACTCATTCCATTGCCACGCTGGCCCATGCCGTGTCCCCGGCGGGCCGCGCCGTCGCACGTGACAAGCTTGCCGGGATGGGCGCCGTCCTCATTCCCTACGCCAAGCCCGGCCTGCCCCTGACGGGCGAGATCTTGGCCCGCGCGCGACCCGAAACGCGGGTCTTCGTGCTTGAGAACCACGGGCTCATCGTCTGCGGCCGGGATGTGACGGAAACCGAGGCGCTGATGGAGGAGGTCGAGGCGCAGCTGGCCCTGACCGCCCGCGACACGCCTCTCCCCGCCCCCTACGGTAGCCCGCCCGACGGGTTCGACTGGACCGCCGAAAGCTGGATCGCCCATGACGCCCATGCCGCCGGATATGCGCTGGCAGGGTCCTATTACCCCGATCATGTCGTGTTCCTTGGCCCGGCCCTGCCTGCGTCGGACCATCCGGGCAAGCCACCCGCAGTGCTGATCGAAGGCCACGGCATCGCGCTGCGCCACGGGGCGACACCGTCGCATCGGGCGATGCTGCGCTGCCTGTCGGACCTTCTGGCCCGTCTGCCGTCAGACTGGACGCCCACGCCCATCGGGGCGGCGGCAGAGGCGGAACTGCTTGACTGGGATGCCGAGAAATACCGGCAGGCGCTGGCGGCGCGCGGATGACGGGGCTTGCGCTTGGCATCGACCTTGGCACCTCCGGGGTCCGCTCGGCCGTGATCGACGCCGACGGCCATGTGCTGGCAATGGCGCGCGGCAGCTATGGTTCCCCCGAAGGCCGCCGCGACCCCGAAAGCTGGTGGCGGGCGGTGACCGACTGCCTTGACGCGCAGATGGAGGCTTTGCGCGCGGCAGGCGGCGATCCGGCGCAGATCGCGGGCCTCGCCGTCGATGGCACCTCGGGCAGTCTTGTCCTGACGGATGCGGACCTCGATCCGGTGTCGCGCGCCCTGATGTATGACGACGGCGGCTTCGACGCCGAGGCCGCGCTGATCGCGGCCCATGCCCCCGACCCCCATATCGCCCGTGGCCCCGGTTCGGCCTTAGCCCGCGCGCTGCGGCTCGTGGCCGAGGATACGGGGGGCCGCGCCGCGAATCTGTTGCATCAGGCCGATTTCATCGCGGGCCGGCTGATGGGGCGTGGCGGGTTCAGCGATGTGAACAACGCGCTCAAGACCGGGATCGACCCCGCCACAGGGCTTTGGCCGGACTGGCTGGCTGCGTTGCCGCTGCCCGCACAACTTCTGCCCGCGGCGCGCCTGCCCGGCACGGCCCTGCATCACATCAGCCCCGCCATCGCGCTGCGGTTCGGGCTTTCCCCGGGAACAATGGTTCATGCCGGCACGACAGACAGCATCGCGGCCTTTCTGGCCGCCGCAGATCCCGTGCCGGGGGCGGCGGTCACGTCGCTCGGCACGACACTGGCGGTGAAGCTCTGCGCAGACGGGCGGATCGACGCGCCGGAAATGGGGCTTTACTCGCATCGGATCGGCACGGGCTGGCTGGTCGGCGGAGCCTCGAACACCGGCGGCGGCGTCCTGAAAAGCCTGTTCGACCCGGAGGCGCTCGACCGGCTTTCGGCGCAAATCGACCCGTCGGTCGAAAGCCCGCTGGACTATTACCCGCTGTCCCGCCCGGGCGAACGCTTTCCCGTCAACGACCCTGACCTCCAGCCCCGCATGACCCCGCGCCCGAAGGATGACGCGGCCTTTCTCCACGGCCTCCTGGAAGGGATCGCCCGGATCGAACGGCAAGCCTATGAGGCCATCATCGCCCGTGGGGCGCCCCGACCCGACAGGATCGTCACTGCGGGCGGCGGCGGCTCCAACCCGGTCTGGACGGCGATCCGCGCCCGTGTGCTGGGTCTGCCCGTGTCAACTGCCGCAACGCCCGAAGCGGCGGTCGGCACTGCAAGGCTTGCAGCCAAGCTACGCCGTCACTGACCTGTGCCGCGTGCTCTCGAGACGCGCCCGGCGCTCCGCTACGGCCCCTGCACGTTCCGCGTGATGGTCCGGCGACGTGATCAGTCCGGAGTGATTGCGGCACTTGACGGCGAGATCCGAGGAGGCGCTGCCTGGACAGGACTCCAACGTCCGCTTGGACATCGAAGAAAACATATGGACGGCGTCGGTCGAACGGCGGCAATGGGCCGGGCACGTCGCTTTGGACCCTATCCCCTCTGCCTCAGCAGCGCTCTGTAGCCTCCATCCACCATCTTCCGCGCGTCGCGCAGGAGGGTCATGACCGCGTAGCGCTGGGAGGCACTTTGCCATTGGTCGCGGCTCAAAGGGGGCAAGTTGTACAGGACTTGTGCGATCTCGCGGTGGGTGGCGCCGGTTTCGCGCCCGTCAAAGGCGCGCAGCATCAGTTGGGCGCGGCGCAGGCGTTGGTGGGTCAGGCGGCTGTCGGGAGGGATTTTCCGGCCATACATCCGGGCGAGCAGGCGATACACCGCCTCGAGCCGCGCGAAGCCGTCCGCGTCGAGGGGGATGATGGCGGCATCCGCAACGCCTTCCGACGCGGTCAGCAGCAGTTGCAGCCGGTGCCCTTCGCCGGGCTCAAGGAGCATGTGGATTCCGTCTCGGGCCTGGGTTTGCATTGTCCGGGGCATGTTCGCTGATCTGGAAGTCGCGCTGAAACCGGCTGGTGCCGGGTGGAGGATCACCACCGCAGGGTCCACGCAGGGCTGCCAGAACGCGCGGGCTTGCGGGGCGGGGAGTGCCGGGTCCGCCGCGAAATCGTAACCCCCAGGGTTCGAGGAGCGCCGACGCGCGCTCGGAGTCTGCCCCGGCCTTGGCCAGCGTCGCGAAGTCCTGCGCATAATCCTTGTTGCGGCGCAGCCATTCCCAGGCGAGGTCAGACGCTGTCAGATCCCGGACGTAGTCATACCCAGCCGAGGAGCGCCAGCCGGTGGGTTCCGACGGCATTGCAAACGGCCTTCAACTCAACATTCCTGACTGAAAGAGTTTACCCGCTCCGCTTGTGTCGCGGGAGTCCCGCTCGCGCGGATCGGCAGAATTCGGCGCAAGTCAGGGTTTCTGTTCGTTCTGCCCCTGTCGCAGAAGCTCGCGATAGCCGTGCGTGGTCATCCAGCGAGCACGGGCAAGGTGACTATCATGGATGCGTTTACAGCGCTCCGGATCTTTCTGCGGATCGAGATTGAACAAGACCTCGACAACCTCGCGCCAATCGGCGCCGTCATCGGCGGCATCGAAGATCCGCATGTAGAGGACCATATGGGTCCGGTCGTATTCGGTGATCGTCGGGCTTTCGGGTGGCGCCTCGCGCCAGGTCGTGTCGGCTTTGGCCATGCTTCTCGAGGGTCGGTTGCGCCCCCCCTCCCTTCTTGTCATCACGCCGGTAACGCCGTCGGAACTTGTTACATCATTTCCGGGGCTTGGTATCCTGCGCAGGGTTCTTCAGCAGCAGCACGCCCATCCCCTGGTCCGTGGACAGGAACTGGATACCCGCATCCTTGAGCGTTCGGCGAACCTGATCATACGTCCCCTCATGCACCTTCAATCCCCTCGGGGACTCGAGACGCTTGAGTGCTGTCAGGGCGACCCGGGCCTCATCTGCCAGCCTCTCCTGCGTCCAGCCCAGAAGTACGCGTGCGGCCCGGATTTGCGGGGCGGTGATCATGCATGATCACCTCCCATCCGGCCAGTCACTCACGCCAGAACTACGACTATTTTAGTCGCTTTCTCCGTGGCTTGCCAGTGTTCTTCCACCGCCGGGCAGCATTTCGCCTGCTCGGCGGGATCAACGCATTGCCGCCGATTCGGCGCCATCGCTGAACCGGTCATGGGCAAGATCGTGCCGAGAACGGCGCGACTCGAACCGGCATCTGATGCCGGGAACCCGGCGGCTTGCGCCGCCGGGCCCCTTGGGGGTGGACCTCAGAAGGCGATGTCATCGTCGTCGATGAACGTCCCGTCCTCGGCTTCGGTCGCCTTGGCCCGGCTCAGGAAATCGACCGTCTCGGCGATGATCTCGCAGCCGTAGCGGTCGATCCCGGCGGCGTCGGTCCACTTGGTGTAGTGGATGCGGCCGCGCACCAGAAGCTTCATGCCCTTCTCGCAGTATTTCTGCACGGTCTCGGGCACGGCGCTGTCCGTGGCTGCGGCAACCGGCTCGAACGGCTCCTCATGCTCGGGCCGGACATAGCCGCGCTCGACCGACAGGGTGCCGTCCGAACGCAGGCTGACGAAGACCCCGGCGCGGACCACCTCGTCGGCATCGAATTGCAGGGGGCGACTGTTGAACGCCTCCAGCGCCGTCTCGATCTCGCCCAGCCGCGCGTCGACCGCGTCAGGGAACTCGTCGGCGCCCTCGTATTCGGCCTCCAGCGCGTCGTATTCGTTGCGCAGCGCCTCACGCTCGGCCCGCTCCGCCTCGGTCAGATCGACCGTGGTGCCCGTCAGCCGGCGCAGGCCATGGGTGTGGCCATAGGGGAAGTCCGTCGCCACCTCGACCCATTTCCAGCCCTCGGCGGCGATGGCCTCGGCCTCGGCAGACAGCTTCGCAGCCACCAGCCGCTCCAGCAGCGGCACGTCCTGCAGCCAGCCGCCGCCATCCTCCTCGAACAGATCGCGCATCACCGCGCCACCGGCCTCGACATAGGCCTCCAGCCCGACGAACCGCGCCCGCCGGTCGCCCGCGCGCACGGTCTGTTCGGTCAGCATGCGCCGGATCTGATAGGGCTCCTTCTGCCAGCTCTGGCGCACCGCCTCCCAGACCTGAACCTGCCGGTCATGGTCGTCCGAGACGGTGAAGGCCATCAGCTGCTCCAGCGTCATCGCGTCCTCGGCATAGACCTCGAGCAGCGCGGGCGCGACGGCGGTCAGGCGCAGGCGCTGCTTGACCACCTGCGGCGTGACGAAGAAGGCCGCGGCGATCTCGGCCTCGGTCATGCCCTTGTCGCGCAGCGCGAGGAAGGCGCGGAACTGGTCGAGCGGGTGCAGCGGTGCGCGCTCGATGTTCTCGGCCAGCGACACCTCGTCGATCAGGATGCCCGAGCCGGCCTCGGAGACGATGCAGGGCACCGGGGCGGACTTCGGCAGGCGCTTTTGCCTGACCAGCAGCTCCAGCGCGCGGAAGCGGCGGCCGCCGGCGGGCACTTCGTAGCGGCCGGTCTCGGCCCCGGCCTCGTCCAGCAGGGGGCGGACATGCAGGCTCTGGATCAGGCCGCGGCGGGCGATGGACTCCGCCAGTTCCTCGACCGAAATGCCCGCCTTGATCCGGCGGACATTGGCCTGGCTGAGGGACAGCTTGTCGAACGGGATGTCGCGCGCGGTGGCGAGGGTGATCTTCTTCGTGGCATTGGCCATGGGTCTTGCTCCACAGCGGGCGCCGAGGGCCTCTCCCCCGGCTCGCAACCCGCCACAAAGCGACAAGCCACCCTCTGGCTCTCAGGGGTGGGGGTGGACCGAATGCTGAGAATTACGCCTTTTGCTCAGTTCTGTATCGAGCGCTTCAAGGAAGGGCCTGAAATGGCTGGGGATGGCGCAAGCAAGAGAGGCAGCGCTGTCGCCATACCGATCCTTTAGAAATTGTGCGACAAGCTGGTATCCGAGCGAATACCCCAGCCATCTCGGCAAGTCTGAGGTTCCGAAGAACCACGCCGAGTGATCATAGTCTTTTTTCGCCCAATCTTGATTGGCTTGAGCGATGTGCGGAAAGATCTGCTCTTCAGGCAGTGCCTCCCATGGTTCAAGGGGTTCTCCAAAAACTTCTTGGGCAAAATGACAAGCGAGGCCTTCCGCGACCAATGCTTCTCCCAGGATACGCTCTCGCGGTGGTCCATCCCAACGCGCACAGTGATGAAGTTCGTGTGCAAGCATTCGCTCCAAAGACATCTTAGCATTGCGCTTGAGTTCCGGATTGGACGGATCAACAGTCAAGTGAATGACGCCCCCTTCGTGCGCATATCCAACATGACCTTTTTCAGGAATAACGAACCGACCAGCTTGCACAACGACATCGATATTCTGAAGGCTGAGCATGGGTGCAGCAACCTCGTGGGCATGAGATAATCGGTCCGTGATCCACGGACGGAGTTCGGTCAGAGCGCCGCGCGCGTCCAGAAAATGCAGTTCCATGGTTCCCATAGGTCAGAGCATAGGATGAGGAGGCGGTAAGGTCGAGTCGGGTAAAGAGAAACGGCCGGGGGTCAGCTTGATTGCGCCCCCGGCCTCTCCACTTACCCCACCCGTTCCAGCAGCTTCTTTGCTCGGCCTTCCATGTCCAGCCGCGCGTCCTGATGGGGCTTCGCGCGCGCCGCGGCGGTGATGCCCTGCACGAAGTCGAAGACGGTCTCGGGCGGGCGGCCCTCCTCGGCCAGAACGGTCTCGATGATCCGCCCGGTCTCGGCCTTCGAGAAGCCGCGCTTGCGCAGGAAGGCCTCGCGGTCCTCGTCATCGCGCGCCACGACCTGCGCGCGGGCGGCCTTCATCACGTTCAGGAAGGGCGCGGGCGAGGAGTTGGCGAAACTCTCCAGCGCCGGGGTCGCCTCATGCGCAAAGCGCGAAGCCGCGTATTTGGAGTGCCGGATCTTGATCTCCTGGAAATCCTCGACGCCCCAGAGGTTGCGATTCCGGCACACGGCGCGCAGGTAGAAGCTGGCGATGCCCAGCGTCTTGGCACCCACCTCGGAGTTCCAGCAGTAGAAGCCGCGAAAGAACAGATCGGGCGAGCCATCGGGCAGCTTTCCGGCCTCGATCGGGTTCAGGTCATCGACCAAGAACAGGAAGATGTCGCGGTCCGAGGCATAGAGCGTCGTCGTGTCCTTGGTGATGTCGACATTGGGGTTGTAGACGCCGGTCGACCAGTCAAGCACGCCGGGCACCTTCCACCGCGTATCGCCCGTGCCATTGCCCGCAATGCGCTGGACGGCCTCGGCCAGTTCATGGTCATGGATGCGGCCGTAATCGGGGCCGGTGACGGCGCGCAGGTCGATGCGGTCGTTGTCGGTTTCCAGCGTCTTGATCTGCTCGGCTCGGTGGGTCGAGAGGCCGTATTGCAGGTTGATCCCCGCCAGCGAGGCCGGAAGCTGGCGCAGATACGCCGCGGGCGCCCCGACCATGCTGGCCAGCTGGCCGAAGGACCAATGCGTCGGCGCCACGGGCGCCTCGGCCCCGGGCAGCACCAGCGCCAGCCGCTCGGGGTTGTCGCGGCTCGCCTGCACCTCGATCGCGGCACTTTCGATGACGCGGGTGCGGCTGCGCGCGGAGCGGGCGCGCACGGCCTCGGTCAGTTCGGTGAGCGAGAGGTAACGCTCGTCATCGGGGCGCGAGAACCATTCCGACGACACGCGCCCCACACGCTCGCCCCGCCCGACATCGACCTTGTAGCCGCCCGACACATCGCGCCGCCCCTCGAGAACCTGACCCTGGATCATGGGAAACCCTCCACAACGGGCACCAGGGGCCTCTCCCCCGGCTCGCAACCCGTCATGGACGCTCCGGCCCCCCTTTCACTCTCTGGCGGGGCGCCGACGGCGGGATCCCGCGCCGCGCCTTGGCAAATCCGTTGCCTGAGTCCCGGCTCTGTGGCACGCTGAAAGCCTTCAAGGAGTATCAGTCAGCGCGCGGAGGTCCCCGCCATGGGTCGGATTCATCTCGGTATTGACCGCAAGGCCGGGTTTCAGGCCGCCGATATGTACGACGCCAGGCTGTCCGAACCTACGACGGGATGCGCCAAGCTGCACGATAACCCGCCACAACACGCTGTTTTTCCATACGGTTTTTCCTTGAGTGTGCGGCGACGCTTGCCATCCTGTCCGCAGCGGCGATCAGGCCGTGAAGCAAGGGCATCAGGCATTTGGCACGCCAACGGCAAACCACGGCAGACCGGCTGCGCCTCGTCGTCGAGGCGACGGACAGGGATGCCGAACGGATCGGAGGCCGTGCCTGCGACCCGCGTCTGGCCGATCTGGTGCGGCTGCTGGCCCGGCAAGCGGCGCGCGATTTCGTGCAGGCCGAGACCGAGGCGCAAGGGCGAACCGGCCCTGAACCATAGGAGGGCCGTCGCATGAAGGTGGCGCTCTATGCCCGCTATTCCTCGGACAACCAGCGCGATGCCTCGATCGAGGATCAACTGCGCCTGTGCCGCGTCAAGGCCGAGCGCGAGGGCTGGGTCATCGTCGACAGCTATACCGACCGCGCGATCTCCGGTGCCTCGTTGCTGCGCCCGGGCGTGCAGGAACTGATCGCCGACGCGTTGAAGCGGCGGTTCGACGTGATCGTTACCGAGTCCCTCGACCGGCTGTCGCGCGATCAGGAGGATATCGCCGGGCTCTACAAGCGCATGCGCTTTGCCGGTGTCAGCATCGTCACCCTGTCGGAGGGCGAGGTCAGCGAGCTGCATATCGGCCTCAAGGGGACGATGGGGGCGCTCTATCTCAAGGACCTGGCCGACAAGACCCGCCGGGGGCTGCGTGGCCGGGTCGAGAAGGGGCGGTCCGGAGGCGGGCTGTGCTTTGGCTATGATGTCGTGCCGACCGCCGACCCAGATGATCGCGGCGGGCGGTCGATCAATCAGGCCGAGGCCGCAGTCGTCCGGCGCATTTTCCGCGACTATCTGGGCGGGCAGTCGTCTCGCACCATCGCGATGGCGCTGAACAGCGAGGGTGTGCCTGGCCCTCAAGGCAAGGAATGGGGGCCGTCGACAATTCATGGCAACCCCAAGCGCGGCACGGGGATCCTGAACAACGAACTCTACATCGGGCGACTGATCTGGAACCGGCTGCGGTACCTGAAGGATCCCGACACCGGCCGTCGCGTTTCGAGGCCGAACGCCGAGAGTGACTGGGTGGTCCAGGACGTGCCTGAGCTTCGGATCGTGGAGCAGGACGTCTGGGATGCTGTGAAGGCGCGGCAGGCAAGCCTCGCCTTTGGCGAGCGCGAGGAGGCGCCCAACCCCCTGACCATCCGGCGGCGGCCCAAGCATCTGTTTGCGGGGCTGATCAAATGCGGCTGCTGCGGGGGTGGCTATACGCTGATCTCGAAAGACCTGTTGGGATGCGCCACAGCGCGCAACAAGGGCACCTGCGACAACCGCCTGAACATCCGGCGCGATGCGCTTGAAGCCTCGATCCTCAACGGTCTGCGCAAGCATCTGATGGAGCCAGCGCTGTTCCAGGAATTCTGCATCGAGTTCACGCGAGAGGTGAATCGCCTTCGGATGCAACGGGGCGCGAACCTGGCTTGGTGGAAGGCTGAGTATGAACGGGCGGATAAGGAACTCGACAAGATGGTCGAGGCCATTCTGAAAGGCTTTCCGCCCGAGAAGTTGAAGGACAAGGCCGAGAAACTCGAAGCCAGGAAGACCGAGCTGTCCCGGCTTCTGGCGTCGGCTGCAGAACCCCCTCCCCTGCTGCACCCGAACATGGCGGATATCTACCGCCAGCGGATCGATCAGCTGTATGAGGCACTTCAGGAGGATGCCGAACGCGGTAAGGCGGCGGAGATGTTCCGCTCGCTGGTCGATCAGGTGACGCTGATGCCGGATGATGGCGAACTTGCGATCGTTCTGCGCGGCGATCTCGGGGCGATCCTGCGGTTCGCGGCCGGCAAGCGAGACCCGGATTTCCTGGCCGAGGCCGAGGCGCTCGACAATCTGCTTTCGCAAGGATCGTTGGTTGCGGGGAACCGCAACAAACGAATTCTGCCGAATGGATCTGGAAACGCAAAAACCTCCGCGGCAGGGCCAGCGGAGGTATCGCAAGTATCGTTGGTTGCGGGGGTAGGATTTGAACCTACGACCTTCAGGTTATGAGCCTGACGAG
>OFET01000459.1_pt1 | contig 26057 bp, 22 predicted proteins | sample 1521211 | NCBI WGS metagenome assembly OFET01 (sample SAMN03766358, study PRJEB24113) | microbial mat metagenome | isolation source: enrichment culture HLUCC-A from microbial mat sample contains cyanobacterium...
CAAAACCGGCACACCTTGGCAGATTCAGCCCAGCGAATAGACACAGTTGCTAGGTTTTGGTTCGAGACTTTCGAATCCGGATTTAAGGACCCAGAGCGGGCCAGCCTCACCGCAACTGCGGGTTCAGCGCATCGCGCAGCCAATCACCGAACAGGTTTACCGCGACCACGAGCGCCATCAGCGCCAGTGCCGGAAAGATGACCAGCCACCACTCGCCGCTGAAGAGGTACTCATAGCCCGAGCGGATCAGCGTGCCCAGGGATGGCTCGGTCGGCGGAAGGCCGAAGCCCAGAAACGACAGCGTCGCCTCGCCCATGACGGCAAAGGCAATGTCCAACGTTGCCAGAACGGCGATGGGGTTCACCACGTTCGGCAGCAACTGGCGGCGCATGATCGTCAGCGGTCCGCGCCCGGCCAATCGCGCGGCCGCGACGTAGTCCTTGTTGCGCTCGACCAGAACCGCGCCACGAACCAGCCGCGCAAAATGTGGCCAGTGCGAGATTCCCAAGGCAAGAACCACCATCGGAATCGCAAACTGCGCCTGTGCGGAGGGGCTGAGAACGCCCTTGGCCAGCCCGCCGATCAGCAAGGCCAGGATGATCGCCGGAAAAGTGAACTGTACATCGGCCGCGCGCATGATCACGGTGCCGGCCCAGCCGCCGAAATAGCCCGAGATCAGCCCCAGTATGGTGCCGACCGTCACCGACAATGTCACCGCCAGAACCCCGACAAGAAGCGAGGTTCGCATGCCGTAAAGGATCAGTGACAGCAGATCGCCACCCTGACTGTCGGTGCCCAGCAGGAACGGCCAGGTGCCGCCGTCGGACCAGATCGGCGGGAGCCGGGAGTTCAGCAGATCGAGCGTGGCCATATCATAAGGATTGGTCGGCGCGATCAGGGGCGCCAGCAGGACAGCCAGCACCAGGATCGCAAGCACTGCCAAGGCAATCATGGCTTGCTTGCTATGGAGAAATTCGCGAAGCAATTCCGAATCGCGCAGCCTGGGCCGAGTGGTTGGGTTGACGTCTGTACTCATGGCGGCCCCTTGCGTCATGCACCGGCCGGGCGGCCAGTGGCACCGCCCGCGCGCAGCCGTGGGTCGACCACGGCATAAAGCAGATCGACGATCATGTTGACCGCCACGAAGAACGCTGCCGTAAGCAGCAGCACGGCCGAGATCACCGGCACGTCGGTGGATCCCAGGGCTTGCAGAAACAGCATGCCGATGCCGGGCCACTGGAATACGGCCTCGGCCACAACGGCGAAGGCAAAGAGAAATCCGAGCTGGATGCCACTGACCGTGATCACCGGGATCAACGTGTTGCGCAGTGCCAGCGACAGGTGGATCACCCGCGGTTTGAGCCCGCGCGCACGGGCAAAACGGATGTAGTCGGTGCGCAGGACTTCGATCATCTCGGCGCGCACCAGCCGGGCCACCAGTGCAACCTGGCTGACCGCCAGCGCCGCTGCGGGCATGATCAGCGATGCAAGCCCGGACGGCGTCAGCAGCCCGGTCGTCCACCAGCCGATCTGAACCACCTCGCCACGACCGAACGAGGGCAACCAGCCCAGCACAACCGAGAAGACAAAGATCAGCAGAATGGCGATGACGAAAGTCGGCACCGAGACGCCCACGACCGTCAGGGAAAGGATCGCATCAGCGAGCGGTCGCCCGCGATGGATCGCGGCATAAATGCCGATCGGCAAGCCCACGCCCAGCGAGAACACCAGCGCCACGCCGGCAAGCTCCAACGTGGCTGGCAATCGTTCGACCACCAGTTCCGCTACCGGGCGCTGGGTCGCATAAGAAATCCCCCAGTCGCCGCGCAGCACGTCGCTTAAGAAGGCGAGGTACCGCACGGGCCAGGGGTCATCCAGCCCCAGCCGCGCGTTCAGCGCCATCCGATCGGCCGGCGTTGCCTGCAGGCCCAGAATGCTGGCCACCGGATCACCGATCTGGGTGGACAGCAGAAACGCCAGCACACTGACCACGAAGAGAACGACGATGGCCTGTGCGATCCTCTGCGCGATCAGTGCGATCATGGGTGCTTACTCCACGGTGACGTTTTGCAAGGTGACAGTCGCATCCGACCGGATCGGTGCATCAACGCCGTCGCGCATGCCCCAGATGATCATGGGCTGGTGCAGATAGACGGCATTCACCGCATCGCGGGCACGCGTCAGCAGGTCGCGATAAAGTGCCTGGCGCTCGTCGTTGTCGAATGTCTGGGTCAGGGAGCGGGTGCGCTCGTCGATCTCGGGGTTCGAGAACAGCGCCCAGTTGAAGAACCCTTCGTTGGCATCGGGATCGCGCGTCATGATGTAGCCGGTAAAGGCGTCTTGCGTGTCGCGACTGTCCGGTGTCATGCCGATCAGGTGAAAGCTGGAGTCGGGACCGTTGACCAGCATCCGCGCGAATTCCGGCCAGACCATGCCGTTCACGCGCACCTCGATACCGACCCGTGCCAGCATCGACGCCGCGGCCCGGCAGATCTCGTCGGTGTTGACATAGCGTTCCAGCGGGCAATTCATGGTGGTGGCAAACCCGTCAGGATAGCCGGCTTCAGTCAGCAGTTCGCGGGCACGATCGAGGTCGGTCTCCCAGCGCTGATCCAGGTCTTCCTGATAGCCGCCAAATCCGGGAATCGAGGCGATGCCAACCACGCGCGCCTTGCCGCGCATGACCCGCTCGGCGATCAGTCCGGCATCGACCGTGTGGGCGATGGCCCGACGCACGCGTGTATCGCGGAAGGGGTTTTCCGCCAGCGGCTCACCGTCGTGGTCAAAGGTTTCGAGCGCCTGGTCGCGCGTACCGTCCATCTCCAACTGCATCCAAAGCAGTTGTGGCGTTTCGGCGACCGTAAACCCTGGTGCCGATTCGATTCGACCGATGTCCTGCAAAGGCAAATCGACAACCAGATCCACCTCGCCCGACATCAGCGCCGCGACGCGCGTAGGCCCCGAGCCGATATTCAGATAGGTGGCCTCGGTCACGTTGCCGGGCGTTTCGTCCCAGTAGTCGCCAAAGGCCTCGAACCGGGTTTCGCTGGATGGATCGTGACTGACCAGTCGCATCGGTCCCGTGCCCATGGCATTGCGGATCGAATGCGCCTCAGCCCCGTCAGCACCCAGATCGGGGATCTCGACAACGTCGTTCTCCTCGGCCCAGTCCTGCGAGATGATGAACATCCGCGACATCTTGCGCGGCAGGATCGGGTCGGGGCCGGTCGAGATGACATCGACAGTCGTGGCATCGACTACGCGCGCCTCCTGGACACCACCGAAGAGCGAACGATAGAAACGGCTGTCCTTCTGGCGCGTGATGGAAAAGGCGACATCTTCGGCGGTCATGGTCGACCCATCGTGGAACGACACGCCTTCACGGATGGTGAAGCGCCAGGTGTTGTCGCCGATGTATTCCCAGCTTTCCGCCAGGGCGGGCGTGAGTTCCATGTCCTGGCTCAGACCGATCAGGCTGTCATAGACCTGCCGAAAGATCGCGGTCGTGGTGAAATCGTTGGTCGCATGGGGGTCCATGGTCAATGCCGGTGTGGCGCCGGCAAAGCGCAGCTCTTCGGCCGATGCCAGTCCTGCGGTCATGGCCAGCGCAGCGGCTGCGCCCATGAGGGTTTGTTTCAGCATGTTTTGTCAGCTCCCTGTCCGAATAAGCGCAGCCGTTCTTGCGCTGACTGCAAGGGCACTATTGCACTTTCTGATGTTTTGATCAATGATCATTTGTAGATGGGGATCATTGTGCCTACCATTTTTCGCCTGTGCAGCTCATGATTGGAAGTGCAACGCCATCGCCGTGCGTGACGCTCGCCATTCTGTGCCTGATCGCCACGGTCGGTCTGGCAGGGTCATTCCTCTATCTGTCCGCTCTGCCGTTGATGGCTGAAAGTTTCGGCGCATCGGAACCCGCGGCGCAGGCCACACTGACGGCTTTCTTGCTGGGCTCTTGCCTGTGGCTTGCATTGTGCTGCCGCGCGGTGGATCGCTTCGAACACCGGCGGGCCTTTACCGTCGCCGGGCTGATCTTGGTCATCGCCAGCCTTGCAGCCGCGATGACGAGCGATATCCGCCAACTGGTGGCGGCGCGGCTGGTGCAGGGTGCAGAATCGGTCGCCAGAATCGTCACTGCGCGCACAACCATGCCGCCCGAACGCGCGATGCAGTCCATGGCGCTTCTGACCGCCGTGGTCCCATTGTCGCCCGCCGCCGGGCTGGGGCTGGTGGGCATTCTAGGCGCGCAGTTGGTGTTGCCGTCCGGCATCCCGGTTCTGGTGCGGAATCACCCGCCCCTACCCGAGGCCGCAATTTTGCGCAACTCGCAGTTTCGCGCAGCACTACTGATCAATATGACCTCAAATTCTACCGTTGTCGTAATGATGGCCGGCACGCCTTTCATCTTTGTCGAAGCCTTCGGCTTTTCTCCTGCTGCATATGCTGCAGTGATCGCCGGCATCCTGATTCTGTTTGCCATCGTTTCACTGGTCTCGGGGCAACTGGCTGCTCGATTGTGCGCCGAAAGGCCCCTGTCCTGGTCCGTTATTCCTATTGGGACAGGGGCGGCGCTTCTGATTGCGGGGAGGTTACCCTACCCATCGCCAACTATTGTCGTTTTCGGCCTGATCCTGCTGATCGGATCCATGGGATTGATGGTGCCTAACGCGCATATCTTGATGCTGGAACCCTTCCCGACTGTTGCCAAGACTGCTGCGGGTCTAGCCATGCTCATTACCACCGCGGGCGGCGCTCTGGCGATTACGCTCTACAGCGTGATCGCAGCGGGCTCAGTCGCCGGCTTCGGCCAGCTCACTGCGTGCTGCGGTGTCAGCACGTTGCTGAGCTGGGTGCTACTTCCACGATTGATAGGAACCAATACATGACCACATCATTGCTCGATATCCGCAATCTGAGCGTTGAGCTGGCGCACGCGGCGCCGCTGAAGGTGCTGGACGGGATTAACCTGCATCTGGCGCCAGGCGAGATTCTGGGCGTCGTGGGTGAATCCGGGGCGGGCAAGTCTGTCACCGGAGCTGCGGTCATGCGGCTTATGACGCGACCGCTGCGCCAGTCAGGCGGCGAGATCTGGTTTGACGGCACCCGCATCGACACCCTGCCCGAGGCGCAAATGCAGCGCCTGCGCGGCAAGGATATTGCGATGATCTTTCAAGATCCGCTGACCGCGCTCAACCCGGTCTTTACGGTGGGCCAGCAGCTGATACAGACAATCCGTCAGCATCTTCCGCTGGATCAGGCGGCAGCCCGCGCCCGCGCCGCTGATCTGTTGCGCGAGGTGGGCATCCCGTCAGCCGAGGAACGGCTGGAGAATTACCCGCACGAGTTCTCGGGCGGCATGCGCCAGCGCGTGGTGATCGCGCTGGCACTGGCCGGTGAGCCGCGCCTAATCATCGCGGATGAGCCCACCACCGCGCTCGATGTCTCCATACAGGCGCAGATCATCGCGCTTCTGGTGGAGCTGACGCGCTCACGCGGCATGAGCGTTGTGCTGATCACCCATGACATGGGCGTCATTGCCGAGGCGTGCGACCGGGTCGCCGTGCTCTATGCCGGGCGTCTGGCCGAGGTGGGGCCGGTGCGCGATGTGCTGACCGCCCCGCACCACCCCTATACGCGCGGGCTGATCGCCGCGATCCCGCGGATCGGTGCGCGCCTGAAAGAGCTGCCGCAGATCCCCGGCACCATGCCGCGCGTCGATGCGCTGCCGCCGGGCTGTGCCTTTGCCGCACGCTGCCCGTTCGTGATGGAGCACTGCAAAACCCACAGGCCAGACGCGACGCCACGCCCCGATGGGGTGCAGGTCGCCTGCTGGCTGGAGGAAGGCCAATGACCGCAACAACCACCCCTGCACACCCCCCGGCGCAGTCGCTTGTAAGGGTCGACAAGCTGTCGCGCCGTTTCGATGTCTCGCCGCCCTGGATCACCCGCACCCTGTATCGCCAGCCGCGCCGGGTGGTCCGGGCGCTGGATGAGGTCAGCTTTGCCATCCAGCCGAAGCGCACGCTGGGTCTGGTAGGCGAATCCGGCTGCGGGAAATCGACGCTGGCGCGCTGTCTGGCCGGTCTGATGTCGCCCTCCGGCGGGACCATGCGTTATGCGGGAAAGCGGATGGATCTGGCCGCGCACAACGATGCCACGGTACGCCGCGCCGTGCAGATGGTGTTCCAGGATCCCTATGCCAGCCTGAATCCGCGATGGTCGGTCGAGGAAAGCGTCGGCGATCCGCTGCGCGCCTTCGACCTGGCGAAAGACCGCAAGGAAATGCGCGACATGGTGGCCGAACTGATGGTCGAGGTGGGCCTGTCGCCCCGCGATGCCCAGAAATACCCGCACCAGTTTTCCGGCGGCCAGCGCCAGCGCATTGCCGTCGCCCGCGCGCTGGCCTCGCGCCCCGAATTCCTGATCTGTGATGAGCCGACATCGGCACTCGATGTCTCGGTTCAGGCCGCCGTTCTGAACCTGATGCGCCGGTTGCAGGAGGAATACGGCCTGACCTATCTGTTCATCAGCCACAACCTGACCGTGGTTGACCATATGTCAGACGATGTCGGCGTGATGTATCTGGGCCGTCTGGTGGAGCTGCAACCGACCGAGGCGCTGTTCGACGCCCCGCGCCACCCTTATACACAACTGCTGATCCAGACGGTGCCCAGCCTTGACACCATTGGCCGCGCCTCGGCGCCCCTGAAGGGCGAGGTGCCCAGCCCTCTGAACCCGCCGTCGGGCTGCGCCTTCAACCCGCGCTGCCCATTTGCCAATAACCGCTGCCGGGTGGAGCGCCCAGAGGCCACCGCCCTGCCGGGCGGCGGCATGGTGGCCTGTCATGCGGTGGAGGAGGGACGGATATGACCGCCTCAGCCGCGCTTGCGCGCCACCATCTCGAATTCGACGCGGATGTCTTCGATAGGGAAGGCACAGAGGATTGTGGTGTTGGTGGGCCTCGGTTCGGCAAACAGCGCACCCAGCAGCTTGGATACCGGCACCACATCGGCGCGATCAGCCAGATAGCAGCGCACCTGTACCACATCGCTCCAACCCGCCCCTGCCTTGGCCAGGGTCGCCGCGATCACGTCCAGCGCGTGACGCGCCTGCGCCTCGGCATCCGGGGCGAAGGCGCCGGTTTCGGGGTCCGCCCCGGAGGTGGCCGAGGTGAAAACCCATTCGCCATCGACCACGGCGCGCGAATATCCCGCCAGTTCTTCGAATTTGGAACCCGAACTGATTGCCCAACGTGTGCCCTGCATGTGGAAAGCTCCTGTCTGTTTGCTTTTGATCGTTTGATCATGCATTGCGTCACAGGTCAAGAAACCCCCATCGCCCGGAGGCCCACATGACCACCCCGCGAACCCTCTGGCACGCCACGACGGCCCAGCCAGCCCCCCGCCCCGGCCCCAAAGCGGGCGCAACAACCGATGTGGCGATCATCGGCGGCGGGTTTCTGGGGCTGTCCTGCGCGCTGCAACTGGCACTCGCTGGGGTCAGCGTGCGCCTGCTGGAGGCCCGGCGCATCGGCTGGGGTGCCAGCGGGCGCAACGCAGGCTTCGTGGTGCCTCATTTCTCGCGCGCCGACCCGGCGATGATCCGGTCACGGCTAGGGGCGGATGCGGGTGCGCGCCTGCTCGATCTGGTCGCGCAGGGCGGTGACATGGTGTTCGACCTTGCCCGCCGCGCCGGGCTGGGCGCACAGGCCGAACAGGTCGGCTGGCTGCAACCGGCCCACAGTGCGGCGATGGCGCAAGCGCTGCAAGCGCGGGTGCGGGAATGGCAGGCGCTGGGACGGCCGGTTGAATGGCTCTCGGCCGCGGATATGGCCGCGCGCTCAGGGATGAGCATTTACCACGGCGCCATGCGCGATGCCTCAGGCGGGATGATCAACCCCTTGGCCTATGCGCTGGGGCTGGCCCGGCTGGCCGAAAACGCGGGCACCGTTCTGCATGAGGAGACTCCGGTCACCGCGGTTGAGCGCGCCCGCGACGGCTGGACTCTGCGCACCCCCGCCGGGGCGCTTCATGCTGGTCGCGTGCTTCTGGCCACCAACGCCGAAACGCTGGGCGCCGCGCGCCCGCTGGGCCGCGCGGTGCTGCCACTGACAGTGCACCAGATAGCCACCGCGCCGCTGGACGCAGAGACCGTGGCGCGCATCGCCCCGCATCGCGAACCGGCGTCAGACACGCGCACCAATATCTTCACCTGGCGATTGGATGCCGAGAACCGCCTGATCTCGGGCGGGATGGCGCTGATGCCGATAGGCGCGGGCAGCCGTTTACCACAAAAGATCCTGCAACGCGCCATTGCAGAGCTTCGCCTATCCGCTGACACCGCCCTTGCCCATGCTTGGCAAGGCACCGCCGCCATGACCACCGACGCCCTGCCGCTGCTGAGCGAACTGCAACCCGGCCTGATCGGCGCGGTGGGCTGCAACGGGCGCGGCGTGGCTTTCACAACGTCTCTGGGCCGCGCACTTGCGCAGGCGATGGATTCGGGCGGAAGCCTGCCCCTGCCCGCGAAGACCGCAATGCCCATCCCCTTCCGCCCCTTCGCCCGCCATGCCCCGGCGCTGGTGCTTGCCAAGGGCCTCTGGTCCGACGCCCGCGCCCTGCGCCATCCGCCAACGCCATGAACCGCCTTTTCAAGACAGGAGCCCCCATGCCCCGTTTCGCCCGCCGCATCACCCAGACCTCGGCCAAGGATTTCGGCATGTTCGCCCGCGCCTATGGCCGCCCGGGCGATCTGATCCACCTTGAGCTGGGCCGCCCGCTTGAAGACACGCCCGATCATATCAAGCAAGCCACGATAGACGCCCTGCGCGCCGGGCATGTGCATTATTCCGATCTTCAGGGCATCCCCGAACTGCGCGCGGCGCTGGCGGGCAAGATGGCGCGGGAAAACGGCACCGATTATACCGCCGGAGAAATCATCGTCACCAATGGGCTTACCCAGGCCTCTTTTGCCGCCTTCATGGCGCTGCTGGATGAGGGGGATGAGGCGATCCTCCTGGCCCCCTACTACCCCCAGCATATCGGCAAGATCGAACTGGCGGGTGCCAAGGCCGTCATCGCCCCGCTTGATACCGATAACGATTTTGCCATCCGCCGTGACCTGATCGAGGCGCAGATCACGCCGCGCACCCGGATGATCGTGCTGATCAACCCCTGCAACCCGACCGGGCGTGTCTATACCCGTGAAGAGTTGCAGATACTGGCCGATCTGGCGATCGAGCATGATCTGACCGTGGTGTCGGATGAGGTTTATGAGCGCATCACCTATGACGGGGCGCAGCATGTGTCGATTGCCGCACTGCCGGGGATGCGCGCGCGCACGATCTCGATGTTTGCCTTCACCAAGGCCTATGCGATGGACGGTTGGCGGCTGGGCTGGCTGGCCGCCGATGAAAGCATGATCGGCGCCCTGATGAAAATCACCACAAACGAGGTGACGCATGTCAACACCTTCATCCAGCACGGCGCCCTGGCCGCTGTCACCGGCCCGCGTGCGGCGCTTGAAGAACTGGTCGCGGGTGATCTGGCGCGGCGCGATCTGGCGGTGCGGCGGCTGAACCAGATGCCGGGTGTCATTTGTGCCGCACCCCAGGGCACCATCTATGCCTTCGCTGATATCCGCGGCACCGGACTGCCCGCGCAGGCCGTGGCCGAAAGGCTCTTGGCGGAAACCGGCGTCGTGGTCGAGGCAGGCAGCTTTTATGGCGCGGCGGGTGAGGGGCATCTGCGCATCTGCTTCGGCTCGGTCGATGAAGCCCGCCTGTCTGAAGCAATGGACAGAATGCAGAGCTTCTTCAACGCGCTCTGACCAATTGGCGGTTGATTTCCGTGGTTCAGTCTTTCATATGAGCACCTGATCAAAGGATACCATCACATGCCAAAATCTTTCGCCGATGCAGCGCTTCAGCCTATCGCGGCGCGGATCACGGTGGCCGATGGGGTATACCAGAATCTGCGTGAGGCGCTAATCCTTGGCCGGTTCGATCCGGGGCAGGTGCTGAAGATCGGCGCACTGGCCGACACCTTCCACACCAGCCACATGCCGGTCCGCGAGGCTCTACGACGGCTGGGCGCGGAAGGTGCGGTGGAGATCCGCGCGAATGGTTCGGCCCATGTGCCCGAGGTCGCGCTGGATACGCTTGAGGACATCAGCCGTGCGCGACTTGCACTGGAAGGGCTGGCAACCGAGCTAGCCGCCGAGCGAATGTCTGAAGAGCAAATATGCGCTGTTGAAGAACTTGAGAAGCGGCACTCTGCCACTACCCAAGTGCGCGATGTTTATGAAATGCTCGAACACAACCGAGACTTTCATTTCGCCATCTATGCCGCAGCACATTCGCCCGTGTTGCTGAACCTGATCGAATCGCTCTGGCTGCGGTACGGTCCGTTCATGCGGCTCTTATCGCAGCGCATTACACTGCAGTTCGAGAGCGGCACATTGGAGCCGTTTCAACGGGTCCACCGAGAGATTGTCGAAGCCATCCGCGCCCGCGACGGTGTTCGCGCCCGCACTGGCATTTGTCTCGACATCGAAGGCACTAAGAAACTACTTGCAGAAATTTGTGCGTCGCGCTGATTCTCCTCGAACGGCTCTGATGATGTGACCGCCCCCCGACGGCATCAATGTGCCAAGGTGTGTCTGCGAGGATCCACAGAGAGGAGCGGTCATGTCATCAGAGCCCCTCAAGAAAAAAAATGATGTGGTCTCTGGGCGTGAAGCTGATCTTGTCTTCGCCAGCACCCCGATCCCGCACGCGCGGCACTTTCACCGACACTGGACCAATGCCGGTCATCACCTCGCGTTCCGGGAGATGACCATGGCGCACCAGGCGTGCCCGCCCGTCCTCGAGCCTTTCCCCGGAAAAGGCGTTCATGAGCGCGGCCAGTTCCGCGTGGATCGCCTGTTCGATCAGCTTACGCGCTCCATCGCGCAGGACGTCGGTGAATGGGTCAGAGCAAAATCCCGATGGATCGGGCAGATGGGTGATGGTAGTCTCTGGCATGTGGCATATCCTTTTCTCAGCAGAGAATTGACGGCGACTCGACACCGCCTTGATATGCCGCCCCTCAGGGCATCACCAACTTTCGCGCGTTTCTCCTGATCGAAGCATACTGCTTTATCTGAAGACTGCCCACCGCAATGGAAACGCCGGAACCCAAAATTACAGAATTACTTAATTGTAAGGAGCTGCTTTAAGATAGGATTCGGGAAACGTCGCGACAGCGTAACCCCGTAGAAAGTTTCGGTTAGCTTTGGAAACCGGTCGACCTCGACGAGCAGTCCGGTTTCAAGTTCATCCTTGACGACGATCGGCGGCACGACGGCGAGCCCGGCTCCCTCGCGTGCGAGGAGCCGGATCATCGCCATGTCGTCTACCTCCGCGGCGATGCGGGGGCGGATGTGGAGGCGCTCGAACAGTGCGTCGATGGAGGACCGGATACTGCTCTCGATGGTCGGCAGGACGAGCGGCTCCCGGGCGAGCAGGTCGTCGAATGCGGCATCGGCGCCGATCCGTTCGGGCGTCCCGATGAGACTGACCGGCTGCTCGGCGATGGCGTGGCATATCCACGGGGTGGCCGCGTCGCGCGGTGGCGAGATGTTCGAGAGAACGACATCGAGGCGGTAGGCTTCAAGGTTCCGCAGCAGGTCGCCGAGCCCGCCGGAGCGGATGACGACTTCGACATCGTCGCGGCTCAGAAGCGGCCGCAGGAAGCCGATCTGGAAGTTCCTCGATAGGGTCGCCAGCGAGCCCACCCGAAGCACTTGACGCCGGCCGGACGTTCGTTCGCCAAGCGTGTTCAGAAGCTCTTCGCCGGCCGCGAAGATGGTGTCGGCGTGGTCGAGCGCGATGCGGCCCGCCTCGGTGAGAAACAGCGACCGGCCGCGGCGTTCGAAGAGCGGCTGGCCCAGGCGCTCCTCAAGCTGCCGGATCTGGGTCGACACCGCCGACTGCGAGACGTTCAGCCGCTCTGCCGCACGGGTGAGGTTCCCCTCGTGCGCGACGGTGTGGAAGTACCTCAGGTGATGGAAGTTCAGCTCTGCCATGTTGTTCACTTTTACAGAACGATAATGTCAAAACAATGTATTTTTTTCGAGTTCGAGAGCGACATAAGTTTCGGGTCAGTCCTGCACTGTCCTGGAAAGCAGTCTCCGATGCCCCTTGCTTCCCTGTCCTTGATCGCGCCTGCGGTGCTGCTTTTAGCGGCCACGTTTGCGTTCCTTCGCCCCGGTCGGCGCCCGCCGCTCGTCCCAAAGCTGACCGAGGCCGCGGCGCTCGCCGCGCTGGCCGCCGCGATCGGATCGGCCGCGCTCCTGACCGTCGGGGGCGCCCAGACCGGACCTCTTCTCGGCCTCGACGGGATCGGCCTCTCGACCCGTCTCGACGTGGTGAGCGTGACGATGCTTGTCCTGGTCGCCTTCGTCGGTTGGATCGTCTTGCGCTATTCGGCGTCCTATCTGGACGGTGAGGCGCGGCAAGGAGCCTTCCTCGGCTGGATGTCTGCGACGCTTGCCACTGTGCTGCTGCTCGTTCAGGCGGGCAATCTGGTGCATTTTGTCGCCGCCTGGGTTGCGACGAGCCTGTGCCTGCATCGGCTCCTGTTGTTCTATGGCAACCGGGTCCAGGCCGCCCGTGCGGCGCGCAAGAAGTTCATCCTCGCGCGGATCGGAGATGCGGCGATGATCTCCGCCGTCGTCCTGTTCTTCGTCGGCTACGGCACCTTCGACATTGAGACGATCCTTTCTGCCGCGCGCGACGGACTCGCGCCAACCGGTGCGGCTTGGGCCGCGGGGTTGCTGGCGATTGCCGCGATGCTCAAGTCCGCACAGTTCCCGGTCCATGGCTGGCTGACCGAGGTGATGGAGACGCCGACCCCGGTCTCCGCGCTCCTGCACGCCGGGGTGATCAATGGCGGCGGCTTCCTCCTTGTCCGCTTCGCCGAGGTGATGCTGCTTAGCCCCGGCGTGCTCGCGATACTGGTCATGGTAGGCGGTTTCACCGCGCTCTTCGCCGGCCTCGCCATGCTTTCCCAGTCGGCAGTCAAGAACTCGCTCGCCTGGTCGACCATCGCCCAGATGGGTTTTATGATCATGCAGTGCGGACTAGCGCTGTTTCCGCTGGCGCTCCTGCATATCGTCGCCCATTCGCTCTACAAGGTTCATGCCTTCCTGGCCTCGGGCACGGCGGTCGATCTGGTCGCGAGTATCCGTCGGCCAGGCCCGATCGCGGTCCCGAACGGCGGAGCGGTCCTTCGAGCGTTCGCGCTGGCGCTGACGATCTACGCGATCATCGGTTTCGCCTTCGGGTTCGCGACGAAGTCGCCGCAGGCGATTGCGCTGGGCGCCATCCTGATCTTCGGCGTCGCCTATCTGCTGGCGCAGGGGCTGGCCGACGCTGCGCCGCGCGCGCTGACGCGGCGCACCGCTCTTTATGCGGTCGCCGCTTCGGTCAGTTATTTCGCGTTGCAGACTGGCGCCGAATGGCTGACCGCGGGGACGCTGCCGATAACGCCGGCGCCCGGGCCGCTCGAATGGACGCTGATCGTGCTGGCTCTGTTCAGCTTCGGTCTCGTGGCGGTAGCGCAGGCGATGTTCCCGCTCTGGTCGAACCACCCCGCGGCGGCGGGCCTGCGCGTGCACCTGTCGAACGGTCTCTACGCCAACGCGGTGTTCGACCGGCTGATCGGAAACTGGTCCGCTCGGCGCCCATCCTGACGAACGAAAGATGAAACCCATGACAACCGGCCCCGCGAACAAGACCATTGACCTCCAGACGCTCGAGGCCGCCGCTAGCACCGCGGCACGGCAGATCCCGCCGCTTTGGCCGCTCGCCTCCTACGTCGCGGTCAATCCCTTTCTGGGCCAGACCAATCAGACCTTGGCCGAAACCGGCGCGCGGCTCGCGCGGGTCGGCGGAGTCCCAGTGACGATGCCCCGGTCCTGGTATCAGGACCGGATCGCCGCTGGCGAGATCACGGACGACGACCTTGCCGAAGCGCTGTCCGGCTCGTCCCACGCCCGCAAGCCGGACGGCGTGGCGGTCTTGAAGGCGGCGGCCTTGCAGGAGCGCCCGGCGTGCGACCCGCTGCCAACCGTCGCGGAACTGGCCGCCCGGACGGGCGCCGTCGACTGGCCGGGCATCGTCGCCGACCGCATCGGCGCCTGGGCGGGCGGCTATTTCGACCGCGGCCAGGCGTTGTGGGCTGCACCGCGCGGCCGATCGGCCTGGGCCGCCTGGCGGTCCTACGCCACCCACGATCTGACGCCCGAGATCATGGGATTGGACGGGTTCGCGACCTTCGTCTCGGACGCACCGGAGCGACCGGCGGAAGCGATCACCCGCGCCATCAAACGGCTTGGCCTCGGCCGGGCCGCGCTGGAAACCTTTTTCCACCAGCTCCTGCTCTCGCTCGGCGGCTGGGCGCAATATGCGCGCTACGAGCTCTGGCGGGCCGAACTCGCGGGAATCACGGACACGACGATCACCGATCTCCTCGCGATCCGCCTGCTCTGGGAAGAGGCGCTGTTCGTGAAGCACGAAGCGGCCGTCCGTGACGAATGGGCGTCAGTGTGCGCGTGGCACGAAACGCCCCTCGCAGCCACCGAAGACGGGATCGTCGATGAGATCCTGCAGGAGGCGGCCGAACGCGCCGCCCAGCGCAGCCTCGCGTGCACCTTGGCCCAAGCCGCGCCAAGAGCCTCCAACGATCGTCCTGCCCTCCACGCGGCCTTCTGCATCGACGTGCGTTCCGAGGTGTTCCGCCGCGCGCTCGAAGCTGTCGACCCGTCAATCAGTACGCTGGGGTTCGCGGGCTTTTTCGGCGTTTTTGCCAAGCATCGGCGTTTCGCCTCCGACGTCGAGGAACTGCGTCTGCCGGTGCTGCTCAACCCGACCGTCACGTCGTCCTCGGGCGGCGCGGACGATCAGGCCGACGATCTGGCGGCGCGCTACCGGGCGCGCGCGGAGCGGGCCTGGGGGCGCTTCAAGCTGGCCGCCGTCTCTTCATTCGCGTTCGTCGAGGCGACCGGTCCGGTCTATGTTGTCAAGTTGCTGCGCGACGGGCTGGGCCTCAGTCCGTCGCCGGTCCTCAACGATCCCGCGCCGCGCTTCGCCCCGGAGCTGAATCCCGGTGCGCGCATCGGCGCGGCCGAGACGGTGCTGCGCGCCATGTCGCTGACCGACGGGTTCGCGCGGGTCGTGCTCCTTGCCGGTCACGGGGCCAATGTCGTCAACAACCCGCATGCGAGCGGGCTCCATTGCGGCGCCTGCGGCGGCTATTCGGGCGAGGTCAATGCGCGCCTGCTGGCGCGCCTCCTCAACGACGACGGCGTGCGAGAAGGACTAGTCGAACGCGGCATCGTCGTTCCCGATGACACGCTGTTTGTCGCCGCGCTGCACGATACGACCACCGACCGGGTGACCCTATATGATAGCGACGTCGAGAGCCGAGACCATGCTGCCGATCTCCGCCGGGTCCGACACTGGCTGAAGGCGGCCGGCGAGGTGACGCGAGGCGAACGCGCGCTTCGCCTGCCGCGCGCGGCGGACAAGCGCGACATCGTCATGCGCGCGCGCGACTGGGCCGAGGTGCGGCCCGAATGGGGGCTCGCCGGCTGCAAGGCCTTCATCGCCGCGCCGCGCGGCCGCACCGCCGGCTGGAACCTGAAAGGCCGCGCCTTCCTGCACGACTATGACTGGGAGGTGGACAGTGCGAACGGTTTCGGCGTTCTCGAGCTCATCATGACCGCGCCGGTCGTGGTCGCGAGCTGGATCAGCCTGCAATATTACGGCTCGACCGTCGCGCCGGAGACCTTCGGCTCGGGCAACAAGCTGCTGCACAACGTGGTCGGCGGCATCGGCGTCTTCGAGGGCAATGGCGGCATCATGCGCGCCGGACTGCCTTGGCAGTCCGTCCATGATGGCGAGCGCTACATCCACGACCCCTTGCGTCTCGCGGTCTGCATCGAGGCGCCGCGCGAGGCGATGACCAACGTCCTGCGGCGGCACGACGGCGTGCGCGCCCTGTTCGACAATCGCTGGCTCCATCTCTTCGCAATGGATGGGAAGGGTCGACTCGCCTGGCGCTATGCGGGCGGTTTCCAATGGGAGCCGGTCGAGGCCGCGATCGCCGGTCGGCGGCTGGAGGCGGTCGCGTGACGACGCCCCAGGCATTGGCGCACCTCTCGCACCTCGACTGGCTCGAGGAGGAAGCGATACATATCATGCGTGAGGGTGTCGCCGAAAGGATCGGCTTTCCACGGCATGGCCTGATCGTCATCGGCTTGTCGGACAGTAGTCCGGCGCCGGAGAAATACCTCCGCAAGGATGTGCGGACCTCCGCGGAGTTGCCCCAGAGCGTGTCCGAGGCGCGCGCGCTGTGCGGCGCGGCGCATGTCGAGACCGACATGCGCGCGCATCGTAACCCGACCCGGATGCGGGCGATCAAGCGCGCGACGATCGATCTCGTCCGCATCTATCGCAGTCCCTGTCCGCAATGTGCGCGGCCCGGCTTCGTGGTCACCGAACGCCTCGCCGGGCTGGCTTGCGCCTGGTGCGGCGAGCCGACTCATGCGCCGCGCGCGGAGGTCTCGGTCTGCGCGGGGTGCGGCCACCGGATCGAACGGCCCGTCGAGGCGGCGAGCGCCGATCCTGGGCAATGCCCAGGCTGCAATCCCTAATGCGATGTCTACGGAGGATGCAATGGAGTCCGAGCGGAGGCTAGAAACATATTTGACGGAGGCGGAGGATCGCATCGACTGGGTGCTGGCGCATCCGGGCATGAGCGATTGGCTGAAGGAGACTCTTCGGGGCGCTTGTGAGCGCGACCCAGTCGAGGTGCTCAACGATCTCGAAATGCTCGACCATCTGTTGAGGCGTAGGGCACAGGCGCAGATAGAGCGCTCCCTATCCCGTATCGGGCACGAATCTGGTGGGTTAGAACAGACGAAAGAAAAGCAAGGATAAATATCGCTTGGTCAACGACCGGGGACGTCAATTTGACAGAGGATCAGCGCAACTCTGCCTCCTCCAACCTTCTTGAACTCTGGTGACATGGCTCGGTGCTCGACCCAGAGATGGCGTGGATGCCGCTCTCCCCAGACGGCATCGCGATGTGCCAAGCTTGGGGTGTTGAATCACAAGCTGAAGGAGAGGGCATCCATGAGAGAAGTTAGCATCATCGGCGTCGACCTGGCAAAGAACGCGTTCCAGGCACACGGCGCTGCTGCGGACGGATCTGTCGTTTTCCGCAAGAAGCTGTCGCGGCCGCAATTCGCGCGGTTCATGGCGGATCATCCGTCGTGCCTTGTGGCGATGGAGGCCTGCGCCAGCGCGCATCACTGGGCGCGGGAAATGTCCCGCCACGGGCACGAAGTCCGGCTGATCGCGCCGCATTACGTCAAGCCGTTCATCAAGCGGCAGAAGAACGACGCGGCCGATGCGGAGGCGATCGTCGAGGCGGCGCTTCGGCCCACCATGCGCTTCATGGAGCCGAAATCCGCGGACCAACAGGGGCGAGCCGTCGCGTTCCGGACGCGCGAGCAGCTCGTGAAACAGCGCACCGAGGCGGTGAATGCGCTGAGATCGCATCTCTACGAGTTCGGCCATGTCGCCCCCGTGGGGATTGGCTATGTTCCGCGCCTGGAACGGGTCATCGCAGATCCTGACTTCGACATTCTTGATCTGGCACGCGATATCTGCCGCATGCTCCTCGAGCAGATCGCCCACCTGACCGATCGGATCAATGTGCTGAAAGCCATGATCGCGGCGATGTCGAACGAAGCCGAAATGCCGCGCCAGCTGCAGACGATGCCGGGTGTCGGCCCGATCATCGCACTGGCTGTCGAGACCTTCGCGCCGCCGATGGATCAGTTCCGCCGAGGGCGCGACTTCTCCGCCTGGCTCGGCCTGGTGCCGCGGCAGCATTCCACCGGGCGCAAGCAGAAGCTGGGGAAGACCTCGAAGATGGGGCAGCGCGACATTCGTCGATTGCTGATCATCGGGGCCACCGCGGTGATCCGCTGGGCCTCGCGCCGCGGTGCGCCGAAGGGGTCGTGATTGGCGCGTATTCTGGAACGCAAGCCGGTCCCGGTCGTGGCCGTCGCGCTGGCGAACAAGATGGCGCGCGGCATCTGGGCGATGCTGACGCGCGGTGAAAGCTACCGTGGTCCGGTGCTGATCGGCGCCTGATCCGGCGACGGGCAGACCTGGGACCACCGAGTTGTGAGGAAGGCATGATCCGAATGGGCACATGATCGACATGATCCGGGTCGGGCAAACCAGAAACCTTCTCCGAGCCTCAAGCTCGCCGTTGGAGATTTGGACCCGGTCCGTGCATCACCATCCCGGCCAGCGGCGCCAAGTCAGCCGCACGAACAGGCCTGACAAAAGTACGCACTCGATCACATGTCCAGACGATCAGAAATTCCTTGCAAACCGAGCGGCATCCACAAAAGAGGGTTGGATTTGAGACCCATCCCCTCCGCCATTTTCCTGTTGCGAACTTTGAGCGACGCGCCTTGAGCGCCGGATTTCTCCCAAGTTTCAAGGGCGTTTAGCCGAGCCACCTGAACCACTGAGACTGGCGAAGTCCCGAATTTCGGTCTCTGAACCGCTTTCGTCTCAAACCGAGCGAACCTCGTCTGACCCGGTTCGGCTTCGCTACGGTCAACGTTTTCAGCCAGTTCCGTCCATCGCAACGGCGCACATTCTGCGGCCGTTCTACCGGCTGGCGTCAGCACCCTGAGAACGCGATGTAGGCGTTCTTGATCGAAGTGAAGCGCAACGCGCTTGTCGGTGCTAGAGTGTCTTGATGCCGATAGTGTTACCGTCTTCAAAGACGCGACCATTATTCGGACCGAACCTATAGACCAACAAGCGGAAGAAGTGATGACCGTGAAACCAAATCCTTCGATACGATTTCTGAGAATAGAGGGATTTCGCGGCATCGAAAAGCTTGAATGGCGCCCGGCACCTGGCCTGAACGTCATCGTCGGGCCGGGTGATAGCTGTAAATCCACCATCCTCGAAGCCATCGGCGCGCTGCTCTCGCCCGCTCCCAACATGAACATATCTGAGTTCGATTATTTCCGCCGAGACATTGATAGGGGATTTGTGATCGAAGCAGCGCTCGCCGTGGGAGATGCGTCGATCCTCAAGAGCGACAGGTTTCCTCTGCCGCCGCTGCGCGGCTGGCGAGAGGGACAGTTCACCGATCTGCCGGACGAGGGTGGCGCCGAAGCTGTAATGGTCTGCCGCCTGACCGGCACTCAGGATCAAGAAGCCATCTACGAAGTGATCGGTGTAGACGATGAGACGCGCGTGCCGTTTTCGCGGGCGATGAGGCAGCGCATCGGCCTTATGCGGCTCGGTATTGCCGATCGCTGGGATCGCGATCTGAGGCTCGTGCAGGGCGGCGCGCTGGATCGGTACATGGAAGGCCAGCAGCTTCGGCAGTCGATCCTTCAGGCCATCCTGAACACGCCCATTCATGACCGGCTGGGCGATGAGCCGAAAGAGGCGCTCGTACGCATCGACGGGCATTTCAGCAAGCGCAGCCTGCCCAACCCCGTCCGGCTCGGGCTCGTTGGCACGCCCGGCGTGTCGCTCGCCGCCAGTGTCGGTCTGATGATCGGGGAGAATGACGAGACCGCCTTGCCGCTGCCAGCCTGGGGCACAGGCACGCGCCGTCTCGCGACGCTGGAACTTGCATCGATTCTCGCCGAAAGCGTTTCGCTCGCCGTGGTCGATGAGCCGGAAACAGGCCTCGAGCCCTATCGTCAGCGCGCTTTCATCGGGGATCTTCATCAGGAGGGAAAGCTCGGCCACCGGCACGCCACCTTCGGCTTGACGCAGGATGCCGATGATCTGAGACTCCGTGTATCTGCTTGTCTTCATTCGAATTCTCCTCGTTCATTCTGCCGAGAAAATTCTACTTATACAGCCCCTTACTTGTAGGGGGGATTACCACACCGGTGGAAAGGATTGCCCAGATGGTCCTAGCGAGTTTGTTCGCAACCGCGACGGCAACAACCATCGGTCGGCGCCGCTCCAACAAAGCCTCGATCCATTGACCATCCACGCGAGAAAGCGCCTTGGGATACCGCACTTCGGTCCGTGCCCCTAAAATCGGCATATGGTGAATGATAATCCGGGGGGCGGCGATGCAGGGCATGACCGAGCGCCGGTACGACCAGCGCGTCGATTGCTCACGCGAGGAACTGTTCCTCGCATTCAGGCTTTCTGACGCGATGTCGGAAACAAGGCCGCAGATAGGTTGATCCTGCTCATCGCACGCCGAGTGCTTGATCAGCCCGCGCGCCGGCCGCCCCGGATATCTTGCAAGACGGCGTAGAATGCTGGCAGCACGACGAGGATTAGCACCGTGGCGGCGAGTAGGCCGAACACCACGGAGATGACCAACGGCTTTAGCGTCTGGGCCTGGGTTGAGGTTTCGAGCAACAGTGGTGCCATGCCCATGATCGTGGTCGAGACCGATACGAAGATAGGGCGGCAGCGGGCGCGTACGGCCTCGCCGGCGGCCTGCGCGGCTGACATCCCGTCGGCGCGGCGGGCGTTGATGACGCCGACCAGCAGGATCGCATTGTTCACCACGATGCCCGCAAGCGAGGCAGCGCCCACCAGCGATGGCATGGAGATGTTGTAGCCCATCAGGACATGGCCCCAGGTCACGCCCAGAAAGGCGAGCGGGACCGTGATCATAACGATCAAGGGTTCGACGTAGCTGCGGAACTGGAAGCTGAGCACGATATAGATCCCAATCAGCCCGATCAGGAAACCGCGCAGGATCGAGCCCACGGTTTGCGCCGAGTTCGCGGCCTGCCCCGCGATCTCGAAATTCAGGGCCGGTGTTTCGGCGACCAGATCGGGCAGAAAGCCATCTGCAAGCCGCGTGGTGATCGCATCGGCATTGCCGATACGCCCATCGACATCGGCCGACACCGTTAGCGTACGCAGCCCGTCGCGCCGGGTGATGCTGCCCCATCCGCGCGCATCAGCTAGAGTGGCAATGCTGGACAACGGAACGGTGCCGCCGTCGGGAACGGAAATCTCGAAGGCGTGCAGATCGGCGCGGCTGGCACGGTCGCCGTCAGCAAGCCGCAATTCCAGATCCCAGGCCATATCGCCGCGCCGGATCTCGTCCAGTTGCGTGCCAAGGAAGGCCGCGCGCAGCTGCCCGGCGACATCGGCAGAGGTCAGGCCGACGGCTTCGGCACCCGGCGACAGGCTCAGACGCAATTCGGGGGCGCCCGGACGCAGATCAAGGATGGCGTTGCGCACGCCGGCATAGGTTTCCAACTCGTCAATCGTCGCGCGCCCCGCCTGTTCCAGCGTGGCCAGATCGGGATGGGTCAGGCGCAATTCCACGGCAATGCCCTGTGGGCCGATACCCGGTTCGGTCAGGATCAGCGAGGTCACGCCGGGCAGCGTGCCGATCTCGTCGCGCCACAACGTGACGATCTCGTCCAGCGTGCTCGCGCGGCTCTCGGCACCAAGCAAGTCCACCGCGACGGTGGCGACATGGGCGCCGGTTTCGCCCGCCGACAGGTTTCGCCCCATTCGGGTAATCCGTCGGATCACCAGCGACTGGTCGCCGGGCTGGTCGGGCGTCAGGCGGTCGTTCGTGCGTGCGAGCGCGGCTTCGACCTGTTCCACCGCTTCGGCCGTGCGCGCAAGCGGTGTGCCCGCCGGAAGCAAGAGCCGCGCCTCCAGCACGTCGCCGTCGATCTCGGGCATCGCATCGCGCTTTACCAGCCCACCCGCCAGGGCACCGATGGTCAGGATCAGTGCCGCAACGGCAAACCCCGCAACCAGCCAGCGCCAGCGAATCGCGGCATCGGCCAGGCGGCCGACGCCGCGTTCGCGCAGCGCGTCGAACCCCGCGTCGAAGCGGGTTCGAAACCGCGACGGCGTGGCCTGTTTCAGACGGCCCTTCAGGTGATGGGGCAAGATCAGGAAAGCTTCGATCAACGAGGCGGCGAGGGCCGCCAGCAGGACGATGGGCAAGACCTCCAGCACCGCGCCCAGTTCTCCGGCGAGGAAGGCAAGTGGCAAAAAGACCGCCAGCGTTGTCAGAAACGACGAGATGACGCCGGGCGCAACGGCGGCAACGCCCGCGGTCACGGTATCGACCGTGGTCCCCCCGGCCGTATGGACCGCGATGGAATCCGCGATCACGATGGAATCGTCCATCACGATCCCGATCGCCATCAGCAGCGCCACCAGCGTCATCATGTTCAGGCTCAGGCCTGTCAGCGCCATCCACACGAAGGCCCCGGCAAAAGCCACGGGCAGGCCCATGGCCGCCCAGATCGCGAAACCGGGGCGAAAGAACAGGCTCATCACCGCGACGACCAGCACTAGGCCGACAATCCCGTTCTGCACCAGCATCGACAGCCGGTCGCGGATGATCGAGGTGACATCCTGCACCACCTCGACCGACATCGTGTCCGGCAGGCGGGCGGTTTCCGCCTCGACCAGCGCCGCGACCCCGTCGAGCACGCGCAGCGCATCCGCATCGCGCGACTTGGCAATGTCGATCAGGATCGCGGGCGCACCGTCGACGAAAGCGCGGGTCGCGCGCGGCTCGAAACGCTCTTCGATCGCGGCGATATCACCCAGCGTTAGGGTCGCGCCGTTGGGCTGGACCAGCACGGGAATCGCGGCAAGCGTCGTCGCGGTGTCGCGTTCGGCGTTGAAACGCAGCGTCAGCTCCGCCCCAGGCCCTTCGATCGTGCCCACCGGCAGATCGACGTTCTGGGCGGCGATCGCGGCGGCCAATGCGGCGGGGGTCAGGTTGTGGCTGTCCAGAACCGCACGGTCCGCCGTGACCGACATCGTACGGGTGCCTAGCCCGTCGCGCGAGACGCGCGCGACGCCCGGCAGGGCCGATAGCAGGTCGGACAGCGCGTCGGCATAGAGATCCAGCTCACCCAACGGCAGATTGCCCGAGACCGCGACCGAGGTCACGGGATCGGTGCGGTGCAGTTCGCGCACGATGGCAGGGTCGGCACTGTCGGGAAAACTGTCGATGGCACCGACCTCGGTGCGCAGGGCATTGATGAATCGCAGCGCGTCGTTTCCGGGCGCCATCGTCGCCAGGGCGCGCGCCTGGCCGGTCTGCGCGGTGCAGGCCAGGGTTTCCAACCCCTCGACACCCTGCACCGCGTCCCAAAGCGGCACGCAAATCGCGTTCTCGACATCCTCGGCGGCGGCACCGCGATAGGGCACGATGACCTCGGCCTCGACCGCGCGGAAATCGGGGAAGGTCTCGCGCAGCAAGCCGGGTGCCGCAAAGAGGCCCGCCGCAAGAAACAGCAGCAACAGCAGGTTTCCGGCCGTCGGGTGGCCGGTGAACCAGCGGATCATCTTGAAACCTCGACGGGCGAAAGTGCCATGCCGGGAATGGCCGGTGCGATGTCGTCGATCACGACACGATCGCCGGGCGAAAGGCCCTCGGCGATGACGACGCGGCCATCCTGTGCGAATGCGGTGGTGACGGGGCGCAGCACCAGCCGGTCATCGGGACCGACCGTGCGCACCGTCGTCCCATGCAGCGCGGAGTCAGGAATAACGATTGCCCCCGTCAGGGGCGCCCCCCCAAACGACAGCCCGGCACGCATGTTGGGAACCAGCGGAATGCGGCGCGGCGGGTCCGCGCCTTCATAAGGGTCATCGACCGTCACCACGACCGGAACAGTCCGGGCGCGCGCGTCCAGCCCGCCCTCGATGCGTGCCACGCGGGCCGACCATTCCTGCATCGGGTCCGACAGCGGGCTGAGCGTGACCTCGACCGCGGTAATCGGGCCGATCCGCATCATCTCGGACAGTGTAAAACGGCCGGACCCCTCGCCGATCAGGCGGCGAAAGGTCTCGACCGGCAGGTGCGCGACAACTTCGGCGGCGGCAATCCCATCGGCGCGGATCACCACCTTACCGGGAGCGATCGTCTGGAAGCGCTCGACCGCGACCTCGCTCACGCGCAGGTCGAAGGGGGTGGTCAGCGTGGTGCGCGCCAACGACCGGCGCGCACGATCGATGGCGGCTTCGGTTCTGGCCGTCTGCGCCGCGATCCGGGCCTCGCGCGGCGGCATGAGTGCGAGCGCATTTTCCAGTTCGGCAACCGTGCGGCGCGCCAGCAGCGTCGCGCGCTCGGCCTCATCGACGCGCGATTGCGGGATGTTGTCGCGCTCTGCCAGGCCACGGGTGCGGGTCAGGTCGGCCTCGGCCAGCGACAGCCGTTCGCGTTCAAGGTCCAGGATGCGCTCGGTATTGGCGGTCTCGATCTGCAATTGCGCGCCCTCGGCGGCAAGCGCGGCCAGATCGGCCTCGGCCTGAGCCAGCGCCAGTTCGTAATCCGACGGGTCGATGCGCAATACCGCCTCGCCTTCGGGAATCAGGTTGCCCGGCTCAAGGTTCGGGTGACGCCAGATCACCTCGCCCTGCACCTCGGCCACGGCGACCCATGTGTCTTGAGCGCGCACGTTGCCCCATGCGGTGGCGGTCGGGCGAATGTCCTCGGGCTGGATGGTCATCACCCGGACCGGCAGGGCCGACGCGCCGCCCTCGGTTCGCGCGGGGTCCGGGGCATTGGCGATCAGCCAGGCCGACACGGCGGCGGCAAGCGCGATGGGCGGGAGCGCAAGGAGCGGGGCGAGTCGCATGGCGTCAGCCCGGCGCGCGGCGCATCCGCGCCGGCGTTTCGCCATGGGGGATCGACTGACCGATGGGCGCGCAAGACGTTCGGGTTGAGTCTGGCATGGCAAAGACCCTATTGACGGAAGGCATGCGAACGGGGCGGCAGTTGCCGCGCGCCCGAGTATATGTTAGTGACCTATAACTCACAAGCATGGAGTTCCCGTGTCCCGCCATCAGAGCGCAGAAAATCGCAAGACGCAGATCGTTGCCGAAATGCTCAGACTGGCCGACGAAATTGGGCCCGACCGGCTGAGCACGACCGATATCGCCCGCGCCGTCAAGATCAGTCAGCCGGCGATCTTTCGGCATTTTCCGTCCAAGGGCGCCCTATGGCTGGCGGTGGCCGAGGAAGTCGCCAGACGGCTGCACACGGCATGGGATACCGCCGAGGCGGGGGCGGAAATGCCGGATGCACGCCTCAAGGCGCTGATCGCGGCGCAGTTGACGACCGTTTCCGAAACACCTGCGCTGCCATCGATCCTGTTCTCGCGCGAATTGCAGGTGGACAATCCCGCGCTGCGCGACGTCTTTCGCGGGCTTCTGGGCCGGTTTCAGGGCCTGCTCGTTGCAGCGATCGGCGAACTTCAGGCAACCGGCAGCCTGCGCCGCGAGCCGAGCGCGGAGGATGTCGCGGTCCTGCTGACATCGCTGGTGCAGGGCGTTGCTATCCGCTGGACGCTGGGCGCGCGCGCCTTTCCGCTCGTCGACGAAGGTCTACGGCTATTGGACGTCCAATTGTCGCTGATGCATGCGGGGGAAAGCATCTCACATGCCTAGGTCGCGCTTAAGTCCCCGCATCGTGGGCGGTGTTGCCATCGCCTTCGGCGTCCTGACCGTCGCATCCGGCGGCACGACACTTCTGGGCGCGCTCGACATGGGGGCTGTCGCGCCATTCGTACTGTGGTTCAACACCGTGGCCGGGCTGCTATATGTCGTGGCGGGCATCGGCCTCTGGCTGGGGTTGCGGTGGGCCTTTCCCCTTTCGCTCGCGATCTTCGCAGCGACGCTGCTGGTTTTCGCCGGGTTCGGCCTGCATGTCGCCCGCGGCGGGGCATACGAGATGCGGACGGTCATCGCCATGGCACTGCGCACTTCGGTCTGGGGGGCGATTGCCTTCGTCGCATGGCAGGCCCGGTCTCGGGCGTGATCGCGGAGGCCACAAGCCGAGGCCAGGCCGCCGATCATTCGGCCGCTTCGGGAACTGTCACGGCGGTCGCTGCGGCATCCTGCCCGGCTGCTGCATCCGGTTCGGGGCGGCTTAAGGCCACCCACGGCTCTGATGATGTGACCGCCCTCCGGACGGCTTCAATGTACCAAG
>OFET01000467.1_pt1 | contig 25412 bp, 21 predicted proteins | sample 1521211 | NCBI WGS metagenome assembly OFET01 (sample SAMN03766358, study PRJEB24113) | microbial mat metagenome | isolation source: enrichment culture HLUCC-A from microbial mat sample contains cyanobacterium...
CCCGACTGTACAGATCCACGGAATACATCTCCCCGCCTTCAGCTCGTTGCCTCAGGCGCAAGGTGCGGAATCTTACTCCGCGACGGTCAGACCAACCGACCGCTTCCGCTGTCCAATTTGTCTCCGGGATTCACAAAGACGATCGCCCGCCCTTCCGAGCGGAACTGGCGCAACGTGTCGAACAGCCCCTCGATGGCCTGCGGCGTCAGCACCGAGGTCGGCTCGTCGAAGATCAGGATCCGGGGATCCTGCAGCAGCACGCGGACGATCTCTACCCGCTGCCGCTCGCCGACGCCGAGATCCGCGACCACCCGGTCGGGCTCGATCGCGAGGCCGTAGCGGGTGCCGATCTCGGCGATGCGCGCCCGCAGGTTCGCCCGCTCCGCCGCGGTATCGAGGCCGAGCGCGATGTTCTCCAGCACGGTCAGCGACTCGAACAGGCTGAAATGCTGGAACACCACGCCGATGCCGGCGGCCCGTGCCGCCGCGGGCGAGGGAATCGAGACCGGCGCGCCCGCGATCTCCAGCGCGCCGGCATCGGGCGCGACGAGACCGTAGACGATCTTCACCAGCGTCGACTTGCCCGCGCCGTTCTCGCCCAGCAGCGCGAGGATTTCCCCCTGCCGCACGTCGAGCGACACGTCGTCGTTCGCCAGGCAGCCGGGATACTGCTTGGACACCCCGGAAATGCGCAGGGCAGGCGGAGCGGCGGACGCGGTCATGGCGCTACCCGGGCAGGCGGCGGCGGGACTGTCCAGCGCGCCGCGATGCCCGCGCCTCGTGCTCCGGCCAGCGCCGGTCGCTTGGGCCGCGCCGATCGGCCGCTGCCCGATTCGCGGGCGGAAGTGGAAAGCTTGTGCGCCACGCTCAGGCCGTGCCGAGCAGGTCGAGGAGCGCGGCGGCGAGCGCCCCCGGCGCGGCCAGCATCGGGGCGTGACCGCAGTCGAGACGCCGCAGCCCGGCCCCCGGGCGCGCGGCACACATCGCATCCTGAACCGCCGGCACCACCGAGCGGTCGCCGCCGCAGCGCACGTAGCCGCGAGGCACTCGGCCCGCCCGGGCATCGGTGAAGTTCACGCGCGGCGCCTGCACCGCCGCGCCCTGCGGCGTCAGCCGCGCCGCAGCGGCGCGCGCGGCGCCCGGCCCGACGTCGTGATAGAATATCTCGCGCGCCGCCGCCTCCGGGACGGCAGAGCGGCCGTCCGACCGGACCAGATGCGCCGTGATCCCGGCCGCGGTCGCGTCGCGCGCGACGAACGGTGCGACGAACTCGGGAAAGGTGACGCCCGAAGGCAGCATCATGCCGCAGACATATATCACCTGCGCCACCCGCTCCGGCATCGCCTCGGCCAGCGCCGTGGCCAGCACGCCGGCGCCGCTGTGGGCGACGATCCTCACCGGACCCGGCGCGGCCTCCACCGCCGCCGCCGCATGGGCCACGTGATCCGCCCAGCGCACCTCCTCCGGTGCCTGCCCGTCCACGCCGTTGCCCGGCAGGTCGAGCGCGTCGCAGCGCCAGCCCGCCGCCTCCAGCGGGCCGGTCTGGCTTTCCCATACCCACGAGCCCTGCCACGCGCCGTGCAGCAGGACGACCCGCTCAGGCATAGGTCCGGGCGTACATCTCGCGCAGATGCCCCTCGACCGTGGTCGGCGCATAGCGCGGCGCCTCGCCGTCGCAGCCGGGCAGGCAGACCACCGGCTGGTCGGGGTTCCCGGAGTAGAAGAACGGCACCGAATAGCGCTCGCGCCCGGAGGTGTTCACCACCCGGTGCATGGTCGAACGATACCGGTCGTTTGTCCAGCGCGCGATCATGTCGCCGAGATTGACCACGTAACTGTCGGCGAGCGGCGGCGCGTCGATCCAGCCCGCCGCCTCGTCCCGGACCTGCAGCCCGCCTGAATCGTCCTGCATCAGAAGCGTCAGCGCGCCCCAGTCGGTATGCGCGCCGCAGCCCTTTTCCCCCGGCGCCGGATCGGCGGGCTGCGGCGGATAGTGGATCAGCCGCAGGTTCGACATCGGCTCGTGGCAGAACGGGTCGAAATGGTCCTCCGGAAGGTCGAGCGACAGCGCCAGCCCCCGCATCAGCCGCGCGGCGAGCGCCTGCATCGCCTCGAAATAGGCCTCCATCACGGGGCGAAAGCCCTCGGGTCGGTCCGGCCACTGGTTCGGTCCGTGGTTGAACTTGCCCGCCACGACCCGCGGGTCGTCCGGCGGCAGATCCTCGCCGGTATAGAAGCTCTCCTTCAGGTCTGGCGGCGCGCCCGCCTCCAGCGTCTGGCCCCGGATCGGCTCGTAGCCGCGGTTGCACGGGCTCAGCGCCATGCTCACGGCCATCTTTTCCGCCTCCGGCAGCGCAAAGAAGGCCGCCGCCCGGTCCAGCACCTGCGCGCGCAGACCGGCGTCGACGCCATGGCCCACGACATACATGAACCCCTTGTCGAGACAGGCAGCCCGGATCGCGGCGCCGACCGCGGCGCGCGCCGCCGGATCGGGACTGTCGAGACCGGCGATGTCGACCACCGGCAGGGCGGCGGCAGGCTGGGTGTCGAGGCTCATGGGATCGTCTCCTTCATCGCGTCGGTGGACCTTCGACAGGCCGACCGCGACCCTGCGCGCGCCCTGTCCTTCATCTTCGTGAAAATTTCTCTCCGGGGGGTCGGGGGTGGAAAACCGCCCGCTCCGCGGCGGCCGCCGGAACTGCCCCTCGCCCCTCATGGCCCGGCCTGCACCCGGGCGGCGGCAGCCTGGTGGTCGCGGCGGAGCGCGGCGAGGTCGAGCCCCGGGATCGCGCCGTCCCAGACGGTCCAGCGCCCGGCGATCATCACCCGGTCGGCCCGGTGCGCCCCGCAGTTCACCAGCGCCGCCACCGGATCGCCATGGCCGGAGAAGCGCAGCTCGTCGAGGGTGAAACAGGCCAGATCCGCCGCCATGCCGGGCGCGATCCGGCCCAGCTCACCCCGGCCGAGGCAGCCGGCCGAGCCCTCCGTCGCCCAGCGCAGCGCGTCGAGGTGGTGGACCTTCGAGACGCCGTAATGGTGCCGCTGCAGCAGGAACGCCTGTCGCACCTCCTGCATCAGGTTCGAGGCGTCCTGCGCCGCCGAGCCGTCGACGCCGAGGCCGACCGTCACCCCGGCCGCCTCCAGCTCGCAGACCCGGCAATGCCCTGAATGGATGATCATGTTGGAGCACGGACAATGGGTGACGCTCGTGCCGGCCGCGGCGAGCCGGGCGATATCGTGGTCGGAGAAGTGGATGCCGTGCGCCAGCCAGACGTCGGCGCCGAGCCAGCCGGTCTCCTCGAGATAGTCGAGCGGGCGCATGCCGAAGGTCTCGGCGCACCAGGCGTCCTCGTCGTGCGTCTCCGACAGATGGGTGTGGAGCCGCGCGCCATGCTGCCGGGCGAGGTCGGCCGAGGCGGTCATCAGCGACCGGGTGACCGAGAACGGCGAGCACGGGGCGAGGGCGATCTGGATCATCGCGTGCGGCGACGGGTCGTGATGGGCGGCCAGCAGCCGCGCGCTGTCGGCGAGGATCTCGTCCTCGTCCTGCACCACGCTGTCCGGCGGCAGGCCGCCGTCCTTGGCCGACAGGTTCATCGAGCCGCGGGTGAACACTGCGCGCATCCCCAGCGCCCGCGCCTCGGCCACCTCGATGTCGATGCCGTTCTCGCAGCCCTTCGGAAAGACATAGTGGTGGTCCGTCGTCGTGGTGCAGCCCGACAGCATCAGCTCGGCCAGCGCCACGCGCATCCCCAGCGCGAGGTCCTCCGGCGTCATCCGGGCCCAGACCGGGTAGAGCGCCTGCAGCCACGGGAACAGCTCGCGGTTCAGCGCCGGCGGGAAGGCCCGCGTCAGCGTCTGGTAGAAATGGTGATGGGTGTTGATCAGACCCGGGATCACCACGTGGCCCGACATGTCCACGGTCTCGTCCACCGGCCGCCCGGGGGCGCCGCCTGCGGGCACAAGCTCGGCGATCCGCCCGCCCTCGACGACGACGCCGCCTTCCGCGCTGTCGGCCAGAATGGCCAGCGGCTCCCTGAGGAAGATCCGGGTCACGCGCCGGTCCAGAAACCGTCGTGCACCGCGGCCGACTCCTCCGCCAGCAACGGCCCGACCACCTCGACCCGACGCTGGCCGGCGGCGAAGACCGCGGTGCAGGGCAGGTCCATGGTCAGGTTCTCGGGATCCGGGCCGATCAGCGCCTTGAGCGCGGCCTCGCTCATGCCGTGGACCACCCGGCCGACCCCTGTCCAGTAGACCGAGCCCGCGCACATCGCGCAGGGCTCGGCCGAGGTATACATCGTGCAGCCCGCGAGGAAGTCGACATCGTAGAGCTTCGAGGCCGCCGTCATCAGGTTGCGCTCGGCATGGCCCGTGCGATCGCCCTCGGTGCCGCAGGTGTTCATCGCCTCCAGCAGCACCTTGCCGTCGGCGTCGGCCAGCAAGGCGCCGAACGGATGGTCGCCGCGGGCACGCGACTGCGCGGCCAGGTCGATGGACCGGCGCAGCAGCGCGAGGTCGGCGTCGGTGGCTGTCGTCACGGGGGGTCTCCTTCGGGGGCTGCGACTCGGCCTCTCCAGCGTCGCCGCGGCCCCGGCGAAGGCAACGGACCCCGCGCCGCGGCACGGCGCGCGTCCGGCGTTTGCCCGAGAAGGGGGCAGCGCGCGGGGAATCTGACCATTCGCGCGGCGCGGCGTCCCCGGCCCTCCGCAGTCGTCGCTTTTTCCTACCGCTTCGGCGCTGTCGCCTCAATCTGAGAGCGTCGATCGGTAGAAGCATTCAGGGCGTTCCTCCCGCGCGCCCGGGGAATTGCCGGCGACGTGACGGAACGGACCGGGTGCGTGCCCGGCCGTGGGGGCGGTCCTGTCCCGGCCGCAGCCACGCCTGTGCGCAGCGCCCGGACCACACGCCAGAGGATATCGCGATGTCACGCTTCCACACTCCCTTCCCCGCCTCCCCGCTTTCCGCCGCCCTCCTCGCCGCCGGCCTCGCGCTCGGCGCCCAGGGCGCCGCCGCCGCCGACCTCGACAAGGTCACCTTCCAGCTCGACTGGCTGCCCGGAGGCGACAAGGCGCCGATCTATGTCTGCATCCATGAAGGCTTCTGCGAGAAGCACGGGCTCGACGTGACGATCAACGGCGGCCGCGGCTCGTCGGAGGCGATCACCTTCCTCGCCACCGGCCGGTCCGACATCGGAACCGGCGGGATCGAGGCGCTGATGGCCGCGGTCGCCAACGACAGCGTGCCGGTCAAGGCCGTGGCCTCGGTCTACACCCGGGCGCCGCACGCGTTCTACACGCTCAAGTCCTCCGGCATCGACACGCTCGCGGCGGTCGAGGGCAAGACGGTGGTCACCTCGCCGTTCACCTCGTCCAACGTGTTCCTGCCGCTCGTGCTGTCGGAACTGGGGATGGGCGAGGACGACATCGAACTCGTGCGCGCCGATCCCGGCGCGCTCGGCCCGATGCTGATGAACGGCGCGGCGGACGTGATGATCGCCTGGATGACCGACGTCACCCGCTACACGAACCAGGCGACCGCGGCCGGGCACGAGCTCAACATCATGCCGTGGTCCACCGGCGGCCTCGATCTCTACGGTCTCGTGCTGATCGCCTCCGACACCTTCATCGAGGAGCGGCCCGAGGTGGCCCAGCGCTTCGTCGATGCCTATCGCGAGTCGGTCCGGTTCACCTACGAGAACCCCGAGGCCGCGGCCGCGGCGGTCGTCGCCATGGTGCCGGAGCTGGAGATGGAGAACGTCGTGGGCTCGGTGAAGGACATGCTGGTCCTCGCCTTCAACGACGTCACCGAGGAGGATGGACAGGGCGCGCTCGACGCGGAACGGCTGGTGCAGACCTGGGACTGGGTGAGCAAGGCGCAGGGTCTCGATCCGGACGCGCTGGAGCCCGAGAGCGTCGTCGACCGCCGGTTCCTGCCCGACACGCCCGAGTCCTGAGCCATGCCGGCCGACCTCGCCCCGGCCCCCGGGCCCGCGGCGACGCCCGCCAGCATCCGCTTCGACCGGGTCGGTCAGATCTTCGACACCGAGACCGGCCCGCTCGAGGCGCTGCGCGACGTGACCTTCGCCATCGACCGCCACGAATTCGTGGCGGTCCTCGGTCCCTCGGGCTGCGGCAAGTCCACCCTTCTGCGGATCATCGCCGGCCTGATCGCACCGACGGCGGGGCAGGTCGAGGTGTTCGGGCTGCCGGTGACCCGCCCGCGCGACGACATCGGCATCGTGTTCCAGAAACCGACGCTGCTGCCCTGGGCGAATGTGGAGGACAACGTCGTCTTTCCGATCCGCCACACCCGCGGCCGCGTCGGCAGCGCCGACCGCGAGCGGGCGCGGAAACTTCTGTCGATGGTCGGCCTCGAGGGCTTCGAACGGCGCCTGCCGGACGAGCTTTCGGGCGGGATGCAGCAGCGGGTGGGGATCGCCCGCGCGCTGCTGATGGACCCCGACATCCTGCTGATGGACGAGCCCTTCTCGGCGCTCGACGCGCTCACCCGCGAGGAGATGGGCTTCGAGCTGCTCCGCATATGGGAGGCGCGGCCGAAGACGGTCCTCTTCATCACCCATTCGATCAGCGAGGCGGTGCTGCTGGCCGACCGGGTGCTGGTGATGGGCGCGCGCCCGGGCACCATCGTCGAGGACGACATCGTCCCCCTGCCGCGCCCGCGCGGTCTCGAAACCACGAAGAATGCGGTGATGCATGACTTTGCCGGCCACCTCCGAAGCCTCCTCCTCAAGCGTGCGGCCTGACCGGGCGGCCAGCCTGCCGCTGGGCCGGCTGCTGGTGCGGACGCCGGGCGCCCTGCCGATCCTGACCTTCGTCGCGATCCTGCTGGTCTGGGAGGGAGCGACACGGCTGTTCGGCGTGCCGTCCTACGTGCTGCCCGCACCGTCGCGCATCGCCACCGGGTTCGATGCGGTGTCGATCGAGCGCTGGAGCACGCATGTCTGGTCGACGCTGCGGGTCGCGCTGATGGGCTATTTCATCTCGATCGTCGTCGCCCTGCCGCTCGCGGTGCTGCTCACGCGGTCGGAGGTGGTGAACAAGGCGCTCTATCCGATCCTCGTCGTCATCCAGTCGACACCGGTCGTCGCGGTGGCGCCGATCATCATCGTCGTGCTCGGCTCCGGCGACGCGCCGCGGGTGGTCATCACCTTCCTGATCGCCTTCTTCCCGCTCGTCGTCAGCACCGCGACCGGCATGCTCGCCACCCCGCGCGAACTGATCGAGCTGTCGCGATCGCTGCGCGCGCCGGCCTGGCGGGAGATCACGCAGATCCGGCTGCCCTTCGCCATTCCCTACATCTTCTCGGCGCTGAAGATTTCCATCACCCTCGCGGTGATCGGCGCCGTGGTGGCGGAGTTCGTCGCCGCAGATACCGGGCTCGGCTTCTTCATCCAGTTCTCCACCTCCATGTTCCGCCTGCCGGAAGCGTGGGCGGGGCTCGGCCTGCTGGTGCTCCTGTCGCTGATCCTGTTCCAGCTGGTCACGGTGGCGCAGCGGGCGTTCTTTCCGTGGTCCCTGCCGAGGTCGCCGCGATGACCGACCTGCTGCTCACCGGCATCGCCCATGGCTGGACCGGGGCCGAGGGCGAACGTTTCGCCGGGGCGCTGCGCATCCGCGACGGCCTGATCGCGGCGATGGGGGAACTCGCCCCCGCGCCCGGGGAGCGGGTGGTCGACTGCGCCGGCGCCGTGGTGTGCCCAGGCCTCGTCAACACCCATCACCACCTGTTCCAGTCGCTGCTGAAGGGCGTGCCGGCGGGGATGGACCTGCCGCTCGACCCCTGGCTGATGCGGGTGCCGTTCACCTGGTGGCCGCATTTCGACGAGGCGACGTTTCGCACCGCGGCGACCGTCGGGCTGGCCGAACTCGCGCTCTCCGGCGCGACGACGGTCTGCGATCACTCCTACATCTATCCCGAAAGCTGGGCGTTCGACCCCGACGCCATCCTGTTCGAGACCGCGGCGCGCCTCGGCCTGCGCTTCGTGCTGGCGCGGGGCGGAGGCACGCGCGGCCGCGTCTTCGACGATCCGGAGGTGCCGCCGGTCCCGGTGCAGAGCCTCGACGCCTTTCTCGACGGCGTGCTCGCCTCCGCCGACCGCTGGCACGATCCGGCCCCCGACGCCATGACCCGGGTCGCCGTCGCCCCGACCACCCCGGTGTTCAATCTCGATCCGGGCGAACTGCGCGAGATCGCCGCCGCGGCCCGGGCGCGCGGTCTCCGCCTGCACTCCCACCTGTCGGAGAACGGGGCCTACGCCGCGGCGACCCTCGCGCGCCATGGCCAGCGCCCGGTGCCCTGGCTCGCGGGCCGGGACTGGCTCGGCCCGGACGTCTGGTTCGCCCATCTCGTCGACTGCGACCCGGGCGAGGTCGCGCTTCTGGCCGAGACCGGCACGGCCATGGCCCATTGTCCGCAGGCCAACGCCCGGCTCGGCTCGGGCCTCGCCCCGGCGGTCGCGCTGCACGGCGCTGGCGGCACGGTTTCCCTCGCCGTCGATGGCGCGGCGGCGAACGAGGCCGCCGACATGGGTGCCGCGCTCTACGCCGCCTTCTCGCTCCACCGCACCGCGCGCGGGGCGGAGGCGCTGCGCGCGGACACGGCGCTCCACTGGGCCACCATGGGGGGCGCCGCGGCGCTCGGCCTGCCCGCCGTGGGGCGGCTCGCGCCCGGCATGGCGGCCGACATCGCCGTCTTCGACCTCGCCGCGCCGCGCGCCATGGGCCTGCACGATCCCGCCCTCGCCCCGGTCGTCTGCGGTGCGTCGCTCCCCCTGCGCCATCTCCTCGTCGCCGGGCGAGAGGTGGTGCGCGACGGCCGCATCCCCGGCCTCGACCTCGCCGACCTTGCCGACACGGCCCGGCGCGAGACCCTCGCCATGATCGCCAGAAAGGAGAGACAGGCGCCCCACCGGGCCCGCGCCGCCCTCGAATGATCCCCGATCCGGGGCAGGGAGTAGAAGCTGTCAGCGCCGCGCGCGGCGCAGGTCATTGCTCCGACAGAGACTACTTCATCGCCCGCCGCCGCGCGGGCCGAGACAGCGGAGACCACGCATGAGCACCGAGACCTACGCACTCAAGGAACTGAACAAGGAGACCCGCATCGGCGGGATGGGCGTCGAGATCGAGCGGGAGATCCCGCAGATCGACATGAGCGACTACGCCGCCCGCAAGCCCGAGATCACCGAGGCGCTCTGGACCGCCGCCACCGAGATCGGCTTCTTCCAGCTGACCAACCACGGCATCCCGCAGACGCTGGTGGACGAGGCCTTCGCCCTGACCGCCGCCTTCTTCGACCTGCCGGCCGAGACCAAGGCGCGGTACCCGCTCCGCCCCGGCACCAATTCCGGCTGGGAATTCAAGGAGCAGGTGCGCCCCTCCACCGGCACCGCCGACAACAAGGAGAGCTACCAGATCACCCTGCCGCGCATGGCCGACCTCTGGCCCACGGGCGCGGAGGTGCCGGGGTTCAAGGCGACGATGCTCGCCTTCGAGCGCGCCAACTGGGCGCTGGGGATGAAGGTGCTGTCCTGCTTCGCCGACAGGCTCGGCTTCGACACCGATTTCTTCACCGTGGCGCATGACCCGCTGGTGCCGGAATACCAGTCCACGCTGCGGCTGCTGCACTATCTCGGCATGGAGGACGCCAAGCCCGAGGACTTCAGGTTCTGGCGCGCCGGGGCGCATACCGATTTCGACTGCCTGACGCTCCTGCACCAGAAGGCCGGGCACGGCGGGCTGCAGCTCTGCCCGGGCAAGGACACCGAGGGCCGTGCCATCGGCTGGACCGACGTGCCGCCGCTCGAAGGGGTCATCACCTGCAACATCGGCGACATGTTGATGCGCTGGTCAGACGACAAGCTCCTGTCGAATCTGCACCGCGTCCGCATGCCCAAGCCCGACGAATACCTCGGCCCGCGCTACTCCCTGGCCTTCTTCTGCCAGGCAAACACCGACGCGATGCTCGCCGGGCCCGAGGGCAAGTACGAGCCGATGACCGCGCACGACTACATCCAGATGCGCCTCGGCGCCAACTTCCACAAGACCTGAGCCAGCCGGGCGGGGCGGACGGTGCGCCGTCCGCCCGCTACACCACGATGCAGACCGTCTTCGTCTCGAGATAGTTCTCCAGCCCCTGCGCCCCGTTCTCGACCCCCCAGCCGGAGAGACCCCGGCCGCCCTTGGGCAGTTCGGGCGAGAAATAGCTGTGCGCGTTCACCCAGACCGTGCCGGCACGGAGCGCGGCGCTCATCCGGTGGGCGGTGGACAGACTCTCGGTCCAGACGCTGGCGGCGAGGCCGTAGTCGGTGTCGTTGGCCAGCGCGACCGCCTCCTCGGCGTCGTCGAACGGCGTGACGGTCGCCACCGGGCCGAAGATCTCCTCCCGCATCAGCCGCATGTCGCCGCGAACGCCGGTCAGCACGGCGGGCGCGAAGAAGGCCGGGCCGAGGTCCGACGGCCCCCCGCTCAGCACCTCCGCGCCGGCCGCGCGCCCCTCGTCCACGTAGGCGGCCACCCGGTCGCGATGGCCGGGGCCGACCAGCGGACCCAGATCGGTGCCGTCGGCCAGCCCGTGCCCCAGCCGCAGGCCGCGCGCATGGGCGGCAAGCGCCTCCGCCAGCTGGTCGGCGACGCTGCGATGGGCGTAGATGCGCGAGCCTGCGACGCAGACCTGCCCGGCATTGGCGAAGACGCCGCGCGCCACCCCCGGCACCGTCAGATCCAGATCGGCGTCGGCCATCACCACCGCCGGCGACTTGCCGCCCAGTTCCAGGGTCAGCTTCTTGAGATTGCCGCGGGCCGCGCCGACGAGCGCCCGCCCGGTCTCCGTCGACCCGGTGAAGGTCAGCTTCGCCACGCCCGGATGCGCGGCGAGCGCGGCGCCGACCTCCTCGCCGTAGCCGGTCAGCACGTTCACCACCCCCGGCGGCAGGCCGGCCCGGTCGAGGATGTCGGCAAGCATCAGCGCCGACAGCGGCGTCTCCTCCGCCGGCTTCAGCACCAGCGTGCAGCCCGCGGCAAGCGCGGGCGCGAGCTTCATCGCCGCCATCAGCAGGGGCGAGTTCCACGGCACGATCGCCGCCACCACGCCGATCGGCTCGCGCAGCGTGTGCGCGACCGCGTGCCTGCCGGGCGGGGCATGGCCGATCGAGGGGCGGATCGTCTCGCCGGTGATCTTCGTGGCCCAGCCGGCATAGTAGCGGAACTGGCCGATCGCGCCGGGGATCTCGGCGTGGCGCGCGGTGGCCCAGGTCTTGCCCTGGTCGAGCACCTCGATCTCCGCCAGCGCGTCGGCCTCCGCCTCGATCAGGTCGGCGATCCGCCACAGGAGCGCCGCGCGGGCGGCCGGCAGCATGTCCGCCCAGCCCGGGCTCGCCAGCGCTGCGCCGGCTGCGGCAACCGCGGCGTCGGCCTCCGGGGCGCCGGCCCGCCCGACCTGCGCGAGTTCCGCCCCCGTCGCCGGATCGTGCGTGGCGAAAGTCGCCGGCGCCGTGCGCCACGCCCCGCCGATCCAGAAGCCTTTCGGTCCGGTGGCGAGAAAGGCGCGCGCGCCCTCGGTGCGCGGCCCGGTCACGCCCTTGCCCGCAGCCGGTCGCGGGCCAGCAACGCGCCGGCGAGGATCGAGGCATAGCCCGTACACCGGCAGAGATGGCCCTCGAGCGCCCGCAGGATCGCGTCCTCCCCAGCCTCCGGATCGGCCGCGAACAGCCCCGCGAGAGCGAGCGCGATCCCCGGGGCACAATAGCCGCACTGGAACGCGTTCGCCTCGGCCAGCGCGTCGAACAGCGGCGCCCAGCCGGGATCCGCCGCCAGCCCCTCGACCGTGGTCACCGCGCGGCCCTCGACCTGCCAGGCCATCAGCAGACAGGCGTTGACCGCCGCCCCGTCGAGCAACACGGTGCAGGCGCCGCAGCGCCCGATCCCGCAGCCGAGCTTGGTCGCCGTCCTCTCCAGGGTCTCCCGCAAGATCGCCGTCAGCGCCCGGTCCGGCGCGCATTCGACCGACAGCGCCTCCCCGTCCAGCACGAAGGCCATCCGTCCCGCGCCGTCCCGCTCCTTCATCTTCGTGAAAATACCTCCGGGCTCCGGGGCAGCGCCCCAGTCGGCCCCCCGCCGGTCCGCGCGCTCGCTCATTCGGCCGCCTCCCTGGTTTCCAGCATCGCCCCCGGCCGGACCGGCGCCACCGCGGGCCAGAAGCCAGTCGCCGCCGCCACCGCGTTGGCCACCGCCGCCGTGACCGCCCCGATGCCCAGTTCGCCGACGCCTCGGGGGCCCCAGGGATCGTCCCGGTCGAGCCCCTCGAGCGCGGTCACCCGCAGCCGCCGGGGCACGTCGCGGATCGTCGGCACCATGTAGGTATCGAGGTTGGCCGTCACGACCCGGGCCCCGCGCATGGCCACGTCCTCGGTCAGGGTCAGGCCCAGACCCTGCACCAGCCCGCCCTCGATCTGCCCGAGATAGGCTGCGAGGTCGATGACCGGCCCGGCGGCGGTGTGCATCGTCAGATCGGTCACCCGCACCGTGCCGTCGACCGGGTCCACCTCGACCCGCGCCAGCGTCGCGCCGAAACAGTGGATGAACCGCGCATTTCCACGCGTGTACTCCGTTTTCGGAAAGGCGAAGCGCGTCGCCGCATGCGGCAGGTCGGCCTCCGGCAGCGCGCCGGCGAGATCGGCGAAGCGCAGCAGCGGCTCGGGCGCGTTGCGCGCCGCCTCGCCGACGCCGCCCGGCACGATCCGCAGCGCCTCGGCCGGCATCCCGGTGCGCGCCGCCGCCCGCGCCAGCACCTCCGCGGCGAACCCCGGCGCGCAGCGCGCCGCGGCCTGCCAGGCCACGAAGGCGCCCCGCGAGGCGGAGGTGGAGCCCGAATCCGGCGCCGCCCCGGTGTCGCCGGAGACCGGGCGCACGTCCCCGCGGTCGCAGCCCAGATGCGCGGCGACCGATGCCTGCAGCGCCGGCACGAGCCCCTGGCCCATCTCGTCGAGCCCGCAGAGCACCTCCACGGCGCCGTCCGGCGCGAGGCGCAGCGCCGCCGCCGCCTCGTCGCGCGGCAGGCTGCCCAGCCCGTTGCCCTGCAGGTTGAGCGCCATGCCGACGCCGGTCCCGGCCGCGCCCGCGCGCTGCCAGAGCGGGTCGGAGGCGGCGGCCTCCAGCATCTCGGCGAGCCGCTCGGATCCCGCGACCCGGTGACCGAGATAGCCCGGCGTGCCCGGCACCCGCAGGTTGCGCCGCCGGATCTCCGCCGGGTCGAGGCCGGCGCGCGCCGCCAGCCGGTCCATCTGGCACTCGATGGCGAAGGTCATCTGGTTCGCGCCGAAACCGCGGAAGGCCCCGCCGGCGCCGTTGTTGGTGTAGGCGAGGCGCCCGTGGCTCGCGACGTTGGGCACCCGGTAGGGGCCGCAGGCATGTTCCATCGCCGTCTCCAGAACCGCCGGCGACAGCGAGGCGTAGGCGCCGCTGTCGGCCAGCGCCGCGACCTCCTGCGCCACCAGCCGCCCCTCGGCGTCGCAGCCCGTGCGCATCCGGATACGCATCGGGTTGCGCTTGACCCCGGCCAGCACCGACTCCGCCCGCGACAGGTGCAGCCGCACCGGCGCCCGCGCCTTCAGCGCCAGCAGGGCCAGCGCCGGCTGCACCGTCAGCTCGTCCTTGCCGCCGAAACCGCCGCCGATCGGGCTGGTGACGACCCTGATCGCCGTCTCCGGCAGGGCGAGGATGCGCGCCAGCTGCTCGCGGTCGCGCGCGCCGTGCTGGCCGCCGACATGGACCTCGACGCCTTGGTCCGTCGGCGCGCACCAGCCGCCTTCGGTCTCGAGAAAGGCATGCATCTGGCGAGGCGTGACATAGGTGTCCTCGACGACGTGCACCGCCGCCGCCCAGCCCGCCTCCATGTCGCCGCGGTCGAGCCGCACCTCGCCGGCGAGATTGCCCTTCGAATGGAGCGCCGGCGCGCCCTCTTCCAGCGCCGCCTCAGGGTCGTCGATCACGGGCAGGTCCTGCCAGACGACCCGGATCGCGGCGAGCGCGGCCTCGGCCGTCCCGGCATCCACCGCGGCGACGGCGGCGACCGGGTCGCCCTCGTAGCGGACCACCTCGCCGCACAGCGCGGGCTGGTCCTGCCACATGATGCCGAAGGCGTTCTCCCCCGGCACGTCGCGGGCGGTGACGACGGCGCGGACCCCGTCCATCGTCTCCGCGGCGGACGTGTCGAGCTCGACGATCCGCGCGTGCGGCCGCCCGGCGCGCAGGATGCGCCCCACCAGCATCCCCGGCGCCCGGGCGTCCGTAAGATAGCCGGCGCGCCCGGCGATCTTCGCCGGCATGTCGGCGCGCGGGTGCCAGTCGGGCCGGCCGGTGTCGCGCACCAGGGGACGCAGCCCCGCCGGCGCCGTGCCTGCGGGCGGCCGGGGCGTCGGAGCGGCGGCGGCGGCGGCGGGGGCGATCCCCCGCAGCCCCGCGAGCAGGGCCCGCGCCGCGACCCGGCGGCGATAGGCCGCGGAGCGGAAGGCGCAGTCGGGTGCCTCGAGCTCCGCCTCGATCGAAACGGCGAGGTCGGCATCGGGTGCGCCCGCGGCCAGCGCCGCCTCCGCGGTGTGGAGTCGCTGCGGCCGCACCACGCCGCCGCCCGCGGCCAGCCGCCCGCCGGCCCCCGCGACCGCGATCACCGCGGGCGTGAACGCGGCGCGCAGCCCGACCTTGCGCCAGGCCCAGGGCCCCGGATCCTGTGCCGGCAGCTCGATGCCGAGCGCGAGCCGGCCCGGCGCGGCCAGCCAGTCGGCCAGCGGCACGCTCTGTTCCTCCGTGCGCACCCGCGCCCCGAGCGCCAGCAGCGCGGGCAGCAGGCAGCCCGCGCCCCAGCCCAGCTGTCCGCCGAGCGTTCCCAGCCGCCGCACCCCGGGCGCGCCCACGTCGAGCACCGCGCGGGCGAGGAGCGGCGCCGCCTGCGCGACCGCCGGCGAGGTCTCGATCCCGGCAAGCGTCACCGTCGCGCCGATCCGCAGCATCCCGTCCGCGACCGACAGCCCGCCGAGGCCCAGCGCGTCGAGCCTGACGAGCCGGGCCGGCCGCGGCGCGCCCTGCGCCCAGGTCGCCTGCAGAGCCGTGCCGCCCGCGATGGCGCGCGTGTCCGGCGCGGCGAGCATCTCCGCCGCCTCCGCCAGCGTCCGGGGCGCCAGCACCTCCATCACGCCGTCCCCGCCAGCGGCGCGCCCGCGGTCGTGCCGAAGCGCAGGCCCTTCTCCTTGAGCCAGCGCCGGTAGGCGATCGAGGAGCCGTCGGCGCGGGTCGGGATCTCCGCCCGCGGCTCCAGTGGCAGGCGCAGCGGGCGCTGGTTCTCGACGATGATCTTGTCCTGCAGGAAGATCACCTGCTCGAACCGGACGAGCTCGGTGTGGCTCGACCTGTCGTCGACCAGCCACATCAGCGGGATCGCCCGGGTCAGCACCTCCGTCATCGGCTGCATCAGCAGCGCGATCGCGTCCAGCCGGTCGGGGGCGGAGGGACAGACCCGGTAGAGCACCACCGAGAACGGCGTCGGCACCCGGTAGCTCAGCTGCACGAAGTCGCCCGCGCTCTCCGTCGCCGCGATCTGGGACTGGAAGAAGGTGCAGTTGGTCGCCCAGACCTCGTCCACGTCGCGGCGGATCTCGCTGCGATACTCCGGCACCTCGGTGTGCGGCTCGTCCCCGAGGATGCCGGTATGGACGAAGGGAAAATGCGCCATGTCGAGGAAATTCTCGACGATCCGCAGGGGCGAGGCGCGCAGCGTGAACCAGCCGCAGGGCACGAAGCGGCGGTCGGGCTCCGCGGCCTCGGCCATGTCGAAGATCTCCCGCTCCGGCGCGCCGAAACTGGCGAACAGGAGGCCCCATTTCTCGCGCGTGGCGAGCGCGGCGCCGGTGTCGGTGCGGCGCACGGCGGCGCCGTCGATCTCGATCTCCTGCCCGAGCAGCAGGGTTCGCCCCGGCGCGGCGCCGAGGCCGGCCACCGGATACCAGTCGTTCAGCGCGACAGGATCGGTCGTCAGCGTCATGCGGGCTCTCCGTCGGTCCATTGCACCGTGCGGTTCTCCGCCAGCCAGGCGGCGCGGCGGGCGAAGTGCCCCGGCGCCAGGCTGCGAACCCGGCCGAGTATGTCGGCCATCTCCGCGGTCAGGAGCCGCCCCTCCGCCACCAGCTGCCGCCCGTCGACCCAGACGGCGGCCACGTCCGAGCCGCGCGCGGCATGGACGAGGTTGTGGTGCAGGTTGAACCACTCGCCCGTCTGAAAGAACGGCGTCATCCGGGGCGTGTCGGCCCGCACCGCGACGATGTCGGCGCGCTTGCCCGGCTCCAGCGACCCGATCGTCGCCTCCAGCCCCAGCGCGCGCGCGCCGCCGGAGGTCGCCATGCGCAGACATTCCCAGCTGTCCATCGCCGCGGCGTCGCGGTGGCGCAGCTTGCCCAGGAGCGAGGCGCCCTTCATCTCCTCGAACATGTCGAAGTTGTTGTTCTCCTTCTCCCCGTCCGTGCCGAGGCCCACGGGCACGCCGGCCGCCAGCATCTCGGCAATGGGGGCGATGCCGGAGGCGAGCTTCATGTTGCTGACCGGGTTGTGGGCCACGGCGACGGGCAGGCCCGAGATCAGCTCCACCTCGGCGTCGTCGAGCCAGACCGCATGCGCGAGCAGGACGCGCGGCGCCTCGAACAGGCCCAGATCGGCGAAGACGTGCATCGGGCGCTTGCCGTAGCGCCGGTCGAACTCCGCCAGCTCGATCTCCGCCTCGCTGCAATGGGTGTGGAGACCCGCGCCGTGCCGCAGGGCCATCTCGACCGCGCGGCGCTGGCCCGCCTCGTCGGCATAGAACAGGTGCTCCAGCCCGACCCAGACGGTCACCCGGCCGCCGGCCCCGCCCTGCCACGTCTCCAGCAGCGCCTCGTTGGCGTCGAGGCTCTCGAAGTAGTCGTAGTCGGGATGGGCGCCGACATAGGGAACCCCCACCAGCCGGTTGCCGAGCGTCTCCGCCACCTGCGCCGAGCGGTCCATGTAGCGCCACATGTCCAGCACCGTGGTCACGCCTGACAGGAGCGATTCGGCATAGCACAGCGCGCTCGCCGCCTCGGCCTCCTCGGCGGTCAGGACGCGGTGCATCGGGTTCACGTGCAGCGTCAGCCAGTCCCAGACCGGCAGGTGCTCCGCCGTGCCGCGCAGGAAACCGGAATGCGCGTGGGCGTTGATCAGCCCCGGGATCAGCACCGCCTCCGGCATCGCCCGGTGCTCGGCGCCGGGATGGGCGGCGAGGAGGTCCGCGCGCGGCCCCACGGCCACGATCTCGCCCCCGGCGACGGCCACCGCGCCGTCGGCATGGCAGGTCAGGCCGGCGTCCATCGTCACCACCGCAGCGGCGGAAAGAATCAGGTCGGGCTCGGTCATGCGTCCTCCAGGATGAATTCTGCCGCCCGCTCGCCGATCATGGTGACGGGGGCGTGGGTGTTGCAGGACGGGATGCGGGGGATCACGCTCGCATCCGCGATCCACAGCGCCTCGGCCCCGGCCACCCGCAGCCGGGGGGTGGTCACGGCGCCCGGGTCGCGGCCCATCCGTGCGGTGCCGCAGGGGTGGTAGAAGGTCGAGCACGCGCACCGCAGGAACCGCTCCCGGTCCGGCCCGGGCGCCAGCGCGCCGTCGGTCCAGGCTGCGAGCGCGGGCCGCGCGGCGAGGTCGAGCGCCTGCTCGATCCCGGCCAGAAGCGCCGTGCGGTCCGCCGGATCGGTGAGGAACCCGGGATCGAGGTGGAGGGGCGCCGCCGGGTCGGCGGAGGTCAGCGCCATCCGCCCGGTGCTGCGCGATCCCATCAGCCCCGGCACGATGGAAAAGACGCCTGCGTCGGGTAGCGCGTGGTCGGCCGTCACCTCCGCCGTCGCGCTGCGCCCGGGCACCGCAAAGGCGTGCAGGTCGGGCCGGGGCAGCGCCGGGTCCGAGCGCCAGTTCAGGATCGCGCCGCCGCCGTTGTCGCGCGGCGGCGGCATTGTCCGGCGCGCGCGGAAGACGCAGCCGCGCACCAGTGGATGGTCGGCGAGATTCTCGCCCAGTTCCGGCAGGGCGAGACGGGCCGGCAGGCCCAGCCGCGACAGCGCCGCCTCCGGGCCCGCGCCCGACAGCATCAGCAGGCGGGGCGTCTCGAACGCCCCGGCCGCGAGCACGACGCCCCGCCGCGCGGTCAGCTCGACCGTGCCGCCGCGCCGGGCGAGCCGCAGGCCCGCCGCCCGGTCGCCGCGCCACAGGATCGCCAGCGCCCGGGTGGCCAGCGCAACGGTCAGGTTCGGCGCCTCCAGCACCGGGGCGAGATAGCCCTCCGCCGGGCCGAACCGTCGGCCCGCGCGGATGTTGAGGTTCGCGAGCGCCGCGCCCTCGTTCGACGGCCCGTTGGGGTCGTCGAGCACCGGCATCCCGGCCTGCCACGCCGCCTCGACCAGCGCCAGCGCCAGCGGGTGCGGGTCGGCCGGCGGCGCCACCCTCAGCGGCCCGCCCTGCCCGCGCAGCGCACCGCCTGCGGGCCAGTCCTCGCAGCGGCGGAACGCCGGCAGACAGTCCTCGAAGCGCCATCCGTCGCAGCCCATCTCGGCCCAGGCGTCGTAATCGGCCGGGTGGCCGCGATACCACATCATCGCGTTGATCTGGCCCGAGCCGCCGAGGATCCGGCCCCGCGGAATGGGGATCGCGCGGTCATCCACCTGCGGCCGGGGGGCGTAGGCATGGCCCCAGTCCCATTCCGTCCCGGCGATGCGGATCCACTGCGTCGGATCGGCGACGACCTCGGCGGGCCGCCCGTCGCCGCCCGCCTCGATCAGAGTCACCTCCCAGCCCGCCTCGACCAGCCGGCGCGTCACCGCCGCCCCGCCCGAGCCGGAGCCGACCACGGCGATGTCGCAGGCATCGGGCAGCGTCGCGGGATCGAAGGCCATCGGCGGCGCCTCAGGGAAAGGCCGGGAGACCCGGCATCCCGACGAAGCCCGGCAGCATGCGGATGCGCCGTGCCCAGAGCCGCAGCGCCGGGAACGCCTCGTGCCCCAGCCCCCAGTCGCGGCTGAGCGCGAAGCCCGGAAAGAGGGCGAGGTCGGCCACGCCGGGCGTGTTTCCGGCGACGAACCCCGCGCCGCGCAGGCCCTGCGCCGTCAGGCGATCCTCGAGGACGAGGAGCGCCGCCCGCGCCTCGCCCGCGGCCCTCGCGTCGCCCGTCCCGAACAGCGCCGCCGCGCGCGCCCGCCCCGCTGCGGAGAGGTCGCGCGCAGCGAAGATCAGCCAGTCCAGCGCCTCGGGCGTGTCCGGCAGCAGCGCGGCGCCCCGCTCCCCGCGCCGCGCGAGGTCCGTCAGGATCGCCTCGGTCTGGGTAAGCACGACCTTCCCGTCCACCAGAACCGGCACCCGGCCCATGGGCGACAGCGCGCGGAACGCGGCGCTCCCGGTCTCCGCGCCCGGGACGACGTCCACCGCCCGCAGCGTCACCTCCGCCCCGGCGAGCGCGGCCGTGAGCCGTGCGGCATAACAGGCCTCGTCGAGGTCGTAGGTCCACAGGACCGGCACGCTCATGCCGCCGCGCCGCGGCTCTGCGCCCTCACCTCGCGCCGCAGCGCCGCGGTCGCCGGCACCAGCGCGGCGCGCGCCGCCGCCGTGCCGTCCGAGGTCAGGTGCAACGCGCAGGCGGCGGGGCCGATCTCGTGTCCGCCGACCGCGAACAGGTGCCCGCCCTGCGCGAAACGCAGAAGCGGCCCGTCCCCGATCAGGTCCACCTCGCCGAGGCCCGGCAGACCGCCGCTGCGCAGCCGCGTGCGGGCCGTGTCGAGCGGCGCGTCGAGGAACAGGCTGCGCAGGGGCATCGCCTCGGGCAGGTCCGGCGGCTGGCCGGCGTCCCGCGAGCCGACCCAGAGCAGACCGCCGGTCTCCGCCACCTGCCAGGGCGTGGCGCGGATCGTCTCCGGCACGTCGAGGTCGGGATGCGCCGGGATCAGCGCACAGCGCGTATCCGCGCCGTATTCCCAGCCGTGGTAGAGGCACACGAGCCGGTCGCGCCGGACGAAGCCGAAGCTCAGCTTCATCCCCCGGTGCGGGCAGCGATCCTTCCAGGCGTGGGGGGGGCCGGCGCCGTCGCGCCAGAGCACGATCTCCTCGCTGCGGAGCACCACGCCCGCCACCGTCCCCGGCGGCAGATCGGCAGCCAGCGCGACCGGCGTCCATCCGCTCATCGCGCGCCCCCGCCCGACGCAGTTTCCAGCCGCCGCACGTCCCGCACGAGGCACTCCGCCGGACCGAGGCTCAGCGCCATCTCGAACGCCTCGACCAGCGCCGCGGCCCCGGTGAGCCGGATCACCGCCCGGCCCGCGTCCTGCGCCACGACCTCGTGCACGACCGACAGACGCGCGGCGCGGTGAGCGGCGAAGGCGGCGAAGGGCGCGGGCGGCAGATCGCCGGTGAACTCGACTGTGACCGTGGTCGTCATGCCTTCTGTGCCCGCCTCTGGGGTCCGGCGCGAGACGCCGGCCCGCCCAATGTCAGACCGGGGCAGCCACGCGCAAGCGAGGCCCCGGCCCGCCGCCGCGATTCCCGAAGCGCGCCGTGATCTGCTCAAATCGTGGGCGGTCCTGCGCATTGTCTACGCAAGCGCGCGACGCCGGGGCGGAGGGTTTTGACACCGCGCGGGGGCGGGAGGATGGTGAGCCGGCGGCGGAAAGGAGCGCGGGCGATGACCGGGAACGACATCAGCGGGACGCCCCCGGGCGACCTGCGCGGCCGATTGCTGCGGGCGGACGCGCTGCACGCGCCGGCCATGGGGGAGGTCGAGGCGCTCGACGGCGCGCTGTTCGACATCGACGGCACCGGCGCGCTCGCCGCCGTCCTCCGCGCCGGCACCGATGCGCATGCGCAGGCGCTCGCCGGCGCGGGCGGGCGGCTCGTGACGGCGTCTTCGGGCACCGTCCTGCTGCCCGGGCTGGTCGACCTGCACATCCACGCGCCGCAATATCCCCAGCTCGGCACCGCGCTCGACCTGCCGCTCGAGGAGTGGCTGATGGAATACACCTTTCCGCTGGAGGCGCGCTATGCCGACACCGCCTTCGCCGGGCGGGTCTATGGGCAGCTTGTGCGCGACCTGCTGTCGGTGGGCACCACGACGGCCGTCTATTTCGCCACGATCCACGACGCCGCGACCTGCCTGCTCGCCGACATCTGCCTCTCCGCCGGGCAGCGCGCCTTCGTCGGCCGGGTGGCCATGGATCATCCCGACACCTGCCCGCCGGACTATCGGGACGACTCGCCCGCCGCCGCGCTCGCCGGCACCCGGGCGGTGATCGCGCACATTCGCGACCATCCCGACAATGTCGACGCGCGCGTGCGGCCGATGATCTGCCCGCGGTTCGTCCCGGCCTGCACCGACGCGCTGCTCGCCGGGCTGGGGGCGCTCGCGGCAGAGACCGGCGTGCCGGTGACCACCCATGTCTCGGAGAGCGACTGGGAGCACGACCACGTCTACGACCGCCACGCCATGAGCGACACCGAAAGCCTCGACCGGTTCGGCCTGCTGCGACCCGGGTCGGTGCTCGCGCATGGCTGCCTGCTGTCGGAGTCGGACATGCGGCGGATGGCGGAGCGGCGGACCGGCGTGGCCCATTGCCCGCTGTCGAACGCCTATTTCGCGGGCGCCGTGTTTCCCCTGCGCAAGGCCCTGGGGCTGGGCCTCGGCGTCGGGCTCGGCAGCGACATCTCCGGCGGGCCGGCGGCGACGGTGTGGGAGACCGCGCGCCAGGCGCTCGTCGCCGCGCGGATGCTCGAATCCGGCACCGATCCCGAGCTGCCCCCGGACGCGCGCAGCGCCTGTCCCGAGGCGCGGATCGACGCGGCGACGGCGTTCTGGCTGGCCACCGCGGGCGGGGCGGACGTGCTCGGCCTGCCCGTGGGTCGCCTCGCGCCGGGGCAGCGGTTCGACGCGCTGCTGATCGACCCCGCCGCGCGCCTCGGCGGGCTCGCCGCCTGGGGCCTCTCGGGGCCGGAGGCGCCTGTGCGCAGGCTCGAACGCCTGCTCTACGGCACCGCCCGCGCGAACATCGCCGCGGTCTGGGTCGACGGCGCACGGGTTGCCGGCGCGTCTTAGCGGTCGCGGCGTCGCCGCGCAGGCGGCGTCGGCGATCCCGAGCTTGGCGCTGAGTCGCGCGGCCGCGGTGCGGACCTCGGCGAGATAGGCATCGCGCCGGACATCGTCGAGCCGGGCGCCGGCGACGGAGAGCGCGGCGATTACCACGCCGGCGCTGTCACGGATCGGCGCGGCGATCGAATACCGGCGTCAGCCCGATGGAGCAGGCCAGCCCGGTCAGCGACATGATGAACTTGGCCGATGCGGCGTTGAGTAGCTCGCGTAGGCTGTCGTCGGTAATCTCGGCGCCTCCGATCGCGGTGAGCGCCGCAATCAGACCGAGAAAGGTCAGCAGCAGCCCGACGGACACGAACAGGCCCGGCAGGATGCGCCACCACCCGCCGTCGAAGCCGAGATCCTCCGCGTCAAAGAAGGCGTTGGGACGCAGGCTGTTACGCACGACATCGTCGCTCCCCGGCTCCGGGTGCACCATGGTCTCGTGATACTCGCCCCATGCGACACCGAGGGGGCGGCGATATTCCGATGCGCGAAGGAAGCCGGGCCGGCCTTCTGGCGCATCGCGCGCCTCGGTCATCTCGCGATGCACGTCGACGACCTTGCCGACGAAATCGCGACGATCCTCTGCCATGCAAATTGTCCGGCGAGCCCAAAGGAGCGCGCGCCGTCGCTGCCTGTCCCGCCAGACGAGCGCCAGGGCGGCGACGACCGCGAGCGCGGCGAGAATGAGACTGACCGCGCCGGGCGTCCATTCTTCCCGCAACAGACCGGCAGCGGCGAGGATCAGTTCACGAAAGGAAAGCCCGACCTGTTCCATCAATCGCCTCCGGACCAATGCGTCGACCCCGCGGGAGGGCCAGCGCGATATTGATCAATGGAGAGCGGTGCGGTTCTTTGTTCGAAATATGGAAATCCGGTGCTGGGCAGCCAGAGTGACGCAAGGTCCAGCTCCCCGGAGACGCCGGTGGCGTTTGGCTGCCATCTTCCCGGCAGATTCTGCCGCCACCCTGCACCACAAATCGAAGCCGATCACGTCCACGAGTAGGGAGCCATGCCGCTGATTGATCCTCCCGTTACGGTCCACCCCCTCACCGGCGCCGCGCGGCGCGTCACACCGGATCTGCTCGCGGAGACGTACCTCGCCCCTCGGACCGGACCGTTCGACATCTCGTCGGTGGTTGGAGACCCGCGTTGGCCGTGGGCAACGAGCTACGCCGCAGCGCCGCGTGAGACGTCCGCCGCGGTGGAGGCAGCGCTCGCGGAACTCATTGCCGCCGTGCCGGGGATGGATCCGGATCTGGCCGACCCGACCGGTCTGCCGGCGAGCAGCCGGGCGGCTCGGCATCTGGGGGCGCTGCGCGATCTCTGGGTGGCGGCGGGCGGCGCGGTGCCCGATGCGCTGGCGCCACTCCGCCACGCGCTCTCCTGCCGGGCCGAAGATGCTCTCGACGCCTTGCCGGTGATCGAGGCCGGACCGCATCCGGGCTGGACGGAGGCCGATCGTGCCCTTCTCGACCTGCTGCGTCAGCATCACGGACCGGTCGCGCCTGAGGTGGCCGAGGCCGAGCGCATGCGGCAGCCGGGAGGCCGGACGGCGGGACGCGGACCGCTGGCACAACTCCAGGCCGGCCTGCTGCAGGGGGCAAGCGCGGCGGGTGCCTCGGTCAGGACGATCGCGGTGCGCGATGCCGCGGCCGAAGCGCAGGTCGCCGCGGCTGTGGCGCAGGAGATGCTCGACCGGGGCACCGTGGCGGTCCCCGAGGAGATTGCGCTGCTGGTTCCTGCCGAGAGCACCTATGTCGCGGACGTCGCGGCCGCGTTCGACCGGGTCGGCGTGCCCCTCTCGGGGCTGCCGGACACCAGCGGTCGCGACCTTGTCACGGAGGCGGTCCGCCATCTCTTGGCCGTGCTCCGCCCCGGGGGCGCGCCCTCCGCGCGGGCCAGCCTGATGCTCTCGCCGCTGATGCCGTGGGATGGGGCGACCGCTGCGGCGCTCGCCCGTCGGGCGATGGACCAGCCCGGGCGGCCGGAGCCCGACGCGCGCGGAAGGGCGTTGCTCGCCGCGGTCGCTGCCCCTGTCGAGACGGCCGGCGCGCTGGCCGAGCGGCTGGAGAAGATCGCCGCGCTTGTCGAGGCCCCTCTTGCGCCGCGCCTTCGCGCGCTGGCCGCCGGGCTCGCGGGCGAGGTCGCCGTTCCCTGGGCGGACCTGCTGGACGCCGCACGGCCCGCACCGACCGAGTTGACCGACGGCGCCCGCACCGTCGAGGGCGTAACGGTGCTCCGGGCCGACGAGGCACCGTGGCGGACAGCCCGTCGGCTGATCGTCCTGGGGCTCGCGGGGGACCGCTATCCCGCCACGCCAGGGGTCAATCCCGTTTTCCTCGACGCCGAGGTCGATGTCATCGCCCGGGAGTGCGGCCTGAGAATGCGCCGCCGCGCCGACCGGCTCGCCGAACGCATGGAGTTGATGCGACGCCAGCTTGCGGTCGCCTCCGAGGGCATCATGGGACTTGTGCCCCGGCGCGCGCTCGACGGCAGCCCCCAGGCGCCCGCGCCGCTGGTCACGCTCCTCGCGCGTTGTCTCGGCCGAAAGGGCGCCGATGCGTTGGTCGAGGATCTGCCCGTCGATCCGGCCCTCTGGCCCTGCGCGGCGACACCCGTGCCACCCGCACCGCCGTGGCCCGCCCCTCCGCCTGCGGGCGAGATCGCCCTGGGGCGCGACCTGCTGGTCCTGCGTAGGGATGAAGAGGGCCGACCGAAGCCGCAATCACCCTCACGCCTCGAGAAATTGCTGGTCAGCCCGCTGGCGTGGCTTCTGGCCGAGATCGAGGCGGAGGATCTCACCTGGGTCGCCGAAGCGCCAGACGTGCTCAGCCGCGGAAGTGTCGCCCATGCCGCGTTCGAGATCCTGTTCCCGGCTGGAACGGTGCCGGAGGCCGACGCGCTTGCGGCTGCGTTCGAGGAGACCTTCGACCACGCCGTCACGCGCGCAGCGCACTTTTACGACCTGCCCGACTGGTCGGTGGACCGCCGCCACCTCGCCGCCGAGACCGAGCGTGCCGCTCATGCCTGGCGCGACATGCTCACCGCCGGCCAGGCGGAGGTTGCGGCGGCCGAGACGCTGCTCGAGGGCGAGGCGCACGGCCTCGCGCTTCGGGGCAAGGCCGATGCCGTGGTCACGCTGGCAGACGGGCGCAGCCTCGTCATCGACTACAAGTCGGGCGGCAGCCGGCGGCGCCGTCTGCGCATGCGCGAGGGGTGGGACCTGCAGG
>OFET01000468.1_pt1 | contig 25403 bp, 28 predicted proteins | sample 1521211 | NCBI WGS metagenome assembly OFET01 (sample SAMN03766358, study PRJEB24113) | microbial mat metagenome | isolation source: enrichment culture HLUCC-A from microbial mat sample contains cyanobacterium...
ATCCGCCTCACGCCCGCCTCCGAAGCTTCCTTCGGGAGCATTTCTAATGCGGCAAGATCAAACCATCCGGGAACAGTTCAAGTGAGGCAATGCGGAGTCGCATCCTGATTGTCGCGCCGCAATGGGCGGGCCCGTCACCGGACTGACGGACGCTCGGGTTGAGGCCGATATAGGCGACGAGCTTTTCCGGGCTGGCGAAGCGGTCTATCCGACCGATGGCAGCCATGACGCCGACGGCCACGACCATGTCGATGCCCGGGATCGTCATCAGTCGCTTGACGTCGACATCCTCCAGGGCAACGGCAGCGATGTCGCGCTCGACGTCCTTCTGGGCAGCGGTTTGCCGGTCATAGTCTTCAAGGTGGCGCTCGATCGCGGCGCGTTCGTCCTCGGGTAAGACCTGGGCGCGAAGCCAGGTGCGGCCCTTGGTCCCGAACAGATCCGTGTGCGGGCAGCGCGGCACGAGATGCGTGTGCAGGATCGACTGTACGATGGACTTGAGCCGAACGCGGCTCTTCACCAGCTGGTTCCGGCGCGTGACCTGACGCCGGCGGGCAAGGGTCATCTCGTCCGGGATCCAGACCTCCGGCAGGAAGCCGGTGGCATAGAGCCGGGCAAGAACCCGTGCGTCGATCTTGTCGGTCTTGGTCTTGGCTCGCGCGATCAGATGCACCTGCACCGGGTTCGCAACGGCGACGTGCTCCACCTTCGCTGCCAGTATCTCCAGTACCGCGGTCGCGTTGCCGGTCGCCTCAACCACCACGTGGTCCGTCGGATGCAGCGTCGCTGCGAACGCCTCGAGATGATCTCGTGTCATCCCGATCCGCCCGAGGCGCCGGTAGGTGCCGTCCTCGAGCACCACCGCTTCCGCGAAAACGCGGTGGATGTCCAACCCAATGATCCGCATATCTCCCTCCTCAGCCATAGAAGCGGGAGCCGGCGGGCACGCGGCATCTACAGATCCGTGCTCTCGGCACATCCGGGCGCGCCGCAGGGGCGACCACATAACGGCACGGGGTCGCAGCCCACGTCTGTTGCTCGGTCTGCCCGCACTCACGTGCTCCCGATGCCCCGTTCCCCGGATGATCGCATCATAGCGCCTTCTCGGAGAGACAGGCAGGGGATTGGGGCACCGACTCGATCATGCCGGATAACGGTATGGTCGAACGCTTCAACGGCCGTATCGAGGAAGTGCTTCAAAGCCACCACTTCAGATCCGGCGAGGAGCTGGAGACCACCCTGCACCGCTACGTCTGGCTCTGCAACCAGCAGCTGCCTCAATCAGCACTGGGCAGCAAGGCGCCCTTGCAGGCGATGAAGGACTGGCACAAACTCAAGCCGGAACTGTTCAAGAAACAGCCATACTACCTGCAGGGATTTGACAGATAAGAAGCAGATTGGCCAAAATCCCGTTTCCGGAAGTGGTTCGGCGAAGCTTCAGAAAAACGCAATAATAACAGTGGCTTGGCCGGACTGGTCGTAGGACTTGTTTCCGATTTTGCGGAGTGTCCTGCTACTCCACCGTGACGGATTTCGCCAGATTGCGCGGCTGGTCGACGTCGGTGCCCTTGGCGACGGCGGTGTGGTAGGCCAGCATCTGCGCCGGCAGCGCGTAGAGGATCGGCGCCAGCAGGTCGTCGACCGGGGGCATGGCCACGCTCTCCCACACGCTCGTGCCCACCTCGGCGATGCCGGCGGCATCCGACACGAGCAGCACCCGGCCGCCGCGCGCCATCACCTCCTGCATGTTCGACACGGTCTTGTCGAACAGCCCGTCCCGGGGCGCCAGCACCACCACCGGCACCGTGTCGTCGATCAGCGCGATGGGGCCGTGCTTGAGCTCGCCCGACGCATAGCCTTCGGCGTGTATATAGCTGATTTCCTTGAGTTTTAGTGCCCCCTCGAGCGCCAGAGGATACATCGGGCCGCGCCCGAGGAACAGCACGTCGTCCGCCTCGGCGATCCGCCGCGCCACGCGGGCGATCTCGGGGCCGAGCGCGAGCGCGTGGCTCATCAGGCCCGGCAGGGCCTGGAGCGCGGCGAGATGCGCCGCCACCGCGCCCGCGTCGAGCGTACCCCGGTCGCGCCCCGCCTTGAGCGCGAGCAGGAAGAGCACGGCGAGCTGGCAGGTGAACGCCTTGGTCGAGGCTACGCCGATCTCGGCGCCGGCATGGGTGGGAAGCACGAGCGCCGATTCGCGGGCCATGGTGCTCTCGGGGACGTTGACGACCGAGGCGACCTGCGCAGCCTTCGGCGCGGCATAGCGCAGGGCCGCCAGCGTATCCGCCGTCTCTCCCGACTGGCTGACGAACAGCGCGAGCGTGCGCGGCGGGATCGGCGGCTCGCGGTAGCGGAACTCCGACGCCACGTCGACCTCGGCGGGCAGCTGCGCGATCCGCTCGAACCAGTAGCGCGCGATGGCGCAGGCGTAGGAGGCGGTGCCGCAGGCCGACATGGCCACGCGATCGACCTCGGCGAAGTCGATCCCCGGCTCGGGCAGCACGATCTCGTCGCCCATGTAATGGGCCAGCGTGTCGGCGAGCACGGTGGGCTGTTCGGCGATTTCCTTGGCCATGAAGTGCCGGTGCCCGCCCTTCTCGATCTGTCCCGCGTCGAGATGCACCGTCTTCGCCTCGCGGTGGACCTGCCGCCCCTCGCCGTCGCGAATGTCGATCGAGGCGCGGGTGAGCACGGCCCAGTCGCCCTCTTCGAGATAGGTGATCCGGTCGGTCAGCGGCGCGAGCGCGATGGCGTCGGAGCCGACGTAGACCTCGCCGTGCCCGTGCCCGATGGCCAGCGGCGAGCCCTTGCGCGCGACGATCATCAGATCGTCCTCGCCCTCGAACAGAAGGGCCAGCGCGAAGGCGCCCTCGAGGCGGGCGAGAGTCGCCTGCGCCGCCTCGCGGGGGCTCATCCCGGCGTCGAGGTGGCGGCGGGCGAGGAGCGCGATCGTCTCGGTGTCGGTCTCTGTCTCGGTGGCATAGCCCGCCCCGTGAAGCTCCTCCCGCAACCTCTTGAAATTCTCGATGATCCCGTTGTGCACCACGGCCACGGGCCCGGCGCGGTGGGGATGCGCGTTGACCTCGGAGGGCGCGCCGTGGGTGGCCCAGCGAGTGTGCCCGATCCCCGACTTGCCGGCGAGAGGCTCGTGCACGAGGCGGTCCGACAGGTTGACCAGCTTGCCCACGGCGCGGCGCCGGTCGAGCCGGCCGTCCTGCACCGTGGCGATGCCGGCCGAGTCGTAGCCGCGATACTCGAGCCGCTTCAGCGCCTCCACGAGCAGCGGCGCCGCCTCGTGATCGCCCAGAACACCGACGATGCCGCACATGGCCCTAGCCCCTTTCCGCCCTGGCGGCGCGTAGCCGCTCCATCAGCTTGCGCCCCAGCCCCGGCTTGGTCTCCTGCCGCGCGCGGGCGATGGCCAGCGCCCCGGCCTCGACGTCGCGGGTGACGACAGAGCCCGAGCCGGTCACCGCCTCGGCGCCCACCCGCACCGGGGCCACCAGCATCGTGTCGGACCCGATGAAGGCCCGGTCGCCGATCACGGTGCGGTGCTTCGACACCCCGTCGTAATTGCAGGTCACCGTACCCGCGCCGATATTGGCGCCCGCGCCCACCTCGGCGTCGCCGATGTAGCTGAGGTGGTTCACCTTGGCGCCCGGCCCGATCTCGGCCGCCTTTACCTCGACGAAGTTGCCGATGCGCGCGTCCTCGGCGATCTCTGTGCCGGGGCGCAGGCGGGCGTAGGGGCCGATCACCGCCCCGGCCGAGACGTGGCACCCCTCGAGATGGCTGAAGGCGCGGATGCGCGCCCCGGTCTCGACCGTCACGCCGGGGCCGAAGACGACCATCGGCTCGACCTCCACGTCGCGGCCCAGCACCGTGTCGAAGGCGAAGTGCACGGTCTCGGGCGCGGTCAGCGTCACGCCGGTCTCCAGCGCCTCGGCCCGCGCGCGCGCCTGGAAGGCGGCCTCGGCCCGGGCCAGGTCGGCGCGCGAGTTCACCCCCAGCGTCTCGGCCTCGTCGCAGCGCACCACCCCGCAGGAGAGGCCGCGCCCGCGGGCGAGCCCCACGATGTCGGTCAGGTAGTACTCGCCGCTCGCGTTGGCGGTGCCGATCTGGGGCAGCAGCTTGTCCAGCAGCGCGGTGGCGCAGCAGATCACGCCGGAGTTGCAGAGAGGGGCGGCGCGCTCCGCCTCGGTGGCGTCCTTCCACTCGACGATCCGCTCGAGCGAGCCGTCGGCCGCCAGCACGAGCCGCCCGTAGCGCCCCGGATCGGCGGGCTCGAACCCCAGCACCACCACGTCGTGCTGCGCCCGCGCGGCCTGCATGGCGGCCAGGGTCTCGTCGCGCAGGAACGGCGTGTCGGCATAGAGCACCAGCGTGTCGCCGCCGGCGCCGGCGAGCTCGGGAAGCGCGACCGAGACGGCATGCGCCGTGCCGAGCCGTTCCTCCTGGGTGACCACCGTCGCCTCCGGGGCGATCTCGCGCGCGGCCGCGCCGACGGCCGCGCCGCCGTGGCCCACCACGAGGGCGACGCGCGCAGGCCCCAGTGCCAGCCCGGCGCGCAGCGCGTGGTGCAGCAGCGGCGCATGGGCCACCTCGTGCAGCACCTTGGGGCGATCCGAGAGCATGCGCGTGCCCTCTCCGGCCGCAAGAACCACCAGTTGCAGCGCCATGGCCCCGCGTCCCCTGCCTCTTTCCATCCGCCTCGCGGCGTATTACCGCCCGTATCGCGCGGCGCCGGCCCTGCCGCAAGGCCCGCGCGGGTCACGCTGCGTTTCGACAGGTTTCACGGGAAGGGGCAGAGACGATGCGCAGCGTCATCTTCGATCTCGACGGCACGCTGGCCGATACCTCGGCCGACCTGATCGCCGCCGCCAACGCCTGCTTCGACGCGATGGGCGCGGACGTGCGCCTCGATCCGGCGGCCGATGCCGGCATCGCCTTCCGTGGCGGGCGCGCGATGCTGCGGGCCGGCCTCGCCCGGATGGGGCGCGAGGACGAGCCGGAGGTCGACCGCTGGTATCCCCGCCTGCTCGACGCCTACGAGACGTGCATCGACGCGGAGACGGCACTCTATCCCGGCGCGATGGAGGCGGTGGCGGCGCTGCGCGAGGCGGGCTTCGCCGTCGGCATCTGCACCAACAAGCCCGAGCGGCTCGCCCGCCTGCTGCTCGACCGGCTGGACATCGCCCGGACCTTCCCCGCCCTCGTGGGCGCCGACACGCTGCCCGTCCGCAAACCCGACCCGGCGCCGTTCCACGAGGCGGTGGCGCGGGCGGGCGGCGCGAGGGGGCGCGCGATGCTGGTCGGCGACACGGTGACCGACCGCGACACCGCCCGCGCCGCCGCCGCGCCCGTCGCCCTCGTCACCTTCGGCCCCGAGGGGCGCGCCGTCGCCGACCTTTCGCCCGACGCGCTCCTCGACGCCTACGACGCGCTCCCGGCCCTCGCCGCCCGTCTGCTGCCCTGACCGCCCGCGCCGCCGGCCGCCCGCGCGGACCTCGCCTTCGGCATCGGCCCGCCCGCCCGGCAGCCCTCGCCTGCGCGCGCCGGCCGTCGCGCCCGATGTCCGCCGAGATGTGCGGGCCGTTCGGTCGTGCCATGCGAGACTGCCGACGAAAGGACACAGGGCACCGGCCGAGGGGCAGCGGCGCGGCGCCCGCTGCTTCTTCTTGCTGCAAGTATCCCGGGGGGAGGCGCCCGGAACGGGCGACGGGGGGCTGGCCCCCCGACCCGGCCTGCCTGCCCGCCCAGCGCACCGATTGACGGACGGGCACGGCGCGGGCCAGATGGCGCCGCGACGCGGAGGACGGGCGATGAGCGACGAGAGGTTCACCGGCAGTTTCACCCAGCAGGAGCCGATCCCCGAGGCGGGGATCGTCGCGGCGACCGAGGTGCTGCGCCATGGCCGCCTGCACCGCTACAACCTTGCCGCGGGCGAGGCGGGCGAGGTGGCCCTGCTCGAGGAGGAGTTCGCGGCCTGGACGGGCGCGCGCTTCTGCCTCGCCGTGGCCTCGGGGGGCTATGCCATGGGCTGCGCGCTGCGGGCGCTCGGCGTCTCGCCCGGCGAGCCGGTTCTGTCGAACGGCTTCACCCTGGCCCCGGTGCCCGGCGCCATCGCGTCTCTCGGCGCGCGGCCGGTCTTCGTGGAGACGACCGAGGCGCTCACCATCGACCTCGGCCACCTCGCCGCGCAGGCGCGGGCGCACCCCGAGGCGCGCGTGCTGCTGCTGTCGCACATGCGGGGCCACGTCGCCGACATGGACGCGCTGATGGAGGTCGCCCACGCCCACGGCCTGACGGTGGTCGAGGATTGCGCGCACACGATGGGGGCGCGCTGGCGCGGGGTTCCTTCGGGGCGGCACGGCGCGATCGGTTGCTACTCTACCCAGACCTACAAGCACATGAACTCCGGCGAGGGCGGGCTGATCGTCACCGACGACGCCACGCTCGCCGCGCGCATGATCCTGCTCTCGGGCAGCTACATGCTCTACGGCCGCCATCGCGCCGCGCCCCCGCCGGAGGCGTTCGAGGGGCTGAGGCTCGACACCCCCAACGTGTCCGGGCGGATGGACAACCTGCGCGCGGCGATCCTGCGGCCGCAGCTCGCCGACCTCGACGCGCGGTGCGCCGCCTGGACCGATCGGTATCGCTTGGTCGAGCGTGGCCTCGCCGGCACGCCCGGCCTGCGCCTGATCGAGCGGCCCGCGGAGGAGGCATTCGTCGGCTCATCCTTCCAGGTCCTGCTGCCCGGCTGGCCGGCGGAGCGGATCGAGGCGCTGCTGGCCGCCGGCGCGGCGCGCGGCGTCGAGCTCAAGTGGTTTGGCGCCGAGGCGCCCCACGGCTTCACCTCGCGCTATGCCCACTGGGCCTATGCCGAGCCGAAGCCCTTGCCGCAGACCGACCGTATCCTCGCGGGCCTGATCGACTTCCGTCTGCCGCTCACCTTCAGCCTCGAGGATTGCGCGCAGATCGCCCGCATCCTGCGGCAGGAGGTGACGCGGCACGCCCCCGGCCTCGCCGCCGAATAGGCGATCCGACGCGCCGGGGCAGCGCCGGAGGCGGGCCGCGCGAGGGGCCTCGCGACGGGCCGGGCGAGCGCGCGGCCGCGCCGCGCCACCCTGGAATCACCCGCGCGCCTCTCCGTTGGCCTCGGTTGAGCCTGTTCGACGGGAAGGAGCCGGATACGACGCGCGACCTGATGACGGCCACCGCCATCTTTCCTGGCCTCGCCGCCTGCGACGCCAATGCCGACGCGGCCCGCGCCGCTCCGAGGTCTCTGTCGCCCGTTGCGAGATGACGGACCCGAACGACGATGGCACGCTGACCGTCGGAGCGCGGGATATCCGGGCCGATCCCCGCATCGGCGAGGACGGGGTGAACCTGACCCTCGCCGACCGGATCGGGACGGCGACGGCGTGATCACCCGCGCCGAATGCGATGAGGCAACGGCCGAGGCGCCTTGGTCCGCCGAGCATGACGAGACCGCCGACGGCCTGATCGACGAGGCGGAGTATCGCAAAGGCATCTGCGAACGGTGGGGCGTCGACGGCAACGGCGTGATCACCGAGAATGCGGCCGACCTGCAGATGTGAAGCCCTTCGCGCGCCGCGGGTCCGCCCCGCTGCGCGCGATTGACCGGCCGCCCCTTCCCCGATAAATTGAACGGGCGTTCAATATCTCGGGAGGGGAGGCCCGGCGCCCATGTTCACCGCATCCATGGCGTTCGATCTGGGCGAGGATGTCACCGCCCTGCGCGAGACCGTCCATCGCTGGGCGCAGGAGCGGGTCAGGCCCCGCGCCGCCGAGATCGACGCCACCAACGTCTTTCCCCCCGAGCTCTGGCGCGAGATGGGCGATCTCGGCCTCCTGGGCATCACCGTCGAGGAGGACTACGGCGGCGCCGGAATGGGCTATCTGGCCCATACCGTGGCCGTCGAGGAGGTGGCGCGCGCCTCCGCCTCGGTCTCGCTGTCCTACGGGGCGCATTCCAACCTCTGCGTCAACCAGATCCGCCTGAACGGGACGGAGGAGCAGAAGCGCAAATACCTGCCGGGCCTCCTCTCGGGCGCGCATGTGGGGGCGCTGGCCATGTCCGAGGCCGGCGCGGGCTCCGACGTGGTTGGGATGAAGCTCGCCGCCGACAAGCGCAACGACCATTACCGCCTCAACGGCACGAAATACTGGATCACCAACGGCCCCGACGCCGACGTGCTGGTGGTCTACGCCAAGACAGACCCCGATGCCGGAGCGAGGGGCATCACCGCCTTCCTGATCGAGAAGTCGATGACGGGCTTCTCCACGAGCGCGCATTTCGACAAGCTGGGCATGCGCGGCTCCAACACCGCCGAGCTGGTGTTCGAGGACGTCGAGGTGCCGTTCGAGAACGTGCTCGGCGAAGAGGGGCAGGGCGTACGCGTACTCATGTCGGGGCTCGACTACGAGCGGGTGGTGCTGGCGGGCATCGGCACCGGCATCATGGCCGCCTGCCTCGACGAGATCATGCCCTACATGGCCGAGCGCAAGCAGTTCGGGCAGCCCATCGGCTCGTTCCAGCTGATGCAGGGCAAGATCGCCGACATGTATACCGCGCTCAACTCGGCCCGCGCCTATGTCTACGAGGTGGCGCGCGCCTGCGACCGCGGCACCGTCACCCGGCAGGACGCGGCGGCCTGCGTGCTGTATTCCTCGGAAGAGGCGATGAAGCAGGCGCACCAGGCGGTGCAGGCGATGGGCGGGGCGGGGTTCCTCAGCGACGCGCCCGTCAGCCGGCTGTTCCGCGACGCCAAGCTGATGGAGATCGGCGCCGGCACGTCGGAGATCCGGCGCATGCTGATCGGGCGCGAACTGATGGCGGCGATGGGCTAGGGCATGAGGCGCCTCGTCTTCGCCCTTGCCCTGCTCGCCGCGCCTGCGGCCGCCGAGCAGCAGGCCGACCCGGCCTTCGACATTGCCCCCACGCGCGACTGCGTCGAAGCGGGGGGTGGCGATGCGTGCATCGGCCGGGCGGCCGAGACCTGCCAGACCCAGCCGGGCGGAGAGACGAGCGTCGTCATGTCGTTCTGCTTCTGGAAGGAGCACGAGTGGTGGGACGCGCGGCTGAACGCGGTCTATCGGCGCCTGATGGAGCAGGAGCAGCGCATCGACGCCGAGATTGCCGAGCTGTCCGCTGCACCGCCCGCCGCGCGGGCCGATGCCCTGCGGGCCATGCAGCGGGCGTGGCTCCCGTTCCGCGACGCTGCCTGCGACTACGAGCGGTCGCAGTGGGGCGGCGGCACGGGCGGCGCACCGGCCACCCATGCCTGCCTGATGGACCGGACGGCGCGGCAGACGCTTCTGCTGGAACGCCACCTCGACGGGGAGTGACCAGATGCCTGTCCGGCGCAGGAACGAGCGACGACGCGACATGCAGCCGGCGCAGACCAGCCTCCCGGCCGGCGCCCGCGGCGACGCGCTGCGCTGCGGTGACGCGGGCAATGATGTAACGGGCGGGTGGACAATCACGACGGAGCTTTCCCATGCGCACCGCCCTTGCGCTCGCCGCCCTCATCGTCGCCGCGCCCCTCGCCGCGCCCGCGCAGGAGGTCGACTTCGACATCCAGCCCACGCTCGACTGCATCGAGCAAGCCCGCCGCTCCGACCATCGGCCACTCTGCGTGGGCGAGGCGGCGCAGGCTTGCGTGCGGGGCATTCCCAATGCCAGTGCTGTCAACGTCTCGCTCTGCATGGAGCGGGAGACGCGCTACTGGGCGCGGCGGATGGAGGTCGCCTACGACGCGATGCACGAGAAAGCCGAAGCGGCCGATGCCGCCTTCGCCCAGACCGAAATGGCCGAGAAGGTGCCCTTCAAGCTGACCGAGGATCTCGCGCTGATGCAGGACGCCTGGAAGGACTGGCGCGAGAAGCGCTGCGCCTTCGAGGCGATGCTGCGCCGGGGCACGCCGGAGGCCTCGATGTCGGCCGCCTGGTGCATGGTTCGCCAGACCGGCGTGCAGGCGCTCTTTCTCGAGCGCTCGGCCGCGCAGGACTGAGCCGCGCCGGCCGCCATCGGGCACCTTCCCCTGACACGGGGGGGCGATGGACCGGCTGACCGACCTGGGCGGGACCGAGGGCATCCTCCATGCCGAGCTCGCGGGCGTCGTCCACGCGCTCGAATGGGTCGCCGCCCTCGTCGATCTGCTTGCGATCGCGGTCATGCTGATCGGCACGGCGCGCTTCCTGTGGGGCTTCGTCGAAGCCGAGGTCAAGCGCGAGGAATCGGCGCGCGCCCGCGTCATCAACCGCGAGCGGGTGGAGCTCGGGCGCTACATCCTCGCCGGTCTCGAGCTCTTCATCGTCTCCGACATCATCCACACTGCGCTCAGCCTCGCGCTGGGCGATCTGGTGTTCCTCGCGCTGCTGGTCGCGATTCGGTCTGCGATCAGCTACTTCCTCGACCGCGAGATCCGCGAGATCAGGGAGGACCCCGAGCGATGACCCTCAGCGACAGGCAACAGGCCCTCTGCGACGGCAGCCACGATTTCACCGGCCTGCGCGCCATTCTGTTCAACTGCTCGCTCGAGCGCGACGTGCATGCCAGCCACACCCGGCTGCTGCTCGACGTGGTCGGCGAGATGATGGCGAAGAACGGCGCGCACGTGGAGCATGTGCACATGGCCACCGCGGGCGTCGCCCCCGGCATCTACCCCGACATGACCGAGCACGGCCACGAGGCCGACGGCTGGCCGGCGCTCTGGGGGCGGGTGCAGGCGGCGCATATCTACGTCGTCGGCACGCCGATCTGGCTGGGCGAGGAAAGCTCGCTCTGCCGGGTGCTGATCGAGCGGCTCTACGGCATGTCGGGCGAGCTGAACGACAGGGGACAGTCGACCTTCTACGGCAAGGTGGGCGGCACGGTCGTCACCGGCAACGAGGACGGCATGAAGCATGTCGCGATGTCGGTCTGCTATGCGCTCTCCCACCTGGGGCTGACCATCCCGCCGCAGGCCGATTGCGGCTGGATCGGCGAGGCGGGGCCGGGGCCGTCTTACGGCGACGCGCTGGAGGACGGCACGCGCGCGGGCTTTGACAACGAGTTCACCCAGCGCAACACCACGATCATGACGTGGAATCTGATGCACATGGCCAGGATGCTGGCCGATGCGGGCGGGCTGCCGAGCCATGGCAACGACCGACGCGCCTGGGCTGCCGGCTGCCGCTTCGATCACGCCAACCCCGGGCACCGCGCATGAGCCTGCCCCCCGGATATCCCGGCCCGCTCCACCCCGCGCTCGCCGCGGGCGAGGGGTGGCGGCTGCCGACCCGGCTGAACATGGCCGAGGAGGTGTGCGACCGCTGGGCCGAGGCCGACCCTGACCGACCGGCGATTCTCGAGCCGGCGTCTGGCGAGCTCGCGGTCACGACCTATGGCGAGTTGCGCGCCATGGCCGACGCGCTGGCCCGCGCGCTCGCCGCGCGGGGCGTGGGCCGCGGCGACCGGGTGGGCGTGCTGCGCGCGCAATCGCCCTGGACGGCGGCCGCCCATGTCGCGATCTGGAAGCTGGGGGCGATCTCGATCCCGCTTTTCGTGCTGTTCGGAGAGCGGGCGCTGGCCGAGCGGCTCGCCGATTCGGGCGCCCGCGCCGTGGTGGCCGACCCCGAAAGCGGGCCGCGCCTGTCGGGGCTCTCGGGCGAGTTGCCGGCGTTGTCCGGCATCCTCGTGCCCGAAGAGATGGCGCTCGGCCCCGGCGGGCCGCCGATGATTCCCGCCGCGACCGGGCCCGAGGACGCGGCGGTGCTGATCTACACCTCGGGCACCACCGGCGGGCCCAAGGGCGCCCTGCACGGCCACCGGGTGCTGCGCGGTCACCTGCCCGGCGTCGAGATGTCCCACGACCTGCTGCCCAGGGCCGGCGACGTGCTCTGGACGCCGGCCGACTGGGCCTGGATCGGCGGGCTGTTCGACGTGCTGATGCCGGGTCTCTTCCACGGCGTGCCGGTGGTCGCTGCCCGGATGCGCAAGTTCACGCCCGAGGGCTGCGTCGAGATCGTGCGCAGCTGCGGGGTGCGCAACGTCTTCTTCCCGCCGACCGCGCTGCGCGCGCTCAAGGCGGCCGACCTGCGGCTGCCCGGCCTGCGCTCGGTTGCCAGCGGGGGCGAGCCGCTCGGGGCCGAGATGCTGGCCTGGGGCCGGCGGGCCTTCGGTCTGACGATCAACGAGTTCTACGGCCAGACCGAGTGCAACATGGTCGTCTCCTCCTGCGCCGCTCTCTTCGAGCCCGTGCCGGGCTGCATGGGCCGGGCCGTGCCGGGCCACGAGGTGGCGGTGATCGACGAGGCGGGCCGCCCTGCCGAGGGCGAGGGCGACATCGCCGTGCGGCGCGGCTCGGCCGCGATGTTCCTCGGCTACTGGGGGGGGCCGGAGGCGAGTGCCGCCAGGTTCCGTGGCGCGTGGATGCTGACCGGCGACCGGGGCCGGTGCGAGGGCGCGGCGATCCGCTTCGTGGGCCGGGAGGACGACGTGATCACGTCGGCCGGCTACCGGATCGGGCCGGGCGAGGTGGAGGATTGCCTGCTCACGCACGCGGCGGTGGCGAGCGCCGGCGTCGTCGGCACGCCCGACCCCGCGCGCACCGAGGCCGTCACCGCGTTTGTCGTGTTGCGCGAGGGCCACGCGCCCTCGGACGCTTTGCGCGCACAGCTCCGGTCCCATGTAAGAGAGCATCTCGGGGCGCATGAATACCCGCGCCTCGTCCATTTCGTGGAGGATCTGCCGATGACCGTCACCGGCAAGGTGATCCGCCGGGCGCTCAGGGCGCGGGCGGCGGAGCTTGCGGAGGAAGAGGCATGAGCGCGCCGACCGGTCCGCACGATGCCGCGCTCGGCAAGGTGGTGGCCGAGGCGCTGCGCGCCCAGCGCGCCTATGAGGAGCAGCGGCGGACCCGGCTCGGCAGCGGGGCGGAACGCATCACCCGCCCGCTCGGCGGCGCGTTCGCCCGCGCCGTGCCGCCCGAGATGGTGCGCGCCGCCCTGCGCGCCGCCGATCGGCTGGCCGGCACGACCCTCTCGGCGCTCGACCACGACCCGTCCGACCTCGCCGCCTGCGAGGCCGCGGCGCGGCGGGTGCAGGCCTGGGCCTCGGGCGGCAACGCCGCGAGCGGCTTCGCCGCCGGCTGGTTCGGCGCCGCGGGCGTCACCGCCGACATCCCCACGACGCTGACGCTGGCCGCGCGCAACGTCCGCGCCACCGGCCTCGCCTACGGCATCGAGGGGCAGGGCGAGGAGGAGGCCGCGTTCCGCCTGATGGTGCTCGAGGTGGCGACGAGCCAGGCCGACGGGGGCCGGCAGGAGCGGCTGGCCGAGCTCAACCGCATGGCCGAGTGGCTCGCCTCGCCGGGCGGGCGGCTCGTGCTCGAGAAGGGGGGCGAATGGGTGACGGAAAAGGTGGTGGAGCGGGTCGCGCGCCAGCTCGGCGCGAGCCTCGCCGGCCGCAAGGCGGGGCAGGTCGTGCCCATCGTCGGAGGCGCGGTGGCGGCGGTCGTCAACGCGAGCTTCCAGACCGATGTGAGCCGCGCGGCCCGTTACGCCTACCGCAACCGCTGGCTGATGGCGCGGCGCATGATCGGCGATGCGTCGGACAAGGCACAGGAGGCATGAACACGCTGCGACGGCAAGCGCGCCGCAGGCGCGGCCCAATTTCCTTCGCAAGGAAATTGCAAATACCTTGCGAAGGAATTTGCCCGTTGCGCACGTGGCGGCCGAACCGCGCCAGTCCGACGAGGGGTGCATGAAGATCGTCAGCCAGGCCGTCGCGGGCACGCCCGGTTTTGCCGCCAACCGCGAGGCGCATCTTGCCGCGCTCGCCGAGATCCGCGCCGCGGCCGAGGCGGCCGCCGCGGGCGGCGGCGAGGCCGCGCGCGCCCGGCACGTCTCGCGGGGCAAGATGTCGCCGCGCGCCCGCGTGGCCGGGCTGCTCGACCCGGGCTCGCCCTTCCTCGAGATCGGGGCCACCGCCGCGCACGGCATGTATGACGGCGTCGCGCCCTGCGCCGGCGTCATCGCCGGCGTTGGCCGGGTCGCGGGTCGCGAGGTGATGGTGGTGTGCAACGACGCCACCGTGAAGGGCGGCACCTACTATCCGGTGACCGTCAGGAAGCACCTCCGCGCGCAGGAGATCGCGGGGGAAAACCGGCTGCCCTGTGTCTACCTCGTCGATTCGGGCGGCGCGAACCTGCCCAACCAGGACGAGGTGTTCCCCGACCGCGACCATTTCGGGCGCATCTTCTACAACCAGGCCAGGATGAGCGCGCAGGGCATCGCGCAGATCGCGGTGGTCATGGGCAGTTGCACCGCCGGCGGCGCCTATGTGCCGGCGATGTCCGACGTCGCCATCATCGTGAAGGAGCAGGGCACGATCTTTCTCGCCGGCCCGCCGCTGGTGCGGGCCGCCACGGGCGAGGTGGTGACGGCCGAGGATCTCGGCGGCGGCGACGTGCATACCCGTCTCTCGGGCGTGGCCGACCAGCTCGCAGAGGACGATCCGCACGCCCTCGCCCTCGCCCGGCAGGCCGTCGCCTCGCTCGGCCCCGCGCCCGACCCGCGCCGCGACTGGGCCAGCCCCGAGCCGCCGGCTTACGACCCCGAGGAGATCCTCGGCGTCGTTCCGGCGAGCCTGTCCACCCCCTACGACATCCGCGAGGTGATCGCGCGCATCGTCGACGGCTCGCGGCTGGACGAGTTCAAGCCGCGCTTCGGCGAGACGCTCGTGACGGGCTTCGCCCATGTCGCGGGCTGCCCGGTGGGGATCGTGGCCAACAACGGCGTGCTGTTCTCCGAGAGCGCGCAGAAGGGCGCGCATTTCGTCGAGCTGTGCTCGCAGCGGAAGATCCCCCTGGTGTTCCTTCAGAACATCACGGGCTTCATGGTCGGGCGCCGCTATGAAAACGAGGGCATCGCGCGCAACGGCGCCAAGATGGTGACGGCCGTGGCCACGACCGCGGTGCCCAAGATCACCATGCTCGTCGGCGGCTCGTTCGGCGCGGGGAATTACGGCATGGCCGGCCGGGCCTATTCGCCCCGCTTCCTGTGGACATGGCCCAACTCCCGCATCGGCGTGATGGGCGGCAGGCAGGCGGCGGGCGTGCTCGCCACCGTCAGGCGCGCGGCGATCGAGAAGGCCGGCGGCGTGTGGTCGGAGGACGAGGAGGCCGCCTTCCGCCGCCCGACCGAAGAGATGTTCGAGCGGCAGTCTCACCCGCTCTACGCCGCGGCGCGGCTGTGGGACGACGGGGTGATCGACCCGCGCCGCGCCCGCGAGGTGCTGGCGCTCTCGCTCTCGGCCGCGCACAACGCGCCCATCGGGGAGACACGCTTCGGCGTGTTCCGGATGTGAGCGGGGCAGGCGCCATCGGCGCGCGCCTCGCCGCGTCGCGCCTGCGTTTTCCAGGGTCGGAGGCCCTCGTCTTCGGCGACGCGCGCGCGCTCTGCGGCAGCTTGGGCGCCCGCGTCAGGCCGGGGTGCACGACGGCAATCCGCGGCGCGCCGCGGGACCTGCGGCCAGCACGGGGCCGGGCGGTGCCGGCCCGCCGCGGGCCAGCACGCCGCGGGCCGGCCGGACCGGGATGGGTCGAGCCAGGATCGACGGTGCCGGGATCGACAGGGCCGGAATGGACGCGGCCAGGATGGGCGGGGCCGGAATGGGCGGGGCCAGGATGAGCGACACGGGGCGCAGGCGCCGCAAACAGCGCCTGAGCGATGCCGAACGCATCCGCCGGCAAGATGCCTGGCGGCGGCGACTCAAGGTGGCCGTCTTTGTGTCGGGCGGCGCGGTGCTCATCCTGCTCGGCGCGCCGCTCGTCTCGGACGTCGCGATGGGGGCGGCCAAGCGCGCGGGCGAGTGCCGCATCGTGACGGTGCTCGACGCCGACCGCTTTCGCCTGTCGTGCGACATCGTCGGGCGGCAGACGGCCCGCCTGCTCGGGGCCGATGCGCCGGCCGCGCTCGGGGTCGATTGCCCCGAGGAGTTCTACGCCGGTCAGCGCGCGAAGTGGGCGGTGCGGGCGCGGCTCTGGGCGGCGGACGAGGTGCGCGCCGATCTCGACGGGTTCGGCTGGCGCGACACGCCGCTCGTCGTCGTCACGGTCGACGACCGCCGGCTCTCGGGCTGGCTGGTCGAGCAGGGCCTCGCCCACGTGGACGACGGGTATGGCCGCGGCGGCTGGTGCCAGGGCGAGATCGACGCGCTGGGGGGCGCAGGCTCGTGAGGGGCGCGCGCCACTTGGCTTGGCGGCCCGGAAGGGAGGCAGCATGAGCGACGACCGACGCATCGTGCGCACGGTGGCCGATGCCAACGGGGCGCAGTGGGTCTATCTCACGCGCGAGGAAATCGAGGCCCATCCCAAGGGGCGGCCGGGCCTCGTGCTCTGGGTCGTCGCGGCGTGGTTCGCGGCCTCGGGCGGGCTCGAGGTGGCGCTGGCGCTGGCTGCGGGCGCGCCGGTCTGGACGGGGGCGCTGGGCGTGATGTCGCTCGTGGCGGGGGTCGGGCTGATCCTGCGGGTGCCCTGGGCCTATGTGCTCGCCGTTCTGCTGCCCGCGCGCTTCGTCATCGGCTTCGTGCAGACGCTCGGCGGCGGGGCGCAGGGGCTGACGGGCGCATCGCAGGCCGAGCAGGTCTTCGTGCTGGTGCAGGCGGCGATCGCGGTGCTGGCGATCTTCTACCTTGTCGAGGGGGAGCGGCCGAACCTGATCTACCGCCACCGGTTCCGCTCCTACACCGCCGAGCGGCAGGTCGAGGAAGAGCGTCGGCGCCGCGAGGAAGAAGAGGAGAAACGCGATGGCTGAGATCGGGCTCTGGCGGGGCGACATCACCACGCTCGCCGTCGACGCCATCGTGAACGCGGCCGACGAGCGGCTGAGCGGGGGCGGCGGGGTCGACCTCGCGATCCACCGCGCCGCGGGGCCGGGGCTGACCGAGGAGTGCCGGCGCCTGGGCCGCTGCCCCACGGGCGAGGCGCGGCTGACCGGCGGCCATGCCCTGAAGGCGGCACGGGTGATCCACGCCGTGGGGCCGGTCTGGGCGGGCGGCGAGCGCGGCGAGGCGGGCCTGCTCGCCGCATGCTACGCCAGCGTCGTGCGGCTTGCCGATGCCGCCGGCTGCCGGACGCTGGCCGTCCCGGCCATCTCGACGGGCGTGTTCGGCTTTCCGCGCCAAAGGGCGGCCGGGATCGCCGTTGCCGCGCTGCGCCGGGCGCTGTCGGGCACTGGCCTTGCGACCGTGACGCTCGTCGCGTTCGACGCCGCGTCCGAGCGGGTGCTGTCCGGCGCCCTGGAGGCCCGCGCATGATCCGCCGCCTGCTCGTCGCCAATCGCGGCGAGATCGCCGTTCGCATCGCCCGCACCGCCCGCGCCCTCGGGCTCGAGACGGTCGCGGTCTACTCCGACGCCGACGCGGGCGCGCTGCATGTCTCGGCGGCCGACCGCGCGGTGCGGATCGGCCCTGCCGCGCCGTCGGAGAGCTATCTCGACGGGGCGAAGGTGATCGCGGCGGCACGCGAGAGCGGGGCCGACGCGATCCACCCCGGTTACGGCTTTCTCTCCGAGAACCCGGGCTTCGTCGAGGCGGTCGAGGCGGCGGGGCTCACCTTCGTCGGCCCGCCCGCCTCGGCGATCCGCGCGATGGGGCTGAAGGACGCCGCCAAGCGCGCGATGGCCGAGGCGGGCGTGCCGGTCGTGCCGGGCTACCACGGCGCGGCGCAGGACGACGACCACCTCGAAGGCGCGGCCGAGGCCATCGGCTACCCGGTGCTGATCAAGGCCGTTGCGGGCGGCGGCGGCACGGGAATGCGCCGCGTCGCGGCTTCGTCCGCCTTCCACGAGGCGCTGGCGAGCTGCCGGGCCGAGGCGCGCGCCGCCTTCGGCGACGACCGCGTGCTGGTCGAAAAGTGGATCGAGAGCCCCCGGCACGTCGAGGTGCAGATCTTCGCCGACGCGCAGGGCCGCGTCATCCACCTCTACGAGCGCGACTGCTCGCTCCAGCGTCGTCACCAGAAGGTGATCGAGGAAGCCCCCGCGCCCGGCATGACGGCAGAGGTGCGCGCCGCGATGGGGGCGGCGGCGGTGCGCGCGGCCGAGGCCATCGGCTATGTCGGGGCGGGCACGGTCGAGTTCATCGCCGACGGGGCGCGCGGGCTGCGCAGCGACGGCTTCTGGTTCATGGAGATGAACACGCGCCTGCAGGTCGAGCACCCGGTGACCGAGGCGATAACGGGCCTCGACCTTGTGGAATGGCAGCTGCGGGTGGCGGCGGGAGAGAGGCTGCCGCTGACGCAGGCCGAGGTGCCGCTCGCGGGCCATGCGATGGAGGCGCGGCTCTATGCCGAGGATCCGGCGGCGGGCTTTCTGCCCGCGACGGGGCGGCTGTCGCACCTGCGCTTTCCCGCCGGCGTGCGGGTCGATGCCGGGGTGCGGGCGGGCGATGCCGTCTCGCCGCATTACGACCCGATGATCGCCAAGCTGATTGCGCACGGCCCCGACCGCGAGACGGCGCGGCGCCGCCTCGTGCAGGCGCTCGGGGCGACCGAGGTGGCGGGCTGCGTCACCAATCTCGGTTTCCTCGCCCGGCTCGCGGATCAGGCGGACTTCGCCGCCGGCGCCGTCGATACCGGCCTGATCGAGCGCGCGGGCGCGGCGCTGGTGGCCGAGCCGGCGCCCGGCCCCCGCGCCGTGGCGGCCGCCGCCCTCGCCATCGCACGCCCCGAGGCGGCTGGCCCGCTGGCGGGCTTCACCCTCTGGGCGCCGCTTCGGCAGGAGGTGCGGCTGTTGCACGCGGGCGAGGAGATCGTCGTCGGCCTGTCGATGGTCGGGCCCGACAAGGCGCAGCTCGTCGCGCTCGGCGCGCCGGTCGCCGCCGAGCTGCGGCCCGGCGGCTGGTGGCTCGACGGCGCGCCCGCGCCCGCCGCCCATGCCGAGGGCGCCAGCGTCACCGTGTTCGACGGCGGCCCCGTGCCCTTCGCCGTGCCCGACCCGCTCGCCCGCGGCGCCGCCGCCGGCCCCTCGGGCGACGTGGTCGAGGCGCCGATGCCCGGCCTCGTGCGCGCCCTGCTGGTCGCGCCCGGCGACACGGTGTCGGCGGGCCAGCGCCTCGCCGTGCTCGAGGCGATGAAGATGGAGCACGCGCTGGCTGCGCCCCGCGACGGGGCGGTGGCCGAATGCCTCGTCGCCGAGGGCGCGCAGGTCGAGGCGGGCGCGGCGCTGATCCGTCTCGCCCCCGAAGACGGGCCGCAGACCGAGGCGGCGGAGTAGGGCGGTGCCGCACCGCCGCCGCCGTCGGCAGGGATGCGGCAAGGGTGCGACGGGGGCGCGGTTGACCGCCGTGGCGGCGCCCGATACCTCGGAGATCACGCGCGAAGGAGAGGGCGATGGACGCGTTTCTCGCAGAATACACGCCGATCGTGGTGTTCATGGCGCTGGCCATCGGGCTGGGGCTGATCCTGCTGCTCGCGGCGGCCGTTCTGGCCGTGCGCAACCCCGACCCCGAAAAGGTGTCGGCCTACGAGAGCGGCTTCAACGCGTTCGACGACGCGCGCATGAAGTTCAACGTGCGCTTCTACCTCGTCTCGATCCTGTTCATCATCTTCGACCTCGAGGTTGCGTTCCTCTTCCCCTGGGCGGTGGCCTTCGGCGAGATCTCGATGGCGGCCTTCTGGTCGATGATGGTCTTCCTCGGCGTGCTGACCGTGGGCTTCGCCTACGAGTGGAAGAAGGGCGCGCTCGACTGGGAGTGAGAGGCATGCGCGTGCGCCCGGCGCGGCCGGTTGCCCGGTGCGGGGTGCTCCGCCACGGGGGCGCGACAGGCCTCTTCCTCACCGGGACACGGCCTGTTGTTGACTTGTCGCGTTGAAACGACCCATCCGGTCGGCTACCTCGGGGGTTCAGGAGGCGCCCGTGGGCGCCGGATGCGCGAACAGCCAGGACGCAGACATGACAGTCGCCACCAACGCCTACGCCGCCGGGCCCGACCGTGAGCAGGTGCCCAAGCTCCTCGGGCGGGAGCTTGAGGATCGCGGCTTCCTCGTGACCTCGACCGCCGACATCGTCAACTGGGCGCGCACCGGCTCGCTCCACTGGATGACCTTCGGGCTCGCGTGCTGCGCGGTCGAGATGATGCAGACCTCGATGCCGCGCTACGATGCCGAGCGTTTCGGCATCGCGCCGCGCGCCTCGCCGCGCCAGTCCGACCTGATGATCGTCGCCGGCACGCTGACCAACAAGATGGCGCCGGCGCTGCGCAAGGTCTACGACCAGATGCCCGAGCCGCGCTACGTGATCTCGATGGGCTCCTGCGCCAACGGGGGCGGCTACTACCACTACTCCTACTCGGTGGTGCGCGGCTGCGACCGGATCGTGCCGATCGACGTCTACGTGCCGGGCTGCCCGCCCACCGCCGAGGCGCTGCTCTACGGCATCCTGCAGTTGCAGCGGAAGATCCGCCGCACCGGCACGATCGTGCGCTGAGCGATGCCGAGCTTGCGTGTGGGAGACATCGTGCGCCTCCGCTCCGGGGGGCCGGACATGACGGTCGAGGGTCTGCGCTCGGGCGGTCTCGTGGATTGCGTGTGGTTCGACGAGGGCAGCCGGCAGGCCGCGGCCTTCCATGTCGCCACGCTGCTTGTCGTGTCGTCCCTGCGCCCCGCGCCCAAGCCAGACGGCAAGCCCAAGGGCGACACGGCCGACGAGTCCGCTCCGCCCGTTGTCAAGGCACGGCGGCTCCTGCATTGAGAGGTCTGCCCGTTCCTCCGGGCGGCGCCCGGCCCGCCGCCGGGCCCGCCTCCCGGGCCACCACCGACAGAAGGACCGCGACATGACCGACGCCCTCGAAAGCCTCGGCCGCCATCTCGCAGAGAAGCGGCCCGATTGCGTCAGCGACTGGCGCGTCGCGCATGGCGAGCTGACCGTCGACATCGTGCCGGCCTCGGTTCCGGGGTTCGCCGAGTTCCTCAAGACCGACGCGACGGCGCGCTTCACCACGCTGGTCGACATCACCGCCATCGACCACCCCGAGCGCGAGCGGCGCTTCGACATGGTCTACCACTTCCTGTCGATGTGGCAGAACCAGCGCATCCGCGTGAAGTCGGCCATCCGCGAGGACACCGTCGTGCCCTCGCTGGTCGAGATCTTCCCCGCCGCCAACTGGTTCGAGCGCGAGGTGTTCGACATGTTCGGCATCCTGTTTTCGGGCCATCCCGACCTGCGCCGCATCCTCACCGATTACGGCTTTCGCGGGCATCCGCTGCGCAAGGATTTCCCGACCACCGGCTTTACCGAGGTGCGCTACGACGAGGTGCAGAAGCGCGTCGTCTACGAGCCGGTGCAACTCGTGCAGGAATACCGCCAGTTCGACTTCATGAGCCCGTGGGAGGGCGCCGACTACATCCTGCCCGGCGACGAGAAGACCGAGGAGGGCGCCAGGTGAAGGACGCTGCCGACACCGACGCCGTCCGCGCGCGGGCCGAGGCCTATTGCGCGGCGCTGCACCACGCGCGCGCCGACGTGCTCGAGGCCATGTGCGACGAGGGCTTCGCCATGCGCGCGCCCGCCGCGGCAGGGCAAGAGCCGCTGCGCTGGGACAGGGCGACCTTTACCGCCCGGGTCGCCGCGCGCGAGCCGTTCCCCGGCGACCCCTCGTTCGAGATCCTGTCGGTCGAGGTGGCCGGCGACATCGCCATGGTGCGCCTGTGGGTCGACGTGCCGCCGCGCCGCTACGAAGACTTTCTCGGCTTCCTGCGCACGGGCGCCGACTGGCGCCTCGCCACCAAGCTGTTCCGCACGGCCCAGGGGCCGGCGCTGGAGGGATAAGCGATGAAAGACGCGACCGACCGCTTCGAAGATGCGCTCACGCAAGAGCAGCAGATCCGCAATTTCAACATCAACTTCGGCCCCCAACACCCTGCGGCACATGGGGTCCTTCGGCTGGTTCTCGAGCTCGACGGCGAGATCGTCGAACGCTGCGACCCGCATATCGGCCTTCTGCACCGCGGCACCGAAAAGCTGATGGAGAGCCGCACCTACCTGCAGAACCTGCCCTATCTCGACCGGCTCGACTACGTGGCTCCGATGAACCAGGAGCACGCCTGGTGCCTCGCGATCGAGCGGCTGACCGGCCTCGAGGTGCCGCGCCGCGCCTCGCTCATCCGGGTGCTGTTCTGCGAGATCGGCCGCATCCTGTCGCACCTGCTCAACGTCACCACGCAGGCGATGGACGTGGGCGCGCTCACCCCCCCGCTCTGGGGCTTCGAGGAGCGCGAGAAGCTGATGATCTTCTACGAGCGGGCCTGCGGCGCGCGCCTGCACGCGGCCTATTTCCGGCCCGGCGGCGTCCACCAGGATCTCCCGCCCGAGCTGATCGACGACATCGAGGCCTGGTGCGACCCCTTCCTCAAGGTGCTCGACGATCTCGACGAGCTGCTGACCGAGAACCGCATCTTCAAGCAGCGCAACGTCGATATCGGCGTCGTCAGCGAGGAGGAGCTGCAGGACTGGGGCTTCTCCGGCGTCATGGTGCGCGGCACGGGGCTGGCGTGGGATCTGCGCCGCGCGCAGCCCTACGAGTGCTACGACGAGTTCGACTTCCAGGTGCCCGTCGGCAAGAACGGCGACACCTACGACCGCTACCTCTGCCGCATGGCCGAGATGCGCGAGAGCGTGAAGATCATGCGCCAGGCCTGCGCCAGGCTGCGCGAGCCCGAGGGCCAGGGCGAGATCCTTGCGCGCGGCAAGTTCACGCCGCCCAAACGCGGCGAGATGAAGACCTCGATGGAGGCGCTGATCCACCACTTCAAGCTCTACACCGAGGGCTTCCATGTGCCGGCCGGCGAGGTCTACGCCGCGGTCGAGGCGCCCAAGGGCGAGTTCGGGGTGTATCTGGTGGCCGACGGCACCAACCGGCCCTACCGCGTCAAGCTGCGCGCGCCGGGCTACCTGCACCTGCAGGCGATGGACCATATCTGCAAGGGCCACCAGCTGGCCGACGTCTCGGCCATCCTCGGCACGCTCGACATCGTCTTCGGGGAAGTGGACCGGTAGATGCCCGACGCAGGCGCGGGCGCAGGCGCGGGCGCCGTGGGGGTGGCCGGTCATCGGTCTGGCCATCGGCGGCGCCCCGGTCGGCGCGGCGCTCGCCTGCTCGGTGACCGTGGCGCGGCGCCCGTCCCGCCTCCGGATGGCGCTGCGTCCGGCACCGCCCGCGGCCACCGTCGTGTTCGCCGCCCCGCGCCCCGTGACGCTCGTGCCCCTGTACGGACTGCGCCGGGCTGCGTGCCACGCCGTGTGACGCCCCCGGCCTCTCGGCCCGCTTGACGGGCGCGCACCGCCCCTGTCTTCTTCTTGCTCCAAATATCCCCGCCGGAGGCTCCCGCCCGTGCCACAGGCGCATCGGCCGGGGGCACGGCGCAGCGCAGCGGCACGCCAATGCTCGTCACCCTTGCCATGATCTCCGCCGCCATCGGCGGCCTCGTCACCCTCTGGCTCGCGGTCGACTTCGCCCGCGACGCGGACGGGGCGATGCGCCGGGCCACCCACCGGCCGGAGTTGCTGCCGCGGGTGATGGTCGGGCGCTACGCCGCCTTTACCGCGCTCGCCTTCGGCGCGGCGGCCTACGGCGACCCCTGGCCGGTCCTGTTCCTGTTCCTCGTCTTCTCCGCGATCAGCGCCTACGATGCCGTGCTCTACGCGCGGGCGGGCCATCCCTTCCTGCCGCACGCCGCCGCTTCTGCCGCCTGCTGGATCGTCATCGGCCTTGCCGCCGCCGCGCTCGCGGGGCCATAAGCGGCGGCGACGCCGACCGCCCCGCGCGGGGCTTCGTCGCACTGAATCGGGGCGCGGGCGCCGCTAGTGTCTCACCCCGGAAACGCCGATCCGAGGAGAGCCCATGCTCCGCCGCCTGCATCCAGAGCAACCCGACAGCTTCGCCTTCACGCCCGAGAACCGCAAATGGGCCGAGGCGCAGATCAGCAAGTATCCGCCCGGCCGCGAGGCCAGCGCGATCATTCCGCTCCTGTGGCGCGCGCAGGAACAGGAAGGGTGGCTGTCGCGCCCGGCCATCGAGCACGTGGCCGACATGCTGGGGCTGGCGCATATCCGCGCGCTCGAGGTCGCCACGTTCTACTTCATGTTCCAGCTCGCCCCGGTGGGATCGGTCGCCGTCGTGCAGGTCTGCGGCACCACGCCCTGCATGCTCTGCGGCTCGGAGGCGCTGATCGACGTCTGCAAGGAGAAGATCGCGCGCCATCCCCATACCGTCTCCGACGACGGCAAGCTCAGCTGGGAAGAGGTCGAGTGCCTCGGCGCCTGCTCGAACGCGCCGATGGCGCAGATCGGCAAGGATTATTACGAGGATCTGACGCCCGAACGCCTCGGCGAGATCATCGACGCCCTGCGCGCGGGCGAGGTGCCGGTGCCGGGCCCGCAGAACGGCCGCTACGCCTCCGAACCGCTGGGCGGGGCGACGACCCTGAGCGCCCATGTCGAGGGACGGCCCGAGCACAACGCCTCGGTGGCGCGCGCGCTGGCGCTCGGCGATACGGTCAAGCGGATCGACGGCACCGAGGAGCCGCTCTCGGCCCCCTGGACCGACCAGGGCGGGCGCGTCCAGGGCTGACCCGGTCGGCGCCGTGCGGCTCCGACAGCCTCGCCTGACACAGGTGTGTCAATTTTCCCTGACGGCGCTATGTCACGCCGGGCGAGACACACGCGCGCAAACGCGTTAGAAAGGGCAGGCGACCTCGTGTCGCCGGCTCAGTTAGCTTGGGGAGAGAGATGAAGAAGAAATCGATTGGTTCGGGGGATACGGCCCTCGGCGCGGTCGCCGTGGCGGGGGTGTTCGCCGCCGTCGGCTCCGGCATGGCCGCGGTGATGTGGGGGTTCGACATCAACCAGACGGGCGGCACGTTCATCGGGCTGTTCGCGGTGATCCTGCTCGTTCTCCTGCTTGGCTGGCGTGATCCGCAGCCGCCGGGCGGCGGAAGGCGGGCGCCCACGGCACAGGACCACATGAAGGCGGGGACCGCGCCCACGCCGTCCACCACCACCCATTCGGCCGCGCCCTCGGCGGCCGGCCCCACCACATCGGCAGCCGCCGCTGTCGCGCCGTCCTCCGGGACGGCGCAGACAGCCCCCGGATCTGCCCCGGGCGACGCCCCGGCGCCCGCCAGGGCCGACGCGGCCGCGGGCGAGGTCGGCACCAAGCCCACGCTGCTCGACGCGCCGAGCGGCGAGCCGGACGACCTCAAGCAGATCAAGGGTGTGGGCCCGGCGCTGGAAAAGATGTGCCACTCCCTCGGCATTTATCATTTCGACCAGATCGCCAAGTGGACCGACGCAGAGGTGGCGTGGGTCGACGAGCACCTCGAGGGCTTCAAGGGCCG
>OFET01000471.1_pt1 | contig 25214 bp, 29 predicted proteins | sample 1521211 | NCBI WGS metagenome assembly OFET01 (sample SAMN03766358, study PRJEB24113) | microbial mat metagenome | isolation source: enrichment culture HLUCC-A from microbial mat sample contains cyanobacterium...
GGGCGCCTCGCTCCGTTGGGCCCGGCAGCCGCTGGCGCGGCTGCCGGCGGGCGCGGCCGGGACGCGGCGCGCCAAGCGGGACGGGCGGCGGCGCTGGAGCACACCGGGGAAAAGGCGCGCCCGTGCCCCGCATCCGCCATCGCACGCCCCGCGCGCAGGGCGCGCCCCGGCCCGGCACGGGCGAGCGGGCCGCGCCTCACTTGCGGGCTCTTGACCGGCCGACCGGCCGCGGCGACGCCCTCGCGGCTGTCTCCGGCGACGGCTGGCTTCGGGAAGCAGGACGTTGGCGCGGGGTTCGGGTGGCTGTCCGGCAAGGCGCACCGGGCGGCGGCTTGCCGCCGGGGCGCGCCGTGGCTAGGGAGGGCGACGCGGCGGGACGACGAGGAGGGCAGGCGATGACGCGGGCGTTCGTGTTTCCGGGACAGGGGGCGCAGGCGATCGGGATGGGGCGCGACCTGGCCGAGGGGTGGCCGGAAGCGGCGGCCGTCTTCGACGAGGTCGACGCGGCCCTTGGCGAGCGGCTGTCGGCGCTGATCTGGGAGGGCGACGCGGAGACGCTGACGCTGACGGCCAATGCCCAGCCGGCGCTCATGGCGACATCGATGGCGGCGATGGCGGCCCTGCGCGCCGAGGGCGTGGGCGTGGAGGCCGCCGCTTTCGTGGCCGGGCATTCGCTGGGCGAGTACTCGGCGCTCGCCGCGGCGGGCGCGATCGGCGTGGGCGATGCGGCGCGGCTTCTGCGGCTGCGGGGGCGCGCGATGCAGGAGGCAGTGCCGGTCGGCGTGGGCGCCATGGCGGCGCTTCTGGGATTGGGGCTCGACGACGCGCGGGCGGTCGCGGAAGAGGCGGCCGGTGGCGAGGTCTGCGCGGCGGCCAACGATAACGATCCGGGGCAGGTCGTGGTGTCGGGGCATCGGGGCGCGGTGGAACGTGCGGTGGAGATCGCAAAGACGCGGGGGGCAAAGCGCGCCGTGATGTTGCCGGTCTCGGCGCCGTTTCATTGTGCGCTGATGCAGCCGGCGGCAGAGGCGATGGCGGCGGCGCTCGAGGAGGTTGACTTGAGGGCGCCGGCCGTGCCGCTGGTAAGCAACGTGCGTGCCGAGGCGGTGACGGAGCCCGACGAGATCCGCCGACTGCTCGTGGAGCAGGTGACAGGCACGGTCCGCTGGCGCGAGAGCGTGGCGTGGATGGCGGGCCGGGGCGTGGCCGAGACCTGGGAGATCGGCGCGGGCAAGGCGCTGTCGGGCATGGCGCGGCGGATCGACCGCGCGCTCGCGACCCGGACGGTGGGTACGGCGGAGGAGGTGCGCGCTGCCGCGGCGGCCGCGCTGTCCTGAGGTTCGGGGGCGGGTGCCGGGCGACGCTTGCCCATGGCGGCGGCCCGAGACGCTGCGTCGAGCGCGTTCGGGACGGCGCGGAAGCGCGGCGAGCCTGCCGGATCGGCGCGGTTGTCTACCCGGTCGGCGGTGGGGCTTCGACGTAGGGGCTTCGGCGGCGGAGCGCCGGCGACGCGGGCGAGACGTCGAAAGGGGTGGTGGAGGCGACGGGCCGAGACCCCGTTTGCGGCCCGCCCCCGCGTGACGGGAGGGAGCGCATGGACGAAACCGAACCGACCGGGTGGACGGCACGCGCGATCGTCGCCGCAGGGATGGCGGGGCTCGCGGCGCTGTTCGCGTTTCTTTTCCTCTACGGCGACCGGCAGGCGGCGACGGGGGCGAGCGGGGCCTGGCCATTCGTCGGCGAAGTGATCCTGTTCCACGGCGCGGGCGGCCTCGTCGCCGGCGCCGCGCTGGCGGGATTGTTCGGGAGGCGCGGGGCAGCGGGCTGGCCGCTCGCCGCGCTTGGCGGGATGCTCGCCGCCCTGCTCGCAGGGTTGATCGGCGGTCTGCTCTCGAGCGTGCCCGCGCTCCTGTCGGGCGTCTCGCTGGTGACGGAAGCCATCCGCGTCGGCGCGGCGACCGTGGTGACGCCCCTCGCCGTGGCCACCGTGCCCTGGCTCGGCGCTGTCTGGGCCGCCGCGATTGCCGCGCTTCACCTGCTCGCCCTCGCCGCCCGCTGACCGTCATGGCGGCGCGCCGCCCAGCGGACCGCGCCGCCCGCGCGTCGCGCGGTGCCGGCACCCGTGCGCCGGTGGTGGCGCCGCCGGGGCCGGCGAGAGCCTTGCGCACACGCAGCGACGGCAGATGCCGTTAGGGCATGGGGCGCGACTGTGTCTGACGGCGGACGGCCTGGCGCGGAGTTTCGTCATCGATGCAGGCCCACGCCACGCATTGTTTCCGGCCCGGCCTTTACCGTCGCCACGCGAGCGACGACGCGGCGACGACGCCCGCCACTGTCGCGGTCTGCGCATCCACCGCCACATTCGTGCAACGCATCGGCCGAAGAAACCGAAAGAAGGCACGATCCCCGCCCCGCGCCCGTCACCATGCCCCGCCATACCGGTCTTCGACGCCGTCCTGGGGGATGGCTGCGAACGGCCCCAAGGGGCGCTGGTCATCCGGCCCGCCCACGGAGGGGCCCCGTGGTTGATGAGTGGTGTTGGTAACGAGTGCCCCGTCCGGGGCGCGCGCCTTCGGGTGCGACCTCGGGCGGGTGCTCCCGGGCGAGGGCCGGACTCAGGGGGACGGTCCCCCGGGAGCGGCCGCGCGTTGCGCGAGCTCCTGCGGCCCGTCCTGTCCGGTTGTGTGCGCCCTTTGTGCGAGTGCGGGCAGGGCGGGACGCCTTCCTCACTCGGCCGCTCGAAGGCGCTTGGCCCTATCTCTGGCTCGATGCGACCTACGTGAAGGTGCGTGAAGGCGGACGGATCGTCAGCCGCGCCGCGATAATCGCTGTCGCGGTCAACGAGGACGGCAAGCGTGAGGTGCTCGGCGTCGCCACCGGGCCTTCCGAGGCGAAGACGTGTCTCCGACGGATTTCCTGCGCTCCCTCGCCAACCGCGGTCTGCGCGGCGTAAAGCCGGGTGTCGCTGACGATCACAAGGGCCTGCGGGCGGCTGCGCGGCGGGTATTCAACGCCACGCACCAACGCTGTCGCGTTCACTGGATGAGGAATGCGCTCGCCCATGCCCCGGCCAAGCAGCGGACAGCCGTGGCCGCGATGCTGAACACCATCTTCGCCCAAAAGAACAAGGCGGATGCCGGAGCCCGGTGGGATGCTGTCGCGGAGGCGCTCGCTCGGGGAGACGCAGCCCAAGCCCGGCCCGCTCATGGAGAGCTCCCGGGATGATGTCCTCGCCTTGCCGGTCGACGTTCCGTTTCGATGGTGGATTGGCGTGGGGCGCGGGACGATGCCGTTGGGGGGCGCGGTCGCGAGGCCGGCGGCCGGTCCGGGTCGCGGGTGCCTCGGGTGGCCGGGCCCCGGAGAGGGGCCGCCCGAGGTGCGCCGGCATGTCACGATCGGGCGCGGCGCGGGCGCGATCGTGCCTCAATCGCGGAAGTTGCGGCTATCCTTGATCTGGTCCCAGGCCCAGACGACTTCCTGCAGGCGTTCCTCGTCGGAGCGGTCGCCGCCATTCATGTCGGGGTGCAGCACCTTGATGAGTGCCTTGTACGACTTGCGCACTTCGGCCTTCGTCCAGTGGTCCTTGGCGTCGAGGATCTCGAGCGCCTTGCGCTCGTTGGGCGGCAACCTGCGGGTGCCCGTCACCGACTTGCCGGGGTTGCGGGTGGCGTTGTCGCCCAGCACCTGGTGCGGGTCGTCGACGCCCAGCCGCGCCCAGGCGCGCTCCTCGGCCGATTGCTTGAACGATTTCGTCTTGCGACCCCAGACACGGTCATTGTCGATCTGGGCGGAGAACTCTTCCTCGGTGGAGCCCTCGAAGAAGTTCCACTTGAGGTTGTACTCGCGGACATGCTGCTTGCAGAACCAGTAATAGTCGTCGAGTTCGTCGGGCGACTTGGGCGCGCGGTAGAGCCCGCGCTCCTCGCAGCCGGGATGGTCGCAGACGCGCTGCGAGGTTTCGAAGGCGCCCGACATGCCCCGCCGCCCGCGATTGCGCTTCTTCTTGTCGACGCTCGCGCGGATGTCGAATCCGAAGGGATCGGACTTGGTCATGGAACGCTGCCTCTCCTGCGGCGCCGCCCTCGGCGCGGGACTCGTACTCTTGCGGGGGGCGCGCCGCGAGGGCTATCCCCGACTCGGACGCGTGAGTGTAGTCACTGGCGCGCGCATGAGAAGAGGGAGGTGCCGAAAATGTCGGCAACGAGCGACGCCGCCGAGTCTCCGGTGCCCGCCGAGGGCCCGGTCGCGGCAGAGATCCGCGCGCGGCTTCGGGAGGCGTTCGCGCCCCTCGAGCTGGTCGTGATCGACGACAGCGAGAGCCACCGGGGCCATTCCGGCTACCGCGAGGGCGGTCAGAGCCATTTCCAGGTGCGGATCCGCGCCGAGGCGTTTCGCGGGCAGTCGCGCCTCGCCCGACACCGGGCGGTGCACGGGGCCTTGGGCGAGGATCTGGTGGGCCGGATCCACGCCCTCGCCCTCGACATCGACGCGCCCTGACGGCGCGTCCTTGCGATGGCCGCGGCGCCGGTCCGGCCCGGAAGGGCCGAGCCGGCGCCGCGGCGCGCGCCGGACGCGGTGACGGATAGCGGCAAACGAGACGGTGCCCGGCCACGGGCGTGGAGTGCGGGCCGGCGCGTGCCTCGGCGCGAGGCGGCCGGCGACGAAAAGGAGACGGAGATGTTCGATCTGACGGGGAAGGCGGCGCTGGTGACGGGCGCCTCGGGCGGCATCGGCGGTGCGGTCGCGCGGGCGCTGCACGGCGCCGGCGCGACGGTGGCGCTTTCGGGCACGCGGGAGGGACCGCTGGAGGAGCTGGCGAACGCGCTTGGCGAGCGGGCGCATGTCCTGCCTTGCAACCTCGCCGAGGCGGAGGCGGTCGACGCGCTGCCGAAGCGGGCGGCCGAGGCGATGGGCGCGCTCGACATCCTGGTCAACAATGCCGGGGTCACGCGGGACAATCTGTTCATGCGGATGTCGGACGCCGAGTGGGAGGAGGTGCTGAACGTCAACCTCACGTCGGCCTTCCGCCTGTCGCGGGGCGTGCTGCGCGGCATGATGAAGGCGCGTTGGGGTCGCATCGTCAACGTCGGCTCGGTCGTGGGCGCCACGGGCAACCCCGGGCAGGGGAACTATGCCGCTGCGAAGGCCGGGCTGGTCGGCATGTCGAAGTCGCTCGCCTACGAGGTGGCGAGCCGAGGCGTGACGGTGAACGTGATCGCGCCGGGCTTCGTCGCAACCGCCATGACCGACAAGCTGACCGACGAGCAGAAGGAGAGGATCCTTGCGCAGGTGCCCGCGGGCCGGATGGGCGAGCCGGGCGAGATCGGCGCGGCGGCGCTCTACCTGGCGAGCCCGGAGGCGGCCTATGTCACCGGCGCGGTGCTGCACGTGAATGGCGGTCTGGCCATGATCTGAGGGGTGTTTCGCGCCGCGCTTCGGCCTGGGCGAAAGCGTTTGCTTTCCCCGGCGAAGATGCTAATGGGGCGCAGCTTTCGGCGGGGGGGCGTGGCCGTCCGGCAGGCCCTCCGTATGGGCGCGGCAGACCGCATACCCGGAGAAACGAGGCACGCCCGGGAGACGACAGCCGCCCCGGGGGGCACGGGACAGAGAAAAGAGGGGCGGAGACGCGCCCCGGCAAGTGAGGAACGGAAATGAGCGACATCGCGGAGCGCGTGAAGAAGATCGTGGTCGAGCATCTGAGCGTCGACGAGGACAAGGTGACCGAGAGCGCCTCGTTCATCGACGATCTGGGCGCCGACAGCCTCGACACGGTGGAGCTGGTCATGGCGTTCGAGGAGGAGTTCGGCATCGAGATCCCCGACGACGCGGCGGAGACGATCCAGACCTTCGGCGATGCGGTGAAGTTCATCCAGGAACGTCAGTAACGCGCGCGCCCGTCCGCTTCGGCGGTCGGGGCAGGCGAAGGATCGGCGGCGCTCCCGCGGGGGCGCCGTCTTGATTCGGGGCGGGCAGGACTGCTGCGGGATGGCGGTCGCCGCCGGCGCCAAGGTGCGGTGCCGAATCGCGCAGGGTCGTGCGGGGTCGGGTCGAGGCCGCAGACAGCGGCTTTGGGCCGGGCCGCGCCCGGCTGAGCCACCGTCGGTCGTCGATGCGCGGTCCGCCGCCTCAGGACGCCGAGGGATTGCCCCACCCCGGCGGCCGGGCTATCAGGCGCGCAAACGGGAAAGAACGCTCGGGGGCAGGCATGCGGCGCGTTGTCGTGACGGGACTCGGACTGGTTTCACCGCTTGCGACGGGGGTGAACGAGACGTGGGAGCGGCTGCTCGCCGGGCATTCGGCCGGCCGGACAATCTCGAAGTTCGACGCCTCGCACCTGGCCACCACCTATGCCTGCGAAGTGCTGTACGGCGACGGCCGCGACGGCAGCTTCAACCCCGACGACTGGATGGCGCCGAAGGAGCGGCGGAAGGTCGACGACTTCATCCTCTACGCGGTCGCCGCGGCCGAGCAGGCGGTGCGCGACGCCGAGTGGACGCCCGAAGACGACGAGAGCCGCGAGCGCACCGGCGTGATGATCGGCTCGGGCATCGGCGGGCTCAACTCCATCGCCGAGACCGCGCTGCTGATCCGGGACAAGGGCGCGCGGCGCGTCTCGCCCTTCTTCATCCCCGGATCGCTCATCAATCTCGCCTCGGGGCAGGTGAGCATCCGCTTCGGCTTCAAGGGTCCGAACCACGCGGTGGTGACGGCCTGCTCGACGGGTGCGCACGCCATCGGCGACGCGGCGCGGCTGATCATGTCGGACGACGCCGACGTGATGGTGGCGGGCGGCGCCGAGAGCGCGATCAGCGAGATCGGAATCGCGGGCTTCAACGCCTGCAAGGCGCTCTCGACCAAGCGCGGCAACGCGCCCGAGACGGCGAGCCGGCCCTATGACGCAGACCGCGACGGCTTCGTCATGGGCGAGGGCGCGGGCATCGTGGTGCTGGAGGAACTGGAGCACGCGAAGGCGCGCGGCGCGCGGATCTATGCCGAGGTGTTGGGCTATGGCCTGTCAGGCGACGCCTACCACATCACCGCTCCGTCCGAGGACGGCGAAGGCGGCGAGCGCTCGATGCGGGTGGCGCTGAAGCGGGCGGCCAAGACGCCGGCAGACATCGACTACATCAACGCGCACGGCACCAGCACGATGGCCGACGTGATCGAACTGTCGGCGGTAGAGCGGATGCTGGGCGACGCGGCGGGCACGGCCACGATGAGCTCGACCAAGAGCGCGATCGGCCACCTGCTGGGCGCGGCCGGCTCGGTCGAGGCGATCTTCTGCATCCTTGCCCTGCGCGACCAGGTGGCGCCGCCCACGATCAACCTCGACGACCCTGCGGTGGAGACGCCGATCGACCTTGCGCCCAACCAGGCCCGAGAGCGGAAGATCGACGTGGCGCTATCGAACAGCTTTGGCTTCGGCGGCACCAATGCGAGCCTTGTCCTGGGGCGGTGGGCCGGCTGATGGCGCGGGCGCTCGCCTCGAACGCGTTGACCTTGCTGATCCCGCTGCTGCTGGCGTTCGCCGGGATCCTCGCCTGGGGGCAGGCGCAGTATCGCGGCCCCGGGCCTCTGGCGCAGGCGATTTGCGTCGAGGTGGCGCCGGGCTCGACGATGTCGCAGGTTTCCCGGCAGCTGGCTGAGCAGGGCGCGATCTCGAACCCTATGCTGTTCCGTCTGGGGGCCGATTACACTGAGCGTTCGGGCCTGCTGAAGGCTGGCAGCTTCATGGTGGAGCCGGGCGCCTCGATGGAGGAGATCGTGGCAGTCGTCACCGAGAGCGGACGGAGCACCTGCGGGACCGAGGTGAACTTTCGCATCGGTGTTACGACCGCCGAGGTTCTGGTGCGGGAGCTCGACCCTGCCACGCAAACCTTCGAGGAAGTCGCGCGGTTCCGCCCCGCCGACGAGGAGCCGCCTGCGGCCTATCGCGAGGAGCTGGAGGAGCCCGGCACGCGCTTTCGCGTCACGCTGGCCGAGGGGGTGACGAGCTGGCAGGTGGTGGAGAGCCTGCGCGCGCTCGATCTGCTGAGCGGGGAGGTCGAGGATATCCCGGCCGAGGGCAACCTGGCGCCCGACAGTTACGAGGTGCGTCCCGGCGACGACAAGGCGGCACTGATCGCCGAGATGCAGGCGCGGCAGGCGCGTATCCTGTCCGATCTGTGGGCGGCCCGGCAGGCTGGCCTGCCGCTCGAAAGCCCGGAGGAGGCGCTGATTCTCGCCTCGATCGTCGAGAAAGAGACAGCCCAGCCCGAAGAGCGGCCGCTAGTGGCGAGCGTCTTCGTCAACCGGCTGCGCGACGGCATGCGGCTGCAGACCGACCCGACGGTGATCTACGGCGTCACGGAAGGGCGGGGGACGCTGGGGCGCGGCCTTCGGCAGAGCGAACTGCGCGCGGCGACGCCGTGGAATACTTACGTCATCCAGGGGCTGCCGCCGACGCCCATCGCCAATCCGGGGCGCGAGAGCATCGCCGCGACGCTCAACCCTGTGGAGAGCGACTACATCTTCTTCGTGGCAGACGGCACGGGTGGCCATGCCTTCGCGGTGACGCTGGCCGAGCACAACGAGAACGTGGCGCGCTGGCGGGCCATCGAGGCGGAGCGGCGCGAGACTGTCGGGGAGTGACGTTGCCGAATGGTGACCGGCGCGCGCGGGGTGCCATGCACAACCCTGGATTTAGCGCTTGACTCTGCGAACGCTCTCCGGTAGAAAACAGGCAAGATGGGAAAAGTAGGCAGGCGGCCACCTTCGGGGTGAGCCGCCTTTTTCGTTCCCGGCTCGCCGGTGTCGGCCGGACGCGCGCATGGGTCTCCCCGTGCTGCGTGCCGGGAGCCGTGCGGCAGCGATCCTTCGAATTGCGCGACCGGCGGGCTGCGGCGGTCGACGATGCTGCGGGGGAGGGCGGAGGCTGAATGTCGGATAGCGAACGCGACGATGCAGCGCAGCGGGCAGAGGTCGAACTGGCCGCGGCGCGAGACGTGTTCGAGACCTTTCGCGACGAACTGGCGACGCTGCTCGCGGAGGTGCGGGCGGGCAAGACGGCGCAGGCCAAGCGGCTCAAGCCTGTCGTGACCGAACTCGCCCGGGCGGTTGCCCGCATGGCCGAGGACGAGGGGAAGCTGCATGGCGCCAGACGGGGGCGGGACGGAACCGGAGCGGGCGGCGACCTTTCGGAGCTGCCGCTCGATCTTGACGCCGCGCGAAGCGAGGTGTGCCGCCGTCTGGCTCGCCTCCGGACCGCCGGAGCGTGAGCGTGCCTTTCTCGAGGGGCTGGACGACCATGCCATAACGGCGCTGCCCTGGCTTTTCGAGGTCTGGGCGCTGCCGCACCAGTTGCCTCCGGCCGGTGACTGGCGGACCTGGGTGGTGCTCGGGGGGCGCGGCGCGGGCAAGACGCGGGCCGGCTCGGAATGGGTGCGCCGCATGGTCGAGGGCGGCACGCCCGAGGCGCCGGGTGCGGCGCGCCGGGTAGCGCTTGTGGGCGAGACTCTCGACCAGGCGCGCGACGTGATGGTGTTCGGCGAGAGCGGGATCGTCGCCTGCACGCCCCCGGATCGGCGCCCGCGCTGGCATGCGACCCGGCGACGTCTGGAATGGCCCAACGGCGCACAGGCGCAGATCTTTTCGGCGCGCGACGCCGAGAGCCTGCGCGGCCCACAGTTCGACGCCGCGTGGGCGGACGAGTTGGCCAAGTGGCCGCGGCCGGAGGCGGCGTGGGACATGCTGCAATTCGCGTTGCGCCTCGGCGACGACCCTCGGGCCTGCGTGACGACGACGCCCCGCAACGTGGCGGCGCTGAAGCGGCTGGTGCACCTGCCCTCGACGGCGGTGACCCATGCCCCGACCGAGGCGAACCGGGCGCATCTGGCGGAGTCGTTTCTGCAGGAGGTGCGGGCGCGCTACGGCGGCACGCGGCTCGGCCGGCAGGAGCTCGACGGCGAGCTGCTCGACGAGGCGGAGGGGGCGCTGTGGTCGCTCGCCACGCTCGAGGCGGCCTCGGTGGCGGAGGCGCCCGAACTCGACCGGATCGTGGTCGCCGTCGACCCGCCGGCGACCGGCAGGACGGCGTCGGACCTGTGCGGCATCGTCGTGGCTGGGGTGAAGATGGAGGGGCCGCCGCGCGACTGGGTGGGCTGGGTGCTGGAGGATCTGAGCCTTGCCGGCGCATCGCCCTCGGCCTGGGCGCACCGTGCCGTGGCGGCGATGGATCGCTGGGGTGCCGACCGGCTGGTGGCCGAGGTCAACCAGGGGGGCGACATGGTCAAGCAGGTGCTCGACCAGTTCGACCCGACGCTGCCCTACCGCGCGGTGCACGCCACGCGGTCGAAGGCGATGCGGGCCGAGCCGGTCGCCGCGCTCTACGAGCAGGGGCGGGTGAAGCATCTGCCGGGGCTGGGCGAGCTGGAGGATCAGATGTGCCGGATGACGCTGCAGGGCTACGAGGGGCAGGGCAGCCCCGACCGGCTGGATGCGCTCGTGTGGGCTCTGACGGAATTGATGATCCTGCCGGTGCGGCGGATGCGCGATCCCGGCATCCGGACGCTCGCCCGGTGAAAGGCAACTGACGGACAATCGAGGCGAAGGCGGAGCGGAGCGCGGCCCGAGGGCGCGCCTCCGCCCCTTCCGGCCCGCCCCCTGCCGAGCCCGGCAGGGGGCCGGGTGGCGTGCGCCTTGCGGGGGCCGAGGCCGGCGGGCCGGCGACGAAGGAGAGAGCGAATGGGATGGAGCTTGCCTTGGCGCCGCGCGGCGCCGGACGGGGACAAGACTGAGTCGGGCGCCCCGGAGGGCGGCGCGGCGCCGCCGGTGCCAGTGCGCGCGGTGCCCTACCGGGGTCGCAAGGCCTCGGCGACGGGGGCGGTTGCGGCGGCGGTGGCGGGCGCGGGGCGTCCGGTCTGGTCGGCGCGCGACGTGGCGACGCTGACGCGCGCCGGTTTCGTCGGCAACCCGGTGGGCTTTCGCGCGGTGAAGCTGGTGGCCGAGGCGGCGGCGGCGCTGCCGCTGGTCTGCCAGGACCGGACGGCACGCTACGAGACACACCCGGTGCTCGACCTGATCCGGCGGCCCAACGCGGGGCAGGGGCGCGCGGAACTGCTCGAGGCACTCTTCGCTCAGCTCCTCCTGACCGGCGACGGCTATGTCGAGGCCGTCGGCTCCGGGGGACTGCCGGTAGAGTTGCACGTCCTGCGCTCGGACCGGATGACCGTGGTGCCGGGGGCCGATGGCTGGCCAGTGGCCTACGATTACACGGTGGGCGGGAAGACGCACCGCTTCGCCATGACGGGCGACGTGCCGCCGATCTGTCACCTGCGCAGCTTCCACCCTCAGGACGACCATTACGGGCTCTCGCCCCTGCGCGCTGCGGCGCAGGCGGTCGACGTGCATAACGCTGCCTCGCGCTGGTCGAAGGCGCTGCTTGACAACGCCGCGCGCCCGTCGGGCGCGATCGTCTATAGCGGCGAAGACGGGGCAGGCACGCTGACGCCCGAGCAGTACGACCGGCTGCTCGCCGAGATGGAGCAACACCACCAGGGCGCGCGCAATGCCGGGCGGCCGATGCTGCTGGAGGGCGGGCTCGACTGGAAGCCGATGGGCTTCTCGCCTTCGGACATGGAATTTCAGAAGACCAAGGAGGCGGCGGCGCGGGAGATCGCCACCGCCTTCGGGGTGCCGCCGATGCTCCTCGGCATTCCCGGCGATGCCACCTATGCCAACTACCAGGAGGCCAACCGCGCCTTCTATCGCCTGACCGTGCTGCCGCTGGCGTCTCGCGCGATGGCGGCCCTGTCGGCATGGCTGGGGCGTTTCGCCCCCGATCAGGCGGTGGAGCTTCGGCCCGACCTCGACCAGGTGCCCGCGCTCGGGCCGGAGCGCGAGGCAGCGTGGCGGCGGATCGGCGAGGCCGACTTTCTGACAGACGCGGAGAAGCGGGCGCTCTTGGGGCTGCCGGCGCAGATGGAAGGGGACGCATGATGACGACCGCGATTGGCCCGGGCGAGACCGGGCTGGAGGTGAAATACTGCCAGACTAAGGCGGGTCTGTCGCTCGTCGACGGCATGAAGGTGGAGGGCTACGCCTCGCTGTTCGGCCAGCCCGACCGGAGTGGCGACGTGGTCCAGCCCGGCGCCTACGCCGCCTCGCTCGCGCAGCTCAAGCGCGAGGGGCGCAAGGTGAAGATGCTGTGGCAGCACGACCCCGGCCAGCCCATCGGCGTCTGGGACGAGGTGCGCGAGGACCGACGCGGCCTGTTCGTGCGCGGGCGGCTCCTGCGCGACGTGGCGCGGGGCCGCGAGGCGGCTGCGCTGGTCGAGGCGGGCGCGATCGACGGGCTGTCGATCGGGTACCGCACGAAACAGGCGGAGCGCGACCGCGCCGGACGGCGCCTTCTGCAAGAGATTGAGCTCTGGGAGGTGTCGCTGGTGACCTTTCCGATGCTCACCGAGGCACGGGTCGGCCGCAAGGAAGAAGAACCCTGCGAGGACCCGCTGCACGACCTGGTCGCGGCGATCGAGTCCGTTCGCCAGGAGATGGGCGCTGGCTGACGCGGCCCGGAGACCGACCAACCGGACAACCACGACAATCGAGGAACCGATGAGCACGACCGACAGACCGGACGGGCGCGGGCCCGGTGCGCCCGAGACCAAGGGCGCGAGCGGCCCCGACCTGCGCGTGGCGCTGACCGGCTTTCTGAGCGACTTCAGGTCGTTCCGGGCCGAAACGCTGAAGAAGATCGACACACAGGAAGAGCGACTGACCATGCTGGACCGCAAGACCGCGCCGCTGGGGCGCCCCGCCCTCGCCGCGCCCGACCACGACGACCTCGCCGCGCCGCATGTCAAGGCCTTCGAGACCTACTTGCGCTCGGGTGACGACGATGCGCTGCGCGGCCTCGACTACGAGGCGAAGGCCATGTCGACGGCGGTGGCCGGCGACGGCGGCTATCTCGTCGACCCGGTGACCTCCGACACGATCCGCTCCGTGCTCGACAGCACGGCTTCGATCCGCGCCGTCGCCAACGTCGTCAACGTCGAGGCGGGCGCCTACGATGTGCTGGTCGACCGCGGCACCCTAGAGACCGGGTGGGCCGACGAGACGGCGGCGCAGACCGAGACGGGCACGCCGATCATCGAGCGCATCTCGATCCCGCTGCACGAGCTCTCGGCGATGCCCAAGGCCAGCCAGCGGCTGCTCGACGACAGCGCCTTCGACATCGACGCCTGGCTCGCCACGCGCATCGCCGAGAAGTTCGCCCGCGCCGAGGCGGCGGCCTTCATCAGCGGGACCGGCTCGGGGCGGCCGCGCGGCTTCCTCGACCACACCATCGCCGACAACGAGACCTGGGCCTGGGGCGAGATCGGCTATGTCCCCTCGGGGGCCGATGGCGATTTCGGCTCTGCCGACGCGCTGATCGACCTCGTCTACGCGCTTGGCGCCACCTACCGCGCCAACGCGGCCTTCGTGATGAACTCAAAGACGGCCGGTGCGGTGCGCCGGCTGAAGGACAACGATGGCCGGTTCCTGTGGGCCGACGGGCTGGCGGCCGGCGAGCCGGCACGCCTGCTGGGCTACCCCGTGCTGATCGCCGAGGACATGCCCGAGATCGCGACGAACGCACCGGCCATCGCCTTCGGCGATTTCCACGCGGGCTACACGGTGGCCGAGCGCCCCGACATCCGGGTGCTGCGCGACCCGTTCTCGGCGAAGCCGAACGTGCTGTTCTACGCCACCAAGCGCGTGGGCGGCGATGTGACGGACTTCGCCGCGATCAAGGTGCTTCGTTTCTCGGCCACCTGATCTCTGCGGGGCGCGGGGGCAGTCTCGCCCCCGCGCTCGACGACGATGCGAGCGGAGAGATGGGATGATGCTGACCGAAGTGACGGCGGTGCCCACGCAGGCGCTGCCGGTATTGCAGTTCCGTGACCATCTGCGGCTGGGCACGGGATTTGCCGATGACGGGTTCGAGGACGCGCTCCTCGAGACGTATCTGCGCGCGGCCATCGCGGCCGTCGAGGCGTGGACCGGCAAGGCGCTGCTGGCGCGGGACTTCGCGCTGGAGGTGCAGGACTGGACGGGCCCGGAGGCGCAGACCTTTCCGGTGGCGCCCGTGAGCGCGGTCGGTTCGGTCGCTCTGGTGGCGGCGGACGGGACGCCCGAGACGGTCGACCCGGCACGCTACTGGCTGGTCGAGGACACGCATGTGCCGGCGCTCAGGGGCGCGGCAGGTTACCTGCCGACGATCCCCTTCGGCGGACGGGCGCGCCTCGCCTTTACCGCGGGGTTCGGCGTGGAGTGGGGGCTGGTGCCGCAGGACCTCGCCCACGCGGTGCTAATGCTCGCCGCCTACTACTACGAGTATCGCCACGAGGCGCGGATCGGGGCCGAGCGCATTCCCTACGGCGTCTCGCGGCTGATCTCGTCGTGGCGCGTGGTGCGGCTCGGCCGGGGGGCGGCGCGATGAGGGCGTCGCAGCCCGTGCTGACTCGCCGCCTCGTGCTTGAAGCGCGGCGGCGTGAGCCGGATGGCGCGGGCGGCTATGTCGAGACCTGGGAGGCGCTCGGCGTGCACTGGGCCGAGGTGAAGCCGCGGCGGGGGCGGGCGCTGGCGAGCGACGCGCTGCCCAAGGCGGTCATCCCCGTCGACATCGTGGTGCGCGCGATGGCTCCCGGCCGGCCGGGCCGTCCGCGGGCTGACCAGCGTTTCCGCGAGGGGACACGCACGTGGCGGATCGAGGCGGTGTCCGAGGCCGATCGAGGGGCACACTTTCTGGTCTGCGAGGCGCGAGAAGAGGAGGTCAGCCCATGAGCTATGGAGCGGCGGCCGCGCTTCAGGCGGCGATCTACCAGAGGCTGGTGGCGGACCCGGTCGTGCAGGCGCTTGCAGGTGGGCGGATCTACGACGCCGCGCCCGTGGGCGCAGTGCCCGATCTCTACGTGTTGCTCGGGCCGGAGGATGCGCGCGACCGGGGCGACTTCACCGGCCACGCGGCGCGCCACGATTTCACCGTGAGCGTGGTGGCCGACACGGGCGGCTTCCACCGCGCGAAGGAGATCGCCGCAGCGATCTCGGACGCGCTGGTGGATGCGCGCCCGGCCCTCACGCGCGGCCGGGTGGTGCGGATGGACTTCGTGCGGGCGGTGGCCCGCCGGGTGGGGCGGGCCGCGCGACGACGCATCGACATGCGCTTCGCCGCGCTGGTGGCCGAGGACTGAGCCTCGGGCGCCCGTTTCCCGAAACGCGAACATAAAGGAGGTGGGCCATGGGGGCTCAATCCGGCAAGGATCTGTTGATCAAGATCGAGGCCTCGGGCGGCGGCGCCTTCGAGACACTGGCGGGTCTGCGCGCAACGCGGCTCAGCCTCAACGCGCAGACGGTCGACGTGACGACGCTCGACAGCCCGGGCGGCTGGCGCGAACTGCTCGTCGGTGCGGGCGTGCGGAGCGCGTCGCTCTCGGGATCGGGCGTGTTCAAGGACGCGGCGAGCGATGCGCGGGCGCGCGAGGTGTTCTTTGGCCAGCAGGCGCCGGCCTTCCAGGTGGTCGTGCCCGATTTCGGCACGATCGAGGGGCCTTTCCAGATCACGGCCATCGAGTATGCCGGCGATTACGACGGCGAGGCCACCTACGAGGTGAGCATGGCCTCGGCCGGCGCGATCAGCTTCATTGCGGCCTGAGCCATGGCCAATCCGTGGGCGGGGGAAGTTGCGCTCGTCGTCGATGGCGAGCGGCGGGTGGCGAAGCTGACGCTGGGCGCGCTGGCCGAGCTCGAGGCGGAGCTCGCCTGCGGGAGCCTCGTCGAGGTGATCGACCGCTTCGAGCAGGGCCGCCACAGCGCGCGCGACGTGCAGGCGGTGCTCGTGGCTGGCTTGCGTGGCGGCGGCTGGGACGTGACGGCGGCCCAGCTGATCTCGGCCGACATCGCGGGTGGGCCGCTCTCGGCGGGCGCGGTGGCGGCGGAGCTGCTGGTACGCGCCTTTTCCCTGCCGGAGCAGTGACGGCATGGACTGGCAGGGGCTGATGCGGCTCGGGCTGGCCGAGCTGCGGCTGGACCCGGCCGTCTTCTGGGCTTTGACGCCCGTGGAACTCTTGATTCTGGCTGGGCGCGATGGGTGCACGGCGCCGATGGCCCGGGCGCATCTCGACGCGCTCGCCGCCCGCTATCCCGACGAGACAGGAGGACGACATGGCCGATGAGGCAGAGCGCAGTGACGCGCTCGAGACGCAGCTCGAGCAGTTGGAGGAGCGGCTGGGTGGCGCGGGTGCCATGGTCGAGCGCTTCGATGCCGAACTCGCGCGGATGACGTCGAGCATGAGCCGGGCCCAGGCAAGCGCGAGCACGCTGTCGAACTCGATCAGCCGCGGTCTCAGGCGGGCCTTCGACGGGCTCGTTTTCGACGGCAAGTCGGCTACGGACGCGCTGCGCACCGTCTCCACGTCGATCGCGAACGCGACCTATTCGGCGGCGCTGCGCCCGATCGCGAAGCAGTTCGGCGGGCTGGTCGGGCAGGGGCTGGCGCAGATCGGGGCTGTGGGCTTCGCCGATGGCGGCGTGTTCGCCGGAGGGCGGGCGACGCCGGGGGCCGGGGCGCGCGTGCGCGCCTTCGCACGGGGCGGCGTTGTCTCGGGCCCGACCACCTTCCCGATGCGGGGCGGCACCGGGCTGATGGGCGAGGCGGGACCCGAGGCGATCCTGCCGCTCGAACGGGGGCCCGACGGGCGGCTTGGCGTGCAGGCCGGAGGCGGGGCACGGCCCGTGCAGGTGGTGATGAACGTGACCACGCCCGACGTCGAGGGCTTCCGCCGCTCGGGGGGGCAGATCGCCGCGCAGGTGGGCCGGGCGCTCGCCCGCGGCCAGCGGAACAGGTGAGGAGGGCAGTATGGCCTTTCACGAGGTACGGTTCCCCGCTTCGCTCAGCTTCGGATCGAGCGGCGGACCGGAGCGGCGGACCGAGATCGTCACGCTGAGCAACGGTTTCGAGGAGCGCAACACACCGTGGGAGGCCTCGCGGCGGCGCTACGATGCGGGGCTCGGCATGCGCTCGCTGGACGATATCGACGCGCTCATCGCCTTCTTCGAGGCGCGGCGGGGGCCGCTGCACGGCTTTCGCTGGAAGGACTGGGGCGACTGGCGATCCTGCGCGCCGTCTGCCGAGGTCGCCGCGACCGACCAGTGGATCGGCACCGGAGGCGGGGCGCGCGAGACCTTCGATCTGCTCAAGACCTATGTATCGGGAACCGAAACCTGGATGCGCCGGATCGCCAAGCCGGTGGCGGGCACCGTGCGCGTGGCGGTCGACGGGGTGGAACAGGCGGAGGGGGTCGACTGGACGCTCGATGCCGCGACGGGTGTCGTGACCTTCGCCGTGCCGCCCGGGCCGGGAACGGGGGTGACCGCCGGCTTCGAGTTCGACGTTCCGGTGCGGTTCGACACGGATCGGCTCGACATCTCCTATTCCGGCGTTGCTGCAGGCGAGGTGCCGAGCGTGCCGGTCGTGGAGATCCGGACATGAGCGGGGGGCGCGAGGCACTGCTCGCCCAACTGGGCACCGGCGCGACGTCGATCTGCCGCGCCTGGGCCCTGGAGCGGAAAGACGGTGTGCGGCTGGGTTTCACCGACCATGACCGCGATCTGGCATTCGACGGCTGGGAGTTTCGTGCCGAGACCGGCATGAGCGCGGGCGCCCTGATGCAGACAACGGGGCTCGCGATCGACAACGTCGAGGCGGCGGGCGCGCTGTCCTCTTCGGCGATCACGGAGATCGACATCGCGGCCGGGCGATACGACGGTGCCGCGGTGACCTGCTGGCTGGTCGACTGGACCGACGTGGCGCGACGGATGGTGCTGTTTCGCGGCCATCTGGGCGAGCTGACGTGGGGCACGGGCGCCTTCCGCGCCGACCTGCGCGGGCTCACCGAAGAGCTGAACCAGCCCCGCGGCCACGTCTACCAACGGATCTGCGGGGCGGTGTTGGGCGACGGGGGCTGCGGCGTCGATCTCGACGACCCCGCCTATTCGGCCGAGGTGGCCGTCGAGGACGTCGATGGCAGCCGCAAGTTTCGCTTCACCTCGCTGCAGGGCTTCGCGGAGGGGTGGTTCGCCCGCGGGCGGCTTCGCGTGCTGACGGGGGCGGCTGCGGGCCTCGTCGGTCAGGTGCGCGACGATTGGCTGGGGGCCTCCGATCGGACGCTCGAGCTCTGGCAGGAGCTGCGCGCGCAGGTGTCCGTGGGCGATACGGTGCGCGTCGAGGCGGGGTGCGACAAGGCGCTGGAGACGTGTCGGGGCAAGTTCGGAAACGTCGTCAACTTCCGTGGCTTTCCCTACATCCCCGGCGACGACTGGGTGACAGTCTACCCGCAACGCGCGGGCCTGAACGACGGCGGCAGCTATCGCCCCCGCACGCGAGACCTGACATGAGCGGGGCGGAGGTGGTCGCGGCCGCGCGGCACTGGCTCGGCACGCCCTACCGGCATCAGGCCTCGCGCCGTGGCGCTGGCTGCGATTGCCTCGGCCTCGTGCGGGGGGTGTGGCGAGCGCTCTACGGACGCGAGCCGCAGGCCATCCCGCCCTACAGCCCGGACTGGGGCGAGCCACAGGGCCGCGAGGTGCTGTGGGAGGCGGCGCGGCGCCATTTGCGGATGCGGGGCGCGGCCGAGCCGGGCTTGGCGGGCGACCTGCTGTTGTTCCGCATGCGGGCGCGCGGGGTGGCCAAGCACCTCGGCATCGCAGCCGAGGGGCCTGCTGGCCCAACCTTCATCCACGCCATGAGCGGGCGCGGGGTGGTGGAGAGCGCGCTCTCCGCCCCCTGGGCGCGGCGCATCGTGGCGCGGTTCGTCTTTCCCGACACTGACACGCACACGCGAGGCTGAGGCATGGCGACGATCCTTCTTTCGGCGGCCGGCGCGGCGATCGGCGGGGCCGTGGGCGGCTCTGTACTCGGCCTTTCCTCGGTCGTGATCGGGCGCGCGATCGGCGCGACGGTCGGCCGGGTCATCGACCAGCGGCTGATGGGGGCGGGCAGCGACGTCGTCGAGATAGGCAAGCTTTCACGCTATCGGGTGACGGGAGCGAGCGAGGGCACGGCGATGGCCCGCACCTACGCCCGCACGCGCGTGGGCGGGCAGGTGATCTGGTCGACCCGGTTCAAGGAGCGGGTGCGCAAGGAGGACGTGGGGGGCAAGGGCGGCGGTGGTGCAACGACCAAGACCTATTCCTACTCGGTCAGTCTCGCTGTCGCGCTGGGGGAGGGGCCGATCCTGCGGGTGGGCCGCGTCTGGGCCGACGGGATCGAGATCGGGCGCGACGAGCTCGACATGCGGATCTACCCCGGCGACGAGGATCAGCTGCCCGACCCGCTGATCGAGGCGGTGGAAGGGGCAGGCAACGCGCCCGCCCATCGCGGTACCGCTTATGTGGTGATCGAGGGGCTGGAGCTCGGGCCGTTCGGCAACCGGGTACCGCAGCTGTCGTTCGAGGTGGTGCGCCCGACCGACGAGGACGTGGTGCCGGAGGATACGCGGAGCCTGTCCAGCATGATCCGCGGCGTGGCGCTGGTGCCCGGCTCGGGTGAATACGTGCTTGAGCCCGAGCGGGTGACGCGCACGACCGAGCCGGGCAGGACGGAGGCGCTGAATCACAACGCGCCGGGGCTCGAGGCCGATTTCCGTGTGGCGATGCGTCAGCTCGAGGAGGAGTTGCCTCTCGCGGAGTCGGTGACGATGGTCGTCTGCTGGTTCGGCGACGACCTGCGCTGCGGGGAGTGCAGGCTGCGCCCCAAGGCCGAGCAGACCGAGATCGATGCCGACAACCTGCCGTGGTACGTGAGCGGCGTGGCGCGCGAGGACGCACAGGTTGTGCCGCTCGTCGATGGCCGGCCCCTTTATGGCGGCACGCCGACCGACCAGTCGGTGATCGCCGCCATCGAGGAGATGCGGGCAGCCGGCAAACATGTCGTCTTCTACCCGTTCATCCTGATGGATCAGATGACGGGTAACACGCTGCCCGACCCGTGGACGGGCGATGTGGGGCAGGCGGCCCTGCCGTGGCGGGGCCGGATCACCACGTCGCTTGCGCCCGGGCTGCCCGGCACGCCCGACCGCACGGCGGCGGCCGAGGCGGAAGTGGCGGACTTTTTCGGCAACGCGCAGCCGGGCGATTTCGAGGAGGTCGAGGTCGCACCGCCCGTGCCAGAGGAAAGCGGGGGCGAGGGGCAGGACACTGTGCGGATCGTGACGCCCGCCTCGTCAGCGCCGCCGCGCCCGGCCGTCGCCTACACCGGGCCGCAGGACTGGGGCTACCGGCGGTTCATCCTGCACTACGCCCATGTCTGCAAGGCGGCGGGCGGCGTCGACGCCTTTTGCATCGGCTCGGAAATGCGCGCGTTGACGCAGATCCGCGCGGCCGGCGACAGCTTTCCGGCCGTCGCTGCGATGCGGACACTGGCGCAGGAGGTGCGCGACATCCTGGGGCCAGACTGTAGGATCGGCTACGCGGCCGACTGGTCGGAGTATTTCGGCTACCAGCCGGCGGACGGGTCGGGCGACGTATACTTCCATCTCGACTCGCTCTGGGGCGACCCTGCGATCGATTTCGTGGGGATCGACAACTACATGCCGCTGTCTGACTGGCGCGAGGGGCTGGAGCATCTCGACGCGCAGGACGGCACCTCGGCCATCTACGACATCGCCTATCTCAAGAGGGGCGTTGCAGGCGGCGAGGGCTACGACTGGTACTACCCCGACAAGGCGGCGCGCGACGCGCAGGACCGGCTGCCTATCGAGGACGGTGCCCATGGCGAGCCCTGGATCTACCGCTACAAGGATCTCCGCAGCTGGTGGGAGAATACCCACCACGAGCGGCGGGGCGGCGTGCGGCAGGCCCAGGCAACCGACTGGGTGCCGATGTCGAAACCGATCTGGTTCACCGAGTTCGGCTGTGCCGCGGTCGACAAGGCGACCAACCAGCCCAACAAGTTCATCGACCCCAAGTCGTCGGAATCGCGGCTGCCCTGGTACTCGACTGGCCAACGCGACGAGCTGATCCAGCAGCAATACCTTCGTGCGGTGATCTCCTACTGGGAGGACCCGGCGAACAACCCGGTCAGCCCGGTCTATGGCGGGCCGATGCTCGACATGGGTCGCGCGCATGTCTGGGCGTGGGACACGCGGCCCTTTCCGCAGTTTCCCAACCGGCTCGACCTGTGGTCGGACGGCGAGAACTATGCCCGTGGACACTGGCTGAACGGACGCACCTCGCACGAGTCGCTTGCCGCAGTCATCTACGACATCTGCCACCGCGCAGGGGTGACGGGGGTTGACGTTTCGCGGGTCTACGGCCTCGTACGCGGCTACGAGACGGACATGGGCGGTGGCGCGCGGGGAGCGCTGCAGCCGCTGCTACTCGCCTACGGTGTCAACGCGGCCGAGCGCGAGGGCAATCTACGCTACACGATGCGGACGGGGCGGAGCTCGACGGCGCTCTCGACGGGCGTTCTGGCCGTGCGCTCCGAGATCGACGGCGATCTCGAGATGTCGCGCGCGCCAGCGGCCGAGAGCCCGGGGCGGGTGCGGCTGGCCTTCGTGCGCGCAGGGGGCGACTTCGAGACGGCGGCGACCGAGGCGGCGTTTCCGGGCGAGGAGTCAAAGACGCCTGCGGCAAGCGAGGTGCCGCTGGTGCTGGGCGAGGCCGAGGCGCAGGGCATGGCCGAGCGCTGGCTGGCCGAGGGTCGGGTGGCGCGCGACGCGGCGCGCTTTGCGCTGCCGCCCTCGGCGCTTGGTCTCGGCGCGGGCGACGTCGTGACGCTCGAGGGCGCGAACTGGCGGATCGACCGGGTGGAGCTGGGCGCCGGCCAGCTCGTCGAGGCCGTGCGGGTCGAGCCCGGCTCGTACGAGACGGCGCCGGCCGAGGAGGCGCCCGCGCCGTCGCGCCCGGTCGTGCCGCCAGTGCCGGTGGCGCCGGTCTTCCTCGATCTGCCGTTGATGACAGGGGCGGAGGTGCCGCATGCGCCGCACCTCGCCGTCGCGGCGGAGCCGTGGCCCGGTCCGGTTGCAGTGCTGAGCGCGGCGTCGGACGCCGGCTATGCGCTCGACCGGCTGGTGGGCGCATCGGCCACGCTGGGGCGGACGCTCGATGCGATGCCTGCCGCGCGACCGGGCCGGTGGGACAGGGGCGCGCCGGTCAGGGTGCGGATGGCGACCGGAGGCGTGCTCGCCTCGGTCGACGTCGCGGCCCTTCTGGCCGGCGCCAACCTCTTCGCCATCGGCTCTGGCGGTCCGTCCGGGTGGGAGCTGTTCCAGGCCGCGCAGGCGGACCTCGTCGATGACGACACCTGGGCGCTGTCGCTGCGGCTGCGCGGCCAGCTCGGAACGGAGGCCGACATGGCGCCGGCTTGGCCAGCGGGCGCGCGCGTCGTTGTCATCGATCCGGCGCTCGTGCAGATCGGCCTGCCGGCTTCGGCCCGCGGGCTCGAGCGGCACTTCCGGATCGGGCCGGCGGGGCTGCCGCTCGACGACCCCGCGATCCTGCACCTCGTCGCCGCCTTCGAGGGCGTGGGGCTAAGGCCTTATGCGCCGGTGCATCTGCGGGTCGTCGACCGCGGGGATGGCGGGCTCGACCTCACGTGGGTCCGCCGGACGCGGATCGACGGTGACAGCTGGCTCGGCGAGGACGTGCCGCTCGGCGAGGAATCGGAGCGCTATCGCGTCCGGGTGCTCGCCGCGGCGGATGTGGTGATGCGCGAGGTTGATGTGACCGCTCCGGCGTGGACGTGGAGTGCCGCGGCACGCGCGGCGGATACCGGCGCCATGGCGCTCGCGGTGGCGCAGGTGAGCCAGGCTTTCGGTGCGGGCCCTTACAGAAGGATCGAACTCGATGGATGAGACGCCGAATCTCGGCCTGCCGCTGGTGATGCCCAGCCAGGCGCAGAAGCATGTGACGGTCAACGAGGCGCTCCTGCGGCTCGACGCTGCGGCGCAGCTGGTGCTGGAGGAGGCTGCGCGGGCCGACCCGCCGGCATCCGCGCCCGATGGCGCCTGCTATGGCGTGGGCCCCGCGGCCACGGGGGCGTGGGCCGGGCAGGAGGGCCGGGTGGCCGTCGCCGACAATGGCGGCTGGTCGTTCCTCGACCCGCTTCCCGGCTGGCGCGCGTGGGATGTGGGAGAGGGCCAGGGGCTGCTCCGCGTGGGTGGAGGCTGGGCGCCGGAGGGCGTGTCGCGGGCACCCTCGGGCGCGGCGGCGCGCTTCATCACGGTCGAGGCGCTGCACGACGTGGTGCCAGGGGCCGACAACGTGACGGCGCTCGTCATCCCCGCGCAGGTGACGATCTTCGCCGCCTCGGCGCGGGTGGCAAGCGAGGTCACCGGCACGGCGACAACATGGCGGCTGGGCGAGGCGGGCGCGACGAACCGCTTCGGCTCGGGCCTCGGCCGCGCGGCCGGGAGCTATGCCGATGGGCTGCTCGGGCAGCCGCAGGCCTATTATGCGCCGACACCGCTCGTCGTGACGGGGGAGGGCGGGGATCTTGCCGGCGGCCAGATCCGGCTCGCCCTCCATTATCTCGCCTACGACCTGCCGGGCGCGTGAGATGCGCCGTCCCCTTCCAGGCGACATCGCGGCGATCGCGCGCGTACTGCTCGCTCTTCCGCCCTCTGCCCGGCCGATCCGCCTCGCCCGCCTGATCGCAGCGGCCGAGACGGCGGACGCGCATCGGCAGACCGTGGGCCGCGCGCATCCTCGTTGGGGCACGGGCAGCCTCATGGCGGCTGCGAGCGGCATGCCGAAGGCCACCGATCCGGGCTTTGGCGACGACGAGTATTGCCGGTGCTGGGTGTTGACGCTCGAGGCGCTGATCCGTCACCGGGCGCGGCGGGCCGGGCGCTAGCCAGACGCGCAGGAAACGCACAGGGGCGTGGTCGGATCGATCTCGAGTCGCTTCTCGGGAATTTCCTCGCCGCAGTCGCCGCACTCGCCGAACGATCCGTCGTCGATGCGGACGAGGGCGGCGGCGATCCGACGCGCCTCTCCGGCGCGCCTGCGCCCTCCAGCCTGCGCCATCGCCTGGTTCTGCAGAGCGTCCATTCGGGCGAGCCGGCCGACCGACTGCTGATCGAGCTCGACCGTCTTCTGCCCTTCCTTACCCATCTCCTCTGCTCTTTTCAGCTCAGCGAGCATCTGCTCGAGTTGCATCCGGAACGCGGCCTGCCGTTCGGGCGTCATGTTGCCTCGCTTCCCCTTTGCCGGCTGACAACGCAGACCTATGTGCGCTAGTTGTCAAGGCGGGACAGGAGACGCGCGATGCCGACGCCGAGAGAACGCCGGGCGGAACTGACTGCAATCGATCCGGTCTGGAGCCGCATCCGGGACGAGGCGCAGGCCGCCATCGAGGACGAGCCACTGCTCGGCGGCATGATGCAACTCTCCGTCCTTCACCACGACACGCTCGAGCGGGCGCTGTCGTACCGGATCTCCGTCAAGCTCGCCTCGGGCGAGATGTCGGAGCAGATCCTGCGCGAGATCGCCGACGAGGCGATCACGGCCGATCCCGCGATCGGCCAGGCCGCCCGGGCCGACCTCGTGGCGACGCAGGAGCGTGACCCCGCCTGCGAGCGCTTCCTCGAGCCGCTGCTCTACTTCAAGGGGTTCCAGGCGCTGCAGGCGCACCGCGTCGCCCACTGGCTCTGGGCGGAGGGGCGGCGCGACATGGCGCAATTTCTCCAGGCCCGCGTTTCGGAAGTGTTCGGCGTCGACATCCACCCCGCCGCGGTGATGGGACGGGGCATCATGATCGACCATGCGCATTCCATCGTGATTGGCGAGACCGCTCGCGTGGGCAACAACGTCTCCATGCTGCACTCGGTGACGCTCGGCGGCACCGGGAAGGAAGACGGCGACCGCCACCCGAAGATCGCCGACGGCGTGCTGATCGGGGCCGGGGCCAAGGTGCTCGGCAACATCCATGTCGGGCAATGCTCTCGCATCGCGGCGGGCTCTGTCGTGCTGCAGGATGTGGAGCCACGCAAGACGGTCGCCGGCATCCCCGCACGCGTCGTGGGCGAGAGCGGCTGTCCGACGCCGTCGCTTTCGATGGATCACCTGTTCCCTGCCGGCAGCGACTAGAAGGCTGCTGAAGAAGTCGGCCTTGAAGGACGTTATACCGACGCGCTCAACCAATGACTTTCTGGATGTACGGGTAGAGACAGAGAGACCGGATGCGCTCGGCG
>OFET01000472.1_pt1 | contig 25170 bp, 25 predicted proteins | sample 1521211 | NCBI WGS metagenome assembly OFET01 (sample SAMN03766358, study PRJEB24113) | microbial mat metagenome | isolation source: enrichment culture HLUCC-A from microbial mat sample contains cyanobacterium...
ATAGAACCGCCCCATCCGCTCCGATTGCGCAGACTTGGAAGCTGCCCTTCGCCAGATCGATCGCCAGCATCCTGATCGTCGTCGTCATCGATGTGCCCTCCGTTCGGTTCCGATGGAACCATCATGGCATACGAGATGCCGCTGGGTGGGGGCATCCACCGCATCACTTCAGTCAGAACCTGTAGCGCGCGCCCACGAAGACCTTGCTCGCATCCTGATAGGATGCGGCATCGTCATCGTAGTAATATTCCCGGTAGCCGAGATAGACATCGAGATCGGTGAAGGTCTGCATGGCCGCGATGGCAACGCCCTCGGATGACGAGTTCTCCGTGGCCAGATCGCGTCCGCCGTAGTAGCTGACCGCGAAGGCGGTCGGACCCTGCGCGATCAGGTCGTCGACCCATCCGGCTCGCACGAAGCCATAGCTGCCGCCATCGGGATCGCCCCCGGCCGAGCCGCTGAGGTTCACTCCGGTCGGGGTGTGCAGCACGGAGAAGGAGCCCGAGAAGCGCTCGTTCGTGGTGACATCGCCCGGCCTCACGCCGGGGGCCCTGCTTTCGCCCTCGCTTTCCCAAGCGTAGCCCGCCGCGGCGGCCAGAGCAAAGTCGCCGTGCGTGCCGGACCACCGGAGCGCGATATCGTAATAGTCGGTGTCATCGTCTTCGGCGAGGACGTTGCGCCCGTAAGATGCCGCAGCGGAAAAACCCGAAAACGTCGGCGTATCGTAGCGGATCCTGAACAGGCGACCGCCGTCGAAATCCTTGAACGCGTCGACGACGCGGATGTCGGACAGGGCACCGGACTCCTCGCGGAATGCAAAGGCCGCGTCCGAAACACCGACCGATACGACGAGGGCCGTGCCCGTCGGGTCGAGCGTCGCCACGTTGTCTGTGGCCATGAACCCCTGACCGATCGCGAGCGTGCCAAAGCCGGCCGTGTAGGCGAGCTCGAGCCTGCGAAGGGCGGTCCTGCGCCAGTCGAGCGCCGGGGGCGTGGTGGTCTGCGAGACCAGCGCGCTCTGGCGCAATCCGAGGCCCGTCTCGAACGTGAAGACAAGATCGCCGTCCGGCATCGGCTGGCTGATGACGACCCCGAGCCGGGTGTTGGAGTTGGAGTTGTCGACAGGGTTTCCCGTCGTCTTCTCTCCGTCGTCGAAGCTCAGATAGCTTGGGCTGAACTGTCCGTAGAACCGGGCCGAACCGCCGCTGTCGTTCTCGAACGTCTGTGCGCCGGCGGCCGTGCTGCCAAGAAGGGCCACGACGATCAGGCCCGCGTATTCTCTCAGCCTGTTCCCGTCCATCTCGCCCCTTTCCATGACTCGCATCTCGTTCGTTTGCGGGTGTCTTCCGTCCAGGTCGCGGCGTGAGCACAAGCGCCGCCCCCCCTGCGCATTTCGCCAGGTGCCACGCGGCCGTTTCCCCGGAGAACCGGAGACATCACATCGCGAATTGCCGGAGCTCGGGACCGAGGATGCCGCGATATCCCGGGCGCGTTTCGGCGCCCGCCCGAATGCGCGATGTTGCTGAGCGACGGCCGTCCCGGTCAAGCTTCCCAGATCGACGGCGCGAGCCGCAGATGTGTCTCTGGCGGATGCTGCGCGCGCCAGTGGTCGGCGCACTGCTTCGCGGTTGCGATCCACACGCCATCCCTTTGCTTCACGGATGCAAGAAACTCCTCGAGCACCTTTATCCGGTGCAGGGCCCCGATGAGGTGCGGATGCAGTGTCATCGTGAACATGCGGCCGCTGTCGTACTGGGCCGAGAACGCGGAGCGCCAGTTGCTGGCCAGCACCTCCGGGTGCTCGATTCCGGATCCGGCGCCAAGCGCGAGAGGCGGGAACTGCAGAAAGAACTGGTCATCTGAATGATACGAATAGGGCATTGTGACCAGTGCCCTCGGCGGCTCGGGGTCGGTCACCCAATAGTGGGGCACGTCGTCGGCCATGCCATTTCCAAGATATTCGAATCCCTCGTCGATCAACAGGTCGACGGTATTGGGGCTGACCGAGCCCGCCGCATACCTGTCGCCCTGACGGGGCAGTCCGTACCATCCTGCCGGAGGCTGTCCTGTCGCTTCGCCGATCGCGTAAGCGGTGGCCATCAGGCGGACACGCTCCACCTCCGGCGGAAGGTCGGTCGGGTCTTCATGCCGAAACCCGAGCGCCGCAATCTCGTGGCCGGCGTCGGCCAGTCGGCGCACCCGGTCGGATTCGACCGCCGCGATGACGGCAGGCACAGCGAACGTCGCACGGATGTCGAACCGATCGAGGACCGCGAGAAGCGCGTCGAGCCCCGCCCCGAAGCCCAGTTCTGCATCGTCGCCCGAAAGATCCCTCGGAAGGAGTCCGTCCGGCAGGACGGCGGTGCTGAGCGCCACGGTGACGTTGACCGCGCAGCGGTTATCCGAGGGCCAGGTGATCTCGTCATCCCGGAGGGCGATCTCGTCCGAGATCGTGTAACCCGATTTCCATGGCATAACGGCGTCACTCCTCGTTGCAGGCGAAAGCGTCGGATGGAAGAGCGAGACAGTGGCGCGCGACCTCTTCCGAGCTGGCGAACCAGACGCCGGGCAGGCTCTTCATTCGGGTGATCAACTCGTCGAGCATTGCGATGCGCGCGGAGTGACCGATGATAAAGGGATGCAGGGCGATGTTCAGGTAGCCGCCCGCGTCGTACTGCTGCTCGAAGGCCTGCCACCAGATGTCCAGAACCAGCTCCTGGTCGGAAAGGCGCTGGGCCGATGCGGCGCTGCCGATCCAGCCGTAATTGAAATACATCGCATCGTCGATCGCCAGGTGAACCGACAGGTTCAGCAGCTCCTTGTCGTCGTGCTTCAGCTTGTACGGAAGCGGCGCGGCGAAGCCATGGGAATTGTAGATGTAGCCCATGTCCAGCACGAGGTCGTCGGGGTAATTGCTGCGCGTTCCGACGGGCGGGCGGCCCGCCAGTTCGGTCAGCGCATCGCGCGTGCGCAGCATGTGATCGCGCTGAACCATTGGATCCGCCGGCACATAGTGTTCCCACATGTGATCTGCGAATTCGTGCCCGCGTTCGGCGATCTCGTGAAGCACTGCCGGATAGAGATGCACCGTGCGTCCGGGCGTGAAGAATGTTCCGACAATCCCGTGGCGCTCGAGCAGGTCGAGCGTGCGCCATGCACCCACACGACCTCCGAATTCGCCCTTGGCGACCTGCATGGGCGGCTCGTCGTTCGCCGTGCGGCTCAGGACATGGTCGACGTCGAACGTGAAATTGACCGCGATTTTCGCGCCATCCGGCCAGCCGGGCTGCGTCAGGTGGCAATAACGGCGTCTCCGCGCCCGGGTCGCCGACTGCAATTCTCTCAGTTCGGCCAGCAGGCTTTCCCGGGTCGAAAGCGGCAGGCTGCCCTTTCCTCCGGCATTGGGGTGGCGCGTCACCCTCTGGGAGTCTCGTTCAGATTGCTGCGCCCAGACAGCGGTTGGCGCGGCCGTCAACGAGACGCCCGAAGCAAGCAATTGCAGAAGAAGTCTGCGGTCCATTTCGCGAATCCTTTCCGCCTGTTCTCTGCGCCGGTTTCATTCCTCAATGCCCTGCATCGGCCACCCGAAGCACGGCTTGCTCATGAAAACACGCAGATTCCGGTGGTGCCATTGCATGGGGCAGATCCGGAGTCCAATGCACTCTTGTCCATCTGTAATGCCTTTCATGCATGCCGTGGAAAGAAGCAGGCTCAATCCGCCTGTCGCGGATGAGCCGCACGTCGTGGCCGTGCCGTTGTGCCGCTTGGCTGCAATGGTGCCGGGCACAGGCCTCCATCGCCAGGCCGCTCGCTGGGCATGACGTGTCGCCAGCCGCCTTCGCGCGAAACCCCGGTGTAGAGAGAACGCCCATCCGGCCCGACGGCGCGCCCCTTAAAGCGGCCCCGTGCCATGCCGCCTGCCCGGCATGTTCATCGCCGTCGGCGCCACGGCGAGCGCCGCCTGAGCGTCATGGACTCGTCACGGCACGCAAGATGCCGCTGGGTGCGGGCACCAACCGCATCGGTGCACGGCGCTCCGGCTCGCCCATGCCCAAAACGACATTGTCGGCACCCAAGTATGCATTGGACAGCAGAGATCCCGGACGCGAATGATACGCAGCGTACAAAGTGCAGCTGCCGGCCCCGCCAGCGAGAGGCCCAGGCGTTTTTTTCCGTCTGAATTTCGAAAAGGAGCCGCCGAAGATGGATCGCAGACTGCTTTTGAAGCTGCTCGCCTCGGGCACCGCACTGACCGCCGCACCGGCCAGTGTCTGGGCGCAGATGAAGGGCGAGAGTTCGCCGCGCAAATACGAATGGGGTTTTCCCGAATATCCTCCCACCCCGGCCGGCAGCGGCAATGCCACGCCCTTCGGCGAGGGGCCGCTGAACGGCATCGAGACCGAAAGTGGGCACGAACTCTACAGGTTCCCGCGTGATCACCGCTACCACTACGGGCCGATCTATCGAGGCCCGGAATACTGCGAATGGTATTATTTCAGCGCCTTCGTCTACGACAAGGCCACCGAAGAGCCCTATACCCTCTTCTGGATGACCCTTTTCTCGGGCTGGGACGAGGGCCTTCAGCGCCCGGTCAAGAACGTCTTCTTCGCGCTGCACAACCTGCGCACCGGCGAATTCCAGCCGGCCGTCACGCTTTATCCCGGCGAATTCGTCGCCGATGGGTCGCCGAGCGACGCCTCCAAGGAGGATTTCTGGTTCCGCTATCGCATCGGCACACCGGAGCATGGCGAGATGGAGGAAAGCTACCGTGCCGCCGACGAGACGTGGCGATTCAAGGCCAACGTGGTGAATGCCGCGCCCGAGCGCAATTCCGTGCCCTTCAGCATGGACATCACCGGCAAGGTCTACGCGCCCGGCTACATCTTCAACACGCCCTGGGGCCTGGAGAACGAAGGTTACGACGTCTCGCGCACGGGCCGCCACAACCCCGAGACGGTCTACGGCATCTCCTATTACACGATCGCGCCGAAAATGATGATCTCGGGCCCCGTCATGGTCAACGGACGCGAGATGGAGGTCGAGGGCCTCGCCTGGTGGGAGCACCAGTGGGGCAACCTGCGCACGCCCGATCACCTCGAAGGCCACTACATCTGGCAGAACGCCTATCTCGACAATGGCGACATGTTCCGCCTGCGCTTCTGGCGCAAGCCCGATCTCTCGATCGCCGAGGAGATCACGAACTACGCCTACATTCACGCAGATGGGCGGATGGAATACGCGCTCGGCGGGTCGGTGAGATGGACCACGATCAAGTCCTGGCCCTCGAACGTCGTCGAGAATGTCGACATCCCGCTCTACGGGAAACTGGAGACTCCGCAGGGCACCTTCTACGTGGCGCCGGAATATCCCGAGCAGCAGGCGATCGGCTTCGCCGATTACACCGCGCTGTGGGAAGGGGCCATGTACCTGCACGAGGGCTCGCTCGACGGCCCGATCGTGGGGCGCGCCTACCACGAGAACATGATCGTGCCGTGGTATTACATCCCCCGCGGCTTCGACAAGCCGATGCGCGAGGATCTGCCGCGCAAGCTCGATGGCGGCATGCCCCCGGCGCCGCCGTTCACCTTCTTCAAGTAGCGGGACCGGGCGGACCCAACTGATGGCCCGGGCGCGGAGACGATGAGCGCGCGACCGGGTCGATCGGCATGGACACTTGACAGGGAAGGGCCGCTGACGGCGTGCCCGCAGGAAGGAGACATCGATGGAAGGTATCGTGGCACTGGTCGTGCAGGCTGTGGCCGGCATGGCGGGGGGCGGAGCGACGGGCCAGATCGTCAAGACCGCGGGCATGGCGCTTTTGCCGAAGCTTCTGTCGGGCGCCGTGGGCGGCGTGGCCGGCGGCTCGCTGGTCGGCGCGTTGCTCGGGGGGGCGGCTGACCCGGCTGCCGCAGCGGCCGGCGGACTGGATCTGGGGGCGCTCATCGGTCAGTTGGCCGGTGGCGCCGTAGGTGGCGGGGCGCTGACAGCGATCGTCGGGCAGGTCCTGGGCAAGCGCGACTGAGACGGATCGCGGCGCAGCGCGGCGGCCCGGGCGGGCAGACCGGCCGACAGGCCCCCGACGGGCCGCGCCTTTCGCCCCGGCGCGGCCGTTCGCAGGTCGGACGCACGCCCTGACTCCGGCAAAAGCCGGTTACTTTCAGCGTGACATGACGCCCGGCGCAGGTCGCCGGCAGAATCGAAAAGGACACTCCATGGAAGACAGCATCGGTTTTTTCGACGTGATCTGGTCGATCTTCCTGCTTTTCCTGCTCGTCGCCTGGATCTGGGTGCTGATCTCGGTGGTCGCCGATATCTTTCGGTCGCAGGACATGGGCGGCATCGCAAAGGCGCTTTGGGTCGGCTTCGTCATCATCATCCCATGGCTGGGCGTTCTGGTCTATATCATCGCCCGTGGCGACCGGATGCAGGAGAACGCGGCCGATGCGATGGCGCGCATTGAAGACGCGCGCCGTGACTACATCCGGTCGGTCGCTCAGGTCTCGCCCGCGGACGAGCTGGCGAAGCTGGCGGAACTGAAGGAAAAGGGCGTTCTGACCGAGGAAGAGTTCGCCACCCAGAAGTCCCGCATTCTTTCGGCCTGACGCATGCGCCCCGGGAGATTGGAAAGCCTCGTCGCGAAGACAATGCTCTTCGTGACCGCGCTCGCCCTTGCGCAGATCGGACCGGCCGGACCGTCTGAAGCGGAGGACGGGCGCGTCACGGGCTCAGTCACGGGTTCAGTCACGGGTTCAGTCACGGGCACTGTGACCCATGCCGAACGCGTCGAGCTGCCGCCCGGCGCGGTTCTGGAGGTGACGCTGGAAGACGTGTCGGTGGCCGATGCGCCCTCCGTGGTGATCGCCACCGACACTCAGGCAAACCTCGGCGCTCCGCCCTATCGCTTCTCGCTGGCCTTCGATCCGGCCTCGATCGACACGCGCCACACCTATTCCGTCCGGGCGCGCGTCAGCCTGGGCGACCGGCTTCTGATGACGACGGACACCCACGCCGCGGTGATCACCCGCGAGGCCCCGACACGGGTAGAGGTCATCCTGCGCCCGGTCTCGACGCCGCGCGGCCGCACGGAGCGGGTGCACACGGCGCCAGGTCTGACGCTGCCCGCGACGTTCACCGGCACGACGCCCCTGGCCTCGGGGCCGGGCCTTGCGTGGCACCTCGATCTGTGGCCGGACCAGGTCTACCATCTGCGCCAGACCCATGGCGCGGGGGAACCTGCATACGACAGGGGCCGCTGGCACGCAGACCCCGCCCGCGACGCGATCGTGCTGCGCGGCGGGCGCGCGGCCCCCGTAGCGCTCGAGGTTCTCCCCGGCGGCGACCTCCGGCTCATGGTCATGGACCACGACGGGACCCCGATCGAGGGCGATCCTTCCCATGATCTCGAAGCCGGCCACCTGCAACCGGCCCAGGACACACAGTTCCTGACCGGCATGTTCCGCTCCATGGCGGATGCCGCGACATTCACCGAATGCCTCACCGGCCGGTCCTACCCCGTCGCAACGGAGGGCGCCTATGTCGAGGCCGAGCGCGCCTATACCCGCCTCGAGGGGCAAAAGCCCGGCGCCCCGGTCCTGGCTGCGCTGCAAGGGCGTCTGGCAATGCGCCCCGCGATGGACGGGCCCGACCGCACGCACCTGGAGATCGTGAGCTTCTCGCGGTTCGAGCCGGAGTGGACCTGCGCGACGACGGGCGGTTACGCGGGTCCAAGGAACGCTGCGGAGTTGACGAACACGTACTGGAAAATCCTGGAGATCGCAGGGCAGACGGCGACCCCGGTCGAGAACCGGCGCGAGCCTCACCTGATCCTGCGGACCGGGGACAAGGCCACGTTCGGCGCCACCGTGGGGTGCAACGAGATCCGCGGCGACTATGCGACAGAAGGCGACAGCCTCTCCTTCGGCACCGCGGCAATGACCAGAATGGCATGCCCGCCACCGCTGGACGCCTTGGAGACGGCGCTTGCGCAGACATTGCCGCGAGTGGCCCGCTGGAAGATTGCCGGGACGCAACTGGAACTCTTCGACGAGAGCGGTCAAACCGTGCTCAGAGCGGAAGCCGTTTACTTCTACTGACCTGCGGATAAGCGCCCAACAGGGACCCATCTGCAGTGCTGCCTGAGGCGTCGCTCGTAGACGATGAATCAACGCAAGGGCGGGTTCCCACTCGGCGCCGACTGGAACCTCAGCTTGACACCGAATATCCTCTCACGATCAACGCCTTGTGGAAGCCAAGGCCGGTCATTCCATCCCTCCGCCCGGCCCGGGGGGGTCGCCCCGTCCGCGCCGGTGCAGGAATGCCCGTCCGAGCCGTCCGGCCCCGCTCACCATCCCCCGACCGGCACGCCGCAGATCCGTCTTTGCCGCGGCGAGGCCCGCAGGCCGTCCGGCGATGCGGGCGCGGTTGCGCTGTACGGCCAGGGCCTCCGGAAAGGTCTCGGCGAGCGCGGCCAGAACCGAGGCGACATTCCAGGACGGCTCCGCGAGCGAGACAGGCACGGCCTCCGCAAGGCCGGGATCGTCCGCAATCGCCTGCACGACGTCGCCAATCCGTGCCCTGGCCGCCGCATCAAGCCGATGCTCCGGAAAGGGCCACCCGTCGACCACCAGGTCGATCCCGGTCACGACCGGGACGATCGGTGCCGGCCGTCGCTCCGGCTCGGCGTCAAACAGGGCGCGGATTCGGCACAGAAGCGCCCGGTCGGGCGCGCGCGCTGGGCGGTCGGCCCGGAGGACCCAGAGCACGAGATCGGCCGCGCGGATCTGTTCTGCGAGGGCCTTGAGGCACGACGCGCTCCCGTCGAGCCCGCCCGTGTCGACAAGATGGCACGGCTGACCGTCGATCTCGACCGGGTAGGCGGTCTCCGTCTCGGTGGTCGGGGCGAGATCCGTCTCTGTGAGATCTTCGCCGGCCAAGGCCGAGATCAGGCTCGACTTGCCGGCGCTGACTTGCCCGACGACGACCACGCGCAAGGGCGCGTCCGGCGCGGCGCGACGCGCGCGATCCACTTCGGCGCCGGCAGCCTGGATCTGGAGAAGCTCCGCATCCGAGAAGCGCAGGCGTCCCGAATAGAGATCGACCGCCGCTCGGGCGATCTCCTCCAGAAGCACGGCCTGAAGCGCGGCGAGGCCCTCTGCCGTAAGGTAGCTCTGCGATCGGGTCCCGAGCGCCGCATCGAGAAGTCCCACGAGGCCGGCGGGCAAATGCGTGGCCAGGCGGACGCCGTGCCGGGCGATCTCGAAGAGATCGTGGCCCTGGCGGAGACGCGCACGGTTGCGCCAGACCCACGCCAGGTGTGCGAGGCGCACCCGGTCGGAGAACGGGACGAGCGCGCGCAGATCCCCCCGGAAGCGGGCCGCGACCCGCTCCACGAGCAGGAGCGCCTCGGGCGCCGTGAAATCGAGAGCGCCCTTGCCGCCCGGCATGGCGCGCGCGACTTCCGCGATCACCTCCCCGGCGAGCCGCTGGAACTCGGCCCACGCGACCGGCTCGCGCAGGCGACGTGCGACGAGCCGCCGGGCCGCGTCGAAGGCCGCGCGATCCGCATCGCCCCAGTCCGGATCCAGATCGACATGCGGGCGCGCGACCGGATCGTTTGCTGCTGCGTCGCCATCCGTATCCCCAGGGCGTGCGGGGCGGCGGGCCGTCCGGCGCACGCCCCAGGCCAGCAGGTTCACGGCAAGAGTGACCAGCAGGAAGGTCAGCCAGCCGCCGGACCGGACGAGCCCCCAGGCCCCGAGGATGGCGAGCCCGGCGATCGGCAGGACGAAGGCCACCAGCTGGATCGCGAGATCCCAGCGCCGCAGGCGGCGCGCGAGATCAGTCAGGATCTGCACCGCGCGCCCGTGTCAGAGCCTCGGTGTAGAGGCGGCGAATGTCCTCGGGATCCACGCTGGCACCGATGCTCGTGCGGTAGAGGTAGTAGCTCGCGGCCCGGCCGAGAGCGTAGGTCGTGGCGAAGGCCAACGCGCCCGAGGCGGCCGCGCCGATCGTCTGCCCTGCCACGGGGACGAGCTTGACTGCCTGCCGCAGCGCGTAGCCGGCCCCGAACCGAACCGCGATGCCGGCCCCGAGCAGGCCCGCGAGATCGCGCATCAGCGTGCGCGACCAGGTCAGCCCGTAGCGGCGGGCGAGCCAGTCGAGCATCGCCGCCTGGACCGTCGGCGCGCCGACCGCGCCGATCACCGGCACCATGTCCGCCCCGGCGGCAGAGGAGGCGAAGCGCAAGATCCGCGAGCGGTTCTCCAGAAAGCGCCGTCCCTCGTCGTCGCGCGCCCGCTCGCGGCCCAGAAGCAGGGCGACCCGCGGCAGAACCGCGGCGAGATGATCCAGCAGAAGCTGCAGGCCCGCCCCGTCCGCCTCGCTCTCGCGCAGGCTCAGCATCACCTCGGCCACCGGTCCGCCGGCGGCGGCCGCGACGGGCTTGCGGATCGCCGCTGCCGCCCGGGCTGCAGCGGCCTCGTCAACCAGATCCGCACCGGTCAGCACCAGCAGGACCGGCAGGGACGGTCGGGCCCTGCGCATCTTTCGCACCGCCTCGATCACCGGGTCCTGCACCGGGTCGGTCAGCTTGGCGACGACGAGCGCGATGTGCGCGTGATGCTCGATCCATTCGAGATCCTCGGCCGGATCGTACGCCGTCTCTCCAAGTCCCCTGGTATCGAGAAAGCGCATGACCGGACCATCGCCGGGAAAGTCGAAGACGGCCGAGCTCCGTGTGCAGGGGCGAAAGCCCGAGCCGACCTCGATCCCGTCAAGGCCGGTCAGGGCCCGCACGAGGGACGACTTGCCTGCCCCCGTCTTGCCCACCAGCCAGACGACAGGAAGCGGCGGCTGCGCACCGGGTTGCGTGCTCTCTGCCGGATCGTTCTGCGCCATCTCCACGCCTCCTCGCGCTGCCGTCACTGCCCTCACAAGGTTGGCTGCAACGCGGCTTGCCGCAAGGCCTGGCAGAGATCGCGCCGGCATTGGCTCAAGCGGTCCCTGGCGGACAACCTCACGCGGCGCCCGACAGTCGTTAGCGGGATCGTGCGTCAGTGATCGGTGCCACGCCCGCTCGGGGCGATCGTCCTTAGGACGAGACGCGCGCGCTCGCGTGATCCGCTCCAGAGTTTGCGCGCAGGGCCGCGCAAAGTGGGGGCTAAGGTGGGGGCTGTCAGCAAGCCGCCCGCAGAAAGTATATCAAAAACAAATTATTGTATGGATTTCATGGTGCGGGCGGTGGGAGTCGAACCCACACGGGCCTGAGCCCCAGGCATTTTAAGTGCCATGCGTCTACCGTTCCGCCACGCCCGCGGAGTGCGCGCCCCAAGGCATGGCACGGGGCGGCCCTGTCTGCCAGTGGGTCGGTGGGGCGGCCCGGCCCCCGCCTGCGGGTGCGCATGGGCAGGGGCGCGGCCCTGCGGGGGGCGTCAGAGATCCTCCGCGCCGAGCCGTTCCTTCAGGACCGGCAGGAGCGCGCGCTCGGACAGGTGGGGGTTGAGCGCGAGCGCCGCCTCCAGCGCGGCGAGGGCCTTGCGGTCCTGCCCGAGCCCCATCAGCGACAGCGCCTTGCCGGAGATCGCGCCGACATGCCGGGGGCTGCGTGCGAGCGCGGCGTCGAGATCGGTCAGCGCCGCGGCGTAGTCGCCCGCGAGATAGTGGGCGAAAGCGCGCTGGTTGTAGCCCTCTGCGTAATCGGGGCAATAGGCCACGAGCTCGTCCAGGGTGGTCTCGGCCGTGGCGAGGTCGCCGAGGCGCAGTCGGGCCATGCCGCGGTCGAGGAGCGCCTGGGCCCGTGCGTCGGGCGCATCCGTCCAGAGCCCCCAGAGCGCGGCGTTGAACTTGCGTGCGGCGGCCGCGTCCGGCGCGCCCCGAAGCGCGTCGATCAGGCGCGACTCCTCCGCCGTGTCGGGCGTGGCGGGCGGGCACTCCGCCACGGTCGGCTGGCTGGCCGCGACCGTGGCGGCGCCCAGGGCGAGGGCGAGGGCGACGGCGCGAAGGGGGAGCGGTGCGGCCGGGCCCCGGAGCGCGGGGCACGGCGCGGGAGGGGCGCGGCGGGTCATGTCCTGCAAGGTGCGGCGGCGCGAAGGCGCGTCAAGCCGCCGCGGCCCGCTATTGACCGCGCCGGCCCGTGCCGTAGCTTGCGCGCCATGTTCTTCTTCCCGATCCGCGATCACAATCCCTCGGGGCGGACGCCTTGGGTCACCTGGCTGCTGATCGCGGCCAACATCCTGATCTTCCTGTCGTACCAGGGGCTGGGGCAGGATGAGCGGACGGTCGGTTTCGTCTACGTCACCTTTGGCCTTATCCCGGCCGAGGCGACGATCGTCTCGGCGATCACGTCGACGTTCCTGCACGGGGGCTGGCTTCACCTCGCGGGGAACATGCTGTTCCTCTGGATCTACGGCGACAACATGGAGGACGAGCTGGGCCATGTGGGCTTCGCCGCCTTCTACACGGTGGCCGGCGTGGCAGCGAGCTATGCCCATGTCGCCGCCGACCCGGCCTCGCCGGTGCCGCTGGTCGGCGCGTCGGGGGCGATCGCGGGGGTGATGGGGGCCTACCTGCTGTTTTTCCCCAAGGCGCGGGTCGACATGCTGTTCGTCATCCTTCTCTTCATCAGGATCGTGCCGATACCGGCGTGGGTCGTCCTCGCCTTCTGGTTCGGGACGCAGATCGTCTCGGGGGCGGCAACGCCGGAGGGTGCGGGCGGGGTTGCCTACTGGGCGCATGCGGGGGGCTTTCTTGCCGGCATCGGGCTGGTGTTGCCGGTCTTCCTGCGGCGGGGCGGGCCGGCCTACTGGCGGCAGACCCACGGCCACCCGCCGCACCCGGAGGCGTCCTATGCCCGCACGGTCATCCCTTCTGCCGGGCGCCGCCGCGGCTCGGGCGTGAGGGGCGGCGGCTCAGGCGGCGGGCGGCGCGGCCCCTGGGGGTGAGCGCCCGCACCCACTCCGACGCCAGTGGCCGGGCTGGTCCGGAGATGTGCCGGGCGCCCTTCCTCACCGGGCCGGGCCATGCGACAGACGGAGCATGGAGCCGTGGATCGCCGCCACCGTCGCCGCCGCCGTCTTCCAGGCGATCCGCTTCGCGCTGCAGAAGCGGCTGACCGCGCCCGTGCCGGGGGGCGCCTGCCTGTCAGCCACCGGTGCCACATGGGCGCGATTCCTGTGGTCGGCGCCGCTGCTCGGCCTCGCTCTCGCTCTCTGGCTTGCGGCGACGGGCACGGCGTTGCCCGCCCTGTCGGCGCGCTTCTGGGCCTTCGCCCTGGCAGGCGGGGTCGCGCAGATCCTCGCCACGGTCTGCGTGGTCGCCATGTTCCGCTTCCGCGCCTTTGCCGTGGGCCTGACCTTCAAGAAGTCGGAGGTGCTGCAGACCGCCGCGCTGGGCTGGCTCATCCTCGGCGACGCGGTCAGCGGGCCGGCGCTGGTGGCGCTCGTCGTGGGCTTCGGCGGGCTCGCCATCCTCTCGGCCCCGCCCGCCGGCGCTGCGCCGGGGGAGGCGGCGCGCGCCACCGCGCTCGGGCTGGCCTCGGGCGCCTTCTTCGCCGGGGCGGGCGTGGGCTACCGCGGCGCGGTGCTCGAAATCGACGGGCCCGTGGCGCTGCAGGCGACAGTGGCGCTGGCCATCGTCACGGCGGCGCAGACGGTGCTGATGGCGGCATGGTTCCTCTGGCGCGACCGGGCGCAGGCGCGGGCGGTGCTGGCCGCGTGGCGCCCCGGGCTGGCGGTGGGGCTGACCTCGCTCGCCGGCTCGCTGGGGTGGTTCGCGGCCTTCGCGCAGGCGAACGCGGCCTACGTCTTCGCGCTGGGACAGGTGGAGCTGCTCTTCGGGCTGATCCTCGGGCGCGTCTGGTTCGGCGAGCGGCCCTCGGCGCGGGAGCTGGGGGGCATGGCGCTGCTCGTCGCCTCGCTCGTGGCGCTCGTCGCCGTGGTCTGACCCCTCAGCGGAGGCGAACGACCGACGAGACCGGGTCGTCGTTCGTCACCAGCGGCACGCCGTCGGCCTGGGCGGCGCCGCCCGCGGCGAGCAGAGGCGCGATCTCGCCCAGCACCACCTCGGTGATGAACGGCAGGTCGTGGGCGCGGACGCGGGCGAGCGGAACCCAGTGCAGGTGGCTCAGTTCCTCGGCGGCGCGGGAGAAGTCGTCGGCGCAGCCCACGACCGCCGCCGCCGGCACGAGAAAGAACCGGGCGTCGAAGCGGCGTGGCCGGCCCGGCGGCGTGACCGCGCGGAAGACGAAGCGGAAGGCCGAGGCCTGGGGCCGGTGGCCCGTCGCGGCGAAGGCGTGCCAGTCGGGGTGGGGCGGCTCCCACGCGCCGGGGCTGCCGAGAAGCAGTCCCGTCTCTTCCCACACCTCGCGGATCGCGGCGGCGAGCAGGGCCTCTGGGGTGAGCGCGACGCCCGCGCGCGGGGCGTCGGCGAGGCGGCGCAGGCAAGTCGCGCCGGGCAGGCCGGCCAGCGGCACATGGGCGTCGGCCGGGTCGACCGCGCCGCCGGGAAAGACAACCTTGTTCGGCATGAAGGCGGCCCCGGCTCCGCGGGTGCCCATCAGCACCTCGGGCCCCTCGGCGCCCGTGCGCCACAGGATCACGGTTGCCGCGTCGCGGATGGCCGCCTTGTCGGGGGGCGCCCCGGCGCGGCCCACTTCCGGAGGCGGAGCCGCCTCAGCCACCAGAACCTGCCTCGGTCGGGCGGGCGTCGCCGAAGCCGTGCATCCGCTTGGCCCATTGCAGCGCGACGAAGGCGCCCTTGATCCGCGGCAGCAGCCACAGCGACAGCCCCCCGAAGGCGAGGCACAGGATCGTGGCGAGGAGCAGCGGGTCGGGCTCGAACGCCACGAACGAGACGTGCAGGACCGGCGCCATCAGGTGCCCCACCAGCAGAATCGTCAGGTAGGCCGGCCCGTCGTCGGCCCGCTGGTGGTGGAGGTCCTCGCCGCAGGCAGGGCAGGCGGGCTGCACCTTGAGATAGCCCGAAAAGGCCGGACCGGCCCCGCAGGAGGGACAGCGCCGCCGCCAGCCACGCCGCATCGCCTGCCCGAGCGGGCGTTCGTCTGCCGGGCGCTCCACCGTGGCGTGGCTGTCGGGCGCGGTCGCGCGGCCGGCGCGCGGCAGGTCGTCTCTGGGCATGGGTGCGCTCCTTCGTGGCCTCGCATGTAGGCGAGGCGGACGACGGGGGCGAGACTTGCCCACGCGTTTGCGGCCGAGTGCCGCGCCGCCGGCGAGGCGCCGCGAAAAATCCTCGTTCGCAGCGACGGAACGGGCGGGCTGCGGCGTTAAAGAGGCATCGCGTTTGCGACGCGAGACCGAACACACCGACCCGACCAGGAGACGACAATGACCCGATCCGCCCTTCTCGCCACCGCGATCGCCCTCGGCCTTGGCGCCACGCTTCCCCTCGTCCTGCCCGCCGAGGCTCAGGGGATGGGGCCGCGCGGCGACCGGCCCGACTTTGCCACGCTCGACGCCGACGGCGACGGCCGGATCACCGAGGCCGAAATGCAGGCGCGCCGCGATGCGGCCCTCGCCGAGCGCTTCGCCGCGATGGATGCCGATGGCGATGGGGCGGTGACCCTGCAGGAGATGCAGGAGGCCCCTGCCGCCCGCTTCGCCGCCCGGATGCTCGAGCGGTACGACGCCGACGGCGACGAGGCGATCACGCGCGACGAGCTGATGGCCGGGGCCGACGCCCGCCGCGACGCGCGGGGCGACAGGATGTTCGGCCGGCTCGACGCTGACAACGACGGCGCGATCAGCGCCGAGGAGTTCGCCGAGATGCGCCACGGGCGCGGCCGCATGGGCGGCATGGGCCGGCATGGCGGCGACGGCTTCGGCCGGATGGAGCACGGCCGCGGCGCCTGGCGCGAGTGAGCGCCGCGGCTGCGGACGGAGCGCGGGGGGCGCGCCGCCGCGTTGCTCCCCGGCCCCGGCCCGAGTAGCCGAGGAAGGAGAGAATGGCCCGCGCAAGCGCCCGGAGACGGCATGGAGCCGCACGAGACGACCGGCCCGGCGGGGCAGGGGGCCGATGGCCGCAGCGCCGTCGACCCCGATGCCGACCTGCTCGCGGCCTATGCCGCGGGCGAGGCCCGTGCCGCGCGGGCGCTTCTCGAGCGGCTCGGGCCGCGCGTGCTTGCGCTCGCCACCCGGATGCTGGGCGACCGGGCCGAGGCCGAGGACGTGACGCAGGAGGCGATGCTGCGGCTCTGGCGGCAGGCGCCGCGCTGGCGGGAGGGCGAGGCGACGGTGTCGACCTGGCTGACCCGCGTGGCGCTCAACCTCGCCACCGACCGGCTGCGCCGCCGCCGCGGCGTGCCGCTCGACACGGCCTTCGGCGAGGGCGTCGAGCCCGTCGACGGGCGTCCAGGCGTCGAGGCGGGCCTGCGCGCGGCCGAGCGGGCGGCGGCCCTGCGCGCCGCGCTTGCCGAGTTGCCCGAGCGGCAGGCGCAGGCCGTGGCGCTGAGGCACCTCGAGGGGGTGTCGAACCCCGAGATCGCCGCTGTCATGGCGCTGAGCGTCGAGGCGGTCGAGAGCCTGACCGCGCGGGGACGCCGCGCGCTGGCCGCGCGGCTCGGCGCGCGGCGGGGCGCGCTGACGCTGGAGGATGGAGATGACTGACGACAGGGCCACGCCCGTGCCCACTGGCCGCGGGCAGGAGACCGCCACGGGCGACGCGCTCGAGAGCGCCTTCGCCGCCGCGCGTGCCGAGGGCGACCCGGCCGCGCCGCTGCCCGCTGGGCTGATGGCGCGTCTGCTGGCCGAGGCGGAGGCCGAGCGGCCCCTGGCCCCCGGTGCCGTGCCGGGCGCCCCGGCTTCGGCCCCGGCCCGGGCCGGCGGCATCCATGCCTGGCTTGGCAGCCTTCTCCGACCGGCGCGGCAGGGCGCCGGGCTGGGCTGGGGCGCGGCAGGCGGTCTCGCGGCCTGCGTTCTCGCCGGGCTGTGGCTGGGCTACGCGCCGCCGCCCGCCGTCGAGGGCCTGACCGGGGGCGTCGCGGCGACGGTCTTCGGTGCAGGCGATGCGCTCGCCGCCTCCGACCTGCTCGCCCCGCTCGACGGCGGGCTCGACGCGGGGCTGTGGGATGTCTGAGGCGCCGCCCCCCGACCGGCCGGGGTCGGCCGGCCCCGCGCCCGGGCCGCGTCGCTCGGGCGTCTGGCTCAAGGTGGCGCTCTTCGTATCGCTCGGGCTCAACCTGATCGTTGCCGGCTTCGTCGCCGGCGCGGTGCTCGGCCACGACGAGCGTGTCCGGCCCGTGTCGGCCGACATGGCGCGCGATCTCGGCCTCGCCCCCTACATCGGTGCGCTCTCGCCCGCCGACAGGCGGGCCGTCGCGCGCGACGTGCGGTCGGCGGTGCGTGCACAGGGGGGCATCCGCGCGCTGCGGTCCGAGGCGCGAGCGAGCTTCGATGCGGTGCTCGCCGCGCTCCGGGCCGAGCCCTTCGACCGCGCCGCGCTCGAGCGGCTCCTTGCCCGGCAGGTGGCGCGGGCCGAGTCGCGCCGGTCGATGGGTCAGACGGCGCTGCTCGACCGGCTCGAAGAGATGTCGCCCGCGGCGCGTGCCGCCTTTGCCGACCGGCTCGCCGCCGGTCTGCGCCGCCACTCTCCGGCTGACGCGCGCGCGGGGGGCGGGCGCGACGGGGGAGCGGCGCGCTAGGCCCTCAGCCGCGCACGATCTCGAGCACGATCGCGTGGCGCCCGCGGAAGGCCTCGCGCACGCGCGTCCCCGACGTGGCGAGCGCGTCGATCACCTGCTGGCGGGCCGCCGTCCGCATCGGGCAGAGCGGCACGATCACGATCTCGGCCGAGGCCAGCCCGGGCAGGCCGCCGTAATACCACGGCGCCCCGCCTTCGAGCCGCCCGAGGTCTCCCATCAGCCAGATCGGCTGGATCTGGTCTGCCAGAAGAGCGGCGCGCCCGGCGAAACCGGCCGCCGCCACCTCGTCGGCCATCGTTGCGAGCACTCGCATGCCGCCGGCTACCATCTGGCATGCCGGCAATTCGGTGCCCCAGAAGGTCGGATCGACGTCAGGGGCGAAGCCGGGCGACGGCTCGCGCTGGAGAACGGTCTGGCGCCGCTCCGTGCCCACGCGCAGGTCGGCATGGTCGGGGCGCCCGTGCAAGAAGGGCGCGCTCGTATCCGGCCCGGCGCGCTCGAGGCGCGCGATGCTGCTCGCCAGGTTGCTCGTGGAGGGCAGCGCGAGCGCGCCCGCCACGAGCGCCACGGAGAGGCAGGCCTGCCCGCCGTGACCCGCGGGCCGAAGCGCGAGCAGCGCCACGGCAAGAAGCGGCAGCCATTGCGGGTCGTTGCCGAAGTTCTGCCAGGTGATCAGCACGAGCCCGGGCGCGGCCGCGAGCAGGATCAGCCCCTCCGTCTCGCGCCCCGTGCGCCGCAGCACCGCCACCGCGCCGAGCAACGTCAGGGTGGCGGCCAGATGCGTGGGCGCGGCAAGGGTACCGGTGAACCCGAGGCCCGGCTGGGCGCGCGTCTCCGACGCGGCCACTGCCGCAAGGTCGCCGAGATAGGCCGGCCAGAAGCCCGGTCCGGCGAGGGCCGTCACGACGCCCGCCACCGCCAGGCCGATCGCGGCTGCCCAGACCAGCGTCTGTCTCTGCCGGTGCAGCACCAGGGCCAGCAGGGCGACGGGGGCGACGGCCGCGAAATAGGTGATCTTGATCAGCGCCAGCGACGCGAGACCCGCGCCGATCATCGCGCCGTCGAGGCGCGGCGCCGACCTGTCGGCCGGGATCAGCAGGGCCAAGAGCAGAACCCACGCGACCGCCCACGCCCACCGGTTGTAGTGCATCGACACCGAGACGTCGGTGTCCGCCCCGCCATAGACCAGCGCCATGCACAGCGAGATCGCGAGCGCGCCGAAGCCGAGGGCGAGCCAGCCGCCGCCGAGCCGCGTGACGCCCACCCACCAGAGCGCGGGCAAGAGGGCCGCCGCGACGGCCGCCTGCGACAGCAGGAACGCATGGCCAAGGCCCGCCCCGGCCGAGACGAAGCCCGCGATCGGCGCCATGGCGCCCACCCCGATCGGCGTCATGAAGTCGAGATGCGGCCACTCGCCCTCGGCCATGCGCAGCACGATCGCCGCCATGTGGAGCGCGTCGCCCTCGTGCGCGTCGATGGTGATCCCGCCGTTCGACAGCGTCACGACCGTGAGCGCCGCCCAGATCGCGACGAGCCCGGCCGCGAGGGCGGCAGGCCCCGACAGGGCCGTGCCCGCGATGCGCATGCCGGCCGCCGGGCCGCAGCCGGGGGCCCTGCCTGCCCGCGCCTGTCCGGTCCCCGCGCCGCGCGGGTCGCCCTGCCTGCCCGCCGCCTGCGCCGCGCTCTGCGCCGCGGATCCCTGCCCGAAGATCATCGCCCCATTGTCCTTCTTTTGGCCATAATGGCCGGTCACACCCGACACTGCCGAAGTTGGCGGGAAGTCGTGGCGATTTCCGGGCAGGGTCGGCACAAAGGCAAGGAAACGGCCGAACGCGAACCAGAGAGGCACCGGTCCGATGAACATGACCGTCAGCAACGTGATGGCGCCGCCCGCCCCGAAGCGGCTGGAGGAGATGCGCCTGCCGCTGGTGATGATGCGCGACATCGTCCTCAAGACGATGTTCCGAAAGAACGTCGATCTCGTCACGGAACTCGCCAGGGCGATCTGCCTGCCCGTCCCCGTGACGCAGGAGCTGGTCGATCTCGGGCGCAGCCAGAAGTTGATCGAGGCGACCGGCACGCTGCACGCCAACTCGGCGGGCGAGATGGGCTACCAGCTCACCGACTCGGGCAAGGCGCGCGCGCTCGACGCGCTGTCGCAGTCGGAGTATTACGGCGCGATGCCGGTGCCTCTGCCGGTCTATGCCGAGCAGGTCGAGCGCCAGTCGATCCGCAACATCCAGGTCACGCGCGATCAACTCACCGGCGCGATGGGCCACCTGGTCCTGCCCGACGAACTGCTCGACCATCTCGGGCCGGCGGTCAGCGCGGGGCGCTCCATCCTGATGTACGGCCCCCCCGGCAACGGCAAGTCGTCGATCTCGAACGGTATCCGCGATGCAATGGGCGACAAGATCTACATTCCCCGCGCCATCGAGTACGCGGGGCAGGTGATCACGGTCTACGACCCGATCGTGCACACCGCCGCCGAAGAGCAGGAGGACGACCCGACCTGCCTGCGCCGCACCTCGGGACGTTACGACACCCGCTATGTCTATTGCGAGCGGCCGACGGTGATCACGGGGGGCGAGCTCACGCTCAACATGCTCGACCTCGTCTACAACCCGACCGCGCGCACTTATCAGGCGCCGCTGCAGCTGAAGTCGACGGGCGGCATCTTCATCGTCGACGACCTCGGCCGCCAGACCGAGCCGCCGCAGTCGCTCGTCAACCGATGGATCGTGCCGCTGGAGGAAAGTCGCGACATCCTAGCGCTGCAATCGGGCGAGAAGTTCGAGGTTCCGTTCGACACGCTGGTGATCTTCTCGACCAACTTTCACCCCAACGAGATCTTCGACCGCGCCGCGCTGCGCCGGATCTTCTTCAAGATCAAGGTCGACGGGCCGAACCAGGAGGACTTCCTCAAGATCTTCGCCATGGTCGCCAAGAAGAAGGGAGTGCCGCTCGACCAGGACGCGCTGGTGCACCTGCTCAAGGTGAAATACGCCGAGATCGGGCACGAATACGCCAACTACCAGCCGGTCTTCCTGATCGACCAGATCAAGGCGGTCTGCGAATTCGAGGGAATCCCCTACCAGATGAGCCCCGAGCTGATCGACCGCGCCTGGGCGAACATGTTCGTCAAGCAGGAGAAGATCGTGCACTGAGAGGGCGCCGGGCCGTGGCGCCGCGGGCCTCGCCGTGCGTATTTGCAACAGAAAGAAGCCGCAGGACCGGCGCTGCGAGCCATGCCCCGGTGCGGCCCGCCATTCCAAGGGGCGGCGGCTCAGGCGCGGGCGGCGACGTCCTGGATGCGGGCGACCATCGCCTTGAGGCCGTTCGATCGCTGGGAGGACAGGTGGTCGTGCAGCGAGAGGCGCGCGAGTTCGGCCTGCGCGTCGACCTCGCGCGCCTCCTCCACGGTGAGCCCGTTGTAGAGGGTCTGCAGCACCGCGATCAGCCCCTTGACGATCATCGCGTCGCTCTCGCCGCGGAACCGAAGGGTGGCGCCCGTGCCCTCGCCCTCGATCTCGGGCACGAGCCAGACCTGGCTCGCGCAGCCCTCGACCTTGGTCGCCGGCACGCGCTCGGCCTCGCCGAGCGGGGGCAGGGCGCGGCCCATGTCGATAACGTGGCGGTAGCGCTCCTCCCAGTCGTCGAGGAAGGCGAAGGTGTCGACGAGGTCTTCGAAGTCGGGTCGGGCCATGGTTCCCCTCTCGCGGTCGGACGCCAGAGGTAGAGGCAGCGCGCCGCGCGGTCCAGTCCCCGGAGCGTCCCGTTGGCGCGACCGTGCCGCCCCGCTCCGCCGCAACGTCGAGCCCCTCGGCCTTTTCAACCGGGCAGGGCTGCGCTAGCACCCGGAAGACGGGCAGCACGGGGGTGACATGCGCGGATCGGTTCTGGCGGCGATGGCCGCGCTCGTATTCCTCGCGTCCTGCGGGACGCGCCTCAACCCGTTCAACTGGTTCGGGGGCGCGACCTCCGAGCCCGTCGTGGCCACGACGCAGGACGAGGCCGAACCGGTCGATCCCCGCCCGCTGGTCGACCAGGTCATCGCGCTGCAGGTCGACAGGGCGCCGGGGGGCGCGCTGGTCACCGCCGTCGGCCTGCCGACCGTTCAGGGCTTTCACGGCGCCGAGCTCGTGCCCACCGAGACGGGCATCGACGACCGGCCCGTGGCGGAGGACGGGGTGCTCACCTTCCGCTTCGTCGCCGTGCCGCCGCCCGGTCGGCGGCCCTCCGGCACGCCGGCCTCGCGCGAGATCAGCGCGGGCGTGTTCCTGACGGACCAGGCGCTCGCGGCGGTGCGCACCATCACCGTGGTCGGCGCCCGCAACCAGCGCAGCGCCCGCCGCTGAGCGCCGGGCGTCGCAGAAGGCGCCGCGGCCCGAAGGGCCGCAAGAATTTTCCTTCAAAATTCTTCGCCCCCGGAGCGGCGCCCTCAGAGCGGCACCACCCTGACCTGCGCGCCCTGTGCGGTGAGCGCGATCTCGCCCTCGCAGAGGCGCAGCGCGTCGGCGCCGAAGACCTCGTGGCGCCAGCCGCGCAGGGCGGCCGCGTCGCGCTCGCCCGCGGCGATGGCATCCAGATCGGCCGCCGAGGCGATCAGCTTCTGCGCCACCTCCGCCTCCTCGGCCTTGGCCTTGAGCAGCACGCGCAGGAGGTCGGCCAGCGCCGGGTTTACCTGCAGCCGGTCGCGCCGGTCGTCGACCTCCGGCCAGTCCTCGCGCGGGGCGGCCAGCCCGTCGGCCACCGCCTGCAGGATGCCCTCGGCGATCGGTCCCTTCCGCGCCTCGCGCAGCAGGAGCCGCGAGCGGCCCAGATCGGCCAGGCTCGCGGGCTTGGTCGAGGCGAGCTCCAGCAGCGCGTCGTCCTTGAACACGCGGTTGCGGGGAACATTGCGCTCCTGCGCGTAGGTCTCGCGGAAGCGGGCCAGCTCGCGCACGGTGGCGAGGAACCGCCCCGAATTGGTGCGCGTCTTGACCCGTCGCCACGCGTCCTCGGGCTCGATCACGTAGGTCGCGGGGTCGGTCAGCACGCCCAGCTCCTCCTCGACCCAGCCGCGGCGGCCGGAGCGATCGAGTTCGGCGGCGAGGTGCTCGTAGACCACCCGCAGATGTGTCACGTCCGCGAGCGCATAGGCCTTCTGTGCGTCCGTCAGCGGCCGGCGCGACCAGTCGGTAAAGCGCGAGGTCTTGTCGACCGTGCCCTTCGCGATCTTCCGCACGAGCGTCTCGTAGCCCGCCTGCTCGCCGAAGCCGCAGACCATCGCCGCGACCTGCGTGTCGAACAGCGGCTCGGGCAGCACGCCCCCCTCGTGGTGGAAGATCTCGAGATCCTGGCGCGCGGCGTGGAAGACCTTTACCGTGCCCGTCTCGCCCATCAGGTCGAACAGCGGCTGCAGCGACATCTCCTCGCCGCCCACGATGGGGTCGACCAGCACCGCTTCGCCGTCGCCCGGCAGGGCCATCTGCACGAGGCAGAGCTTCGACCAGTAGGTGCGTTCGCGCAGGAACTCGGTGTCGATCGTAACGTAGGGGCCGGCTGCGGCCTGGCGGCAGAACTCGGCGAGGTCGTCGGTCGTGGTGATGGTTCGCATCTGCGGGGCGCGGCTCCCTCGGGGTATTCCTGCCGGTCGGGCCGTCGTAGCAGGCGAGCGCGGGGAAGGGAACCTAGGGCATCAGCAGCGGCGCCCGCTCGCCCCGCAGCACGCGCAGGAGCACGGCGGGGTAGAGCCGGTGCTCGGCCGCCTGAACGCGGGCGGCGAGGCTTGCGGGGGTGTCGCCCGGCTCGACCGGCACGCGCGCCTGTCCGAGGATGGGCCCGTCGTCGAGCGCGGGCGTCACGAGGTGGACGGTGCAGCCGTGCTCCGCGTGCCCTTCCGCGAGGGCGCGGGCATGGGTGTCGAGCCCCTTGAGCGCGGGCAGCAGCGAAGGGTGCACATTGAGGAGGCGCCCCTCCCACCGGGACACGAACCCTGCCGTCAGGATGCGCATGAACCCCGCGAGGCAGATCACGTCGGGCGCATAGGGTGCCAGCGCCGCGTCGAGCGTGGCCTCGAAGGCGGCGCGGTCGCGGCCGAAGGGCCTGTGGTCGACGGCGAGGGCGGGAACGCCCAGCGCCCTGGCCCGCGCGAGCCCGCCCGCCGCCGGCTCGTTCGAGACCACGACGACCGCGTCGCCCGGGCTGTCCTCCGCCTTCAGCGCCTCGACGAGGCGGACCATGTTCGAGCCCGCGCCCGAGATGAGGATGGCGACACGGCGCACGCGCCCGCGCCTCAGCGGAGAGTGCCGGTATAGGTCACGCCAGGCCCCGGCGCGACGCGGCCGAGCGCGGTGACCTGCTCGCCTGCATCCATCAGGAGCGCGGCCAGCGCCTCGGCCCGGTCGGGCGCCACGATCACCACCATGCCGATGCCGGCGTTGAACGTGCGCAGGAGTTCGGCTCGGTCGAGCCGCCCCACCTGGGCCAGCCAGCCGAAGACCGGCGGCAGCGCCCACGCGCCGAGATCGACCTCGCAGCCCAGGCCCTCGGGCACCACGCGCGGCAGGTTCTCGGTGAGGCCGCCGCCGGTGACATGGGCCACCGCGTGCACGCCCCCCGCCCGGATCGCGGGCAGGACCGAGGCGGTGTAGAGCCGCGTTGGCGTCAGAAGCTCCTCGCCGAGCGAGAGCGCGCCGAAGGGGGCGGGGTCGCCCCAGCCGAGGCCGGCCTGCTCGACGATGCGGCGCACCAGCGAGAAGCCGTTGGAATGGACACCGTCGGAGGCGAGGCCAAGCACGACATCGCCCTCGGCGACGCCGGCGGGCAGGCCCGCGCCTCGCTCCATCGCGCCCACGGCGAAGCCGGCGAGGTCGAAATCGCCCACGGCGTAGAGGCCCGGCATCTCGGCCGTCTCGCCGCCGAGCAGGGCACATCCCGCGAGCGCGCAGGCGGCCGCGACGCCCTCGATCACCTGCGCCGCCGCGTCGACGTCGAGCCGGCCGGTGGCGAAGTAGTCGAGGAAGAAGAGCGGCTCGGCCCCCTGGCAGATCAGGTCGTTGACGCACATCGCCACGAGATCCTGCCCCAGCCCGTGCAGCCGGCCCGTGTCGATGGCGATACGCAGCTTGGTGCCGACCCCGTCGGTCGCGGCGACGAGGATCGGGTCGGAGAAGCCCGCCGCGCGCACATCGAACAGGCCGCCGAAGCCGCCGAGCCCCGACATCGTGCCGGGCCGGTCGGTGGCGCGGGCGGCGGGAGCGATGCGGCGCACCAGCGCGTCGCCCGCTTCGATGTCGACGCCGGCCCCGGCGTAGGTCATCCCGGCGGCCGGGGCAGCGCCGCTGCCGGTCTCGTGCTCGTCGTGCATCCTGCCTCACCGGGCTGGGGAAGGCGCGCCGCGCAGGCCGCCGGTCGTGGCGGCTTATCCCAGCCGCGGCAGCGCAGCAACGGGTCGTGAGGTAGTCTCAGCTTGGATGCTATGTGTCCCATCCCGGATGATCACGTAGATCCTCGCCGGCGGGCGCTGTTCGTGGCAC
>OFET01000473.1_pt1 | contig 25126 bp, 25 predicted proteins | sample 1521211 | NCBI WGS metagenome assembly OFET01 (sample SAMN03766358, study PRJEB24113) | microbial mat metagenome | isolation source: enrichment culture HLUCC-A from microbial mat sample contains cyanobacterium...
GCAGGGAAACCTTCGATCCAAACAGAAAGGCCGCCTGACTTCCGCATTACTCAGCAACCTCCCGCCGGAGCGTCCGCGTCGCCGCCCCGTCCACTGCGCCGTCCGCGATGGCGACGCCGTAAAGCTCGCTGGCCGCGGCCTCGCTGACGTAGCCCCGCGCCACGTCGGCCAGCACCTCTTCGGGCGGGCGGGTGAAGGCGTCGCCGTAGCCGCCGCCGCCGGGCGTCTCGAGCCGCACGCGCTGGCCGCGCTCGATATGGATGCCGATCATCTTCGACACCATCGGCGGGACATGCTCGCCGTCCGCCTGCTGATAGTAGAAGCGGTTGGGCGCGGCCTCGCCTCCGCCGACCACGCCGCGCGGGGGAACCTTGCCCCGCTCGCCGAACAGGAACACGTCGGCCTTCTCTTCCAGCAGCTCGATCTCGTAGACCGCGCCGAGGCCGCCGCGCCAGCGCCCGGGCCCGCCCGAATCCTGCCTCAGCGCCCACTGGGTGAAGCGCACCGGGTAGGCCGCTTCGAGGATCTCGAGGGGCGGGATCGTCGCGGTGGAGATCGGCGCGTTGCCATGGTTCAGCCCGTCGGCCGCGCCGTGCGCCCCGTGCCCGCCCCCGAAGAACGAAAACATCACCCAGCGCCGCCCGTCGGCCCGGTGGCCCGCGAGCGACAGCGCGTTGATCGTGCCGTAGGCGCAGGCCATCGCCGGGCCGGGGGCGATCTGCGCGACCGCCTGGAACACCACGTCGATCAGCCGCAGGATCGTCTCGGTGTAGCCGCCAACGGGCTTGGGGGCCGTCACCGAGAGCAGGGAGCCCTCGTCGATCACGAACTCCACCGGCTCCAGCACCCCGGCATTGGCCGGCACCTCGCCGAAGATGTGCTTGAGCGCGACGTAGCAGGCCGCCACGCAGGTCGAGCGCGAGATGTTCACCGGCCCCGCGCAGGCGGGCGAGGAGCGGGAGAAATCCATCACCATCCGGTCGCCGTCGATCTTCAGGTCGAGCGCGATCTTCAGCGGTTCGTCGGTGATCCCGTCGTTGTCGAGCCAGTCCTCTGCCGACACGGTGCCGTCGGGCAGCTCCGCGATCTGCGCGCGCATCATCGTGGCCGCCCGCTCCTTCAGCGCGGCCAGCGCCTCCTCCGCCCGGTCGCGCCCGTATTCGTCGAGCAGCTCGTGCAGGCGCCGCTCGCCCAGCTCGAGCGCGTTGATCTGGCCGTTGAGATCGCCATAGAGCGACAGCGGCAGGCGGGAATTGGCCGAGAGGATGTCCACCACGTCCTGCCGGAAGACGCCCCTGTCGTAGAGCTTCACCGGCGGGATCAGCATCCCCTCCTGGAAGCTCTCGGTGGCGGCGGGGTTGTAGTTGCCGGGCACGTTGCCGCCCACGTCGTGCCAGTGGCCGACCGAGGCGAGCCAGCAGAACAGCCGCCCGTCGCGGAAAACCGGCTTCACCAGCCGGAAGTCCGACAGGTGCGTGCCGCCGTCGTAGGGGTCGTTGAAGATCCAGACGTCGCCCTCGGCCACGCCCTCGCGCCGGGCGGCCTTGTCGATCACCGCCTTCACCGCGAAGGCCATGACGCCGACGAAGATCGGCAGGCCCGACTTGCCCTGCACCAGCGTCTCGCCGGTCTGCGCGTCGTAGAGGCCATGCGAGGCGTCGTGCGCCTCGGCGATGATCGGGTTGAAGGCCGAGCGGAACAGCGTCGCGTCCATCTCGTCGGCGATCTGCTCGAAGCGGCCCTTCAGGATCGCCAGCGTGACAGGGTCGATCATGCGCCCCCTCCGTCATAGGTCTTGCCCAGTGCCAGCATGGCGTCGGTGCCGAGCACCGCGTTCAGCCCGGCGAAATCGTGCATCCTGTCGCGGAAGCCCTCGTTGGAGCCGGTGGCGACGAGGTTGCCGTAATAGTCCTGCGCGGTGCGGGCGAGCGCGCGGACGATCCCGCCGGGGAAGATCACGAGCGAGAAGCCCATCTCCGCGAGGCCGTGGGTATCCTGAAGGGGCGTCTTGCCGCCCTCCACCATGTTGGCCATGAGCGGCACGCGCTTCCCGAACCGCGCGACGATGGTGCGCAGCTGGTCGAGCGATTGCGGGGCCTCGACGAAGAGCACGTCGGCGCCCGCCTCCACGATCGCCTCCGCCCTCTCCAACGCGGCCTCGAAGCCCTCGACGGCGATGGCGTCGGTCCGGCCGATCACGAGGGTCTCCTGCCGCGCGTCGACGGCGGCGCGGATCTTTCCGGCCATCTCCTGCGGGGGCACCAGCGTCTTGCCGTCGAGATGGCCGCAGCGCTTGGGCAGCGTCTGGTCCTCGATCTGGATGGCGGCGGCCCCGGCCCGCTCGAAGGCGCGCATGGTGCGCTGCACGTTCAGCGCGTTGCCGAAGCCGGTGTCGGCGTCGACGATCAGCGGCAGGTCGACCCGGTCGCGGATCGCGGCGATGGTGTCGGCCACCTCGGCCATCGAGACAAGGCCGATGTCGGGCCGGCCGAAGCGTGTATAGGCGATGGCCGCGCCCGACAGGTAGGCCGCCCGCGCCCCCGCCTGCTCGGCGATCAGGGCGGTCAGCGCGTCGTAGACCCCGGGGGCGAGCACGATCCCCGGGCCTTTCAGCATGTCGCGCAGGGTCATGGCGTCTCCGCGAAGCGCTTCTTGAGGTGGGGCACGAGGCCGCCGTCGGCGATGATGCCGCGCAGGTTCTCGGGGATCGGCTCGGTCCGGATATCGGCGCCCTTCTCGGTCAGCCGCAGCACGCCGGCGCGGGTGTCGAGCGTGGCGCGGTCTCCGTCTGCCACGCTCGACAGGTCCGGTGCGGTCAGCACGGGCAGGCCGAGATTGATGGCGTTGCGGTAGAAGATCCCGGCAAAGGAACGGGCGACGACGCCGGCGAGGCCGAGATGGCGCAGCGCCTCGGCCGCCTGTTCGCGCGACGAGCCCATGCCGAAGTTCTTCCCCGCCACGAGGATGTCGCCCGGACGCACGCCGGCTGCGAAATCGGGGCGGGCGGCCTCGAGGCAATGGGCGGCGAGTTCCTCGATGCCCCCTCGCATGTAGCGGCCCGGCGCCAGCTGGTCGGTGTCGATGTCGTCGCCGAAGAGCCAGATGCGCCGCGCCTGCCCGCTCATGTCGTCACCTCGCGCGGATCCGTGATGCGGCCGGTCACGGCCGAGGCGGCGACGGTGAGGGGCGATCCCAGCCAGACCTTCGACTCCGGGTCGCCCATGCGGCCCTTGAAGTTTCGCGCGGTCGACGAGATGCACGTCACGTCGGCGCCCAGCCGGTGCGCACCGTAGCCCGCGCAGATGCCGCAGGCGTTGGGCAGGAGCCGCGCGCCTGCCTCTTCCAGCACGCCCAGCGTGCCGTGTTCGGCCGCCCTGTCCTGGTCGCGCTTCGAGGAGGGCGCGACGAGAATCTCGACGCCCGGCGCGGCCTTGCGCCCCTTGAGGATCGACGCCGCGGCGGCGAGATCGTCGTACTTCGCGCCGGTGCAGGCGCCGATATAGGCGACGTTCACCGCCGTCCCCTCGGCCTCGGCCGCGGGCATGGCGTTGGCCGGCGAGTGAGGCGCGGCGACCTGCGGCGGCAGGGCTGCGGCGTCGAAGACGTGATGCTCCTGCAGCGTGGCGCCCGGATCGGTGCGGAGCCACGCCCAGTCCTGCTGCCAGCCGGTCACGTCGGCGCCGGTGCCGTGCAGGAAGCGCGCGGTCTCGGCGTCCGGGGCGATCAGGCCGGTCTGCCCGCCGAGCTCGGCGGCCATGTTGGCCATCGTCATCCGCTCCTGCATCGACAGCGCCGCGATGGCCTCGCCGGTGTATTCCACCGCCTGGTACTTGCCGCCGTCCATGCCGAGACGGCCGCAGAGCGCCAGCATCATGTCCTTGGCCATCACGCCGGGCGATAGCCGGCCCCGCCACTCGATCAGGATGGTGCCGGGCACGCGCACCCAGATCTCGCCGGTGGCCAGAACGCCCGCCATCTCGGTCGCGCCGATGCCGAACATGTAGGCGCCGAAGGCGCCGCCGGTGGGCGAGTGGCTGTCGCCGCCGACGGCCAACATGCCAGGCCGCAGCGCCCCGCTCTCGGGCAGCACGACGTGGCAGATGCCGACTCCGTCGTGAAAGCGCACGCCCTTCTCGCGCGCCCAGGCGCGCGTCAGGTCGAGGATGCGCGCGCCCTCGTCGGTGTCGCCGGGCACGAAATGGTCCGAGATCAGCACGACCTTCGCCGGGTCGAACAGCCCGACGCCCAGCTCCTTGAGGATCGGCTCGACGCGCCGGGGGCCGCCCGAGTCGTGGATCATCGCGAGGTCGACCTGCGCCGTCACCACATCCCCCACCGTCACGCTTTCGCGCCCGCAGGCGCGGGCCATGATCTTCTGCGCAAGCGTCGCGGTCATTCCTCGCCTCCCGCATGGCCCGGCAGGGCGGGGGCGGGCGACCACTGCATGCCGCCGTCGCCCTCGATCCGGGTCATCGTCATGGCCATCTGGTAACGGTCGGGGTGGTAGAGCGCGCGCAGATATTGCACCGGCCGCCCTTCGGCGTCGCTGACCACGCGGCGCACCTCGAGCAGCGGCGCGCCGGCATAGAGCGCCAGAGACTGCGCGACGTCGGGCGCGGCGAGCGTGGCCGAGACGGTCTGCCGTGCCGCGTTCACCCGCACGCCCGCCCGCTCGATCAGCTTGAGCAGGGGCACGGCCTCGAGATCGGCGGCGGTGATGCCCCCTGCGACACGTTCGGGCAGCCATGCTGTGAGATGCGAGAGAGGCGCATCATCGAGCGAGCGCACCCGCACCGTGCGCAGCAGCCGCGTGCCCGGCGCCACCCCGAGCGCCCCGGTGACCGAAGGCGGCGCCGCGGCCGGCCCGAAGTCGAGCAGGCGCACCTCGGTCGTGCGCTGCATGTGCGCCATCTGGTCGAGCCAGCCCTCGATCGAGCTCTGCATCGGCGGCGCCGATGTCGGCGCGAGCAGGCGCGTGCCGCGACCCCGCTCGCGGGTGACAAGCCCCGCACCGGCCAGTTCGTCGAGGGCGCGCTTGGCAGTGATGCGCGAGACGCCGAATTCCTCCGAGAGGTCGTGCTCGCCCGGCATCCGCGCGCCCACCTCCCACTCGCCGGCCGCGATGCGGCTCGTCAGCACGGCGACGATCTGCTGGTAGAGGGGCAGCGGGCTGGAAGGGTCGAGCGCAGGGCCGCCGGCGCCCGTCGCGCCGGCGGCCGCCCCATCGCCCCTTGCCGGTCGAGCCGGCTTCTGCACCGCGTCACCCATGACGCGGGTTGATATATCAACAGGTCATTCAGTCAAGTCGCTTTCGCCGCCACTGCGTCGAGCATCGCGTGCAGCACGTCGCGCCGGGGCGCCGGGCTGGCCGGCCAGGCGGCGCGGCTGTGGGTCAGCCCCAGCCCCAGCACCGCCTCTGCCAGCTTGTAGGTCAGCGGGCCGGGGTTCACCACCGGCACGGGCAACCGCTCGGCGAGGTAGCCGTGCGCCTCGTGCATGGTGGTGGAGCCGAGCAGGATCACGTCGGCGCCGTCTTCCTCGATGCAGCGGCACGCAACGGCCTCGAGCTGCGGGAAAATCTCGCTCTCCTTGCCAGCCAGAAGCGACTGGTTGTCGGGCGTCGCGTCGATCCAGCGGATCGAGGCGCAGGCATGGGCCACCCCCAGCTCGCCCAGCACCTTTTGGTAGAGGTGCTTCCAGTGCGGCCACATGGCGACGTAGGAAAACCGCTTGCCCAGCATCATCGCCATCAGCACCGAGGCCCGGCCCGGCCCGATCACGGGAATGGTCAGTTCGGCGCGCAGGGCGGCAAGGCCGCTGTCGCTCATCGTGTCGATGCAGACGGCATCAAAGCCCTCCGCCTCGGCCTCGAGCCCCGCCTCGAGCGCGCCAACCTCGGCCAGCACCATGTCGGAGGCCGAGACGTAGTTCCTCGGCGCGGCCTTCACCGGGCGAAAGTCGAAGGCGATGCCGGGGCCGAGGTCCACGGCTTCGAGCTGGGCGCGGCGCTGGGCGAGGTTCCGCTCGTCCATCGGGAAGGGAACGATCACCAGAACCCGCTTCATCTTGTGCCCTCCGTCCTGCTGCGCCTAACGTCCGGAACGAAGCAGGAGAGGCGGGGAGGATCAAGCATGGATCAGGTGGGCACGCTTGCGGCCTTCCTCGCCGAGACCCCTGTCGAGGCGATCCCCGCCGACGTGCTGACGCGCACGGCGCTGATTCTGGCGGACTCGGTCGGCGCCATCGTCGGCGGCGCGGCCGAGCCCGACATCGCCGCCCTGCACGCCAGGCCCTTCCTCGCGCCGCCCGGGCCGGCGCTGCTGCTGGGTACGGCGGTGACGACCACGCCCGCCGCCGCCGCGCTGATCAACGGGACAGCGGGCACCGTGCTGGAGATGGACGAGGGCAACCAGTTCGCCCGCGGCCATCCCGGCATGCACGTCGTTCCCGCCGCGCTCTCGATCGCCGCCGCGCGGGGCGGGGTGTCGGGGCGCGACTTGCTGGCAGCGGTCGCGCTCGGCTACGAGGCCGCCGCGCGGGTGGGCATCGCCACGACGCCCAACCCGGCGATGCACCCCCACGGCACGTGGGGTGCGATCGGCGCGGCGGTCGCGGTGCAGCGCCTCATGGGGGCCGACGCGGCGCGGATGCGCACGGCGATGAACATGGCGGCGAGCCTGGGGCTGACCACCTCGCGCCGCACGATGCTCGAGGGCGGGACGGTGCGCAACGCCTTCACGGGCTTCGCCGCCCAGGCCGGCGTAATCGTGGGCGACATGGTGGCGGCGGGCTTCACCGCCGACGCGGATGGCGTCGCGCATGTCTACGGCCACGTCGCCGGGTCGGGCTTCGACGCGGGCGCCCTGACCGCCTCGCTCGGCGTGCGGTGGGAAGTGGCGCGAAACTATTTCAAGATGCATTCCTGCTGCCGCTACAATCACGCCGCCCTCGACGCGCTGGCGCAGATCAGGGCCGAGCGGCCGGGCCTGTCGCCGGACGAGATCGAGCGCGTCGAGGTGGCGACCTATTCGCTGGCGGTCGAGCTCGACGACCCCGCGCCGGCCAACGTGCTGGGGGCCAAGTTCTCGGTGCCCTTCGCGGTGGCGACGGCGCTGGTCACCGGCTCGACCGGGGTGGAGAGCTTCACGCAGGAGCGGGTGGACGACCCGACGATCCGCGCGCTCGCGGCCAAGGTGACCTTGCGCGAGGACAAGGGGATGACGGCGTCCCTGCCCGACAGACGGCCCGCTCTGGTGACGCTGCACCTCGCGGGCGGCGAGACGCTGACCGCGGCGACCGAAACGAACCGGGGCGACTGGGCCGACCCCTATCCACCCGGCGAGATTCGCGACAAGTATCTCTCGCTCACCCGCCGTCTCTGGCCGGAAGATGCGGCGGTGGCCCTGTGGGATGCGCTGACTGGCCTCTCGGGTGGCGAGGCCGACGCGCTTTTCGCGCGCATGGCAGGCGCTGCGACGCCCCAGCCGGAGGCCGTCTGATGCGCGAGATCGTCGTCGGTGCGGCCCAGTTGGGGCCCATCCAGCGGGCCGAGCCGCGCGCGGCGGTGGTCGCGCGCCTCGTCGCGCTGCTCGACCAGGCGAAGGCGGCGGGCTGCGACCTCGTCGTCTACCCCGAGCTGTGCCTGACCACCTTCTTCCCCCGCTGGTTCATGGAGGATCAGGCGGAGGTCGACGCGTGGTTCGAGCGCGAGATGCCGAATGCGGCCACGCAGCCGCTCTTCGACCGGGCGCGGGAGCACGGAATCGCGCTGTCGCTCGGCTATGCCGAGCTGACGCCGGAGGGGCGCCATTTCAACACCCAGATCCTGACCGACCGCGCGGGGCGGATCGTCGGCAAGTACCGCAAGATCCACCTGCCGGGCCATCCAGAGTTCGACCCCGAGCGCGCGTTCCAGCACCTCGAGAAGCGCTATTTCGAGCCTGGCGACCTCGGCTTTCCCGTTTTCCGCAACATGGGCGCGTGGATGGGGATGCTGATCTGCAACGACCGGCGCTGGCCCGAGGCCTATCGCGAGATGGGCCTGCAGGGGGTCGAGCTGGTGCTGCTGGGCTTCAACACGCCTTCGGTGAACTCGCAGAACGCGGGCGAGGGGCCCGAGATGCGCCGCTTCCATTCGGACCTGTCGGTGCAGGCCGGTGCCTACCAGAACGCGACGTGGGTCGTCTCGGTCGCCAAGGCGGGGGTGGAGGACGGCCACCCGCTGAACGCGGGCACGGTGATCGTCGATCCGAACGGCGTGATCGTGGCCCGCGGCGAGACGGAGGCGGACGAGCTGGTCGTCCACCCCTGCGACATGGACGCGACGGTGTTCGGGAAGGCGACCATCTTCGACTTCAAGCGCCACCGGCGGATCGAGCACTACACGAGGATCGCGTCGCAGACCGGGGTGATCCGCCCCGACGGTACGGAGCGATAGTGCCGGACGCAACGGCGTTGCCCCGCGCCGCGCGGCGCGGGAAGGCGCTTGCAAGCGCCTTCCGCCCGGCGGCACCGCCGCGCTTCAGGTGCGGATTCTGTTCGCGCCGGCCATGTAGACCTGGATCGCGGCGATCCTGCCATCGCGCAGGGTGAAGACGTTGGCGTTCGACTTCTCGTCCACGACCTCGCCGCCCTGCGAGTAGGTCACGGTGAACTGGCTCGCGATCCGGCCGTGTGCCGGGGCGGGCGTATGGGTGAAGGTGTGGTGCCGCGCGCGCGGCCCGCCGCCCGCCCAGCGCGTGGCGAACAGCTCCAAGATGGCGGCACGGCCCTCGGCGCGTGCCCCGTGCGTCTCGATGCTCAGCTCGCAGTCGTCGGTCAGCACCTCGGCCAGCGCCTGCGCGTCGAACGCGTCGAGTGCGGCGAACCACGCCTCGGCGAGGGCGATCGCCTCGGCGTCGGTCATGTCTCGCCTTTCAGCGTGTTCGGCCCCGCCATGTAGACGGCCACCGCCGAGAAGCGCGCGCCCGCGATCTCGAAGAAATTGCAGTTTGATTTCCGGGTGAGCGCGCCGTCGCGCTCGGTGTTCTCGACCGAAAAGCGCGAGGCGATGCGCCCGTCCACGGGGTCGGGAACGTGGGTGAAGCGATGGTGGCGAACGGCTGCGTGCGCGGCCCACAGGCGGCGGAACATGGCGGCGATCTGCGCGTGGCCCTCCAGCCGCACGCCATGCGTCTCGACGGTGAACACGCACTCCTCGGTCAGCGTGGCGAGCAGGGCCGCCTCGTCCTCTCCGTCGACGGCGGCGAAATAGCGCTCGACCAGCGCGATCTGCTCCTCTCGGGTCACGGCACCACCCCGTCCGGCAGGCCCGCCACGTGCTCGGCCACCTGCCCCGGCGTCGCCAGCCAGATGTCGTCGCGGTGCGAGAGGATATGCGCCAGCGCCCGCCGCAGCGCCCGCAGGCGGAAGGGCTGGCCGATCACGAACGGGTGGAGCACGACGGTGTAGACCAGCGGGCGGCGGGCCGATTGCGCCATCATCTCGTCGAACTGGTCGATCATCATCGCCTCGAAGTCGCGTGCCGTCTCGTGGCGAAAGACGAGGGCGGGCGAGTCGTTGACCTCTATGGAATAGGGGACCGACAGGATCGGCCCGGCCCGCGTGCGCATGCGGAACGGCTGGTCGTCGGCCGGCCAGTCGAGGTGGTAGGCGTAGCCTGCCTCCTTCAGCAGATCGAGCGTGACGGGCGACTGCACGATGTAGGGGCCGAGCCAGCCTTTCGGCGGCGCGCCGAAGGCGCTCGCGATGGCCTCGGTCGTTTGTGCGATCAGCGCGCGCTCCTCGTCCTCGTCCATCCCGTCCTGCCGCTCGGAATTGGTGCGGCCGTGGCCGATGGGCTCGTCGCCGCGCGCCTTGATCCGCTCCACGATCTGCGGGGCATTGCGGATCGCCTCGGCATTCAGGTTGTGCGAGCAGGGCAGGCCCAGCTCGTCGAGCAGGTCGAAGAGATACCACATGCCCACCCGGTTTCCGTAGTCGCGCCAGGCGTAGTTGCGGGTGGTCTGGGCGGCGCCGGGCACCGTGTGGTCGCTGCCCAGCCCGGTCATGAAGCTGAACCACTCGACGTTGTTGCACAGGCAGACGGCCAGCCGCCTGCCGTTTGGCCATGTGTAATCTGCCCGATCGGGCAGGGGCACGTAGTCGTAGCGGTCGTGCCGGGCGATCTCCATGCGCTCCCTCCCCGCCGGTCAACCTCGGGGCGATCTTGACAAGGACCGGGCGCATCCGTCAACTGTCGACAGTTTTCCGCGGAGGCGCGCATGGCTGTCTGGGGCGGCATCATCACCGACGAGGAGGAGCGGCGATACGACCGGGCGGGCTTCGGCGGCGCGGGCGCCATCGGGACGCGGCCCGCCCTGCTCATCATCGACGTGCAATACCGGACGGTCGGCACCGAGCCGCGCCCCTACTGGGAGGCGATCGAGGAATACCCCACCTCATGCGGCGACGTCGGCTGGGCGGCGGTGGCGCGGATCGCCGAGTTGCTCGCGCTCTTCCGTGGGAAGGGCTTTCCGGTGCTCTACCCACATGTCGCCCCCAAGAACGCCGCAACCGATGCCGGGCGGCTGGCGGAGAAGATCCCCACGATCATGGGGATCGACGCCAAGGGCTACGAATTCGTGGCCGAGGTCGCGCCGCGGCCGGGCGACGTGCTGCTGCCCAAGAAGCATCCCTCGGCCTTTTTCGGCACGCCGCTGGTCAGCCACCTGATCGACCTGCGGGCCGACACGCTCGTGGTGACGGGCTGCACCACGTCGGGTTGCGTGCGCGCCTCGGTGACCGACGCCTTCGCCTACAACTTCCACGTCGTCGTGCCCGAGGACGCGGTCTATGACCGCGCGCCCACTTCGCACGCGGTCAACCTGTGGGACATGAAGGGCAAATATGCCGACGTGATGCCGACCGACGCGGTCATGGATGTCATCGGACGAGTGGAGACCACGGCGTGAACATGCGCGAGACGACGAGCGCGGCGCCGGACGCCGCGGCGGAAGTGGGCGCGGCGCTGGGCCGGCTGGTGGCGCACCTGACGGCGACAGGGTGGGACGACCTGCCGGAGGCGGTGCGCAAGCGCGCCGCCCTGGTGATGGCCGATGATCTGGCGGCGATGGTCGCCGCGCGCGACGAGCCCGAGGTGGTGGCGCTGCACGACGGCGTGGCGAAGGCCGCCGGGCGGGCAGAGGCCACGGTATTCAACGGGCGCGGGATGCGGCTCGACCGCTACTCGGCGGCTCTGGCCAATGGCTGCGCGGGCGACTGGGCTGAACTCGACGAAGGCTATCGCCGGGTCATCTGCCATGCCGGCCTCTACTGCCTGCCGGCGCTCCTCGCCGAGGGCGAGGCCGAGGGGCACGCCACGCGGGACATGCTGCGCGCGCTGGTGCTGGGGTACGAGGTCGCGGCTCGGGTGGCGCGCTGCTTCACCTTTCCCAACCTCGTGCTGCATCCCCACGGCTCGCTCGCGGCGGTGGGCGCGGCGGCGGCGGTGGCCTTCCTGCGCCGCGTGCCCGCGGATCACGCGGTGGCGGCGATCTCGTCGGCCGCGACAATGGTGCTGCCCGGCCCTTACACCCACCCCATCGAGGGCTCGCTGGTGCGCAACGTCTGGCCGGGCGTCGCGGCGCAAACGGGGCTGCGCGCGGTCGACTGGGCGGGGATCGGCATCGAGGGGCTGCCCACCGCTCTGCACGACGTCTACGCCGACGCCTTCGGGGCCACGCCCGACCCGTCCGAGCTCGACGGGGCCTTGGGCGACGGGTGGGCCATCTCGGACGGCTATCACAAGGTCTTCGCCTGCTGCCAGTACGGCCACGCCACCATCGAGGCGACGCTGAAGCTGCTGGAAAGGACACCGCAGGAGCGCATCCGGTCGATCCGGCTCGACACCCACTACAAGGCGCGGGTGATGCACAACCCCGACCCGCCCACGACCATCGGGGCCAAGTTCTCGATCCAGCACATCGCGGCGACGGCTGCGGTTCACGGCTCGGGCGGGGCAGAGGCGTTCTCGGCCGCCTCGCTCTCGCACCCGCGCGTGGCGGAGTTGCGCCAGAAGGTGCAGATCGCGGCGTGGGAGCCGGTGCCCGACTGGCCCAACGACCGGCCGACCCGCGTGACGTGGGAACTGGACGACGGTGGCACGGTCTCGGAAGAGGTTCTGTCGGCGCGTGGCGGGCCGGACCTGCCGTTCACCGCGGGCGAGATTCGCGCCAAGGCGCAGGGCATCGTGGCGGCGCCCTACCCGGCGATGCCGGCCGCGCTCGACGCGCTGCTGGCCCTCGACGGCGAGGTGCTGGCCGAGGGATGGGGCCGCGCGGTGGCGGCGATGACGGCGTGACCGCCGAGGCCGAGCTCGACCTGCTGGTGATCGGCGCCGGGGCCTGCGGCCTCGCCGCGGCGATCGCGGCGCACGATGCGGGCGGAACCGTCGCCATCGTGGAAAAGCGCGACCGGCCGGGGGGCAACTCGTCGCTCTCCACCGGCTCGATCCCCGGCGCGGGCTCCAAATACCAGCGTGCGGCGGGGGTGGAGGACAGCCCCGATCGCATGGTGTCCGATCTGATGCGCACCGCGGGTCCGCACGAGGCGGAAGACCTGACGCGCCTCATCGCCGAGGACTGCGCACCCCTTTGCGAGTGGCTGATCGACGGGCTCGGCGCGCGGATGGAGTTCATCTCGGCCTACCGCCATATCGGCCACTCGGTGGAGCGACTGCACGCGCCCCGCTCGCGCCGCGGGCAGGATCTGGTCGACGACCTGCTCCGCTTCGTCTCCGACCGCGAGATCCCGCTGGCGCTGGGGCAGGCGGCCGAGCGGCTGATCGTCGAGGATGGCGCCGTGAGGGGGGCGATGGTGGCGGGCGAGGCAATCCGCGCGCGCGCTGTCCTTCTCGCCACCAACGGCTTCGCCGCCGACAGGGGGCTGGTGGCGCGCTTCTGCCCCGAGATCGCGCCGGCCCCCTACTACGGCGCCCCGGGCTCCACCGGCGAGGCGGTGCGCTGGGGCGAAGGCCTGGGCGCCGCGATGGCCAACATGGGCGCCTACCAAGGCTATGCCGCGGTGGTGGTGCCGCAGGGGCAGCTCCTGTCGTGGACGACGATCGAGAAGGGCGGCATCCTCGTCGGCCGCGATGGCCAGCGTTTCGGCGACGAATCGCGCGGGTATTCGGGCTTCGCCCCCGCCGTGATGGCGCAGGGAGAGGTCGCCTGGGCCATCTACGACGCGCGCATCCACGCCATCGCCGAGGCCGAGGAGGAATACGCCGAGATGGCCGCGATGGGCGCGGTGACCTGGGCCGACACGCTCGAGGCGCTGGCCGAGGCGGTGGGGCTGTGCGCCGCTTGCCTCGCGCCGTGCGTCACCGACTACAACCGCGCGGCGGCGGGTGCGTTGGCCGACCGTTTCGGGCGGCACGACTTCGGGCTGGCGCCGCTCGTGCCGCCCTACGGCGCGGTGAAGGTGCAGCCGGGGCTGTTCCACACCCAGGGGGGCCTGCTGGTCGACCGCGACGCGCGGGTGCGGCGGCGGGGCGGCGGCGTGGTGCCGGGCCTCTATGCCGGGGGCGGCGCGGCGGCGGGAATCAGCGGGCGCGAGGGCGCGTCGGGCTACGCCTCTGGCAACGGGCTGGTGACGGCGCTGGTGCTCGGGCGGCGGGCGGGCCTCGCCGCTGCGGCGGCGGTGCACCCGGCATAGCGGGGGCATGCATGGCAGAGGACGAGGCGACACAGGCAGACGCCCCGATGGCGGCACCCGAGGGAACGGCAACCGAGGGAACGGCGGCCGAGCGCATCGCGGCCTTCGCTGCCGGCCTGCGCGGGGCGGAAGTGCCCGAGGCGGTGCTTCGCGTCGCGTCGCTCCACCTGCTCGACGCCGTGGGCGTGGGCCTCGCCGCCTCGGCTGCGCCGCACTGCGTGGGCTGGGCGCGGGCGGCAGAGCCTGGGGCGGTGCCGCTGCTCTCGGGGGGCACGGACTCGCCGGGCTCGGCGGCGATGCTCAACGGGGCGCTGATCCACGCGCTCGAATACGACGACACGCATACCGGCTCGGTCGTGCACGGCAGCGCCGTGGCCGTGCCGGCGGCGCTTGCCGCAGGGGCCGAGGCCGGTGCGACGGGGCGGGAGGCTCTGCTGGCCACCGTGCTCGCGTGGGAGGTGGCGGTGCGGATCGGGCGAGCGGCGCCGGGCGCGTTCCAGGCCCGCGGCTTCCAGGCGACGACGGTGGGCGGCGCGGTGGGCGCAGCGGCCGCCTCGGCCTTTTTGCACGGGCTCGACCCGGCGCGCACCGTGTCGGCCCTCGGCATCGCGGGCAGCGAGGCGTCGGGCACCCTCGGCTTCCTGTCGGACGGGGCCACCGTCAAGGCGCTGAACCCCGGATGGGCGGCGCGCACGGGGCTGACGGCGGCGCGGCTGGCCGAGGCGGGCATGACCGGGCCGGCCGACACCCTGGAGGGACGCTTCGGCGTGATGGCGGTCTTTGCAGGGGGCGTCGGCGGGCTGAAGGCCGAACTGGCGGACATGGGCGCGCGGTGGCATCTGCCCGACGCGGCCTTCAAGCTCTGGCCCTGCTGCCACTACATCCACCCGTTTCTCGAGGCGCTGGGCGGGCTGATGTCGGAGGGCCTGACGGCCGACGACCTGACCTGCCTCACGGCCCACGTTCCCCCGCCCATGGCGCCGCTGATCTGCGAGCCATGGGTGCGGCGGCAGGCCCCCGTCACGGGCTATGACGGCAAGTGGGGCCTGCCCTGGTGCCTCGCGCTTCTGCTCGCCGACGGCGTGGTGACAGTCGAGAGCTTCGAGGCCGAGCCGCGGCCGGAGGTGGTGGCCCTCGCCCGGCGGATGGAATGGGTGGAAATGGACGACCACGGCTTTCCCGACCGGTTCGCCGCCCGGATCGAGGTGGACACGGGCGCGGGCATGCATGTGGCCGGGGTGGATTCGGTATGCGGCGGGCCGGGGCGCCCGGTGCCCGACGGTGCGATCCGCGACAAGTTCCGCGCCAATGCCGCGCGCCGCCTCCCGCAAGCGGCCGTCGACCGGCTCGAGGCGGCGCTGCTGGGGCTGGCCGAGGCGCCCGACCTGTCGGAAGTGACGGCGGCGCTGGCCTGATCTCAGCCCATCAGCGAGGGCAGGAACAGCACGATCGAGGGGAAGGCGATCAGCAGCCCCAGCGTCACCACGTCCATCAGCAGGAAGGGCGTGACGCCGGCGAAGACCTGCTCGAGTGACATCGGCACGGGCGAGGCCGAGCGCACGACGTAGACGTTGAGGCCCACGGGCGGCGTGATGAGGCTGATCTCGGCCAGCTTGATGGCGATGACGCCCAGCCAGATCGGATCGTAGCCGACGCTCGTCATGATCGGGAACATGATCGGCAGCGTCATCACCATGATCGCGATGGGGTCGATCAGCATGCCGAGGATCAGGTAGAGCACGGCGAAGCCCATCAGGTAGGCGATGGGCGGCCAGCCGAGCGCCAGCATCCACTCCGAGATGTCGCCGACGAGGCCGGTATAGGTGAGGAACCGGGCGAAGATGATCCCGCCGATCACGATGATGAAGATCGTCGAGGTGGTGATGCCGGCGTCCTTGAAGGTCTCGATCAGGGTGGCGCGGTTGAGCCGCCGCTTGGCCAGAACGATCAGGAAGGCGCCGAAGGCCCCGATGGCGCCGGCATAGGTCGGCACGAAGAAGCCGAGGTAGATGCCGCCAATGACCAGCACGAAGAGGAACGTGATTCCCCAGACGCCCTTGAGCGATTCCCACTTCTCGCGGCGGGTGATGGTGACGTCGGGCACGGGCGCAAGGTGGGGGTAGCGCACGGCGATCAGATAGATGCCCAGCATGTAGATGCCCGCCGACAGCAGGCCCGGCAGCAGCCCTGCCACCAGCAGCCGCGCGACCGACTGCTCGGTGATGACGGCGTAGACGATCATCAGGATCGACGGCGGAATCAGCGAGGCCAGCGTGCCCGAGGCAGCGATGCAGCCCGCCGAGAGACGCTTGTCGTAGCCGAACTTCGTCATCTCGGGCATCGCCATCTTGGTGAAGACGGCGGCGTTGACGATCGTCGAGCCGCAGGCCGCGCCGAACGCCGCCGAGGCGAGGGTGGTCGCCATGGCGAGCCCCCCGCGCACCTTGCCCATCCAGTTGTAGGCGGCCTTGTAGAGGTCTGTCGTCAGCCCCGCTTGGGTGGCCAGCGCCCCCATCAGGATGAACAGGGGGATGACGGCGAGGGTGAACGAGTTCGTGGTCGAGAACGGCACGGTCGCGACCTGCGCCAGCGCGGCCCGGTCGTTGATCGCCAGCAGGATGCCGACGAAGCCCGACAGCCCCAGCCCGACGCCGATGTTCACGCCGCAGACCAGCATGAAAACCAGCAGGGCGGCGACGATCAGGCCAGCGGTGGCGGGGTCGAGCATGCGTGGCGCCTCGTGCTACTGGCTACGGGACAGGTCGACCACGTCCGTCTCCAGCGGTGCGCCGGTGCGGATGCGGTTCAGGTCGACGAGCAGGTGCAGGACGAGTTGCAGGATCATCAGGGCGCACCCCGCGCAGAGCACGAAGCGTGCGGGCCAGAGCGGAAAGCGGATCAGACCCACCGTCGCTTCGCCGATCTGGTAGGAGTAGAGCGCCTCGCCCCATCCCTGCCAGAGGATCAGCCCGAAGAAGGTGATGGCGCAGAGATCGGTCAGCACGTCCATCGCCGCGCGCACCCGGGGCGACATCCGCAGATAGACGATCTCGACCCGGATATGGGCGCGCCTGATCTGCGCGTAGGCGAGCGCGCCGAAGACGATCAGCACCATTGTGCTCTCGGTCAGTTCGCGCGGGCCGGGAACGGGAATGAGCAGCAGGTTGGTGCCCACCACGTCGGCCACGCCGAGGAACATCGAAAAGAGCATGCCGAGGCCGCCGATCATCAGCACAGCGAGTGCGAGGCGTTCGACGATCTTCTGGAGAAGCTGCATGGTGCCCCGAAAAGGTCGGCGGCGGGCCCGTGGGCCCGCCGCGTGGCGACGATCAGCTCTCGCCGGCGATCTTGGAGCGCCAGTAGTCGGCGGTCTCGTTGGCCTGCTCGGCCATGCCGCGCCCCTCCATGTCCTCGACCCAGTTCTGGAGCAGGTCGGGGGCGGCTTCCTTCCACTTGGCCAGTTCCTCGTCGGGGAAGGGCTTGATGGTGCCGCCGGCGGCGACGATCTGCTCGCCGGCCTCTTCCTCGATGGCGTCGATCGCGCCGATATAGGCCTCGTTGGCCGTGGCGGCCTCCTCGAGCACGATGGCGCGATCCTCGTCCGACAGGCCCGCCAGAACGTCCTGGTTGATGACGATCAGGTGGCCGGCGATGGCCATGACCGGGCCGCAGGAATAGGGGCCGGGCTCGTAGAGGCGGTTGGCCAGCACGTTGCCGCGGTTGAGGAACGAGTAGTCGAGCGAGCCGCGCTGGAGCGCCTCGTAGACATCGCCCACGCCGACCGACACCGGCACGGCGCCGATCGCCTCGTGCGCCTTGGGAATGTCGGCGCCGAACGAGCGCAGCTTCTTGCCCTCGAGTGCGGCGACGGTGTCGCAGTTTTCGTCGGGGCCGGTCAGATAGTAGGCGCCGAGCGGCTGGTGGAACAGGAACTCGACGTTGAACTTGTCGAGCTCTTCCTGGAAGTAGGGCAGATCTTCGTAGGCCTGGGCCGAGATCTCCATCGCCTGCCGCGGCGTGTCGAACACGAACGGGATCTGGTAGGCGCGCCAGAACAGCAACTGGTCGGCATAGTAGCCGGGCACGACGGAGGCCATGTCGATGGCGCCCCGCCCCGCGAGCGTCAGGATCTCGTTGCCCGCGCCGAGGCCGCCGGCATAGGTGATCTCGATGTTCACGCGGCCGTCAGTGCGCTCGGCGACCGCGGCGGCGAAGTCCTTCTCGACCTGAAGATACTGCGAATCGGCGAGATAGTGTCCCCAGCGGAGCGTCGTCTGCGCGGAGGCGGCCGTCGCCACGAGGGCGAGCGCCGCGGCGCTCGCCGCCAGGCTGCTGATGCGGTGGAACATGATCGACTCCCTGTTGTCGCGCACCATTTGCCCGGTGCGCCGGTCTCTTTTGTCGTGACGGCCGCGTCTGGCCCGCCCGGCGGCACGTCGCCCCGGGCCGTCGCCGATCACGGTAGTCCCTCGTCAACGCGGCGCAAGCGCGCCGGTGAGGCGTTCTCCCCTTGCCGGACCGGTCAACTGTTGACAGTTATTCAGTGGGCGAAACTAATGTCAATTGCCGCATCCGGCGGCGGAAGGACGACGATGGCGCGCGCCGCACTACAGGATGGGCGTTCGGCGAGTGGAGCCGAGGAGGAGGACGCGGCGGCGATCCTCGCCCGGCTGGCCTCGCGCGCGTCGTGCCGCGCCTTCGACGGCAGCCCCATCGAGCCGGCGGAACTGGAGGCGATCGTGACCGACGGGCTGCAGGCGCCGTCGTCGTGCAACCAGCAGAACTGGCATTTCGTGCTCGTGTCGGATCAGGGGCGCAAGGACCGGGCGCGCGAGATCGCGGGGGGCAACCCCCACTTTTCCGACTGCGCCGCGCTGGTCTATCTGTGCTTCCAGAAGGGCTGGACCCACGGCAACTTCTCGATCGTGCAATCGGTCGCGGGGGCCTGCTACCACATGATGCTGTCGGCGCATCTGCGCGGCTGGCGCTGCATCTGGAACGCCGGGATCGGCGACCACGGAGCCTTGCGCGAGATGCTGGGCCTGCCGCCCACCTTCGAGGTGCAGGGCGCGCTGGCCATCGGCAAGCCGCTGCCCGACGCGCCGCCGATGAAGGCGCCCCGCCGCCCGCCTGCCGAGGTGATGTCGTGGGAGACGTTCGACCGCCCGGCCCACGCCATCTATCCGGCCAAACCGGCCGACGCCTACCCGTTCTTCGCCATCCGCAACGACGACAATCCTTACGCCGAGTGGAACCCTGCGCGCTGGACATGGGCGCAGGTGGCCGATTTCCGAGGCTATTCGGTCTGGGCCAAGTCGCCGCTGGCGGGCGTCTACGTCTCGCGCCGGCAGGGCGACGCGCTGGCGCGCGAGCATGCCCTGCTGCCCGAGCTCGCGCCGGGGGCCGAGGCGATCGAGGTGATGCCGTGGGGCGGCACCACAACGGCCGAGCTGGTCCGCCGCCTGCCCGGCGTGCGGCTGACGGTGGCGGAACTGTCGGAGCACAACGTCACCTTCATCCGCGAGCGGCTTCGGCAGGAGGGCCTTGGCGAGGCGGTGCGCTTCGCGGTGATGGCGGAAGGGCGATTGCCGATGGAGGACGGCGTGGCCGATCTCGTCGTGCTGCCGCAGGTGCTGGAACATGCGCCCGACCCCCTGCGCCTGCTCGACGAGGCGGCGCGCGTTTTGCGCTCCGGCGGGCGGCTGGTGGCGAGCGTGCGCAATGCCGATTCGGCCTATGGCGCCCATTGGCGCGCGGTGGAAAGCCGTGCGCAGGTGCCCAACCAGGGACCGTTCACACCGCTGCACGCCGCCGCGGTGCGCGGCTGGGTGGCCGAGCGCTTTGCCATCGAGGCGCAACAGGGACTCGGCCGGGGCGCGGTGGGCGATGCCGCGCCGATGACGGGCGACGACCTGCTGGCAGGGCGGCTCTGGGCCGTCAGGGCGCGGCGTGGCTGAGCGGCACCCCCTCAAGTTGCCGGGCCACGAAGCGGCCCTGGCCGACGCTGTCGTCGGTCAGCGCGCCGTCGCGCAGCGCGAAGCGGCCGCGCGAGAGCGTGTGCACCACGCGCACGCCCATCCGCTGTCCCTCCCAGATGGAGAAGCCCGCGTCGGTGGCGAGGTTGTCCTTCGTGATCGTCCAGTCGGCGTGCAGGTCGACCACGGCGATGTCGGCATCCATCCCCACCCGCAGCGCGCCCTTCCGCGACAGGCCCATGCGGCGGGCGGGGTTGGAGGTGACGAGCGGGATCAGGCGCGACAGCGGCAGGCCCCGGCGGTGATGCCCCTCGGTGAGATAGACGGGCAGGAAGGCGTCGAGGCCGGGAAAGCCCGGCTGCGCCTTCCAGATCCCGCCCTCCTTCGATTCGACGGGGCGGTGGATGTGGTCGGTGCCGACCGTGTCGATCTCCCCTGCGGTGAGGGCCGTCCACAGCGCCTCGCGGTCCTCGGGCGCGCGCAGCGGCGGGTTGACCTTGCCCACCGCACCGATCCCGGACGTCTCGTCGTGGGTGAGGTAGTGCAGGCAGGTCTCGATCGAGACGTCGGAGCCCTGCGCCCGTTCGGCCAGCGCCGCGCGCAGCGCCTCGGCGGACGAGGTGTGCACGGCGTGCAGCGGCGCGCCGGTCACGCGGGCGGTGCGGCAGGCGCGGGCGAGCGCGTCGGCCTCGACATGCGGCGGGCGTGTGGCGTTCCACGTGGCCAGGCCGCCTTCGCCCTCGGGGTCTGCCGCGCGCACCCGGTCGCGCAGAACCCAGGCCACCTCGATGTTCTCGGGGTGGGGACAGAGCATGCCTCCGGTGGCCGCCAGCGTCTCGAGCAGGCGGAACATGAAGCCGTCGTCGATGCCGGGCAGGCCCAGCCGCGCGCCCTCGTCGCCGCGGATGTTCATGAACAGCTTCGCCGTGGGCGCGCCGTGGCCGATCAGAGTGGGCAACTCGGCCATCTGCGCGTCGGTGGCGATCACGAAATGCCACGAGAAATCGATGCGCGCCCCGGCCTCCGTGATGCCGATGATCTCGTCGAACACCGGCAGATAGGGGTCGGCGCTCATGATATAGGGGATGAAGCAGGTGACGCCGCCCGTGGCCGCCGCGCCCGTCTCCGTCTTTGCGTCGTCGGGCACCCTGGGGCGCGCGATGTTCATGCCGTGGCCGAGATGCAGGTGGGCGTCGACCGCGCCGGGCAGCACCGTCAGCCCGCCCACATCGACGCTCTCGGCCGCCTCGCCCGTGCCGGGCGCCACGATGCCGGCGATGCGCCCGCCCGCCACCAGCACGTCGGCCTCGATCAGCGTGCCGTCGGGCAGATGCACCGTGCCGCCGCGCAACCCCAGATCCGCCTGCCCCATGCCTCGTCCCTCCCCGCCGGATGCGCGCGCACCTTGACCCCGTCCGCGCGCCGGGCGCAAGGCTCCCGAACCGCACAGTCGGGCGTCCGGACCGCACAAGGGGGCGCAGGGGAGATCGCACAGGAGACCCGCCGATGAGCGACGATTTCGCCGCGCCGCTCGTGGCGCAGAACCTCGCCGCGCTCGCCTACGAACGACTGGAGCGCGCGATCATGGAAGGGGATCTGCCCCCTGGCGAGCGCCTCAGCGAGAGCGGCCTTGCCCGCCGCTTCGGCATCTCGCGGGGGCCGCTGCGCGAGGCGATTGGCCAGCTCGAGGGGCGCGGCCTTGTCGAGCGGGTGTCCAACCAGGGCGCACGGGTCGTGGCGCTCGACACGCCCGACCTGATCGACCTGATGGTGGTGCGCGAGGCGCTGGAGGGGATGGCCTGCCGCCTTGCCGCCGAGCGGATGGCCGAGGCCGATCTCGCCCGCCTCGCCGCTCTGCTGGAGTCGCATGCGCAGGCCGAGCCGATCGTGTCGGGGCGGGGCTACTTCCAGGGCACGGGCGACCGCGACTTTCACCAGCTGATCCTGCGGGCCAGCGGCAACCGGCGGCTGGCGGTGCAGCTCGGATCGGAACTCTACCCGCTTCTGCGCCTCTACCGGCACCGGCTGTCGATGCGGCCCGGGCGGCCGGCCGAGGCGCTCGCCGAGCACCGCGCGATCCTCGAGGCGCTCTCCGCGCGTGACCCCGACCGCGCGGAGGAGGCGATGCGCGCCCATGTCCGCGCCGCGCGGCAGGCCCTGGAGGACGGGCGCGGCCCCGGCCCGGCGGAGGCGGAGAGCGCATGAGCGAGGGAACCCGGCCCGGGCCGACCGACGGCACCGCCGCGGGCAAGCGCCAGGCGCTGCGCGCGATGGTCGAGGCGCGGCAGGCGGCGCTGCTGCCGGGTGCGGGCAACGCGCTGACCGCGCGCGCCATCGAGCAGGCGGGCTTTTCGGCCTGCTACGTCACGGGGGCGGGGGTGGCCAACACCCTGCTCGGCGCGCCCGATCTCGGCCTCGTCACCCTGACCGAGCTGGCCGACACGGTCGCCGCGATCTCGGACGTCTGCGCGCTGCCGCTGGTGGTCGACATCGACACCGGCTTCGGCAACGCGCTGAACCTGCACCGCACCATGCGCGCGATGGAGCGGGCCGGCGCCGCGGCCGTTCAGCTGGAAGACCAGGCCTTTCCCAAGCGCTGCGGGCATTTCGACGGCAAGGCAGTGATCCCGCTGCCGGAGGCGCTGGCCAAGCTGCGCGCCGCGCTCGACGCCCGCGGGGATTCCGGGCTGATGGTCATCGCCCGCACCGACGCGGCCGCCGTCGAGGGCTTCGAGTCGGCGCTGGAGCGGGCGGCTGCCTTTGCCGAGGCGGGCGCCGACATGACCTTCGTCGAGGCGCCGGCGAGCCGGCAGGAGCTGGCGCGGGTGGCGGCGCTGCCGGTGCCGCAGGTGGCCAACATGGTGGTGGGCGGGCGCACGCCGCTTCTGCCACAGGCAGACCTCGCCGATATGGGATTCGGCGTGGCGCTCTACGCCAACGCGGCGCTGCAGGCGGCCATGCGGGCCATGGCCGAGGTGCTCGGCACACTGAAGGCGGATGGCGACGTGTCGCGCGTGATGGACCGGCTCGCCGGCTTCGACGAGCGGCAGGCGATGGTCGACAAGGCCACCTGGGATGCGCTCGAGGCGCGCTACCGCGACGGCTGAGCGGGCCGTGCCGCGGGGGGCTGCGCCCGGGCGCAGCCGAAGGGCGGGCAGCGCAGGGCTCAGCGCGGGCGCCACTCCGAAAGGTCGTTCCACACCTCCTGGAACACGATCTGCCCGCCCACTAGCTCGAACCGGTCGCAGAAGCGGATGCCCTCGAAGGGTGTGCCGTCGGTCCATGCGCCCTCGAGCGTGCCGCGGCACCATACGACGGCGCGGTCGCCCGAGAACGCCTCGTCGAACCCGTCGAACTGCTTGCGGACATGGGCGTAGCGCGTGCGGCTCCACTCGACGAGCGTCTCCAGGTCGCGCATCCGCTTGCCCGAGGGGAACACCATCTCGAACCCGTCGCCGGTCAGCGCCGTGGCGCCCGCAAGGTCGCGGGACTCGAGCTTCGCCAGAAAGTCCTTCACCACGTCCACGGCCGAGGGGGCGGGGGGGCCGGGTGTCCTGCTCTCGCCGCCGCGCATGTAGCAGGCCGGGCGCACCGCCTCCGTCACCACGGTGATGCCGGCGGGGGGCGCGGCGATGGTCGCCCGCACTGCGTCGGTCAGCCGGCCCGACAGAGTGCGGATGGTGGCATCGTCGTAGCCCTCGATGAGCGTGACCCGGATGATGGGCATCGGCCTCTCTCCCTCTCGTGCGGCGCCACGTTGGGGCGACGTGCGGGCGCGCGCAAGGCCCTCGCCACGGCGCCGCCCCCGCTCTAGGCTTCGGCGAGGGAGGGTCGCCATGAGTTTCGCCATTCGCCGGATCGACCACGTCGTGCTCTATGTCGCCGACCAGGCCCGCTCGACGCGCTTCTACGAGCAGGTCCTCGGCTGCACTGTCGCCCGCATCAACGAGGCGGCCGGCATCGTCCACCTGCGGGCGGGCGATGGCATGATCGACCTCGTGGCCCGGCCCGCGGGCATCGAGGGGCGCAACGTCGATCACGTCGCGCTGCGGATCGACCCGTGGGAGCCCGAGCGGCTCGCGGCCCATCTCGCCGCGCACGGGATCGCGCCCGGCGAGGTGCGGCTGCGCTTCGGCGCCGAGGGGGTGGGGCCGTCGCTCTACGTCGACGACCCTGACGGCAACACGATCGAGCTGAAGGGGCCGGCGCAGGGGTGACCCGGCCGTGCCGGCGCAGCGGGCCTGTCAGGACAGAAGGAACGAGACGGTCAGCACGAGCCCCAGCGCCGCCACGCCCCAGCGCACCACCCGTTCGGGCAGCCGGCGCACCAGCGTCGCGCCGACCCAGCCGCCGGCGATGCCGCCCGCCAGCACGAAGCCGGCGGCGACCCAGTCGACCAGCCCCGACAGCATCATCGGCACCACGGCGACAGACTGGATGGCGACGGCGAAGAGATTCTTCGCGCCGTTCACCTGTCCGATCCCGCTGCCGGCCGATGCCGCCAGCACCGCGAGCAGCATGAAACCCATGCCCGCGCCGAAAAACCCGCCGTAGAATCCGATCGCCCCCAGCAGGACGCCTGTGGCGATCCCCAGCTGCCCCCCGGGGAAGGCCCGGCGCATCAGGTCGGCCGCGCGGGGGCCGAAGGCGATGGCGACCACACTAAGGCCGAGCAGCAGCGGCACCACCCGCAGGAAAGCCTCGTCGGAGGAATTGACCATCACCAGCGCCCCGGCGAGCGCGCCCGCCATCGCCGGGATCATCTGCCGCCCGAGCGCCCGCAGATCCTGCCGCAACTCGCGCCGATAGACCCAGACCGCCGGAAGCTGCGCGGGCCAGAGCGCGACACCCTGGGTGACGTTCGCCGCGATGGGCGGCAGGCCCGATGCGAGCAGCAGGGGAAAGACGAAGAGCTTCGCGCCCCCCGCGGCGGCATTGACCGCGCCGCCGAGCAGGCCCGCGGCGAGAAACACGAGGATCTCGGCGCTCATCGGCGAGGGAGCCTCGGTCGGGCCGGCACGGGCAGCGGGGCGGGCGGCGGGGTGTGGGGGCGGTCCATGAGCTTCTTCCGGGCGGGGATGGGGGACGAATGCGCCGGCCACGGCGCCGACCCGGTACCGACTAGCAGCCACCCCGGCCGGTGTATAGCGGAGGGGCGCTCCGCCTTCCGTCCGTTTCCCGGGGGAGATCGGCCGTCTCGCATCGACCGCCTTGGCATCTCGAACAGCGCCGCCAGCTGCGCCGACGACATCCGCATCACGCTGTCCCGGCGAGCCATTGGCCGCCATTGATGGGGTGGATGGCTCCCGCTCCCGGCATCGCGATGTGCCACGGTGGGTGTTGTCGAACAGTCCACCGAAGGGAGCCATCCATGGACGAGCCTACCACCATCGGCCTCGATCTGGCGAAGAGCGTTTTCCAGGTCCACGGCGTGAGCAAGGGCGGAGCGGTCGTGC
>OFET01000480.1_pt1 | contig 24672 bp, 20 predicted proteins | sample 1521211 | NCBI WGS metagenome assembly OFET01 (sample SAMN03766358, study PRJEB24113) | microbial mat metagenome | isolation source: enrichment culture HLUCC-A from microbial mat sample contains cyanobacterium...
AAGCCACTCGCGCAGGAGAAAATGATCGCAGCCTGATCGGCATCGGACAGGCGCGACCCGACCGACATCCAGACGCCAAGTGTCAGACGAAGTCTAAACTTCTACAGCTGCGGCAACGACCGCGCACACCACTTCGATCCACCCGACCCTGAACGCAAACATGCGGCGTCCCATGCGGCGACCGCGGAGAGAACCTCAGAGCCCGGCACGCAGGATGAGACGCTGCGAGATCAAGCCTTGACCAAGGCGATTAGAGAACGCCGGCGAGGAAGAAGGCGGGCAGATGCCACATCCCCCACGTCGCCCCGATGACCGCGCCCGCCCAGAGCGGCGCCATGTGCCGCTGCAGGATCGGCTGCGCCACGCCGCGCCAGCCGAGTTCCTCGACGGGTCCGAGGAACAGCATCATGAACAGCAGCGCCACCAGCGGCCCCGCTCCCCCGGGCGGCAGCGGCGCCAGCACCGGCCCGCCCTTGATCAGCGAGCCGGCGACGAAGACGAGCGGCAGCCCCACCAGGATGAACAGCCACCACGCCGGTGGGCATCGCCACAGGAAGAGGCGCGACAGGAACGGCAGCAGGCCGCGCGGGCCGGCATGGGCCGCGACGACCGCGAGACCTGCGATCCCCGGCGCCCAGGTGGCGAGGAAGAACAGCGGATGCGCCCCGCCGATCTCGCCGAACCACCCCGCCGCCCGCTCCGGCGCAACGATGTAAAAGCCGATCACCCCCCAGGTGATCGCGAAGGTCAGCAGCACGAAGGCCAGAAGCGCCCGCGACGGGATCGCTGCATTGCGGCGGTCGGACGGGTCGGCGAACATCGGGATTCACCTCGGGCATGCGGGACGGCTCCCGCTGCCTCTAGCGCCGCGCTGTGCGGCCTTCACTGACCAAGGTCATAGGGATGCAGGGCGCCCCCGATCGTCGCCACATCGAAAACCGTGGGAGGCGCCGATGACCGGGGCTCCGCGTCCCGTGGCCGCCAGCGCGGCGGATGACCGACGGGCGCATGACGCCCCGCGACGGCCTGCCCGTCGGCCCGACAGGTCTGGCGACCGGGCGGGGCCGGCGAGGAAACCGTTCATCCCGGTCGGAGGGCGGCCTTGCGGGGCGGCGCCCCGGCCAAGGGGCGGGGCGGGGTGGCCCGTCGCGCGCCGACGCCGTGGTCACGGCGACGGGATTATCCCGGCGACGGGAGATCCCGGCCGCCTTCGGCGAGCCGATCCGCGACAGCCCCCCCCTGGCGTCGGGCGATCGCGCGCTCCAGCCAGCCGGCCTCCATCTCCGGCACCGAGGACAGCAGCAATTCGGTGTATTCGGGATGGGGCGGTGCGAAGATCTCTTCCTTCAGTCCCTGCTCCACCACGCGGCCCTCCAGCATCACCACGACCTCGTCGGCGATGGCCTCGACCGTGGCGATGTCATGGGTGATGAAGATGTAGGACAGCCCGTGATCCTCCTGCAGCCGCATCAGGAGTTTCAGGATGCCCTCCTGCACGATCTGGTCGAGCGCGCTCGTCACCTCGTCGCAGATGATCACCTCCGGCTCCGCCGCCAGCGCGCGGGCGATGCAGATGCGCTGCTTCTGCCCGCCCGAGAGCTCGCCGGGCAGCCGGTCGGCGAAGGAGCCGTCGAGTTCGATCTGCTCGAGAAGGCGCTCCACCCGCCGCTCCACCTCGCGACCGCGCAGCCCGTGATAGAACGCGATCGGCCGGCCGATGATCTCGCGCACCGTCTGGCGCGGGTTCATCGCCGTGTCGGCCATCTGGTAGATCATCTGGATGCGCCGCTTCTGTTCCTTCGTGCGGCCCTTGAGGTCGGCCGGCAGCGCCGTGCCGTCGAAGCGGACCTCTCCGCGGCGCGGCGGCAAGAGGCCGGTGACGACGCGTGCCGCGGTCGACTTGCCCGAGCCCGACTCGCCCACCAGGGCCACGGTCTTGCCCCGCGGCAGGCCGATCGAAACGTCGTGCAGGACGTCGACCGTGCCGTAGGCCGCCGTCACGCCGTCGATCTCGAGCACGAGGTCGGACGACGTCTGCCCCGGCTTCTGGAGCGAACGCACGGCCCAGAGCGAGCGGGTGTAGGGGTGCTTCGGCGCGCGCAGCATCTCCTCGGTCGGCGCCTCTTCCACCTCCTCGCCGTAGCGCAGCACCTTGATGCGGTCGGCCATCTGCGCGACGACCGCCAGATCGTGGGTGATGTAGATCGCCGCCGTGTCGAACTGCTCGATGGCCCTGCGCATCGCCGCGAGCACGTTGACCTGCGTGGTCACGTCCAGCGCCGTCGTCGGCTCGTCGAAGATGATGAGGTCGGGGCGCGCGGCCATCGCCATCGCCGTCATCGCCCGCTGGAGCTGACCGCCCGAGACCTGATGCGGGAAGCGGTCGCCGATATGCTCGGGGTCGGGCAGGTCCATCGCGGCGTAGAGCGCGCGGGCATCGGCCTCGGCCTCGGCCCGCCCCCGCAGCCCGTGCCGCAGCGTCGCCTCCACCGTCTGCTCCAGCAGCGTGTGCGCGGGGTTGAAGGCGGCCGCGGCCGACTGCGCCACGTAGGCGATCCGGCTGCCTCGCAGGCGCTGCTTTCGTCGCTCCGACGCAGCCACCAGGTCGATCCCGTCGAAGACGATCTCGCCCCCCGAGATGCGGCAGCCCGGCCGGGCGAACCCCATCGCGGCCAGGCCCAGCGTCGACTTGCCGGCGCCCGACTCGCCGATCAGACCCAGCACCTCGCCCTTGTGCAGCGTCAGGTCGACGCCCCTGATGATCTCGTGCCAGCGCTCGTCGGCGAAACCGTCGATCACGACGCCTCGCATCGTGAGCAGCACCTCGCCGTGCTGCGGATGCTCCGGGGTGTCACTGCTCATCGCGCGCCTCCCGCGCGTTCATGGTTCATCGCGCGCCTCCCGCGCGTTCATGGTTCATCGCGCAGCCCGCTCGTCTTCATCAGGAACCAGTCCACCACGAAGTTGACCGCGATGGTGAGAATGGCGATCGCCGCCGCCGGCAGCAGCGGCGTGATCCCTGCCCTGAGATCGAATTGCGCGAACTGGATGAGCGAGGCGTTCTCGCGCACCATCGAGCCCCAGTCGGCCGTGGGGGGCTGGATGCCGACGCCGAGGAACGACAGCGCCGCGATGGTCAGGAACACGAAGCAGAAGCGCAGGCCGAACTCGGCCACGAGCGGCGGCATGATGTTGGGCAGGATCTCGCGCCGCATGATCCAGCCCAGCCCCTCGCCCCGCAGGCGCGCGGCCTCGACATAGTCCATCACCACCACGTTCATCGCCACGGCGCGGCCGAGGCGAAACACGCGGGTGGAATCGAGCACGGCGATGATCACGATGAGCGACAGCGTGGTCGAGCCGTAGATCGACAGCAGCATCAGCGCGAAGATCAGCGAGGGGATCGAGATCAGCACGTCGACCGCCCGGCTCAGCACCTGGTCGATCCAGCCGCGCGAGATCGCCGCCACCAGCGCGAGGCTGCCGCCGATCAGGAAGGCCAGCAGCGTGGTGGCCAGCGCGATGCCGATGGTGTTGCGCGCCCCGTAGATCAGCCGGCTGAGGATGTCGCGCCCGATCTGGTCGGTGCCGAAGACATGGGCGCCCGACCACGGCTCGTAGGCGCCGAACTGTGCGTCGGCCTCGCCATAGGGCGCCAGCCACGGCGCGAAGATCGCCACGAAGACGTAGGCGAGGATGATGACGAGACCCAGCCACGCCGTGAACGGCGCCTTCTTCAACTCGATCCACGCGCGCTCGCGCCAGCTCCGGCGCATTCGGACAGCGCCGACCTCGGCGGCGGCGGAATATCCCTCGCTCTCGCTCATCGTGGGTGCAGCAGCCTCGGGTTGGTGACGATCGAGATGATGTCGGCCAGCAGGTTGAGCAGGATGTAGGTCGCCGCGAAGATCAGCGCGCAGGCCTGCACCACCGGGATGTCGCGCGTCGTCACGGCATCCACCATCAGTTGCCCGATGCCGGGATAGACGAACACCACCTCCACCACCACGACGCCCACGATCAGGTAGGCGAGGTTGAACGCGATCACGTTGACGATCGGCGCCCAGGCGTTGGGCAGGGCGTGGAACAGGATCACCCGTGTCGCCGACAGCCCCTTGAGCCGCGCCATCTCGATATAGGGAGAGGCGAGCAGGTTGATGATCGCCGCCCGCGTCATCCGCATCATGTGCGCCACGATCACCAGCGTCAGCGTCATCGCCGGCAGGGCGCAGCGATAGACCCGCTCCCAGAAGGGCGTGTCGGCGCTGACATTGGCCAGCGAGGGGAACACGGGGTAGAGCGAGCCGAGGAACAGGATAAGGATGTAGGCCACGAAGAACTCGGGCATCGAGATGGTCGAGAGGGTCGTGGCGTTCACCGCCCGGTCGTAGAGCGAGCCGCGCCAGAGCGCCGCCGTGATCCCCAGCAGCAGCGCCAGCGGCACCGCGATCACGGCCGTCATGCCAGCGAGGAACAGCGTGTTGGCCAGCCGCGGACCGATCAGGTCGACCACCTCGCGCGAGCGGTCCACCCCGCTCGAGGCGCGGCCCGAGAACGACGTGCCGAAATCACCCTGCAGCACCCCGCCGACCCAGTCGAAATACCGGATGTAGGCGGGCTGATCGAGACCCAGCTCGCGCCGGAAGGCCGCGACCGTCTCCTCGGTGGCGGCTTGGCCCAGCACGGCCTGCGTGAAGTCTCCCGGCAACATCTCGATCGCCATGAAGATGATGATCGAGACGAAGAAGAGCGTCATGAGGCCCAGCGCGAGACGCTGAAGCATGATCGAGACGACAGGATGCACCCGTGCGCCCCTCCCCTGTCCTTGGTGCGATGTCGCTTTTGTCGCACCCTTGTTATGCGTTGAGATCAAACCCTAGGCCAGCGCAGTCGCGATTGTAAACGCTTGTTCACCGAAGCCTGCGCCGGCGACGCGCCGAAATCGTTGCCTCGCGGCTCGCCGCTTGGCATGTTCGCGGCGCGGCGCTCTCGCCGCCCGCATTGACCGAAAAACGACATCACCGGCTTCGAACCGGGCAGCACATGGAAACGAACATGACCGATCGCAAGACCCGTTACATCGCCGCGCAGGAGGCCGCCTACGCGCAGGGCCGCCTCTCGCGCCGCGGCTTCATCACCGCCCTCGCCGCCGCCGGCGTCGCGATTCCCGCCGCCATGTCGATGGCCACCCGCGTCGAGGCCGCCACGCCCAGCCGCGGCGGCTCCTTCAAGCTCGGGATGGCGCACGGCTCGACCACCGACAGCCTCGACCCCTCGACCTACGAAAACGGTTTCACCACCCACATGGGCTATCTGTGGGGCAACTGCCTGACGGAGGTGGGCGAGGACAACGTGCTGCGCCCCGAGCTGGCCGAAAGCTACGAGCCGCTCGACGGCGGCCGGTCGTGGGTGTTCCGGCTGCGCTCCGGCGTGGAGTTCCACAACGGCAAGACCCTGACCGCCGACGACGTGATCGCCTCGATCAACTACCACCGCGGCGAAGACTCCAAGTCGGCCGCCAAGAGCGTCGTGGCCCCGATCGCCGACATCCGCAAGGACGGCGACATGACCGTGATCTTCGATCTCGAGAGCCCCAATGCCGACTTCCCGTTCCTGATCTCCGACTACCACCTGCTCATCATGCCGTCCGAGGACGGCGAGGTGGATCCGACGAGCGGCATCGGCACCGGCGGCTACGCGATCGAGAATTTCGAGCCGGGCGTGCGCGTGCTGGCCAGCCGCAACCCCAACTACTGGAAGGAGGGCGCCGCCTGGTTCGACGATGTCGAGGTGCTGTCGATCATCGACGTGACCGCCCGCCAGAACGCCCTGCTCAACGGCGAGGTGCACCTGATCGACCGGGTCGACCCCAAGACGGTGCAGCTCTTCAGCCGTGCGCCGGGCATCGAGATTATCGATCTCGTGGGCTATCTGCACTACACGTTCCCGATGCGGCTCGACACCGCGCCCTTCGGCGATTTCGACCTGCGGATGGCGCTCAAGCTCGCGGTCAACAAGCAGGAGCTGGTCGACAAGATCCTGCTCGGTTACGGCACCATCGGCAACGATCACCCGATCTCGCCTATCGTGCCCTTCGCGGCCAACGATCTGCCCCAGCGCGACTACGACCCCGATCAGGCGCGCTTCCACTACGAGAAGTCGGGCCATTCGGGGCCGATCCGGCTCTCGGCCTCCGACGCTGCGTTCGCCGGCGCCGTCGATGCCGCGCAGCTGATCCAGGCCTCGGCCGCCGCCGCCGGAATCGAGATCGCGGTCGAGCGCGAGCCGAGCGACGGCTACTGGTCGAACGTCTGGAACAAGAAGGGGTGGTGCGCCTGCTACTGGAGCGGCCGTCCGACCGCCGACTGGATGTTCGCCTCGGCCTACGTCGAGGGGAGCGAGTGGAACGACACCGCCTGGCGCGACACCGAGGCGGCCGACCGCTTCAACGACATCGTGGTCGAGGCCCGCGCCGAGCTCGACGAGAGCAAGCGCGCCGAGATGTATTTCGAGGCGCAGAAGCTCATCCACGAGGACGGCGGCGCGATCGTGCCGATGTTCGCCAATTACGTGATGGGCAAGAGCCCCGACGTGACGCACGGCGAGAACATCGCCTCCAACTGGGAGAACGACGGCAACAAGGCGTCCGAACGCTGGTGGATGGCGTCCTGACCTCGCCCCGCGGCGCCGCCCGGTGACCGGGTGGCGCGCCCCCGGCCCCGCAGCGGACCCGAGGCGCGTCACCCGTGCAGCCAAGGCAGCAGATCTAGCCTGCCCCGGGGCGCGGGCCCCGGCAGGCTGGACCGGCGAAGCCACCGAGCCAGGCGGCGGGAGGCTGCTGCAGAAGGCGGTGCGCGATGCTGACATGGCCGCCGCGACAGCAATCCCCGTGGGGCTGGCTCGGGTGCAGTCAGGCTGGGCCGAGGGGCATGCTCGGGTAGAGCGCCCCCCGCGTGAAACCAGGGCTCCCATCCGAGACCGACGCCGAGCGAGGCGAAGCCGCGCGTCGCCGCCCCGTCGAACACGGGCAGGACAGGCACGGCAGTGACCTGACGCCTGCTTGCGAGAATGCGGCGCAGGATGGCCTCAGCCGGGCGCCGCGCAATGGGGCAGGACGAAGGGCGCGGGCCCCTCCGGCGCGGCGGAGACGCGCAGGCGGCAACCATAGACGTCGGACAGGATGGCGTCGGTCATGACCTCGGCAGGCGGGCCGAAGGCGCGCAGGCGGCCCGCCTGCATGACCGCGATCCGGTCGGCATGGAGCGCGGTCAGGTTGAGGTCGTGCATCACCGCGACGACCCCGCCACCGCGCCGGGCATAATCGGCAACGATTTCCATCACCTCGAGCTGGTGCGCGATGTCGAGGCTCGACACCGGCTCGTCGAGCAGCAGCCAGCGCGGGCCGCCTTCGTCCACCGGCTGCCAGACCTGCACCAGCACGCGGGCAAGATGGGCGCGGCTCTGCTCACCGCCCGACAGCTCCTGGAAGAAGCGGCCCTCGTAGCCGGCAAGCCCCACCTCGGCCAGCGCCCGCGAAGGCAGGGTGGCATCGTCGCCGTGGGCGCCGGTCATCAGCCCCATCCGTACCACCTCGACCACGGTGAAGGGGAAGGCGAGCGTGGTCGCCTGGGGCAGGACGGCGCGGCGCGCGGCCAGCTCCCAGCCTTTGGCGGCGCGGATGTCCTGCCCGCCGATCTCGACCGTGCCCTCGTAGTCCACCTCGCCGGTCAGCGCGCGCATCAGCGTCGTCTTGCCCGAGCCGTTGGGGCCGACGATGGCCGTCACCTCGCCGGGGCGCGCGGCAAAATCGACGCCGTGCAGCACCTCCTTGCGCCCCAGCCGCACGCGGATGCCCCTCGCCGCGATCACAGGTCCACCATCCCGCGCCGGCGCAGGAGGATCCACAGGAAGACCGGCGCGCCGAGCACTGCCGTGACGATCCCGATGGGCAGCTCGGCGGGCGCGATGATGACCCGCGCGATCACGTCGGCGAGCAGCAGGAGCGCCGCGCCGAGCAGGGCGCAATTGAGCAGCAGATGCGTGTGGTCGGGCCCCGTGGCGAGGCGCAGCAGGTGCGGCACGACGATGCCGACGAAGCCGATCCCGCCCGAGACGGCGACCGCGGCACCCGTCGCGGCGGCCACGGTCAGGATGGCGCCGTTCTTCAGCCGCTGCACGTCGATGCCAAGGTGATGCGCCGTGGCCTCGCCCATGGCGAGGCCGTTGAGGCCGCGGCCCAGCAGGAGCGAGGCGCCCACGGCTGCGAGGATCATCGGCCCGGCCACCCACACCTTGGCCCAGTTCGCGCCGGCGAGCGAGCCGAGGCCCCAGAACGTCAGGTCGCGCAGCTGCCGGTCGTCGGCCATGTAGACGAGGATGCCCGACACCGCGCCCGCCAGCGCCCCGAGCGCGATGCCCGCGAGCAGCATCGTGGCCACCGAGGTGCGCCCCCGCCGCGTGGAGACGCGGTAGAGCAGGATCACCGAGGCCCAGCCGCCGAGGAACGCGGCGACGGGCACCGACCAGTTGCCTACGCTCGCAACCATTGCGGCGGGCAGGAGGCCGCCCAGCACGATGGCCGTGATCGCGCCGAGGCCCGCGCCCGCGCTGACGCCCACGAGGCCCGGATCGGCCAGCGGGTTGCGAAACAGGCCCTGCATGACGGCCCCCGAGACGGCGAGCGCCGCGCCGACGAGGATGCCGAGGGCGAGGCGGGGCAGCCGGATGTCCCAAAGCACCACCCGCTCCATCTGGCTCAGCTCTCCGCCGGTGGCGAGCGTGGACAGCGCCCCCCAAAGCGAAGTGCCCGAAGCGCCGATGGCGAGGCTCGCGACCGAGACGGCCGCGAGGAAGACAGCCAGCCCCACCGTCGCCCGGCGGGCGCGGGGGCGGCGGTCGGCTATCGGCGCGGCGAGGGCTGTGTCAGCCGCCATGCAGCGCCTCCGACAGGGCCGTGACCGCCTCCGCCGTGCGCGGACCGAAGCCGAGCAGCGTCAGACCGTCCATCCGGACAACCGCTCGGGCCTCGGCCGCAGGCGTCGTGGCGATGGCGGGCATGGCGAACAGCTCGGCATCGGAGGAGGCGTGGTCGCCGCCCCGGTCCATCATCAGGATCACGTCGGGCGCGGCGCCGGCCACGGCCTCGTCGGTCATCTGCTTGTAGCCCTCGAATTCAGCCACCGCGTTCACCCCGCCGGCGAGCTCGATGATGCCCGCCGCCGCGGTGCCGGTGCCCGAGGCCATGATCCGGCCGCCCTGCGTCGACAGCACGAACAGCACGCGCTTCGGAGCGCCCGGCGCAGCCTCGGCCGCCGCTACTGCCGCGTGGAGCTCGGCGCCGACCTCATCCGCCAGCGCCGCGGCCTTGCCGGACACGCCGAGCGCCTGGCCAACGGCACGGATCCGGGCGAGCACGCCAGCCGCGTCGGTCGCGTCCGGCACGGTGACGAAGGGGATCTCGGCGGCGCGCAGCAGGTCGACCGTCTCGGGCGGGCCGGCGCCCTCCTCGGCAACGATGAGATCGGGCGCGACCGACAGCACCCCCTCGGGCGAGAGCGCGCGCATGTAGCCCACGTCGGGCAGGGACTCGGCCTCGGGCGGCCAGGTCGAGGTGGCGTCGCGCGCCACGAGGCGATCCTCCTCCCCCAGCGCGTAGACGATCTCGGTGACGGCGCCGCCGACCGACAGGATGCGGCTCGCGCGCTCCGCCTCGGCCGCAGCGGCGGGCGGGGCGAGGGCGAGGGCGGCAGCGGCGGCGAGCAGAAGCGGCAGGCGAATCGGACGGGTCATCTGTCGGGCATCTCCGGTGGGGCGCCCACGCCCGGCCGTGCGCAGGCCGAGGCGAGGGCGGGAAGGCAAAGGGTAGCGGCCAGGCCGCCGAGCAGCCCTGCAGCGAGGCCGATCAGGGCGGCCCGGCGCAGGGCGCTAGGGAGCGGGCGCATCCTCGGCGTTCTCCAGCCGCTCGACGATGCGGGCCCAGGCGGGGCGGCTGTCGCGCCCCTCCTTCGGAATGGCGAAGCACTGCAGGATCAGCCGCCCCGCGTCGTCGAAGGCCTCGAGCGAGACGGCCGGACCACGCTGCGTCGGTTTCTCCACCGCCCAGACCTCGGCCAGGTGGTCGCGCCGCAGATGCAGGTTGAAGTCGGGGTCCATCACGTTCTGCCACGGCCCCATCGGGTGCAGCGTGCCGATGCCCCCCGAATGGATCTGGATGCAGCCGCGGTTGCCAACGAAGAGCATGATCTCTACCCCATCGTCGCGCACCGCGTGCAGGGCCGCATCCACGGCTCCGGGCGCCAGGCGCCGCACGAAGGGGGCGCCCGCGATGCGGTAGGCGCCGAGGCGGTTCATCTTCAGCTTCGAGACCATGCGCAGGAACTGGTGGGTGTCGGTCATCTTCCGCCACTCCGCCCTGAGCTCGTCCGCCCGGTCGGGGCGGGACTTCGCGGCCTCCGCCGCCTCGCGCGGCGCGACCCGGGCGGTCTGCGTCTGGTCGCCCGCGGCGAGATCGGACGTCGCCCGCGCCCAGGCGGAAAGGTCGGACCCCTCGCGCAGGATCACCTTGTGCACCGCGTCGCCGGCCGCGTCGAACACCTGCAGCGAGCGGCGCGTGCCGCCCTCTGCCTCGACCTCGACGAGGAAGGCGTGGCGCCAGTGGGAGGGAAAGATGCGCAGGTCCACCGCCTCGGTCAGCACCATCGCGGCGTGGGCACCGGGGTGGTAGTTGCCGTAGCGCCCGATCTTTTCATGCACCGCCGAAGGGTTGCGCGTCAGCGCCATCACCTCGCCGAAGGCCTCGGCCGCCGGCATCAGCCGGTCGGGGTGCGCCTCCACGCGCACGGCGCGGCGCGCTCCGTCCCCGCCTACATGGGCGGCGACGAGTTCCGCCTCCGAGATCCCGAGGCTTTCCGCAAGGTCGCGGTCGCGCAAGCCAGGCGCATCGGCCCGGCGGGCGCGGATGAGGTCGGGTGTCAGGTCGGCCGTCTCGGCCATGGCGCGCTCCTTCCCTGTCGGCGTTATCCGGATGGGCTGGGCTGCGACGGGCGCGCCTGGCATCGGGGCGCGGCCCCGATTTGTTGTTGACAGTTTTAGTCTGATTTCTTACCCGTCTCAAGCCGAAAGCGCGACCTTTCGAAAAACCGACCATCACCCGAGCGCCGAGCAAGCCCTTCGCAAGCCTGGATGCGCACCAGCCATGTGAAGGGGACTGCATGCCGTCTGTCCGACGCGGCGCCGTATTGCGCGCCACCACCGCCCTCGCCGTCACCGCCAGCGCCGCCCAGGCACAGGAGGGCGATTTCCTCGGCACGATCACGCTCGGCGAGAGCAAGCGCGAGGTGCAGACCCAGACCGCCACGCCGCTGACGATCATCGACCAGCGCGAGATCGACGACCGGCAGGCCGGCACCATCGCCGAGCTGATCGATTCGGTGCCCGGTGTGGCGCTGGTGAACGGCTCCACCCCCTCGGGCTCGGGCATCAACATCCGCGGCTTCGGCGCCAACGGCACCTTCGGCACCGACCAGAAGGTGAAGATCCTCGTCGACGGGGCGACGGTGGGCGCCGAGGAGATCTACCGCGTCGGCACGCAGCTCTTCACCGACCCCACGCTCTACCGCGAGGTCGAGGTGATCCGCGGCACGGTGGGCTCGTTCGAATACGGCACCGGCATCGTCGGCGGCGTGGTACGGCTGGAGACGAAGGACGCGGCCGACTTCACCGGCGGCGCGCCCGGCCTCGCCTTCGACCAGACGCTCGACGTCTGGTCGAACGGAGGCGGCTTCGCCGCGTCCTCCATCCTCGCCTGGCAGCCGACCGAGCGGGCGGAGTTCCTGCTGAACTACTCGTGGCGCGAGCAGGACACGCAGACCGACGGCGCAGGCGACGATATCGGCAACTCCGCCTACGCCCTGCCCTCGTGGCTGGCCAAGGCGCGACTGACCTTCGGCGACGACGACGCGCACACGCTGTCGTTCTCCTACAGCGAGACGACGAGCGCAGAGCGCGACGCCCCTTACGACACCTTCGTCGTCACCGGCGACGTCTTCGGAAACGTCGACCGGGATATCGTCTCGCAGACGGCGGCGCTGTCCTACGGCTACAACCCGCCCGGCAACGACCTGATCGACCTCGACGTGACGCTCTCCTACGCCAACCAGGAGATCGAGCAGGACTACGTGCCGGGCTCGTCGACCTGCGCGGGCGGGCCGCCCTTCCCCTGCGGGTTCCCCTTCCCGCCGGGCGGCTTTCCGGTCGTGAACGCCGACCTGCAGTTCGAGACGACGAAGCTGACGGCGAAGAACACCGCGTTCTTCACCACGGGCGCGATCAGCCACGAGCTGCGCGCGGGCGTCGAGCTGATCCGGCGCGAGCGCCTCGATGCGGCGAGCGCGCCGGGCGGCACCGACGACCGCTTCGCCGTCTTCGCCGTCAACGAGATGAGCGTGGGCCCGAACCTGAGGATCACGCCCGCGCTGCGCTGGGAGACCTCGTCGATCGAGGCCGAGCTCGACGACGGCTCGCGCGTGTCCTACGACAACGACGCGCTCGTGGGCGGCCTCTCGGTGCGCTACGCCTTCGACAGCGGGCTTTCGGTCTTCGCCAGCGGCGCCTACACCGAGAGCCTGCCGATCCTCGACGATCTCGAAACCCCCGCGCTCATGGAGCAGCCCGAGAAGGCGCGCACATGGGAGGCGGGCCTGGCCTACGACGCGCTCGACGTGTTCGGGGAAGGCGACGCGCTGGCGTTCAAGGCCACCGCCTACGACACGTTCCTGTGGGACGTCACCTCCTACCAGGGCCTCGGCACGCCCGACGTGACGGAGGTCGACCTTCAGGGGCTGGAACTCGAGGCCTCCTACGCCATGGCCAGCGGCCTCTACCTCGACCTCAACGCCAATCTCGTCAGCGGCGAGGAGAAACTGTCGGACGGAGCGACCGCCGAGTGGCGCAACGCACCGGCCGACACCGCGCGCCTGACCCTCGGCAAGCGGTTCGGCGACGAACTCGACCTGAGCTGGGAGCTCGTCGCGGCCCGCGGCGAGACCTACGAGGGCGACCACACGCCGGGCTACGCGGTGCACAACCTGCGCGCCACATGGGCGCCGCAGGAGGGCTGGCTCGAGGGGGCAGAGCTGCGCCTCGGCATCGAGAACGCGGGCGACCGGGACTACACGCCCTACCTCGCCACCCGCCCCGCGCCGGGTCGGAACGTCAAGCTCACCCTTTCGAAGACGTTCTGAGGCCGCCATGCGATCGCTCTCCCTCCTGCTCGCCGCCACCCTCGCGACGCCCGCCCTCGCCGAGGAGCCCGCCCTCGGGCTCGAGCTCAACACCGTGACCGAGGAAGAGGGCGCCTGCCGCCTGACCTTCCTCGCCGAGAACGCGCTCGGCGCCGATCTCGACGCGCTGGTGCTCGAAGCGGTGCTGTTCACCGCCGGGGGCTCGGTCGATCGGCTGACCCTGTTCGACTTCGGCGCGCTGCCCGCGGGGCGCCCCCGCGTGCGCCAGTTCGACCTGGGCGGTCTGTCCTGCGACGCGCTGGGGCAGGTTCTGGTGAACGGCGCGAGCGAATGTGCGGGCGCGGGGCTGGCGCCCGGCGCCTGCATCGAGGGGTTGCGCCTGTCCACCCGGACGGGCGTCGAGGTGGCGGGATGAGCGGGGAAGCCGTCATCGCGCCGCTGAGAGAGGTCTGGGCGCTGGGCGGGCCGGTCGTGGCCCTGCTCATCGCCGTATCCGTGGTCACGCTCGCGCTCGTCCTTGCCAAGCTATGGCAGTTCCGCGCCGCGGGCGTCGGGCAGCACCGGGCGCTGAGGCAGGCGCTCGGTCAGTGGGACGGGGGCGAGGCGCGGGCGGCGCTGGGATCCCTCGCGGGGTCGCCGAGCTACCTCGCCGCCGTCCTGCGCCTCGGGGTCGAGGGCGCTCCCGCCCGGCGGCTCGAGGCCGAGGCCGAGGCGCGCTTCGCCCGGCTCGAGCGCGGCTTCCGTCTGCTCGATTCGGTCGCCCAGCTGGCGCCGCTGCTGGGGCTTTTCGGCACGGTGCTCGGCATGATCGAGGCGTTTCAGGCGCTGCAGCAGGCGGGCGCGCAGGTCGACCCGTCGGCGCTGGCGGGCGGCATCTGGGTGGCGCTGCTCACCACGGCCGTCGGCCTTGCCGTGGCGATGCCCACGTCGCTCGCGCTGTCGTGGTTCGAGGGGCGGATGCAGGCCGAGCGGGTGCTGACCGACGAGGCGATCGCCCGGCTCACGGCGCCCGTGCAGGGCGCAGAGGCGCTCGCCCGTGCCGGTTAGGGCCGGATACCGCCGCCGCCGGCTGTCGCTGACGCCGCTGATCGACGTCATCTTCCTGCTGCTGCTGTTCTTCATGCTCTCCTCCACCTTCACCCCCTTTGCGGAACTGCAGGTCGGCGCGTCCGGCACGGGCGCCGCTGCCCCCGACACGCCGCCCATGTTCCTGCGCGTCGGCGAGGCGGAGCTGTCTCTCAACGGCACCCCGGTCGCACTCGCGGCGATCGCGGCCGAGGCGCAAGCGCAATCCGGCGACGACGGCGCCCTGCTCGTGAGCCTCGGCCCAGGGGTGACCGCGCAGCGGCTGACCGACGTGCTGGTGGTCTTTGAGGCGGCGCGGACGCTCTCGGTGACGGTGCTCGGCCGATGAGCCTGGCGCGGGGCAGGACCGGCAAGCGGACGCGCGAGCCCACGATCGCGCTGATCAACGTGGTCTTCCTGATGCTCGTCTTCTTCATGGTCGCGGGCACGGTCGCGCCGCCGCTGTCGCGCGACGTCCGCCTCGTCGACGCCGCCGGCCTCGGCCGGGCCGCGCCCCCCGACGCGCTGGTGCTGATGGCCGATGGCACCCTGGTGCACCGCGGCGTCCCGGTCGCCGACCCCGCCATGTGGTTCGCGCGGCGCGGCGGCGAGGCGGCGCGTCTTGTCCCCGACCGCGACGCACCGGCGGCTCGACTTGTCGATGTCGCCCGCGCGCTGCGGCAGGCGGGCGCGGAGCGGGTGCTGATCGTCACCGAGCGGGGGCTTCGATGATCGCCTTTCCGCGATCTCTCGTCGCCGCCGCGTTCGCCGCCTCGGCGGGCCTCCACCTCGCGGCGCTCGCGGCGCTGACGCGCGAGGCCCCCGTGGAGCAGGCGGGGGGTGCCCCCACGAGCGTCGCCGCGCTCGGCACAAGCTTCGCCGACCTGGCGGCAGGCACGATCCCGGCGACATTGCCGACCGAGACGGCAGAGTCGCCCCGCCCCGCCGAGGCGCCCGCCCGGCTGCCGCAGAGCGCGCCCTATCCGGCGCCAACGCCCACCACCTCTCCCTCGATGGCGCAGCGCGCCCCGCGGGAGGCAGCCGTGCCTGTCCGGCCGGCCACCAGCGCGCGTGCGGCAGAGGCGGCGGTGGGGTCAGAGACGGCGGTGGCGGCAAAGGCGGCAGTGGCGGAGGTCGTGGCCCCCCTCCCCCCGGCGCCCAGCCCGTCCGCACCCGCCCCGTCGCCCGATGCCGCCCTCCTCCCTCCGGCATCCGATGCTGCAACCGCGACGTCCGTCGCGCCGGAGCGGCCGGAAAACGCCTCTCGAGGCCCGCGTGCCGCCGTGGCACGGCCCGCCGCGGCGCAGAACGCGGTGGAGGCCGCCGCCGCGCGCGCGGAGGCCGCACACCCCGCCCCTGCGGCCCGTGTCGCTGCGGAAAGCCGCGTGGTCGCGGTGTCGGACAGCGCGCCCGAGGTCTCCCCGCGACCGCCCTCTCGCCCCTCCGCACGGAGCGAGGCGCCGCAGAGGCGCGCGGAGGCCGCACCGCGCCCTACCGCGGCGCCCGCCGGCAACGCCGACCGCACTGCCCGCGCCGGCTCCGACACCGGCCGCCGCGAGGCCGAAGCCACCCGCGCCGCGAATCGGCCGACCGACAGTGCTGCCGCGTCGGGCAACGCCGCGGCCTCGACCTATCCCGGCCTCGTGATGCGCCATGTCAGCCGGGTCAGCCGCCCCGATGTCGCGGCGCGCGGCGCGGCCCGGGTGACGTTCCGCATCGCGGGCTCCGGGGCGCTGGCGGGGGCGAGCCTGTCGCGCAGCTCCGGCTCCGCCGCTCTCGACCGGGCCGCGCTCACCGTGATCCGCCGGGCAGCGCCGTTCCCGCCGCCACCCGCGGGCGCCGCCCGTACCTTCACGGTCGAGATCCGGGGCCGCTGACATGGCGGGGCGACGGGGCGGCCGCGCTATTCTCGCGCGCGGAGAATGCGGGCGGGGCGGGCGGAAAGCGGCGCCCATGCGAAGGCGAGGCCGGCGAGCAGGGTGGCGAGCATGCCGCCCAGCACGATGGCCAGCGCCGAGACCGGCTCGAAGGCGTAGGAGGTCTCCATGATGAAGGTCGTCACGCCCCAGCCGCCGAGGGCGCCGGCGAGGATCGCGACCGCCCCCGCCGCCGCGCCCAGCAGGGCGGAGCGGATGGCGAGGTAGGCCAGGACCTGCCCTCGCACCGCGCCCACCGTCTTGAGCACGGCGGCCTCGAAGATGCGCGCCGTCTGCCCCGCCGCGGCGGTGCCGACCAGAACCACGAGGCCGGTGGCCAGCGTGGCCGCCGCGCCCCAGGTGATCGCCGCGGCGATGCCGCCCAGCACCTCCGACACCCGGTCGATCGCGTCGCGTATGCGGATGGCGGTGACGTTGGGGTAGGCATCGGCCACGTCGCGCAGGATCGCGGCCTCTGCCTCCTGCTCGGCATAGACCGTGGCGATGAAGGTGTGCGGGGCGCCGCGCAGGGCGGCCGGGTTCATCGCGAGGATGAAGCCGATCCCGGCGTTGGAGAAGTCGACCACGCGAAAGCTGGTCACCGTCGCGGCGATGTCGCGGCCGAGGATGTTGACGGTGATCTCGTCGCCCAGCGCGAGGCCCAGTTCCTCTGCCTCCTCCGCGGCGAAGCTGATCTGCGGGGGGCCGTCATACTCGGCTGGCCACCACTCGCCGGCGGTGATCTCGGTGCGGCCGGTGGGCTGCGCCGAGTAGGTCACGCCGCGGTCGCCCTCGAGCACCCAGTGCTCGCCCGCCACCTCGCGCGCAGGCTGCCCGTTGATCCGTGTGATGACGCCGCGGAGCATCGGCGCGGTGTCGGTGCGGCTGACGGCCGGGTCGCCCTCGACGCGGGCGAGGAAGCCGTCGATCTGGTCGGGCTGGATGTCGACGAAGAAGTAGGAGGGCGCGACCTCCGGCAGGTCGCGGGCGATGGCGCTGCGCAGGTTCGATTCGATCTGGCCGATGGTGGCCAGCACCGTCAGGCCGAGGCCGAGCGACAGGACGACCGAGGCGGTGGCGCCGCCCGGCCCCCCCACCGCGCCAAGGGCGAGGCGGAGCGCGGTGCGGCCGCGCACCATGCGCGACCGGGCGAGGCGGCGCGAGAGGGCGCCGATGCCGGCAGCCGAGAGCGCGAGCAGGGCGAGCGAGCCCGCGATGCCGCCCGCGGTGTAGAGCGTCAGCTCGACGGCGCCCGAGAGCCACGCGGCAGAGCCGATCAGGGCGGCGAGCAGGGCGGCGGTGGCGGCGAGATAGGCGGGCCGGGGCAGGCGCCGCGCGCCGCCGACCGCGTCGCGGAAGAGGGTCGCGGCGCGCACCTCCTCCGTCCGGGCGAGCGGCCAGAGGGTGAAGACGAGCGCGGTAAGGGTGCCGTAGAGGGCGGCCTCGGCGAGCGGGCCGGGATAGACCGAGAACCGGGCCGGCACCGGCAGGCGCGCCTCGATCAGCGGCGCGAAGGCCAGCGGCAGCGCGGCGCCGAGGGCGAGGCCGAGCGCGATGCCGAGGACGGCGAGCGCCCCGATCTGCAGGAAGTAGGCGGCGAAGATCGTGCGCGATTCGGCACCGAGCGTCTTGAGCGTGGCGATCACCTCGGTCTTGCCGTCGATGTAGCTGCGTACCGCCGCCGAGACGCCCACGCCCCCCACGGCGAGCCCGGCGAGGCCAACGAGCACCAGGAAGGCCGACAGCCGGTCGACGAACTGCGCCACGCCCGGCGCGCCGTTGCGAGCGTCGCGCCAGCGCATGCCGGTGTCGCGGAAGCGGGCGGTCGCCTCCGTCTCCAGCGCGGCGAGATCGGCGCCCTCGGGCAGCGCGAGACGGTAGCGGGAGTCGAAGAGCGTCCCCGGCTCCAGCAGCGCGGAGTCGGCGAGCGCCTCCTGCAATACCAGCGTCCGGGGCCCGAGGCCGAAGCCGTCGCCCGCGTCGTCGGGCTCGCGCGCAAGCAGCGCCGATACCACGAACTCCTGCGTGCCCAGGCGGAAGGTATCGCCGGGGTCGAGGGCCAGACGGCTGGCCAGCCCCGGGGCGATCACGGCGCCTGGCAGGCCGCCCTCGCCGGCGAGCGCCTCCGCCAGCGGCATCGGCGGGTCGAGCTCGGCCGTGCCGTAGAGCGGCCAGGCCCCATCGACCGCCTTCACCTGGGTCAGGCCGCGCTCCGTCTCGCCGTCGCGCTCGACCACCAGCATCGAACGGAAGTCGGCGACCTCGGAGACGCGGGTCGCGACGCGCTCCATCCACGCCAGCTCGTCCTCCGAGGCGAACCGGTAGGTGAACGACATCTCGGCGTCGCCGCCGAGCAGGATGGCGCCCTCGCGCTCGAGCCCGCGCTCGATCGCCTCGCGCACCGATCCGACGGCGGCGATGGCCCCCACACCGAGCGCGAGGCAGAGCAAAAACACGCGAAAGCCGCGCAGGCCGCCGCGCAGTTCGCGCCGCGCGATGCTCAGGGCGGGGCGCAGGGCACGGCGCGAGGCGGAGCTCATTCCGCGGCGCTCCGCGCGTGGTCGCCTTCGAGAAGCCGCCCGTCCTCGAGGTGGAGCACCCGGTCGCAGCGGGCGGCGAGGTCGGGCGCGTGGGTCACGAGCACCAGCGTTGCGCCGTGCCTGTCGCGCAGGCCGAACAGAAGATCCATGATCGCGGCGCCATTGCTGGCATCGAGGTTGCCGGTGGGCTCGTCGGCCAGCAGGATGTGCGGCCGGGGCGCGGCCGCGCGGGCGAGCGCCACGCGCTGCTGCTCGCCGCCCGAAAGCTGGGCGGGGTAATGGCCCACGCGCTTGCCGAGCCCAATTGCGGCCAGTTCCTCCTCCGCGCGCTCGAAGGCGTCGGGGTGTCCGGCCAGTTCCAGCGGCGTGGCCACGTTTTCCAGCGCCGTCATGGTCGGGATCAGGTGGAAAGACTGGAAGACCACGCCCATATGCTCGCGGCGGAAGCGGGCCAGCGCGTTCTCGTTCATCGCCGTCAGGTCGTGGCCGAGAGCGGTGACCGTGCCGCCCGTGGCGCGCTCGAGCCCGCCCATCAGCATGAGGAGAGAAGACTTGCCCGACCCGCTGGGGCCTACCATGCCCACCGTCTCGCCCCGCCCGATCCGTGCGGTGATCCCCTTCAGGATCTCCACAGGGCCGGCATTGCCCATGAGCGTCAGGCGCGCGTCTGTCAGCGCGAGGATGGGGGCCGTGGTGTCGGCGGGCATCGGGCGGTCCTTCCGGGGCTTGCGTCAGGGGGCATATGGCGCGGCGCGCACGGCGCGCAAGGCGGCGGTGGCGCTCGCCCTCGTGCTGACGGCGGGGGCGGCGGGGGCCGACGAGGTGGTGATCGCCGCGCTGGGCGACAGCCTGACCCAAGGGTATGGCTTGCCGCAGGAAGAGGGGCTGGTGCCGACGCTCGAGGCGTGGCTCGAGGCACGCGGCCACGAGGTGCGGCTGGTCAACGCGGGCGTCTCGGGCGACACGACGGCCGGCGGCCTTTCCCGCGTGGGCTGGGCGCTGGCCGACGAGGTCGACGGGATGATCGTGGCGCTGGGCGGCAACGACCTGTTGCGCGGGATCGCCCCCGAGGTGGCGCGCGAGAACCTGACGGGCATCATGGAGGCGGCCGAGGCGGCGGAGGTCGAGGTGCTGCTGGCCGGCCTGGAAGCGCCGGGAAATTACGGACCGGACTACAAGAGCGCGTTCGAGGCCATCTATCCCGACCTTGCCGAGCGGTTCGACGCGCTGCTCCACCCCGACATGCTCGCCCCCCTGCGGCAGGCGCAGGACGCGGGCGCGACGGTCTCCGAGCTGATGCAGCCCGACGGCATCCACCCCAATGCGCGAGGGGTCGCGCGCATCGTCGAGGCGATGGGGCCGCAGGTCGAGGCGCTGATCGGCCGGATCGAGGGCGGCGCCGGGGGGTGATGCCTGCTCGACGCCGTCACACCGGCGTCGCGCGACGCGGCGCCGTCGGGGTCGTGCGTATTTGCGACAGAAAGAAGCCGGCAGCGCACGCCTGGGGCGGTGACCGGCGCGCGCCAGCGGGGGCCGCAGCGCGGTCTTGCGCGCGCAGGCGCAGCTTTCAGGCCGGGGTTCGGGCGAGGTGCAGGCCGGGGGCGTCGTCGGTGAGCGTGCCGATGCGGGCGGCATCGTGGCCCTGCGCGCAAAGCTCGGTCACGAGGCGGTCGGCCTCTTGCGCCGGGACGGCGGCGAGAAGGCCGCCGGCGGTCTGCGGGTCGAACACGAGCGCGGCGCGGGGGCTCTCGTCGTCGCCCGCGACACGGCCCGCGAGGGCGGCGCGGTTCTCGGGGTAGAGCGTCGAGCGGATGCCGGCGCGGGCCAGCGCCTCGGCGCCGGGCATCAGCGGCAGGGCGGCAAGGTCGAGCCGGGCGGCGGTGCCCGAGGCCGCGCAGATCGTCCACAGGTGCCCGGCAAGGCCGAAGCCGGTGACGTCTGTCATGGCGCGGGCGTGGGGGGTGAGAAGGCGGGCCGCGTCGCCCTGCGGGCGGGCCATCGCGGCGAGGGCGGCGGCGAGGTGCCCGCCGCGCGCCTTCAGGCGCATCTCGGCGGCGAGCAGGGTGCCCGAGCCGAGCGGCTTCGTCAGGATCAGCGCGTCGCCGGGCCGGGCGCCAGCAAGGGTGAGGGGGGCTGTGTCGGCGAGGCCGGTCACCGTGAAGCCCAGCGTCAGCTCGTCGCCGAGGCTGGTATGGCCGCCGACGAGCTCTGCCCCCGCGGCGCGAAAGACCTCGGCCGCGGGGGCGAGCAGTTCGGCCAGCGTCGCCTCGGCCAGGCCGGGCGCCATGCGGGGCAGGATGACGGTGGCCGTGGCAGCCTGGGGCGCGGCGCCCATCGCCCAGACGTCGCCCAGCGCGTGGACGGCCGCGATGCGGGCGAGCGTCACGGGATCCTCGGTGAAGGCGCGCAGGTGGTCGGTCGTGACGACCTGCCAGCCCGCGCCGTGGCGCAGGATCGCCGCGTCGTCGCCGGGCCCCGAGGCCACGTCGGCGCGTGTCGGCGCGGGCAGGCGGGCAAGCGCGGCGGTCAGCGCCCCGGCGCCCACCTTCGCCCCGCAGCCGGCGCAGGGGGGCTGGCTGCCCGCGGCCTCGCCCGTGCCACGGGCGCGGTCGGCCGGAAGCGGCGCGCGGGGCATCGGTGGCAGGCGGTCGAGCCCCTCCATGAAGCGGCGGTCGATCCGATCCTTCCAGCGCCAGAGCCACGCGCCCGAGAGCGTCAGGCCCGAGCGGTCGGCGACCGCCTCCTTCCGCCCGAGCGAGATCAGCTTGAGGTAGTCGCTCTGGGGCCGGAACGGGCGACGCAGGCCGCCGGCGAGGTCGGCGCGCAGGTTGCGGGCGAGGATCGGCGCGGCGCGCACCGCGTAGACGCCCGCCTTGGGCCGGGGCGCGTGGGCGAGGTGAGCGCAGTCGCCGCAGGCATAGATGGCCGGGTCGTCGACCGACCGCAGCCAGGGATCGACCGTCAGGAACCCGCGCTCGTGGGCGAGGCCGAGCCGCGCGAGCCAGGGATGCGGCGTGGCGCCCGCCGTGCCCACGGTCAAGGCGGCAGGCAGGGTGCGGCCCGACGCGGTGTGGACGGCCCCCGCCGTCACCTCGCAGGCCGCGTCGTGCTCGATCAGGCGGATGCCGGCGCGGTGCAGGCGATCGAACAGCACGCGGCGCGTGGCCGGGGCCAGCCCGGGCAGCGCGTCACCCGCCTCGACCACCGCGATTCCTGGCTTGGCGCCGAGCGTGGCGAGCCTGTGGTGCATGGCGAGCGCCAGTTCCACCCCGCCCACGCCCGCGCCGATCACGGCGATCTCGGGCGGGGTTCCCCCCTTGCAGACACTCTCGCAGAACGCCTCCCACCGCGTGGCGAATGGGCCGAGCGGCTTGGCGGCGACGCCGTGCCGGGCGAAGCCGGGCAGCGACGGCATGTCGGAGGTGATGCCGACGTCGATCGACACCACATCGTAGCGGATCGGCGGGCGGCCCGGCACCTGCACCATGCGGGCCGCGCGGTCGATCCCCTCTGCGGCGCCGAGCACCAGCCGGGCGCCGGCGAACCGGGCGAGGCGCACGAGGTCGATCTCGAGCGCCTCGCGGGCGTAGTGGCCGGCGACGTGGCCCGGCAGCATGCCCGTGTAGGGCGCGGTCGGCGCGGGGTTGACGAGCGTCAGCCGCGCGCCGGGCAGGCGCCGCATCCCCCAGCGCCGCAGCACCAGCGCGTGGGCGTGGCCGCCGCCAATCAGCACGAGGTCGCGGGTCAGGGGAACGGGGCTGTGCATCGGACGCCTTCAGGCTAGGTTTCGGCCGGCCAGAGACCAGAGAGCCGAGGCGAGAACAAGCGATGAGCGGCGGACAGATCGCAGCAGGGCGCGTGCGCCGCGCATTTCGGGGCGGGCTCGCGCGTGCGGCCGTGGCGGCGATGTCGACCGCGGCCATCCTGCTCGCCCTCGTCATGCTCTGGCGCGAGGGCGCGGGGATCGAGCGCACCGAGTTGACGGTCGGGCAGACGCCCGCCACGCTCTACCACCAGCCGGGGCTCCAGGGCGCGCCGCTCGTCGTGATCGCCCACGGTTTCGCCGGGTCGCGTCAATTCATGCAATCCTTCGCGCTGACGTTGGCAAATGCAGGCTATGCCGCGCTCTCCTACGACCTTCTCGGCCACGGGCGGAACCCGGTGCCCATGTCGGGCGACGTCACCACGGTCGACGGCACCACGCGCCTGCTGATCGAGGAGGCGAACCGGGTGATCGAGCGCGGGCTCGAGGTGCCGCAGGCGGGCGGCGGCCTCGCGCTCGTCGGCCACTCGATGGCGACCGACGTGCTGGTGCGCACGGCCGCGGAGCGCGACGACGTCGACGCCATCGCCGCGGTCTCGATGTATTCCGAGGCGGTGACGGGCGAGTTCCCCGAGCGCCTTCTCATGGTCACCGGCCAATGGGAGCCGCACCTGCGCGAGGCCGCGCTCGACGCGATGGCCGAAGTCGAGCAGGGCGCGGGAGAGGGCGACACGGCACAGTCGGGCGAGGTGGAAAGGCGCGCGGTCGTGGCGCCGCACGTCGAGCATGTGGGCGTGCTCTACTCCGAGACGACGCAGCGTGAGGTGCGCTCGTGGCTCGACGCCACGTTCGGGCGCGCGTCCGAGGGGCCGGTCGCGCAGCGCGGCCCGTGGGTGGCGCTGCTGATGGCGGGAATCGTGGGGCTGTCGTGGCCGCTCTTCGTGCTGTTGCCGCGGCGCGTGACGGCCGAGCCGCCGGGCTGGCGGGCGCTGGCGGCGGGGCTGGGCGTGCCCGCCGTGGCCACGCCGCTCATTCTCTGGCCGGTGGAGCCCGCCTTCCTGCCCGTTCTCGTAGCCGACTATCTCGCGCTGCATCTCGGGCTCTACGGCCTGTTGCAGATCGCCGTGATGTGGTGGGCGGGCTACCGTCTGCCGCTCGGGCCGGTCTGGCCGGCGGCGGCGCTCGCGGCCTACGGCATCGGCGTGTTCGGCCTGGCGCTCGACACCTTCGGGGCGAGCTTCGTGCCCAATGCCGGGCGGCTCGCCATCGTGGGCGCGGTGGCGCTCGGCGCCGTGCCCTTCATGCTGGGCGACGCGCTGGCAACGGCGGGCGGTCGCGCCCCCCTCCTGCGGCGGCTGGCGGCGCGGATGGCGGTCTTCGTGTCGTTCGGGCTGGCGGTGGCGCTCGACTTCGAGGGGCTGTTCTTCCTCGTGCTGATCCTGCCGGTGATCCTGCTGTTCTTCCTCGTCTTCGGCACGATGGGCGGCTGGGTCGGCCGCCGCTCGGGCCCGCTCGCCTCGGGGGTGGGCCTCGGCCTCGTGCTGGCCTGGGCGATCGGCGTGTCGTTCCCGCTGTTCAGCGCCTGAGGCGCCGCAGGGTCACGGTGCCCGCCACGCGCCCGCCCAGGCGTCGGCCTGCCGGTAGACCGCCCGCCTGTGGCGGTCGGGATCGAGACGCAGAAGCTCGATCTCGTCGATCTCGCAGACGACCCGGGTGAATCGCTGCCGCTCGGCGCCGGGTGCGTGCGCCTCGGGCCCGGGGATACCCTGCCCCGGCGGCGGATCGCCCCCGTAGGTGCCCCGTGCCGCCTGCGGCACCCGTGCCCAGGCCTCGCCATCGGCGTGGACGAGACGTGCCGTCACGCGCAGACGGATCTGCAGCCGCGCCTTGGCGTCCCAGACCAGCAGGGTCGCGCGGGGCTCGGCCTCGAGCTCGCAGACCTTCGCAGACAGGGCGTCGGTGTGGATTTCCACGGTCCCCGCCGACGGCGATGCCGCGCGCAGCACGACGGTGCGGGCCTCGCCGCCGCCGCCGACGCCCTGCGTGGCGAGCACCGGGTGGCGGGCAGGCGCGCGCCTGTCTGCCACGCCGCGGCACAGGCGCTGCCAGGCGTCGCGGAGCAGGCTGTCGAGGGTCGGGGCGCCGCG
>OFET01000481.1_pt1 | contig 24658 bp, 27 predicted proteins | sample 1521211 | NCBI WGS metagenome assembly OFET01 (sample SAMN03766358, study PRJEB24113) | microbial mat metagenome | isolation source: enrichment culture HLUCC-A from microbial mat sample contains cyanobacterium...
CCCCGGCACCCAGCGCGGCAAGACGGCGGATGGGATCGGGCGCGACCCCGGACAGAAGCTCGACATGCACCAGCGGCCCCATCAGCAGCGGCGTGGCCCCCGGCAGGATCTGCGACAACGCCCCGGTGCGCGCCATCACCGCCACCGCCGGCACCGGGTCGGGCGCCGCCAGCAACTTCTTCATCTCGGCGCCGACCCGCTCGGCCGAGATTCCCGCCAGCCCCTCGACCGTCGCCGCGATCGCCGCAAGCGCGGCGGGGTCGAAGCCCGCCTGCGGATCGCCATACCAGGCCGAGAAACGGAAGAAGCGCAGGATGCGCAGGTAATCCTCGCGGATCCGCGTCTCGGCGTCGCCCACGAACCGCACGTGCCGCGCCTCCAGATCCGTCAGACCCACGCCCAGCGGATCGACGACCGTGCCGTCGGGCAGGGCATAGAGCGCATTCATGGTGAAGTCGCGCCGCGCCGCGTCCTCGCGGATGTCGTCGGAGAAGGCCACCACCGCGTGCCGGCCGAAGGTTTCCACATCGCGCCGGAAGGTGGTGATCTCGTGCGGATGCCCATCGGCCACGACCGTGACCGTCCCGTGGTCCGCGCCGGTATCAACCGCTTTCAGCCCTGCCGCCTCGGCCAGCGCCAGCACCCGCTCGGGATGTGCCTCGGTCGCGATGTCGATGTCGCTGACCGGCACGCCAAGAAGCGCATTGCGCACGCAGCCGCCCACGAACAGCGCCCGGTGCCCCGCATCTGTCAGCATCGCACAGACGCGTTGCGTCTCCGTCCGCGCGATCCAGTCGCCCGCAACCTTCATGGCGCCAGCCGCCCGGCAAGCCCGCGCAGGATGCGCGCGGTGGCCCCCCAGATGTAATAGGGGCCCCAGGGCACGGTGTAATAGTGCCGCATCCGGCCGCGCCAGCGCCGTGCCTGCACGGTGTAATTCGCCGGATCGGCCAGATGGGCAAAGGGCACGGCAAAGACCTCGGCCACCTCGCCCGGTTCCGGCACGGGGTCGAAGGGCCGCACCACCCGCGCCAGCACCGGGGTCATGGAAAACCCCGTGACCGTCTCGTGCGGGGGCAGCGTGCCCATCACCTCGACATGCCCGCGCGGCAGGCCGATCTCTTCCTCGGCCTCGCGCAGGGCGGCCGCGACCGGATCGGCATCGCCCTCGTCCAGCTTGCCGCCCGGAAAGGCGATCTGGCCCGGATGATGCCGCAGCGCGGGGGATCGTTTGGTCAGATAGACGCGCGGACCCTCCGGCGCCGTCTCGAGCGCCATCAGCACCCCCGCCGGCCGCAGGGCGCGCCCCGGCCGGGCTGCGTCCGGCGACAGATCGAAATCGGAGGAGGCGCCCGCCGGCCGCGCCAGCGCCGCCTCCAGCGCGGCCCAGGGCTCATCGCCTGCCGCCATCTTGCTCGTTCCCCGCTCCGGCGCCAAGCGTCGCCGGGTCCATCTCGTAATGCGCGCCGCAGAACTGGCAGTCGGCCGTCACCACCCCCGCCTCGGTGACCATCTCCGCGATCTCCTCGGGCGGATAGAACGACAGCGCCTCGCGCACGCGCGCCTCGGTGCAGGTGCAGCCGAAACGCACCGGCTGGGTGTCGAAGACGCGCGGCTGTTCCTCGTGAAACAGCCGCACCAGCAGATCGGTCAGCGGAAGCCCCGGCCCGATCAGCTCGATATCCTCCACCGTGTCGAGCAGCAGGTTCACCCGGCGCCAGTTCTCGCGGTCGTCGCCCTGGACGATGTCGCCCGCCTCCAGCAGCCCCCCCTCGCCCGATCCGCCGCCGGCGGCATGGGGCGAGGCCTTGGGCAGATGCTGCAGCATGATGCCTCCCGCGCGCCAGTGCTCGGCGACGCCCGGCTCGGACGAGCGGCCGAAGCTCAGGGCGAAGCGTGTCGGCAACTGCTCGGACTGCGCGAAATAGGTCTCGGCGGAAGCGCGCAGCGAGCCGCCGGTCAGCGGGGTGATCCCCTGATAGGGCGCCATGCCCTTGCCCTGGTCGATCAGGATGCCGAAGTAGCCCTGCCCCAGCTGATCGAAGGCCGGCCCCTCGGCCAGGCGTTCGGGATCGTAGCTGGCGTAGGCGCGGATCCAGGCCGCCTGCCCCTCTTCCTCGGCGCCGAAGAAATCGGTCGCGATCATCCGCACCGGCCCGTCGGTCTGCACCTGCAGCGACAGCTTCCAGCGCAGCTTGATCGACTGGCCGATCAGCGCGGTCAAGAGCGCCATCTCGGCCACCAGCGCCTCGACCTGCGGCGGGTAGTCGTGCTGGCGCAGGATTCCCTCCAGCACGCCGTCGAGCCGCGTGATGCGCCCGCGGGTGTCTGAATGGTCCAGCTGGAACGGCAACACCGTGTCGTCCCAGGCGATCCGGGTGCCTAGGGTCATGGGGTTTCCTCGGCTTACGGGGATTGGCATACCGCGCCCATATAGGCGCCACAAGCGCCCAGCCCAAGGAGCGCCACCGCCGATGATCCCGCGTTACGACGCCCCGCCTCGACCGGGCCGACCCTATGTGCTGCGCCCCGGTGTCTATGCGATCCTGCCGCGCGCGGGCCGCGTCCTGCTGACCCGTCAGGCAGAGCCCGGGCCCGAAATCCAGCTGCCCGGCGGCGGCGTCGATCCGGGCGAATCACCGCTTGCGGCGCTCTTCCGCGAGGTGTGGGAAGAAACCGGCTGGACCATCGCGGCGCCGCGCCGGCTGGGCGCCTTCCGCCGCTTCACCTGGATGCCCGAATACGGGATCCACGCGGAAAAGCTCTGCACGGTCTACCTGGCGCGCCCGGTGCAGCGCCTCGGCCCCCCGCAGGAGCCCGGGCACACCGCGCTCTGGCTCCCCACGGCCGCCGCGCCCCTGGCGCTCGCCAATCCTGGCGACCGGACCTTCGCCGCCCGTCACCTTCGCTGAGGCGCCCGCTCCTTCCTCTTGCTGGAAATACCCTCGGGGGGTGAGCGCGGCACGCGCGAGGGGGGCAGACAGCCCCCCTTTGCCGGCAGTCGCGGATGGCGCTCCCGGAAGCTTCAGCTCGCCTTCATCGACGACACGCCCACCTGCGCGGGCCGCAGCAACCGGTCGTAGAGCAGGAAGCCGTCGGCAGAGACCTGGATGATCTCGCCGGCCGTGGTGCCGGGCACCGGCGCCTCGAACATCGCCTCGTGCAGGTTCGGGTCGAAACGGTCGCCCACCTGGGGCGAGACGACCTCGATCCCGTGCCGGTGGAAGACGTTGTGCAGCTCCTTCAGCGTCAGCTCCACGCCCTCCACCAGCGCGGTCGAGGCGGTCTGGCTCTCCTCGCGGGCGGCGGCGATGGCGCGCTGCAGGTTGTCGTAGATCGGCAGCAGATCGCGCGCGAGCCGGGTGGCACCGTAGCGCTCTGCCTCGCGGCGGTCCTTGTCGGCACGCTTGCGGGCGTTCTCCGCGTCCGCCAGCGCCCGCATGAAACGGTCCTTCAGCTCGTCGCGTTCGGCACGCAGCGCATCCAGCTCCGATTCGCCCTCGTCCTCCGCGGGCGCGGCGCGGCCGGCGCCGCCGCTGTCCTCGGAGGCTTCCGCGGCTTCTGCCTCTGCCTCGAGCGCCTCGATATCGTCGAGGAACTGGTCGTCGTCACGCTTCGGATCACCCATGTCTCACCCCTAGCTCCGGTCGGACAAGAGCCGCCCGACCAGTTGCGCCGTGTAGTCCACGATGGGCACGATGCGGCCATAGTTCAGCCGCGTCGGACCGATCACGCCCACGGCGCCCACAATCTTCCGATCCGCGTTCATATATGGGGAGACCACCAGAGAGGAACCCGACAGCGAAAAAAGTTTGTTCTCCGAGCCGATGAAGATGCGCACGCCCTCGCCGCGCTCCGCCAGTTCGAGAAATTCGGCGATGTCGCGCTTGCGCTCCAGGTCGTCGAAGAGCACGCGGATGCGCTCCAGATCGGCCTCGTCGGCCTCCTCGCCCAGCAGGTTGGCCCGGCCCCGCACGATCAGCCGGCCGTCGCTCTGGCCGTCCTCGGACCAGACGGCCAGGCCGCTCTGCACCAGTTGCTGCGCCAGCGCATCGACCTCCTGACGCCGGCGCGCGATCTCGGCGCCAAGCTCGTTGCGCAATTCGCCCAGCGTGCGGCCCTCGAGGATGGCGTTGAGAAAATTCGCGGCCTCCCGCATCGAGGACGGCGTCTGTCCGGGCGGCGGGGCGAAAATCCGGTTCTCCACATGCCCGTCGGAAAACACCAGCACCACCAGCGCCCGGTCGGGGGCGAGGTTCACGAACTCGATGTGCTTGATCGGCGCCTCGTGCTTGGGCGCCAGGACAAGGCTTGCGCCCCGCGTCACGCCGGAAAGTGCCGCGCCGACCCGATCGAGCAGCGCCGAGACATCGGAGGTGTTTTCGCCCAGCGTCGAATCGAGGCGCTCCTTGTCGGTGTCCGACAGGTCGCCCAGTTCCAGGAATCCATCGACGAACATTCGCAGCCCGAGTTGCGTGGGAACGCGGCCGGCGCTGATATGCGGGCTGCCGAGCAGCCCGAGATACTCCAGATCCTGCATCACGTTGCGGACGGTGGCCGCGCTGACCTTTTCGCTCATCGAGCGGGTCAGCGTGCGCGAGCCCACCGGCTCGCCACTGTCCAGATAGCCCTCGACCACGCGGCGAAACACCTCGCGCGAGCGGTCGTTCAACTCTTCCAGCAGATTCGGCGTTTCCTTCATCTCGCTCGCCCTGTCCGGCACGGCATCAAAGAGGGACTGCGCGAAAAAATCAATCGGGGTTGCGTTGCCCTCGCGCCGCCCGCTATCGGGGCGCAGCCGGCGGAAAAGGGATAGTCGATGCGCCCCTCTGGACGAGACTTAAGCGAAATGCGGCCCGTTTCAATCGAGACGGGCGTGACGAAACATGCCGAAGGCTCCTGCATGATCCGCATGGGCGACACGCATGTGCTGTGCACCGCCAGCCTGGAGGAGCGCGTGCCGCCCTTCCTCAAGGGCGGCGGACAGGGCTGGGTCACGGCGGAATACGGGATGCTTCCGCGGGCCACCACCACGCGCATGCGGCGCGAGGCTTCTGTCGGCAAGCAGGGCGGAAGAACCATTGAAATTCAAAGGCTTATTGGTAGATCGCTTCGGGCCGGGGTCGACCGGCAGGCACTGGGCGAACGGCAGATCACGGTGGATTGCGACGTGATCCAGGCCGACGGCGGCACCCGCTGCGCCGCGATCACCGGCGGCTGGGTGGCGCTGCGACTGGCCGTGAACCGGCTGCTCAAGACCGGCGCGCTGATCTCGGACCCGCTGGGCGCGCCGGTTGCGGCGGTATCCTGCGGGATCTATGCGGGCCAACCGGTTCTCGACCTCGACTATCCCGAGGACAGCGAGGCCGGTGCGGACGGAAATTTCGTGATGACAGGCGACGGCCGGCTGATCGAGGTGCAGATGTCAGCCGAGGGCGCGACCTTTTCGCGCGATCAGATGACCCGCCTTCTGGATCTGGCCGCCAGCGGCGTGGCGCAGCTTGCGGAAGTGCAACGCGCGGCGGCGGGATGACCCGCAGACTGACGCCCGGCCGGCTGGTGGTCGCCACCCACAACCGCGGCAAGCTGGAAGAGATCGGCGCGCTGCTGGAGCCCTATGGCATTACCGCGGTGGGGGCGGCCGAGTTGAACCTCCCCGAGCCGGAGGAGACGGAGAACACCTTCGTCGGCAACGCGAGGCTCAAGGCCCATGCGGCGGCACGCGCCACCGCCCTGCCAGCACTGGCCGACGACAGCGGCATCGAGATCGAGGCGCTGGGCGGCGCGCCGGGCGTGCATACCGCGGATTGGGCCGAGACGGAGACGGGCCGGGACTTCGTCATGGCCATGACGCGGGCCTGGGACGCGCTGGAGGCGCTGGGCGCGCCGGAGCCGCGGCGCGCCACCTTCTGTTGCACGCTTGTGATTGCCTGGCCGGACGGACACGACGAGGTGTTCGAGGGCCGGATGCCCGGGCGCATCGTCTGGCCCATGCGGGGTGATCAGGGCCACGGCTACGACCCGATCTTTCAGCCGGACGGCTACGAGATTACATTCGGTGAGATGGACCGCTGGGAAAAGAACCGCATCAGCCACCGCGCCCGCGCCTTCTCGGAACTGGTGGCGCGCTGCCTTGACTGAGCCCGCGTGCGTGCCGCCGGCCGAGGACTGGCGCGCGGGCGGCTTCGGCCTTTACCTGCACTGGCCGTTCTGCGCGGCCAAGTGCCCATACTGCGATTTCAACAGCCATGTCGCCCGTCACATCGATCAGCGCCGATGGCAGGCGGCCTTCCTCTCCGAAATCGACCGCCTTGGCCGGCTGACGCAGGGACGCATGCTGTCCTCGGTGTTCTTCGGCGGCGGCACGCCAAGCCTGATGGACCCCGACCTCGTCGCAGCGATCCTTGAGCGAGTGCGCGCGACATGGCCGATCGCAAACGACGCGGAGATCACGCTGGAGGCAAACCCGACCTCGGTGGAGGCGGGCCGCTTTCGCGGCTACGCCGAGGCCGGGGTCAACCGCGTGTCGCTGGGCGTGCAGGCGCTGAACGACGCCGACCTCGCCCGACTCGGCCGTTTGCACAGCGCGGCGGAGGCACGGCGCGCCTTCGACATTGCGCGCGGATCGTTCGGACGCGTCAGCTTCGACCTGATCTATGCGCGGCAGGACCAGAGCCTTGCCGCCTGGCGCGCCGAACTGGCAGAGGCGCTGGCGATGGCCGCCGATCACCTGTCGCTTTATCAGCTGACCATCGAGCCCGGAACCGCCTTCGGCGAGCGCCACGCGGCCGGGACGCTGAGGGGCCTGCCCGACGAAGATCTCTCGGCCGAGATGTACGAGACCACACAGGACCTGTGCGAGGCGGCCGGCTTTTCCGCCTACGAGGTGTCCAATCACGCCCGCTCCGGCGCCGAGGGGCGGCACAACCTGGTCTATTGGCGCTACGGCGATTATGCGGGAATTGGTCCCGGCGCCCACGGTCGGCTGACCCTGCGGGGCACGCGCGTGGCAACCGATGCCATCGCCGAACCGGGCCGCTGGCTGGCGGCGGTGGAAACCGGCGGTTGCTCTGAAACCATCGAACCGATCCCGCCCGCCGATCAGGCCGGCGAGTATCTGATGATGGGCCTGCGGATTTCCGAGGGGATCGACCTGCGGCGCCATGCGACACTTGCGGGCGCCCCCCTGGAGGCCACGCTTCTGGAGGGATTGGTCGACGCCGGGATGATTTCCGTGGACAACGGGCGGCTCAGCGCGACACGACGGGGCCGGCTCCTGCTCAATCGTCTGATCGCAGAGCTTTTGCCTGCGTGATATCGTTTCTCAGCTGCCGCTCAGGCGGTTGCACAGCTCGTCGAGCTGCTCCAGCGAGGTGTAGTGGATCACCAGTCGGCCGCGCGCGCCGCCGGGTTCGTGTTCGATGCTGACCTTCGCATCCAGCATGGCGGACAGATCGCCCTCGAGCGCGCGTGTATCGGCGTCCTTTTCGGTCGCGCGGGATGCCCGTTTCCGCGGTCGATCCGCGCCCTCGCCCTCGCGCGCGGCCTTGCGGACCATCGCTTCTGTCTCACGCACGGAGAGCGCACGCGCCACGACCTGTCGCGCCAGCGCTGCGGGGTCTTCCGCGGTGATCAGAGCGCGGGCATGGCCTGCACTCAAACGGCCCTCGCGCACCAGGCCCTGAACCTCTTCCGGCAACTTCAATAACCGAATGGCGTTCGCGATATGGCTTCGGCTCTTGCCCAACGCCTCGGCAAGCTGGTCCTGCGTATGCCCGAAGCGTTCAAGAAGCTGACGATACCCTGCCGCCTCCTCGACCGCGTTCAGATCGGCGCGCTGGATGTTCTCGATGATCGCGACCTCCAGGACCTCGAGATCGCTCAGGTCGCGGATGATCACCGGGATGTCATGCACCTGGGCACGTTGCGCGGCGCGCCAGCGGCGTTCCCCGGCAACGATCTGATACACGCCTTCCCGAGCGGGATCGGGCCGGACGATCAGCGGCTGCAGGATGCCCCGTGCCTTGATCGACCGCGCGAGTTCATCCAGCTCCTCTTCGCCGAAGCGGCGACGGGGCTGCTCGGGGTTCGGGACGATGCGATCAAGGGGCACGGTCGTGGTGGGCCGCTGGGTCGGGGCCTCCGGCGTTGCGGCCTCTTCCGCGGGACCAATGTCGGCCATCAGGGCCGACAGGCCGCGGCCCAGCCCACGAGACTTGGGGGTCTTGTCGGACATGCTGCGCTCCGTCAGGCTACAAGCTGGGTATGATTGCGCCGCAGTTCATCGGCGAGGGTGGCATAGGCCATCGCGCCCTTCGAACCCGGGTCATAGTCGAGGACCGGCAGCGCGTAGGAGGGCGCCTCGCTCACGCGAACGTTGCGGGGAATCACGGTATCGAAGACAAGCTCGCCCAGCGTTTCGCGCGCGTCGGCCTCGACCTGCTGTGCCAGGCGGTTGCGCGCGTCGTGCATGGTCAGCAATACACCCTCGATCCGCAGATCGGCATTCGCGGTCTGCCGTACCTCGCGCACCGTCAGCATAAGCTGTGAAAGCCCCTCCAACGCGAAGAATTCCGACTGTAGCGGCACCAGGACCGAATGCGCCGCGACCATCGCGTTGACCGTCAGCAGACTGAGCGACGGCGGGCAATCGATAAGCACGTAATCAACATCGATCTCGCGCCGCATCACCGGAGCCAGCGCCGCCCGCAAAAGGAAGCTGCGCCGTTCCTTGCCGGTGAGCTCAAGGTCGGCAGAACTGAGATCGACGGTCGCGGGCACGAGACGCAGGCGGTCCTGTGCGGTGGGCTGGATCGCCTGCGTGATGGGGGCGCCTTCGATCAGGACGTCATAGGTTGTCGTGCGCCGCGTCTCGGGCGTGAGACCGAGGCCTGTAGAGGCATTGCCCTGCGGGTCGAGGTCGATCAGCAGAACCTCAAGCCCGGCCTTTGCCAGCGCCGCGCCCAGGTTGATCGCTGTTGTCGTCTTGCCCACGCCCCCCTTCTGATTCGCGATGGCGATGATCCGGGGCGCTCTGGCTCTGTCGGGGTGCACGGGAAATCTCTCCGATCCTCAGAAGAACGGCGTCGGCGTCGGTGATACTCGGAATCGTCTCGGCCTTGAAGGACCAGTTTTGCTCCGCTGCATCGATCTCTTCGCGCCAGCGCGCCCCTTTCGGGAAGATCGCGGTGCCGCCCGGGGCGAGATGGCGCTCGGCATAGGCCAACAAGCGATCCAGCGGCGCCAGGGCGCGCGCCGAAAGAACGTCTGCCGCAAGCGGCGGCACGGCTTCGACACGACGTGTCAGAACCTCCGCCGCTACCTCGCACTCGCGCAAGGCCGTGCGCAGGAAGGCCCCCTTGCGCTCGTCGCTCTCCACGAGGGTGACGCGCGCGGGATGCGCGCGCTCCGCCTCCAGGATGGCGACCACCAGGCCGGGGAACCCGCCGCCTGTGCCCAGATCCACCCAATGGGCTGCGGCCGGGGCCGCCCTGTGAACCTGAACGGAATCGACGATGTGTCGCCGCCACCCGTCCTGCAGCGAACCAGCCGAGACAAGGTTGATGCGCCGCGTCCACCGCGCCGCAAGCTCCAGCAGGGCCTTCAACCGGTCAAGTGTTTCACGTGAAACATCAAGATCCGGGGCCGCCGCGCTCATCCCGCGTTGCGTGCACGCTCGGACTTGCGCACCGCCGCGAGTATCAGCGTCAGCGCCGCAGGCGTCATCCCGTCGATGCGGCCGGCCTGCGCCAGCGTACGCGGCCGAACCCCGGACAGCTTTTCCGACAGCTCCGCAGACAACCCACGCAGCGCCCGGTAATCCAGGTCTTCGGGCAACCCGATCGCTTCGTCCCGCCGCAGAGCATCGATATCCCGCTGCTGCCGCTCGATATAGTTCACATAGAGCGCCTCCCGCTCCAGTTGGCGGCGGGTCTCCGGATCGACGGCGTCCAGGTCCGGTTCAAGCGCGACCAGGGTTTCAAAAGCGGTGCCCGGCAAGGCGAGGATGTCCATGCCGGTCCTGCGCGACCCGTCCATCTTGACCTGCAACCCGAGCCGCGCAAGTTGCGGTGGGGTCGCCTTGACCGATTCGATGTCCCTGCGTCCTGAGGCGAGCCGCCCCATCTTTTCTTCGAACGCCGCACGCCGCCCGTCGGACACAATGCCGAGCGCAATCGCCTTTGGCGTCAGGCGCTGATCAGCATTGTCCGCGCGCAGGGACAATCGATACTCCGCGCGCGAGGTGAACATCCGGTAGGGCTCGGTCACACCACGCGTGACCAGATCGTCGATCATCACCCCGATGTAGCTGTCCGATCGGTCGAACCAGGCCGGGTCTTCTCCCCGAGCGGCCCGCGCAGCGTTCAAACCCGCGACCAGGCCCTGCGCCGCGGCCTCCTCGTATCCCGTCGTGCCGTTGATCTGCCCCGCAAGGAACAGCCCCGGCACATCGCGGAGCGACAGCGTGCCGGTCAGCGCCCGCGGATCGACATAATCGTATTCGATCGCATATCCCGGCTGCAGGATCCGCGCTGACTCGAGCCCGCGAATCGACTGGACGTAGGCTTCCTGCACCTCGGCCGGGAGCGAGGTCGAAATGCCGTTGGGATACACCGTGTCGTCGTCCAGGCCCTCTGGTTCGAGGAAGATCTGGTGCGCGGGCTTGTCCCCGAAGCGCACGACCTTGTCCTCGATCGACGGGCAATAACGCGGGCCCACGCCCGAGATCTGCCCGCCATACATCGCCGACCGCTTCAGGTTGTCGCGGATGATCTCGTGCGTGCGTTCGTTCGTGTGCGTGATGCCGCAGGCAATCTGTCGCACCGACGGGGCACCGTTGAGAAACGAAAACATCACCGGCTCGTCATCCCCGGGCTGACGCTCGAGCGCATCCCAGGCGATGGTACGACCGTCCAGACGCGGCGGCGTTCCCGTCTTCAGCCGCCCAAGCGGGAGGCCAAAGCTGTCGATACGCTGGGCAAGCCGGACCGAGGGCTTGTCGCCCATACGGCCGCCGGCCCGCCGTTCGCCTCCGATGTGAATCACGCCACGCAGGAACGTGCCAGTCGTCAATACGACGGCCCTGGCCACGATGCGGCTGCCATCAGCCAGTTCCACGCCGGTGACCCGGTCGCCCGCCATCAGGAAATCCGTCACCTCGCCTTCGAGCACGGTGATGGCCTGCTGCGCCTCGATCTCCCGCAACATAGCCACGCGGTAGAGCTTGCGATCCGCCTGGGCGCGCGGCCCCTGCACCGCCGGACCCTTCCGGCGATTGAGCAGGCGAAACTGGATGCCGGCCGCGTCGGCGACGCGACCCATCACGCCGTCCATTGCGTCGATCTCGCGCACGAGGTGGCCCTTGCCCAGCCCTCCGATGGCCGGGTTGCACGACATCACGCCGATACCCGCGCGGTGCAGCGTGACCAACCCGACACGAGCGCCCGCGCGCGCAGCGGCATGCGCCGCCTCGCTTCCGGCGTGCCCCCCGCCCACGACGACGACATCGAACTCCGGATGTTCCACGTGAAACACTCCTACTTCCCGATGCAGAAACTGGCGAAAATTTCGCCCAGTACGTCCTCTACATCGATCCGGCCCACCAACGCTTCAAGAGCACGGATCGCGGCACGGATCTCTTCCGCTGCCAGATCCGCGACCTCTGGCCCGCGCGCCACGTGATCTGTCGCCCGCGACAGAGAAGCGGCCGCCCTGCGTATCCCCTCCAGATGCCGCGCACGCGTGGCGGTCTGCACCAGCTTCGCACGATTCGCCAGCACCGACACGATACGCTCCACCAGCGCATCGACACCAGCCCCTGTGCGGCCCGAAAGACCTTCGCCGCCGTAAAGGTCGATCTTGGATCGCACCACGATGTCGTCCGGCCCGAGCGGGACCCGCGGCGAGTCGTCGTCGCCCGCTTTCAGAAAGACCCTCAGATCGGCCCGCATCGCGCGGTCCCGCGCGCGCTCGACACCCATCCGTTCCAGCGGATCCTCTGCCTCGCGCAGTCCGGCGGTGTCCAGCAGCGTCACCGGCAGGCCCTGCAAGTCCATGCGCACCTCGATCACGTCTCGTGTCGTCCCGGCTATCTCAGAGGTAATCGCAGCCTCGCGACCAGCCAACCTGTTCAGAAGAGTAGATTTTCCTGCATTCGGCGCACCCAGGATCGCCACCTCGAACCCGTCGCGGATGCGCTCTGCGACCACCGATCCCCGCGCTTCGGCCTCCAGCGAATCGCTTACCGTCCGGATCAGCGCCAGAACTTCGTCCGTTACATCCTCCGGCACGTCCTCGTCCGCGAAATCTATCGTGGCCTCGATCAGCGCGGCGGCCCGCAGAAGCCGGGTGCGCCATTCCTCGACCCGCTGCGTCATCCCTCCGGACAGCACGCGCACCGCCTGACGCCTTTGCGCCTCGGTCTCGGCATCGAGCAGATCGCCGAGGCCCTCGACCTGCGTCAGGTCCAGGCGATCGTTCTCCAGCGCCCGGCGCGTGAAATCGCCCGGCCCGGCCGCGCGGAGTCCCTCCAATGCCGCCAACCGTGCCAGCGCGGCGCTGACGACAGCCGGCGAGCCGTGCAGATGCCACTCCGCCACATCCTCGCCGGTGAAGCTCTGCGGCGCGGGAAAAATCACGATCATCGACTCGTCGATGAGCCCCCCGTCAGCATCGCGCAGGTCACGACGGACCAGACGGCGCGGCTCTGGCAGCCGACCCATGCACTGCTCGGTCGCCGACAGGGCGCGGGGTCCGGACAGGCGCAGGACAGCGACCCCAGCCTTGCCGGGCGCGCTGGACAGGGCGAAGATCGTGTCTCCCATGTGCGGCCTCCGGCCGCTCTCAGGTGTTCATCGAATCGAAGAACTCTGAATTCGTCTTGGTCTGCTTCAGCTTCGAGAGCAGGAACTCGATGGCGTCCGTGGTCCCCATCGGGTTGAGGATGCGGCGCAGCACGAAGGTCTTCTGCAGATCGCCCTTGTCGATCAGAAGATCCTCCTTCCGCGTCCCGGACTTGAGGATGTCGATGGCCGGGAAGACGCGCTTGTCCGATATCTTGCGGTCGAGGATGATCTCGGAGTTGCCGGTGCCCTTGAACTCTTCGAAGATCACCTCGTCCATCCGGCTGCCGGTGTCGATCAGCGCGGTGGCGATGATGGTGAGCGAACCGCCCTCCTCGATGTTCCGCGCCGCGCCGAAGAACCGCTTGGGCCGCTGCAGCGCGTTGGCATCAACACCGCCGGTCAGCACCTTGCCTGAGGACGGCACGGTCGTGTTGTAGGCCCGGCCAAGCCGCGTGATCGAGTCGAGCAGGATCACCACGTCGCGCTTGTGCTCGACCAGGCGCTTGGCCTTCTCGATGACCATCTCGCTCACAGCGACATGCCGCGTGGCGGGTTCGTCGAAGGTCGAGGAGATGACCTCTCCCTTCACGCTGCGCTGCATGTCGGTCACCTCTTCCGGGCGCTCGTCGATCAGCAGCACGATCAGGTAACACTCGGGGTGGTTGGTCTCGATCGAGTGGGCAATGTTCTGCAGCAGCACGGTCTTGCCGGTGCGCGGCGGAGCGACGATCAGGGCTCGCTGCCCCTTCCCGATGGGCGCGACCAGGTCGATCACGCGCGCCGAACGGTCCTTTATGGTGGGATCCTCGATCTCCATCTTGAACCGCTCGTCCGGATAGAGCGGCGTGAGGTTGTCGAAGGCGATCTTGTGGCGCGCGCGATCCGGCGTCTCGAAGTTGATCTTGTCGACCGACACCAGGGCGAAGTAGCGCTCTTCCCCTTCCGGAGCGCGGATGCCGCCTTCTATCGTGTCACCGGTGCGCAGCGAATACTGCCGAATCATGTCGGGCGAGACGTAGATGTCGTCCGGTCCCGGCAGATAGTTGGCCTCGGGCGAGCGCAGAAAGCCGAAGCCGTCCTGCAGCACCTCGAGCACGCCGTCGCCCGAGACCTGCCAGCCTTCGTCCGCCCGCTCGCGCAGGATCTGGAACATCATCTCGCCCTTGCGCATGGTCGAGGCATTCTCGATCTCGAGTTCCTCGGCCATCGCCAGAAGATCCTTCGGGCTCTTGGCCTTGAGGTCGGCGAGATTGAGACGGGTCTCGGTCATGGGGGCACCTTTGCAGGCCGCGGATTTGCGGCGCGCGTCATGGAATCAAGGGAACGACCGCCCGGACGGGCAGGCCGCACGCGCATACAGCGCGCTGCCGCGCGAGTCAATCGACCCGTCTCACCACTTCAGAACCACCGAAAGCACGATGACGACCAGCAGCAGCGTCGGCACCTCGTTCATCATGCGGTGCTGGCGGCCGCTCAGTTGGTTCTGGCCGGCAGCAAAGTCCTTCCGCCTGGCTGCCAGCCACATGTGAAACCAGGTCATGGCGATCACCGCGGCTCCCTTGGTCCAGACCCAGAGTTCAGCCCATCCCGCGCCTGCCTGCGGCGTGACGAGGAGCAGCAGCCCTGCACCCCATGTCACGATCATGGAGGGGTTCATGATCAGGCGCAGGAGCTTCACTTCCATCACCTGAAAGACGGGATCGATCACGTCGCCCGGCGTCGAGCGTTCGGTGTGATAGACGTAGATCCGGGGCAAGTAGAACAGTCCCGCCATCCACGCGATCACCGCCAGGATGTGCAGCGACTTCGTCCAGGGATAGAGCAGGGCGAGCAGGTCGGTCATCTGGGCGCTCCGGTTCCGTCCGTCCTCCCCTAAGAACAAAGAAAGGGAAAGAAAAGAAGTTGTGGTCGTAGGTTCGCCCGAGGCTGGGGATACCCCAGACATGCCCGCAGTTGTCCCAAGCCGTCGACCGTTGTTGAAAACCCTTTGGACACATCGGGACACGAAGGAATAAACACCAGTATATCAATGACTTGATAGGAAACGGGTCTGTGCACATATATGCCGGACTCTCGCTGGACTGCTCTTGATGTCGCAGCTTGTCCCACGGGGGCCGGTCATCCTGTCCCCATCTGGATGGTTCCGGGACGCAGGGTCGAGCGACGTGGCAAAACCGCCGGCTTGCATCTCCGTGCCAGTTGCCGGACAACGGTTTCCGCAGGTCATCCCCGGTCGGTGCACATATCATCCCCATGGATCAGCCGCTTGTCCTCGCATCGGGATCGGAGGCGCGCGCGCGCCTCCTGCGCGCCGCGGGCGTGCCGATCGAGGTCATGCCGGCCCGCATCGACGAACCCGCGATACGGGACGCCCTCGCCCAGGAAGCCGCAAGCCCGCGGGACGTGGCCGATGTGCTGGCAGAGCTGAAGGCGCGGCGGATCAGCGAAAAGCATCCCGGCCGACTTGTGCTTGGCGCCGATCAGGTTCTCGCGCATCACGGCGAGATCCTGGGCAAGCCGGGGACTCTCGACGCGGCGCGGGACCAGTTGATCCGGCTGCGCGGAGACCGGCATCAGCTGCTGTCCGCCGCCGTTGTCTGCCGCGACGGCGACTCGCTCTGGCGTCACGTCGGCGTTGCGCGAATGGCGATGAGGCACTTCTCCGACGCGTTTCTGGAGGATTATCTTCGGCGGAACTGGCCAGATGTCGCCTCGAGTGCCGGCGCCTACCGTGTCGAGGAAGAAGGCGCGCGTCTGTTCGCCAGTATCGCCGGCGATCATTTCACCGTGCAGGGGCTGCCCCTGCTCGAACTTCTGAACTGGCTTGCACTCAGCGGGGAGATCGAGGCGTGACCGCGAACCTCATACCGTTGGCAGGCGTGATCGGGCACCCCGTCGCGCACTCGAAGTCGCCGCGCCTGCATGCGCACTGGCTGCGCGCGCTGTCCATTCGCGGACACTATGTGCCGATGGATGTGGCGCCGGCCGACCTGGACACGGTGCTGCGCACCCTGCCCAAGGCGGGTTTCGTCGGGGCGAACGTCACGATCCCGCACAAGGAAAGGTTGTTGGAGATCGCCGATCTGGTCACCGACCGGGCGACCCTGATCGGGGCGGCGAATACCGTGATCTTTCGCGCCGACGGCAGGATTCACGCGGACAACACAGACGGTTACGGTTTCATCGAGAACATCCGCCAGAATGCGCCGGGGTGGCAGGCAGGCGCCGGCCCCGCGGTGGTTCTTGGCGCGGGCGGCGCGGCACGCGCCGTGATCGTGGCGCTGCGCGAGGCGGGCGTGCCCGAGATCGTGCTGTGCAATCGCACCCGCGCCCGCGCAGACCGCCTCAAGCAGGAATTCGGCACCCGCATCCGCGTGGAGGACTGGGTGCAGGCCGGCAACGTGCTCGAGGAGGCGGCGACCGTCGTGAACACTACCTCTCTCGGCATGGTCGGTCACCCTGAGTTGCGGGTGCCACTCGACGGGCTGCGGCCTGGCACCGTGGTCAGCGACCTGGTCTATGCGCCGCTGCAGACGCGGCTGCTGCGGGTGGCGGCGGAGATGGGCTGCGTCACCGTCGATGGCCTTGGCATGCTGATCCACCAGGCGGTGCCTGGGTTCGAGCGGTGGTTCGGGATGCGTCCCGTGGTGGACGCGGCCACGCGCGAGGCCCTGTCGTGAGCCCTTTCCGGCTTGGACTCACGGGCTCCATCGGGATGGGCAAGACCGCGACGGCAAGGCTCTTCGCGGAAGAGGGCTGTGCCGTCTGGGACGCGGACGCAGCGGTACATCGCGCCTATGGCCGCGGCGGCGCGGCCGTCGCGGCGCTGCGGCATGCCTTTCCCGAGGCGATCGAGGATGGTGCCGTGTCCCGCGACGCGCTGCGGCGGATCATCGCGTCCGACCCCGGAGCGCTTGCCCGGATCGAGGCCATCGTCCACCCCCTGGTGGCGGAGGACCGCGCGCGCTTCGCCGAAGCGACAGGATCCGACATCGTCGTGTTCGACATCCCGTTGCTCTTCGAGACCGGTGGAGACGCCGCGATGGATGCCGTCGCGGTCGTCACCGTCCCGGAAGAGGAACAGCGGCGCCGCGTTCTGGCACGCGGCACGATGACCGAGGCGGACCTGGACCGCATTCTCGTCCGGCAGATGCCCAGCGCAGAGAAGACGGCGCGCGCCGATTATGTCATCGTCACCGACACGCCGGAACACGCCCGCGCGCAGGTGCGCGCCGTTATCGCCGACATCAGAAAAAGGAGCCGCGCCGATGCGTGAAATCGTGCTGGACACCGAGACGACGGGCCTCGACCCCGTCGGCGGGCACCGGATCGTCGAGATCGGCGCGGTGGAGCTTTACAACCACATGCCCACCGGCCGGCATTTCCATGAATACATCGATCCAGAACGCCCGATGCCGGAAGAGGCCTTTGCCGTGCATGGGCTCGGCGATGACTTCCTGCGCGGCAAGCCGCTCTTTGCAGCCATTTCGGGCGCCTTCGTCGATTTCATCGGGGATGCGAAACTGGTCATCCACAACGCCGAGTTCGACATGCGCTTTCTCAACGCCGAGTTCGGCCGTTTGAAACTGCCCGAGCTGCCGATGACCCGGGCGCTGGACACCGTGGCGCTGGCGCGGCGGCGGTTCCCCGGGTCGCCGGCCTCGCTGGATGCGCTGTGCCGCCGCTTCGGCATCGACAATTCCGCGCGCACCCTGCACGGCGCGCTGCTCGACGCAGAGATCCTTGCCGAGGTTTACCTCGAGCTCATCGGCGGCCGACAGCCGGGGCTGATGCTTGGGGCGGAACGTGGCGGCACGCGAGCAGACGAAGGGGCATCCCGGTCCGGCTGGCGGCCCGGCCCGCGACCCCGGCCGCTGAAACCCCGCCTCACGACGGCAGAGGCCGAGGCGCACGCGGCCCTTGTCGCGCGCCTCGGAGAGAATTCGCTCTGGCCTGCGTCCTGAGCCGGATCGGTCAGGCCGTGCCCGTCGGACCGGCAGGCGTTGCGTCCTTGGTCGGCTGTTCCGACTGCCGGCGGATGATTTCGTTGCGATAGATCTGCAGGAAGTCGATGTTCTCGAGGTTCAACGGCGGATAGCCGCCGTCCCGAGAGACGTCGCTGACGATGCGGCGCAGGTAAGGGAACAACATCCGCGGACACTCGATCAGCAGATAGGGGTGCAGCTGGTTCTCGGGGACGTTTTCGACGGAGAACACACCCGCGTAGTCGATCTCGAGCAGGAACAGCTGCGAGCCGCTCTCCTTCGACTTGGAATCGATGTTCAGCTTGATCGAGACCTCGTACTGGTTCTCGGCCTGACGGCGTTTCGCATCGAGGTTGACGCGCACCTGCACGTCGGGCTGCCCCTGCGCCTGTCCGCCCTGCTGGACAAGAATGTTCTCGAAGCTCATGTCGCGGATATACTGCGCGAGCACGTTCATGCGCGGGGGCTGCTGCGCCTGCTGCTGCGCATCCGCCGCGCCCTGCCCCAAGGGGCCGACCGCCGGGGCCTGGTCGGCGCTGCCATTGCCGTTTTCGGTGTCGCTCATCGGGCTCTCCGCTGGAATTTACATGAAAGCGGCTTTACCAGCGCCGGTCGTGAGGCTCAATGCAGAGCAACGCCGCCACGGGTTCAGTGTCGCGTCCAGCCGGACCCGTTGTGGGTCGGCCGCTTCACCGGGCCGGTGTGCCGCTCTTTGCGGGCATCGGGCCGGGCATCGCGCTCGTCGGGCTCGACCCGCTGCCAGTCGCCGTCGATCACGTCATTGTGCGGACGGCGCATGTCCTGCGGGCGGCGCGGCCCCGCGGGCCGTTGTCCCATCTCGAAGCGGTGCACCTCGACCCGTTTGGCAAACCATCGCATCACCGCCGACCGGACAGTCGGGATCATCAGCAGGAGCCCGACGGTATCGGTGAAGAATCCTGGCGTCAGCAGGAGCGCGCCCGCGAAAAGGATCATCGCACCATGCGCCAGCGGTTCGGTCGGATCGGCAAGCGTGTCGAAGCGCCGGCGCAGATCCTCGACGGTCGCCCGACCCTGGCTGCGCAGCGCCCAGGTGCCGGCGACGGCAGTGGCGATCACGATCGCAAGGGTGGGCCACAGCCCGATCAGCCCGCCCACCTGGATGAAAAGGGCGATCTCGATCAACGGCACAGCGATGAAGGCGGCCAGTATCCACATGGGCGGCGCTCCTGTCGGTTTTGCGCTGGCGGTGGACTTAGCCGCAAGCCACCCCTACATATGCACCGACGTCGAATGTTTCCATGCGCGCCCCGAGAGGTTCAGATGAACTCCCCGCTCTTGCAGCTACTGGTGCTGGCCGGCATCGCCGTGTTTCTCATCCTGCGCCTGCGCAGCGTGCTGGGAACCCGCGACGGCTTCGAGAAACCGCCCGTATCGGGCCCGGAGAAAGCCGCCCGGGCAGCGCCCCGACGACCCGAGTTCGAAGTGATCGAGGGCCGCCCGGACGAGGATATCACCGACCACGTTCCGCAGGGATCGGACGCCGCCGATGCGCTCGCGCGGATGAAGGCAGCCGATCGCGATTTCGTCGTCGGCGACTTCCTGCAGGGCGCGCGCGGCGCCTACGAGATGATCCTGATGGCGTTCGAGAAGGGCAACATGGAAGGCGTGCGCGGCTTTCTGGCCGAGGATGTCCATGAAAGCTTCGACGAGGTGATCCGCGAGCGCGAGGCGCAGGGCCTGACCATCGAGGCGGAATTCGTCGGCATCCGCGAGGTGTCGCTGGTGGATGCGACCTTCGACACGTCGAGCCGTCTGGGCGAGGTGACCGTGCGGTTCGTGGGCGAACTGACCTCCGTCGTCAGGGATGCCAACGGAGAGATCGTCGAGGGCAGCCCGACCGAGGTGCGGCGTCAGAAGGACGTCTGGACCTTTGCACGCGTCATGGGTTCGGACGATCCCAACTGGCAGCTGGTCGCCACGGGCGAGTGATGCGGCGGGCACTGGGCGCGGCACTCGCCCTGGGCCTCTCGATGGCGGGCGCGGCCGGTCACGGCGAAACCTCGCGCACTCTGCTGGACTTCGACGAGCTCGACGGCTGGGCCGCCGACACCCACGCCGAAGCCATCGACACCTTCCTCGAAACCTGCACCGATCTGGACGCGCCCGACTGGTCCGCGCTCTGCGCCTTTGCGCAGACCGAGGGCGGTAACGACCCGCGCCGCTTCTTCGAGCTGTTCTTTCGCCCCGTTCTGATCGAGGATGGGCGCCCGGCGCTTTTCACCGGATACTTCGAACCGGAGCTTGAGGGCTCGCGCGTGCCGACGCCGCGTTTTCGCGTGCCGCTCTACCGCACCCCGCCCGAGCTGAGCGGAAACGCCCCCTGGCTCACGCGGCAGGAAATCTTCACCTCGGGCGTGCTGGATGGCCGCGGCCTCGAGATCGCCTGGGTGGACGACCCGGTGGACCTGTTCTTTCTGCAGGTCCAGGGCTCGGGGCGCATCAGGCTACGCGACGGCAGCGTGATTCGGGTGGGCTACGGGGGCTCGAACGGACATCCGTATCGTTCCATCGGGCAGGAACTGGTGCGGCGCGGCGTCTATGAGCCGCACCAGGTCTCGGCGCAGGTGATCCGCAACTGGGTGCGCCGCAACCCCGAAGCAGGCCGCGACCTTTTGTTCCACAACCCGTCCTACGTCTTCTTCCGGGAGGTGAACGAAGTTCCCGCAGAGCGCGGGCCGCTGGGCGCGATGAACCGCTCCGTCACGCCGCTGCGCACCGTGGCCGTCGATCCCGCGCATGTGCCGCTGGGCGCCCCGGTCTGGATCGAGAAGGACGGCGCCGAGCCGATGCGCCGCCTGATGATCGCGCAGGACACGGGCTCTGCCATCAAGGGGGCGCAGCGCGCCGACATCTTCTTCGGCACCGGGTCCGAGGCCGGGCGGCGGGCGGGGCGCCTGCGCGATCCGGGCCGCATGGTCGTGCTGCTGCCGATCCAGCGCGCCTATGCGATGCTGCCGGAGGCGCTGCAATGAGCCGCCGGCGCCTGCGGCCCGAGGAACTGGCGCTCTGGCGCGAGGTGGCCAGGACCGCGCGCCCGCTGGACCCCGAACGCCCCAAGACGCCCCCCGACCACCGGGTGCCCGAGACCACGCCAAAGCCGTCGCGGCGACCCCGGCCACTTGACGGAACCGCGCGGATCGACCCCTTTCGCGTGGGTCAGAAGGCGCAGGATCGCGCGGCGCATGATATCGCCCCCTCACTGTCCGAAAAGGTCGCGGGCGACCCTCTGCGCATGGACCGCAAGACGCACCGGCGGATGAAGCGCGGGCGCCTCGAGCCCGAGGCGCGGATCGACCTGCACGGGATGCGCGCGGACGAGGCGCAGGCGGCGCTGCAGTCCTTCCTGCTGACGGCGCATGCCGAGGGGCGGCGGCTGGTGCTGGTGATCACCGGCAAGGGCCGGCGCGGCGAGGATGACGGACCGATCCCGCGCCGCCCCGGCGTTCTGCGGCACCAACTGCCGCACTGGCTGTCGATGCCCCCGCTGTCGCCCATCGTGCTGCAGCTGCGCGAGGCGCACCTGAAGCACGGCGGCGGAGGGGCCTTTTACGTCTATCTGCGGCGCCGGCGCTAGCTGCCGGCAAAGGGCGCGTCGTCGCCCCAGATCTCGCGCACCCGTTCATCCCGCCCGCAGCGCTCGCGGTAGCGTTCATAGGCCACCTTCTTCGGCACCGCGATCCCGACCGAGGAGACCGCCAGACGCTCGTCGCTCTTGTAGTAGTCCTGGTGATACTCCTCGGCCTCGTAGAACGGGCCAAGGTCCAGCACCGGCGTCACCACCTCGCGGCCCAGTTCCTCCTCGGCCCGGTGCCTGGCGGCATGCGCGTCGGCCTGGGCGCCCTCGCTCTCCGCGAAGATCGCGCTGCGGTAGCTCTCGCCGCGATCGCAGAACTGCCCGCCCGCGTCGAAGGGGTCGATCGAGCGGAAGAACATGTCGTAAAGCTGCGGGCGGGTGATCTGCGCGGGATCGTAGTAGATTCGCGCGGCCTCGTAATGGCCGGTGCCGCCCCGCACGACCGCCTCGTAGGTCGGATCGGCCACCGTGCCACCGGTATAGCCGGAGACAACCTCCTGCACGCCGCGCACCTTCTCGAAATCGGCCTCGACGCACCAGAAACAGCCGCCGGCAACGGTGATGGTCTCGGTCTCCGCCGCGCGCGCGCCGGTGGCCTTCACGGTGAAGCCTACCGCGATCAACACCGCGAGCAATGCGGGTTTGAGCGTCTTGAGAGGGATCATGGCTTTCGTCCTCCGGGATTTCGCGGCGACAGGGTCTTCCGGGGCAACGCGGAAGGACAAGCCACGAAGCCGTGCGTCACGCAGAGGTGAACGGATCGTCGGCGAGAGAGACGATGCTGCGCGCCTGACCCCGGACTCGGGGTCTTGGGTATTTTTGGACCATTGAATGACCGGAGGAGCGTTCAGGGAACCGGCCGGCGCGAGGGGGCTACACCGTGGCGCGGAGACCGGCCGAGCGGCGCACCGATCGGGGGGCGGCCAGGACCTGAGCGGAAGGGCGCGTGTCAGCGACCCAGCGCCTTGCGCGTCTGCGGGCAACGCTCGCCGCCGTAGAGCCGGTCCAGAACCCGGGCGAAGACCGGCGGCGCGCCCGGGACGGCCTCGAAGAGGGTCATGGAGGAGCACAGTTTCAGCGCGTCCACCTGGCCAAGCACGTCTTCTGGCGGGGTGCCGACGTGCGTAAGCATCAGACGCGCCGCCTCTTCCAGCCGCGGGCCGAGGACGGGGTGCGCGAGATAAGCCGCGGCCTCGTCCAGGCCCGAGAGGCCGAAGTGCCGCGCGCGCTCCGACCGGCCGAGCGAAGCCAGTTGCGGAAAGACCCACCAGATCCAGTGGGTCTCTTTCCGGCCGGCGCGCAACTCGGCGCGGACCCGGTCCCAGACCGGATCCTGCGCCGCGACGAATTCGGAAAGCTCAGCCAAGCCGCCGCTTGCGCGCCGCCAGGAGCTTCAGCCGCAGCGCGTTGAGCTGGATGAAGCCCGCGGCGTCGCTCTGGTCGTAGGCGCCGGCGTCGTCCTCGAAGGTGACATGCGCCTCGGAATAGAGCGAATGATCGGACCAGCGGCCTACCGTCCGCGCCAGCCCCTTGTAGAGCTTGAGCCGCACGGTACCGGTGACATGTTCCTGGCTGCGGTCAATCAGCGCCTGCAGCATCTCGCGCTCGGGCGAGAACCAGAAACCGTTGTAGATCAGTTCCGCGTAGCGCGGCATCAGCTCGTCCTTGAGATGCGCCGCGCCGCGGTCGAGCGTGATCTGCTCGATCCCCCGGTGGGCCTCCAGCAGCAGCGTGCCGCCCGGCGTCTCGTAGATGCCGCGGGACTTCATGCCGACAAAGCGCCCCTCGACGAGATCGAGCCGCCCGCAGCCGTGCTTGCCGCCCAGCGCGTTGAGCCTTGTCAGCAGTTCGGCGGGCGAGAGGCGTTCGCCGTCGATGGAGACCGCATCGCCCTTCTCGAAGCCGATCTCGACGTATTCGGGCTGGTCGGGTGCCGCCTCGGGATCGACGGTGCGCTGATAGACGTAATCGGGCGCCTCCTTTGCCGGGTCTTCCAGAACCTTGCCTTCGGAGGAGGTGTGCAGGAGGTTGGCGTCGACGCTGAAGGGAGCCTCGCCGCGCTTGTCCTTGGCGATCGGGATCTGGTTCTTTTCCGCGAAGTCGATCAGCTTCGTCCGGCTGGTCAGGTCCCATTCGCGCCAGGGCGCGATCACCTTGATATCCGGATTGAGGGCGTAGGCCGCGAGTTCGAAGCGCACCTGGTCGTTGCCCTTGCCGGTCGCGCCGTGCGCCACGGCGTCGGCGCCTTCCGCGGCCGCGATTTCCACCAGCCGCTTGGAGATCAGCGGCCGCGCGATGGAGGTGCCGAGCAGGTAGAGCCCCTCGTAGACCGCGTTCGCGCGGAACATCGGGAAGACGAAGTCGCGCACGAATTCCTCGCGCAGATCCTCGATGTAAATGGCGGAGGCGCCCATCATCTCGGCCTTCGCGCGGGCGGGTTCGAGTTCCTCACCCTGGCCGAGGTCGGCGGTGAAGGTCACCACCTCGCAGCCGTATTCCGTCTGCAGCCATTTCAGGATGATCGAGGTGTCGAGCCCACCGGAATAGGCCAGCACGACTTTCTTCGGCGCGTCCATAGCGGGAACCCTTCGCACTGTGGGACAGTTGCGGCTAACTATGAAGTTTGTGAAACGAGGGCAAGGTTTTGGCGGAGACGGATCAGGCGCGTGGCGACGATTGCCAGGACCCCGATCAGCCGCCGGCCAAGCATCTGCGCTCCGAGGTGCGCGCGCAATGGTCGTCGGAGCCGGCTTTCGTCTTCTCGATGGCGGCGGCGGCGGTCGGCCTCGGCAATCTGTGGCGCTTTCCCTACATGGTGGGCGAGAACGGGGGCGGGGCCTTCATCCTCGCGTATCTGGTCGTGCTCTTCGTGCTGGCCGTGCCGGTCATGATGCTGGAGGTGGCCGCGGGGCGCCTGCATCAGGGCAGCGTCGTGACCACCTTCGGTGGCCTCAGGCGGATCGGCCGGCCCTTTGGCTGGTTCGTCGTGGCGCTGACCGTGGTCATTTCCAGCTATTACCTCGTCATAACGGGCTGGACGTTGGGCTATGCCGCGAACGCCGTGCGACAGGAGATCACGCTGTTCCGCGACTTCACGGCCGGCTACGGCTCGGTCTGGTACTTCCTTCTGGTGACCGCGCTCTGCGCGCTGCTGCTGCTGCGCGGGGTGCGCGCGATCGAGACATTCTCGAAGTTGCTGATGCCGGTTCTGG